>ERZ501005.168-NODE-168-length-9778-cov-6.324077_pt1 | contig 9778 bp, 6 predicted proteins | sample MGYA00248830_ERZ501005 | MGnify/ENA primary metagenome ERZ501005 (study PRJEB25958, sample SAMN03398565) | human skin metagenome | study: EMG produced TPA metagenomics assembly of the Human Skin Microbiome Metagenome (human skin metagenome) data set. | reverse complement strand
ATCGGGGCATAAAAGGGCGCTATCGGCCGATGCGCGGCTTCAAGAACTTCGATGCCGCTCATCGCTTCTGCCGCGCCTTTGACGAGGTCCGCAACTTCCTGCGCCCGGCTAGCTACATCAACCAGAACGTCTCCCTCGCCCGCCGCCGGACCATCCACGTGCAGCGCGTGGCTGCGCTGCGGGACCTGATCTCCGTCGCCTGATACAGCTTCCGGTAGGCAGGCGCTTGTCTGCTGCGCAATTAGCCCCGAAAGCTGACAGAACCGCCTTTCGAGGTCCGCAATGGTTGCAGCCAAGTCACGGACGGTCTCTACCTCAGCCAATCTGTCCATGGGGATCGAGACATCGAACCGATCCTCCAGTGCCATGACGAAATTCATGACCGCGAGGGAGTCGAGCCCGAGATCACGGGCGATGTTGGTCTCAGGCCTGATGTCCTGTGCTGTTTGCGACAGCATGCCGATCATGTCGACGATAGCATCGAGAATTACTTTCTGCTGGGTCATGTTGCGCTTCTGAGTCGCCGAAGAGAACCGGCCGGTACGTGTGACCTTGTAACCAATTGTAAAGATTTTAAAACTCTCCACAACTACCCCAAAAGGTCTGACAATAGCAGGGGACCGGCCCTGGAAGCGCTCCGTCAGACCTAAAGTTCAAAGAACCCCTACATCCATCGGGCATCGCGATACCAGCGGACCGTATCGGCAAAGCCCTCTGCCAGACCGATGCGCGGCTGCCAGAGTTCGGGTGGCGGCTGCAGGTTCGGAGAGGATGACCAGTCCGGATGCAGCATTTCCCGCACCTTGTCGTAGGTCAGGATAGGATTCCGGCCAATCAGGTGCCCGGCAGCCCCGACCAGGATACCGCCTAGACGGACGAGCGACGGCGGAACACGGATGATCCTCGGAGCACCGCCGACCGCCCGCGCCGCCTCCTCCAGTACGGAGCGCCAGGGATAGCCATCCCGCCGCTCGTCGCTGATCTCGAAGATGCGGCTCGACGGGCCACTGATACAGAGGGCTGCAATGGCTTGAGCCGCATCTTCGGCATGGATGAGGCACAGGCGCGCTTCCGGTCCGTGGAACAGCGGCGCCAGTGGCCCCTTGGCTGCCCGGAACACGGCCAGGGTTTCGGTATCCCAAGGTCCATAGATTGCCGGCGGGCGGACGATCACCCACGGCACGCTCCCGCACGCTGCGCGGGCGGCTTCCTCGCCGGCGCGCTTACTTTCCGCGTAGTCGGAAAGCATCGGCTCACGCGCTGCCAGCGAGGAGATATGAACCAGACGCGCCGTGGGAGCCGCGCTGGCGATCGCCCCGGCGACTCGGCCGCTGCCGTCACCATTCACCGCCATGAGGCTCGCGCGCGAGCGCGCCTTGATCAGCCCGGCGGCATGCACGACAGCGTCCGCTCCGCGGACCAGGCGGCGCAGTGCCTCCGTGTCGGCCAAATCGCCGAACACGACTTCCAGTTCCTGCTGGCGAAATTGCGGGTGAACCGGGCTGCGCCGTGCCAGCAGACGGACGCGCCACCCATTCCGGATAAGCGCAAGGACGGCGGTGCGCCCCAGGAAGCCGGTGCCGCCGGTGACCGCCGCCAGTTTCCTCACAAGAAGACCCCGAATGCTCCTGTGAGGAGGAGTTGCTTTGCCCGGTTGCGGCTGAGCTTGCCTGACGTAGTCTGCGGCAGGCTGTGTGGCGGTACGAGTACAATCTTCGCCTCAATGCCATGCTCGGCCTGGAGGACGCCGGAGACGGCGGCTTCAAGCGCTCTGCGGACAGTAGGGCTGGCGGCTCGGCAGTGGACGAGGACGACGACCCTTTCCGATAAGCCGTTGTTATCCACCGAGAAGGCGGCGGCATCGCCACTCCGGAGGCCATTGACACGTTCGGCGGACCACTCCAGATCCTGCGGCCAGATATTGCGCCCATTGACGATGAGGAGATCCTTGGCACGGCCCGTGATGACCAGCGACCTCCCGATCCGGTACCCGAGGTCGCCAGTGTCGAGCCAGCCGTCCGCCGCCAGCACCCGCGCGGTCTTACTCGGCCGGTCGAAATACTCGCGCATCAGGCTGGGGCCGCGGACGAAGATCCGGCCCAGCCGCCGTTCGCTCAGGGCGTGGCCTTCGGCATCGCGGATCTCCGCGTCGTGCTCCGGCAGCGGCGGCCCGCACAGGACGAAGTCTCGGGATCGGTCGCCGGCATCCATTGGCGGCGCGGCATAACCCTTCTCCTCCAGGATGTCCATGTTCACCCGGTCCAACTCGGCGCCGGTATTCAGCCGTGCGAAACTGACGGCCAGCGTCGCTTCCGCCATTCCATAGCTGGGAACGAAGGCGCGCCGATCGAAGCCGTACGGAGCGAAAGTGTCGGCGAAACCCGTGAGGATATGCGGGCGGATCATGTCTCCGCCGATGCCAGCGACACGCCAGGTGGAAAGGTCGATACCCTCGAGAGCGGTGCCGGCCGCGCGCCGCGTGCACAACTCGTAACCGAAGCTGGGGCTGTAGGACAGCGTGCAGCGATTGCGGGAGATGAGCGAGAGCCATGTCAGTGGCCGGCGCGCAAACTCGCGGGTCGGAACGTAATCGACGGAGAGCTGGGTAGAAATTGGCGTCAGCAGGAAGCCGACGAGCCCCATGTCGTGATAGAAGGGCAGCCACGACACGCAGCGGTCCGTCGGTGTTGTTTGGAGCCCATGCTCGGCAGTAGCGCGTGCATTGGCCATGAGCGTGCGATGAGTCACCGTGACGCCCAGCGGAAACCGGGTGCTGCCCGAAGAGAATTGCAGATAAACGACATCGTCCGCATCGATTGCCGGCAGGTCGATCCCGTTCTCCGGAAGTCCCTCAAAGACCGTCAGATTGCCGACAGTCCGCAGCCGCAATCCCTCCGCAGCCTGCTCGATCCATGCGGTCAGGGCCGGTGGGGTGAGTACGCCGGATACCCGTGCTGCGGTCAGCATGCCGTGGATATGGGTGATGTACCCGTTGCGGCCCCCCAAAGGCATTGGCAGCGGCATCGGGACCGGGACGATACCCGCATAAATGCAGGCGCAGAAAGCCCTCACGAAATCTCCGTCCGCTTCCGCGATCAGGCCGATCCGCTCACCCGGCACAAATCCAGCCTTCAGCATGCGCCGGGCCAGAGATATTGCCTGCTCGCGCAGGTCCCGATATGCCAATACTTCGACGAGTTCACCGCGGCCAGAATAGAAGTTGAGGCCGCGCTCGCTTCCGGCGGCATAATCCAGTGCTGCCGTCAAAGTCGCGAAATTCGCTCTTCGGTGGGACAGGTGGCAGTTAGACGGTGTTGGTAACAGCATTCATCAGGTCCTGATTGGCATTGCGCGGAATACTTCGTCATAACTGCCGGTACCGCAACGTGTTGCGATCACTATCGTGCTGCATTATTACCGTGATGCGGAATGACGACGTCTTGGAGACCGAAAACATGGACACCGGAAAAACTTGTGAACGGCTTGATCCAAGCTCGGGTTTGCTGATCCGGTACACGTCGGTATCGTTTTTGGAACAAAACAAGGAAGCGCTTTTCCGGAGTACGACTGCTGCGACAATCTCCAATGTCTGCTGGTTTCGTCATCCTGGCTAGGTTTTGGGAACTGTTGCAAAGTTTTCTACGGCCACAACAAGTAGCGTCTTGAACCAGCCAGCGATCTACAAGGGTTTCGGGTTAGACAAAATTTTGCAACAGTTCCAAAATTTTGTCATGAGGTCGCTTTCATCAGAATTTGGACGGTGTGGAGCGCGATCATGCGCTCCTCATCGGTCGGGATGACATAGGCTTTGACCCGACTGCCCGCCGTCGAAATGAGAGTCTCCCCCTCGTCGTTCGCGGCAGCGTCCAGTTCCAGGCCGAGCCAGCGGGCGCGACGGCAGATCCGGTCTCGGACAGTCGCCGAGTTCTCGCCGATGCCGGCCGTGAAGACAACCGCATCGAGACCATCCAGGGATGCCGCCAAGGAGCCCAAGGCCTGAGCTGCCCGGTAAACAAAATAATCCAGAGCGAGTTCTGCCCGCGGGTTGTTGCTGGCGAGCAGATCGCGGACATCGCCGCTGATACCCGACAGCCCCTTGAGCCCGCACTCGTGATAAAGCAGATATTCGAGGGCGCCGGCACTCATGCCTTTGCGGGTAAGCAGGTGGAGGATGACGCCCGGATCGAGTTGGCCGGAGCGCGTGCCCATGGGCAAGCCGTCGAGGGCAGTGAAGCCCATGGTACTGTCGATGCTCCGGCCGTTACGCATCGCGCACATGCTGGCCCCGCTGCCGAGATGCGCCACGACGACGCGGCCATCGGCAATTTCAGGTGCTACGTTGGGCAGACAGCGCGCGATGTACTCGTAGCTCAGGCCATGGAAGCCGTACCGACGGACACCCTCGCGGTAAAGCTTTTCCGGAATAGCATAGCGGTCGGCCAGATCGGAGTGGCCGCGGTGGAAGGCGGTGTCGAAGCAGGCAACCTGCAGCAGATTGGGTTGCAGCGTCCGGATCGCCCGGATCGGCGCCAAATTGTTCGGCTGGTGCAGTGGGGCGAGCGGGGCAAGTGCGTCGAGTGTGGCGAGAACGTCATCATCGACCGCGACATGCGTGTCGTAGACCGGGCCGCCGTGGACAACACGGTGGCCGACCGCGGCGGGAAGCACGCCGCCGAGACGGGTTCGCAGCCAGCCTCCCAGTTGGAACAGCGCCGCCTGGGCGTCCGGAACATCGGCGGCCGGGAAGGTTTCCTCGGCGATCACCTCCTTCCAGGCGTTCCGGACGATCAGCCGGGGATGGCTGGCGATGCCCTCGACCTGGCCCCGGAGGTTTAGATCGATGTCGTGAGAGCTTCCGGCCAGATCGAAGAGCTGGAACTTGAGGCTCGATGAGCCGGCATTGATGACGAGGATGGTGTCAGACATCGGCTGGTTACCCCCTGATCGGCTGCTGCCGGGACAGCCGGTGGGCGTAAAGCGCCGCCACGGCGCACGACGCCATCCGCGTCATGACGCTGTCGGCCCGGCTGGTCAGGATGATCGGTACCCGGGCGCCCAGCACGATGCCGGCGGCGTCGGCATTGGCCAGGAAGATCAGGTTCTTCGCCAGCATGTTACCGGCTTCGAGATCCGGCACGACCAGGATGTCGGCCTGGCCGGCGACTGCTGAGTCGATGCCCTTGATGCGGGCCGCTTCCGGGCTGATGGCGTTGTCGAGCGCCAGTGGGCCATCCAGCACCCCGCCGGTAATCTGGTCACGCTGGGCCATCTTGCACAGCGCGGCCGCCTCGATGGTCGAGGGGATCTTCGCGGTCACCATCTCGACTGCCGACAGGATGGCCACCTTGGGCTGCTCGATGCCGAGCGCCCGAACAAGATCGATGGCGTTCTGGACGATGTCGCGCTTGTCCGCGAGCGTCGGCTGGATGTTGATTGCCGCATCGGTGATCAGAAGCGGCTTGGGATAGGTCGGCACATCTAGGATGAAGAGGTGACTGACCCGCCGCCCGGTCCTGAGGCCGGTATCCCCTTTCATGACCTCGCTCATCAGCTCGTCGGTGTGCAGGCTACCCTTCATCAGCAGCTCTGCCCGGCCGGTCCGTACCAGGGTGACTGCCGTCGCGGCCGCGGCATGACTGTGCGCTGCTTCGACGATCTCGTAGGGGGCGATGTTCAGACCGGCCTGGTCGGCCACGGCTCGGATCCGCTCGGCGGGGCCGGTCAGGATCGGCAGGATAATGCCGGCCTCGGCTGCTTCGACGGCGGCCCCAAGCGAATTGGCATCGCACGGGTGTGCGACCGCGGCCGGGAGGGCCGGGATCTCGCGGGTCAGGGTGATCAGCCGGTCGTACTTTTTATGCGTGCCGGCCGCTAAGCCGAACCGGGGCTGCTGCATTGTCGATGATCCTGTCTGGTGGATAGTTTATGAACCGGCACTCCCGAAGCCGGGATCCTTCGCTTTCCGGACGATCGCCGTGATCGTCCGGAAAGCGGCGGGCTTGGCAAACCGGTGCCCCAAGGCGTCGCCCTCGTCACCAGCGCAGGAACATGCCCACGTCGCCTGGCATCCCCTTGGGAAAATTCAGGATCAGTGCATGAAGCTTGTAGCCCAATGGCTGGAGATTCTGCTGCCACGCCTCATAGGCTTCGCGGGCGATCCCGGTCAGGGTATTTCCCCAATCCTCCTCGAGATTATTGATGGCCCGACCGCCGTCGGTGCAGAAGGCGCTGGGAAAACGCAGGATCTGGATTTCGTTCTCGCCGCGTTCGGCGGCCCGGCGAACGGCATCCGTGAACCTCCGTCTGGAGTCGGGCTGAATATGCTGCTCCATGAAGGCTTCGTGCAGTTCCTGCTGCTCCGCTTCCAGCTTCTTCTGCTGCTCGAGAACCGCGCGGATCCTGGCCATTTCCTTTTGTTCGGTGATGCGCCGAAGATCCCGCGGGCTGATCAGCCCTTCGTCGGAATTGGTTTCCCTCATGGAAAATTTCCTTGTGTGGTGTTTCTTATCCGGAGCCATCATCCCGCCTGCCGCTGCCCCCTCCCGGCCTGTGCCTTGCCCGATGCCGCGGTCCGGCCACCAACGCCGAGCCGCCCCTCGACCTGGCGCATCAGCGCCTCTTCGTCCGGGTCCAGCGGGCCCTGGACTTCCAGGATGCGCCGGGCGACGGCGAGGACGGCGTGGCGTTCCGGCTCGGACGGCAGCAGGGTCGGCAAAGCCGTCATCGCCTGCTCCCGATCCAGTTCCATCAGGAAGACCTGCTCCCTAACGGTTTCCCTGAGCTGGGGCATGGGCAGCGAGTTGGCGTTTGGATACTCCTGGCGCAGCTTGCGGACCATCTGGAACGTTCGTTCGTCAACGCCTCTGTCATGGCCCTGGATGTGGATCAGGATGCGCAGCAGCGCCGCCAGCCCGCCGCCCTGATCGACGCGTGCCTTGATCTCGACGACCCGCTTTTCGATCAACGCCTTGTGAGCCTCGTCTCCGGCCCGCGGCGGACGCGCCCCGACGCCCGGCGCGCGCAGCCCGACCAGAGCCTGCAGCAGGGGCGACCCGTAGACGTTCAGGAAAAACGCTTCGCAGGTGGCATCGCGTGTGTCCCGATAACCGTCCAGCGTCTTGACGATCTGGTGAGACACCCGGTCCTGCCAGATCACGAACGGATTGTCCCTGGCCACCGGCCGGCGGTGTTCCCGCACCGTTTCGGCGGCCGACTGAACTATCCGCATGAAAGGGTTGAGATCCGACAACAGGTAATATTTTGAGCGTCTGGGACTCATGATGCGCAGCAATTCGGCCGACTGCTCGGTCGTCAGGGCGCGGACCCAGGGCCCGACGAGCATCTCGTACAGGCCTCGATTGATCTCCGAAACCCGCTTTACAGCGGCGAAGCGGAGATCGTCCTCGGGGTCGTTGCCGCCATAGGCCCGGATGTCGTCGAGCGTGCGCGGCTCGAAACGAGTGATGTACTCGCCCTCGACGAGTTCCGCGCCGGGTGCTTCCGGATCCTTGGGTTCGATGATCAGTTCGTAGAGGCCGGGCGGCAACAGATCGATCAGGTCGATGTTCTCGACGAACTCCGCCGTTTCCTTCCGGGCGATCTTGCCTGACACAAAAATGCCGAGATGGCCGATATCGTGGTGTAGGTTGTAGATGATCGTCTGCTCGCGCGAGCGGATGTCGTCGATACTGTCGTACAGGTCGATGATCCAGCCCAGCGCCTGCTGCGGCGGCGTGATGTTGTCACCGAAAGAGGCGAAAGCCAGGATCGGCGACCGGATGTTGCGCAGATCGACCCGCTGGCCGTCCGCAGTCACCAGTTCGCCCGACGTCAGCTTGTTCCCGACGAACAACTCGTCGGTGATCGCCTGGATCTCCTCCGCGTTCAGCATGAAGAAACCGCTCCACCATTTTTCGAAATCCAGGTAGCGCGGTTCTTCGGTATCGACCTTGGAGTAGAGATTGTAAGACTTCCCCCAGAAACTGTTGCCTGGGTTGAGCTGTTCGAAGTTATTGACCAGGTAGGTGCCGTCGAACCGGCCGTTGCCGAGATCATTGGCCAAGGAGGTCAGCCAGGTACCGCCCAACAGTCCACCGAGATAGCGCATCGGGTTCTGTCCCTTGACGCCGGCCCAATAGGATAGCGGCGAGCCGGCGATGATCAGCGGTCCCATCAGTCCGGGACGGACAGCACCCAGGGCCATCACCGCCCAGCCGGCCTGACAGTTGCCGATGACGCACGGCTTGCCCAGCGCTTCGGGGTGCATCTGGCTCACCCTCTCGATGAACAAAGCCTCGGCCTGACCGACATCGGCCAGGGTCTGGCCCGTCACCGGATCGGGCAGGAAGCTGATGAAGTAGCAGGGATGGCCGGTGGCGAGAGCCCTGCCGATCTGGCTGTCGGGCTTGAAGCCGCCGATCCCCGGACCGTGACCCGCCCGCGGATCGACGATGACGAAGGGGCGCTTCACGGGATCGGCCACTGCCCCGTCTTCCGGCAGAATGCGCAGAAGCAGGTAATTGCATGGCTGCTCGAGCGTCCGTCCGTCCATCACGACCTCATAGTCGAAACTGAGGACGGGTGGCTTGCCCATTTGGGCATGTTCGACGAACTGGTTACCAGCCTTGCGCATGACATCCCAGAATAGAACCGAGCGCTGCAAGGCATCGATAGTATAGCCGACGGCATCCCCGAACAGGCGGACATGGGGCAAGGACTCTGCCAGGCTGCTGATCCCATTCGAGAAATCCAATGACAGATCTTTTTCGGGCAATGCTGTCGTATCTGGTGACGCAAGGCGTTGCGCTTTTGACATAATGAAGACCCTGTTTTCTTTCATGGGCCCGCCGTATTGTAAATACAGCAGGTGCGGCTTAGCGTTTTAAAGCGAAAATTTCCTAACTTTGAATGGTTTTGCTCGGATGTTTTGGCAACACTATTCTCTGCCGGCTTCATTTCTATTATGTCGCATCAAGTTTGCTATTTTGAGGCACCATAACAGCCTGCCAGTGCGCGTTGTCCGTCGGAACCCTGAGCGAATCACCCGATATCCTTTCCAGACAGCTTGCTTGCCGATAGAACTACCGTAACGGCTGGAGGTGCCAGCATCCCGGAACCCAGGCGCGGCCTTGACAGAACGCTGGAAAGCATTTAGTAACGTATCGTACTTTTTGTTGTCAAGGCATAGAATAAGAGCATGGTGGCGGTAAGCCAGCGACGCACCAGACCACGCGGCGAATTCAGACGCACGGAGATCCTTGATGCCGTTGTCCACGTGTTCCTGGAGAACGGCTACAGCGGTGCGACCATCGATCTCGTGGTTGCCCGGGCGGGCGCTTCGAAGGCGACGATTTACAGCTTCTTCGGCGGCAAGGAGGGTTTGTTCACCGCCATCGTGGAAGAGCGCACTGAGCAGGTTCTTTCCGCCCTGTTGAACATCGACATCACCGGCCTTGACGTGCCGGCGGCGCTCACTCAGATCGGCCGGCGGTGCATGGACGCCATTATGGCGCCGGACGCCATCGGCATTTACCGCCTCATCCTGGCCGAGGGCTTTCGCTTTCCCGACGTCGTCCGAACCTTTTACCGACTTGGGCCCGACCGGGTTTCCAACCATCTTGCCGAGGTCCTGAGGGATTGGCGCGAGCGTGGGCTTGTCGCCATTGATGATCCTGAACTCACCGCAATCCAGTTCCTGGATACGCTGCGTGGTGAGTTACATCTGCGGGCCGTGGCCGGCCTCCCTCCGGACGATTTGGCGGTGGCGATCGAGCGCAAC
>ERZ501005.167-NODE-167-length-9804-cov-4.255616_pt1 | contig 9804 bp, 7 predicted proteins | sample MGYA00248830_ERZ501005 | MGnify/ENA primary metagenome ERZ501005 (study PRJEB25958, sample SAMN03398565) | human skin metagenome | study: EMG produced TPA metagenomics assembly of the Human Skin Microbiome Metagenome (human skin metagenome) data set. | reverse complement strand
TGGTGATATGAAACATTTTTTGCAGTGCTAACAGATGCTCGCCTGTTTCACGTTGCTCGTAAGCTTTTTCTTCTAGCTGTTCATCATCCCGTAGACGTACCGCATTTTCCCGTAACCATAGGCGATATGGGTGGGCTTTTTTCAGCTGACGACCCACTGCTTTGGTATCCATGATGTTACCAGTTTCGGTATCAATCACTAGCATTTGACCCGGTCCGACGCGGCCCTTAGCAATCACGTCTTCAGGCTGATAATCCCAAGTACCGATTTCTGAAGCGACGGTGATATAGCCATTTTTGGTAGTCACCCAACGTGATGGACGTAAACCATTGCGGTCAAGCATACAAACCGCATAGCGACCATCTTGGATCACTAGACCGGCTGGACCATCCCAAGCTTCCATATGCTGTGAGTAAAACTCATAAAACGCGCGTAAATCCATGTCCATCGTGTCAACATTTTGCCATGCTGGCGGCACAAGGATAGAAAGCGCACGGAATAAATCCATGCCCCCTGACACCAGTACTTCAAGCATATTGTCTAAGCTTGATGAGTCAGAGCCCACACGGTTGACGAGTGGCTGTAATTCTTGCAGCTCTGGAATCAAATCGGTGACAAATTTTGGCGTACGAGCGACTGCCCAGTCACGGTTACCATCAATCGTGTTTAATTCACCATTGTGGGCAAGATAGCGAAAAGGCTGTGCGAGTGGCCATCTTGGCAGGGTATTGGTTGAGAAACGTTGGTGGAATACCACAATGTGTGACGCTAAACGTTCGTCTTGCAAATCCAAGAAGAACGCGGGTAAATCAGCAGGCATGACCAATCCTTTGTAGATAACCACTTGTGAGGTCAATGACGTCACATAAAATAACGGGTCATCTTTCAGTTCGATTTCTGCCTTGCGGCGTGCAACGAATAATTTACGGTTAAACGTTGCCTCGTCCATATTGATTGGGCAATTAACTAAAATTTGTTTAAAGCCTGGGAGTGATTCACGGGCAATGTCACCGACGATACTTAAATCAACCGGCACATCACGCCAGCCAGCGACTAGCAAACCTTGTGCTTCAATCGCTTCGCTTAATGTATCTTGGCTATGCTGTGCTAATGCTTTGTCAAGGTTAACAAATACCGTGCCGACGGCAAAAATTTCGTTTAGGGTAAAGCCATTGTCTGATGCGATTTTTTTAAAGAATACCTTGGGCGTCGCAATCAATAAACCACAACCATCGCCTGTCTTACCATCAGCTGCCACGCCACCGCGGTGGGTCATACAGCTTAAACTATGAATCGCTGTTTGCACTAAGTCATGACTAGCTTCACCATGGGTATGCGCAATCAAACCAAACCCACAGTTGTCTTTGAACACATCGGGTTGGTAAAGATTATGCTGATCTGAATACTGATTTGAAGACATAAGCGTGTTCCCTTAACAAGCTGGTAGCAAAGAAATGGGCATACTATAAATATGTGCAATGTTTGCTATTGAATCATAAAAGATTGGAATAGATAGCCGTCATGTTTGTTATCTATATGTACCATAAGAAATCAAAATGATACCCTTCGTTATATTAACGAAAAAGGCTGAAAAAATCCACTGTTATTTGAATCCCAAAATTAACCAATTCGTCTAAAGTCACTAGTTGGCTTGGGACTTTTGGTTGATTAACTCGCCCATGCTATCCTTTGAGGCATCTTTGGATTTTGGCTTTTCTTCAGACGGCTTGCTGTGGGTTTGTTTGGGTTTAACGTCAGCATTATCATTCTTGCTATTGATAACTTTTGGTTCTGAACGAGGCGCGTTTGAAGCGTTATGATTGTCGCTTTCAGCAATCACTTTACCTTCTTGGATAGAAAGGGTCTCTTGAGGATTAGTTGACTTTTCAATGCTGGTTTTTGGCGCCATGCGTTTTGGTTCTGCTGCTCTAGGGGTAGCCGGTTGTGGTTGTCGTTCAACTTTGGCTTTTGGCGCAGGCAATAATTTTGGTGTGGCGTTTAGTTTGACTTCTCGCGCGGCTGTCTTACCGACATCACGAAGGGGCGGCGCGACTTCATACTCATCCATTTGTGGGGCATACATTTTAAATTCTTCAGGAAATGCTTTGACCTCTTTTGGTAAATTAAAATTCACTACTTTAGTCGCGCCAACTGCTTCTTGTACTGAGCCAAATACGCCATAGGTGACCACAAAGCGTTTTTGGTTATGGGCATCGACGATACGAAAATAATTAAATTTGTCACGATCGTCACGGCTATTTAGGTAATCGGTGACCACTTCGTGCTCCACCACGTTCATGACTTGAACTGTCCATTTACCGTTATTGGCCTTGATAAAGCGACTGTCCTTAAATTCTTTGGGATAGTTGCGCATATCACGAATCACCGCATCAAATTTGATGGGTCTAACTTCGGTATTAAGCTCTTCAGGTGTTTTGGCCAATAGTAGCGCGGTGGGATCTTGATTTTGATTGGCATTACTCGCCGCTTTCACCGCACTTTTGGCAGGCTTTACTGCAGAAGCAATCCACACCATGACCGTCAAGCCGCCTGCAATCGCCGCTAAAATCAGCCAAGTGGTCACTTTAAATGCCCATGAACGATACAGCGTAGATAAAGAATGCACCATAAAACAACCTTCTGTCCGAGGTAAGGTTAACGCCCGATAGGACGCTTTAACCCATCTATAAAATTTATATCAATTAGGTTTGTCACTCAAAGCCAGCACGTCTGTTAGTAACGCTGGATCATACGCTGACGTTAATACCGCTTGTCCCAATTTTTCTAGTAATACTAGACGAATTTTGCCGGATTTGACTTTTTTATCATGACCCATCAAATCCAATGCTGTATTGACCTCAATGACTGGCGGATGGGTGGGTAAATCAGCACGGGCGATTAAAGAGCTAGCTCTGTCAACATCATCCGCGCTAAGCCACCCTTGTTTTTGTGATAACTGCATCGCTTGAATCATGCCTACCGCGACTGCTTCACCGTGCAGCCAATTGCCATAACCTTCATGCGTTTCAATCACGTGCCCAAAGGTATGACCAAAATTAAGCAGCGCACGCGTATTGGCTTCAAACTCATCTTGCGCCACAATATCCGCTTTATGCTGGCAAGAAATCAGTACAGCTTGGGCTAACAAATTCAAATCGAGCGCGCGTAACGACGTCATATGGGTTTCAAGCCAAGCCAAAAACGCCACATCGCCGATTAACGCGTATTTAATGACTTCTGCTAACCCTGCTGATAATTCACGTGGTGGCAAGGTTTTTAATGTGGTCATATCTGCCAAAACAAGACGCGGCTGCCAAAACGCGCCAATCATATTCTTGCCCAAGCGATGATTGATGCCTGTTTTGCCGCCCACGCTAGAATCCACTTGCGATAACAACGTTGTGGGAATTTGGATAAAATTCACACCGCGCATAAAACTTGCTGCCGCAAAACCCACCATATCACCAATGACGCCACCACCAAGGGCAATCAGCGTACAGTCACGGTTAAAATGATTTTCCATCAACTGATCATAGATACTATCAATGCTTTGCTGGGTTTTATACTGCTCACCATCAGGTAAAATACAAGTCTTAATGAGTTTATCGGCAGGCAAACGTGCGACGAGTTTATCAAGATATAGGGGTGCAACTGTCTCATTGGTGACAACCAATATTTGTTTGCCACTAATATAGTCAGCAAAATCAAAGGTTTCGATGAGATTTTCCCCAATAAAAATGGGATAGTCGTGTGAACGTGTATGGACAATTAACTCACGGCGCATGGCAGTACTCATATCAATGTTATCTTTTTGGCATCTAGCAGGTTGTCATCAATTAGCTTGTCATATCTACAGTGCTACATTTAGACGGTTATATTGGCGTCTTGCAATTGCAGCAAAATGTCATGCACCATTTTTTTTGGGGAACTGTGACCCGTAACAATGGTGATGTCGGCAAGCTGCTGATAAATTGGGTCACGTTTACAAAACAGTTCGGTTAACTTTTGCTTAGGATTGTCTATTTGTAATAACGGACGGTTGCGGTCACGACAAGTGCGTTCATACTGAATGTCAACTTCTGCCCGCAAATAAATGATTATACCACGTTTTAAAAAATGGTGATTTTCAGCGATAGTTACTGCCCCACCGCCTGTGGCTAGTACGACATGATCCAGCTGGGTTAGTTTATCAAGCACACGTGTTTCGCGTTGACGAAATCCTACTTCACCCTCTTTTTCAAAAATCCAGCTAATACTCGCGCCCGAGACGCGTTCTATTTCCTGATCACTGTCATAAAACGTAAATCCAAGTTGCTGCGCCAACAGTTTACCAATTGTGGTCTTACCCGCACCCATCGGACCAATCAAAATAATTAACGGCTTAGGTTGATTACACTCCATAAAAAAACCACAAATCACTCTATAATATATTGAAAACATTATACTGTGATTTGTGGCAATGCGCTATAAGACTATTTTGTTATACAACAGCTCTATTAGGGAGTAAATTAATTAACACGGCCCGTGTCATTCACCAATTTTGGGGTCACAAAAATCAATAATTCTTGCTTGTTATTGCTTTTTGAGGTGCGTTTAAAGAAGCGATCAACATAAGGTAAATCCCCTAAGAAAGGGATTTTAGTCACATCATTACCTAAGGTATTTTTAAACACGCCACCGAGCACAACCGTTTGACCATCATCGACGACCACGTTGGTTTTAATCGAATCTTTAGAAACCGCTGTCGCACCATTGACGATAGTTGGTGAACCATTTTCAATACTCAAATCCATGCCAATACGACCTTCAGGGGTGATATTAGGGGTCACTTCAAGACTCAATGCCGCTTCGACAAAGCTCGTTGAGGTCGCCCCACTGGCAGAGGCTTCTTGATAAGGGATTTGTGTGCCTGACATGATTCTGGCGGTTTGTTTGTCGGCGGTTAGCACTTTTGGACTGGAGATGACTTCACCCTTATTATCCGCTTGCATGGCTGACAATTCTAAATCTAATAGTAAATCTGAAATGCTCAGCAGGCCAAACGCAATTTGTCCTGCAGGGTTAGCTGCACCTAGATTAACACTAAGGTTATCAGGTCGTGTAATAGTGTATGAAGGATAATCAACAGTTTGCCCATTTACGGTCATTGATTGCATACTATATTTCTTAAGATCCCATATGGTCTGCTCAGAACCACCCACTAATAAATTACGATTACTGTGCACGCCTTGCGATAAAATACCCCATTTCACCCCAAGTTCTTTGCTAAAGGTGTCTGTCGCACTCACAATGCGGGCTTCAATCATTACTTGTTTGACAGCGATATCGATTTTACTAATCAAATCACGGATGTTGCTGATGGTTTCAGCCGTATCTTTAACAATCAAGGTGTTGGTTCGGGTATCGATTGTGACTGTACCTCTGTCTGTTAACAGTGAGGTATTGCCGCTCGAGCGATCGGATGTTGCTCTGCCTGCTTCAATCAATGTTCGTACATTTTCTGCTTTGGCATAGTTGAGTCGGATATATTCGGTACGCAGTGGGTCTAATACTTTTTTCTCTTGTTGCGCTTTTAACTCATCGGCTTCTTGTTTGGCAAGTTCTGCCGCGGGTGCCACCCAAATTACATTACCATTAACCCGTTTATCCAAATTTTTACTTTTTAGGATAATATCTAGGGCTTGATCCCAAGGCACGTTAATCAGACGCAAGGTAATATTACCACTGACGCTGTCACTGGCAACAATATTGGTATTGGTATGTTGTGCCAACACTTCTAAAATCGTACGCACGCTGACATCTTGAAACTCTAGTGATAAAGGCGCCCCGCTATAGGTACGCTCCTCAAGGGTCGGCTCGCGCAGACGTTTGGGGGGATTGATATTGATATTTAGCTGATTACCTGTTTGAAAGGCTCTATAGTCATAATCGCCTGTCATGGTAATACGAATCACGCCATTGCGTCCTTGGTTGGTTGCGATAACATCACGCACCAAGCCGTTACCTACGGTCATTTGTTTTTGCAGGCGACTGGGAATGGTAGCGCCTGTCAGACGAATGACTAACTCATCACCCATGCGCTGTACATCCACAGGGATGCTGTCATTCACCAAATTAATGCTAACATTACCGCCGCCGTTCGAGGTGCCATTAAAATTAATCGCCGCTAGGCCATCATAGTTGTATTGTTGAACAACGGCGGCAGCAGGATTTAATAAAGGATTGACTTTGACTACCATGGTATTGGCGGGTGGAGCGACTTTTGGTGTTTGGGTCACGACGGCAACAGGTGGCGGCGTTTGCACGACCACAGGTGGCGGTGTAGCAATCACAGGCGCAGCTTCAGTCACTACGGCAGCAGGCGTTACCACCGCGGGCTGACTCACAACGGCCGCTGTAGTCACCACAGGTGTAACGATAGCTGGATTGGTAGCTGCTGTGGTTTTCGGCTGCATTGATACTACCAGGCGATTATTAATCACACGTGTACTAAAGGTCGCTTGATTTGACAGTTCAATAATCATACGTGTCATACTGTCATTGGTCAGCGTGGTGATATTTTTGACATAGCCTTGGTTATAAGTTTGCATCCGTGATGCAATTTGATTATTCACATTGGGGAAATCCAACACCAATCGTGTGGGTGAGGCAAGTTCATAAGCCGTCGGCGTCACAGCACTGTTAGCGAAGTCGATATTGAGTTCTGTTAGCACAGCGCTCGGCGTGGTAACCGAGATATTTCTAATGGTATCAGCTGCAAACACACTGCTAGATACTAACATCGCACTCATCGCTACCGCAAGCTTAGACGTTGAAGTTCGAAATGGATAGGCATTAAAATTCATTGAATTATCCCTTTGTTTTATTGACTAACTGCGGCAACAATTGAGTTTGCTTTTTCGACATAGCCGACACGACTGTCTGGTATGATTTCAATTAAGTTAATTTGGGTTGGCGTAATCTCTGCAATACGCCCCTCATTTTTACCCATATAATTACCCACTTTGACACTGGCAATGCCCCCATCTGGGCGTTGCACAAGACCATACACCTCGCCAGATGATGACACCATCGTACCTTTATAGGTAAGCTCATTCAACTCAAATTGCTCAAGCGGCTCTTTGAGTCGGGACACATCCGGTCTGACCCCTTTCATTTGTTGTACTTGATTGGCTTGCAGCATTAAACTAGGCGGCATAAATGGGCTACGCAGCTGTGAAGCGCTATAATTAAACTCCTGTACCACTTCGGGTGTCGGCGGTGGCTTTACCGGTTGCGCCGGCTGTTGACGGATGTCCTGCATTTGTTGCTCTGCCAAACCGACACGGTCGGTACAGCCAGATAAGAGGGCTAATAGGGCTAAGCAAATAGAGAGCGGTTTTTTATTAATTGCCATTATTCGCTTCCTTATTGTCAGGTCCCGCTGAATTTTTTTGATTATCTTTTTGTGCCTTCTTTAATTCTTCTTCAGTTAACTCTTTTGAACGATAAGTTTTAACGTTCAAAACAAGATTGGTTTCTGGTAGCTTGTCTAGGCTAGGACTAGGGTTGGTAACCTCAAAGTCATGCAGGGTAATAATGCGAGGTAATTTAGCTAGACCACTAATGAATGACCCAAATTGGTGATAGTCTCCTAAAGCGGCAATACGAATTGGCTGCTCAATAAAGAATTCTTGGGAGACTTCGGGTTCAACTTTAATATCCTGAAATTTGACATTACTGCCCACACCAACCATATTAATGCCATCCACCAAGTCAGAAATACGGGTGTCTTTGGGTAATTGATTGAGCAGTTCTTTAAAATCAGACTGCATTTTTGATACTTGCGCCTGATATTCTTTTAGATGACGTGCTTTGGATTCTTTTTGGCGATATTCATCTAACAAGGTTTGCTGCTCGGCTTCGGCAGCGGCAATCTCATCACGTTTGGTACTAATCGGCAAAAACCAAGTTAAAAAGGCGATAACAGCAACCATAAATAGCAATACGGTAACCTTAACAGGCACAGGCCAGCTACCATAATTATTTTGGTCCAGGGATTTAAAGCTTTCGGTAAAGGCTTTAACATCAAACGATTTTTTTGCGGTAATGTGAACGGGTTTTTTGACGAGTTTCGGTCTTTTTAGCGGATTGGTTAATTTCACCGTTATTTCTCCTTACTCGCACTTGCCGCAACGCCACTTGCAGCGGTGGCACTGGCGATGTCGGTTTGCTTAACCATGGTTGTTACCACAAAAGTCACGTAATTGGCTTCTGGTAATGTTGCGCTGGTACTGCTAGCGCTGATGTTACCGGCAGCAGGCGTGGGTGTGGGGGCTTGATAAGCCACCGCATTGGGCTGCTGTATACTGACCACAGCCGATTTTTCTAACCACTGCGTCCCATCAAGACTGCGCATAAATGTTGAAATCACATTCGGGTTGTCGGCTTGACCGGTAAAGGTGATGGTATCAGCTTCTCGCTTCATACTGGTCAAATACATTTGTGCGGGGATAATTCTGGCAATATCTTCCCAAATACGGACAGGGACAGGGCGACGGCCTTGCAAGTCTTGAATCACTTTCATACGCGCGATGATATCATCACGCTGCTGCTCAAGGGTTTGGATTTCTTTTAACGCCTTGTCTAAATTAGCGTTTTCTTGTTTGATGCGTTCATTAGCAAGCTGCTGGTTTTCTAGGGTGTTTTTATAGTAACTCCATGCCGCAAAGGCACCAAGTAGTGATAATAATAATACCGCAACCACTAAAGTCATAAACTCACGGTTTCTTTGTTCACGAAGTTCTTGACGCCAAGGAAGTAAGTTAATCTTTGCCATTAATCAAAACTCCGTAACGCCAAGCCACAAGCTGCTATTAAGCTTGGCGCGTCCATAATCAGTAATTCAGTGTTGATATGGTTATTAATCGTCATATTTGAAAATGCATTGGCAATACCTGTGCGGGTACCAAGTTTTTGTTCAACCATGCTCGCTAGACCCGCAATGCTGGCACTACCACCGCCCAACAAAATATAGTCTACTTGGCTATTTTGGCTTGATGAAAAATAAAACTGCAGCGAGCGGGTGATTTGCTGCACAATGGCATCTAAAAATGGCAGTAACACATCCGTATAGTAATCATCTGGCAATGACAGGGTGCGCTTATTAATCATCGCCTCCTCGAACGTCAAACCATAACGATTTTGAATACTTTCAGTTAACTGGGCGCCGCCAAAAAGTTGTTCACGGCTGTATACAAACTCCCCGTCCTTTGCAATATAAAGCGTGGTTTGGCTGTGCCCGATATCAATAAGGGCTATATGCTGAGGTTGACCTGGCAAGCTATCGACCATCAATTGAAAGGCGCGTTCAACTGCGTAAGACTCCACATCCACAATTTTAGTATCCAGCCCCGCCAAAGCACCCGCGTCGACACGTTGGTCAACGTTTTCAGTGCGAGAGGCAACTAATAATACCTTACACATATCAGGCGTAGCTGAAGGGCCAATCACTTCAAAATCTAAATTAACTTCTGATAAAGGATAGGGAATATATTGGTCAGCATCTAGACGTATAAGGGATTCTCGTTCAAGCTCTGTGAGATCCGCTTCCATCTCAATGATTTTGCTAATAACCGAAGAGCCTGCTACGGCTGTCGCGATATGTTTACTGGAAAAACCTCTGCTACGAGATAATCTTGCGAGGGCGTCACTGACCGCTTCAATATCTACAATATTTTTATCAACAACAGCACCGCGAGGTAACGGTTCAATGCCGTAATTTCTTAAATGAAATAGACCTTGCTGCCAGATCGGAAGAGCACA
>ERZ501005.166-NODE-166-length-9811-cov-24.290590_pt1 | contig 9811 bp, 9 predicted proteins | sample MGYA00248830_ERZ501005 | MGnify/ENA primary metagenome ERZ501005 (study PRJEB25958, sample SAMN03398565) | human skin metagenome | study: EMG produced TPA metagenomics assembly of the Human Skin Microbiome Metagenome (human skin metagenome) data set. | reverse complement strand
GGGCCGAGCCGATCAATCCCCTAACGAAGCAAAGGATAAAAGGCACCATGAGGAGTCATGGACAAGCCATGAGAGATCATGGGTTGACTGTGACTCCTCATGGTACCACCATGGGAAAGCGGCAGGTCGCCTTTCGCGCAAAAAGAGCCGCGAAACCATGAGAAATCACATGACCGCACCCTTGCACGTCACGACAACACTGGCGCTGCTGACCAAAGCCCGATCAACGCTGGCAGAGGCTCTCACCGCCAACAAAGCGAATGAGAAGGTACATCCCGATTGCGAGTGCCCGCTCTGCCTTACCCGGCTGAACAACCTTCGGAACGCTGCAAAGGCAGCCCTAGCCAGCACCGAAGAAGCCATGCAAATCATGGCTAGCCATGAGAAAACCGACACACCTCTCGACGATCTGCCAGAGGAAATCACCTACGTTTACGACGAAGCGGAGATCGGCCTGCGTATCGTCGCCAACGATGAATGCGATCTGACCGACACGAAGTTTCACTTAGACGAGGCCAGTGACTCCCTGAACGAAATGATCGAAATGCTGACTGACCATGGCTAAGAACAGCCCGGAAGGCGACAGAGAGCGGCAAAAGCGCCGGCGAGAACGACAGGCCGCTGCCGGCATGAAGTCAGTAACCGTCACTGTGCCCGCGAAGGCCAAACCTCTCATCCAGCGCGCCGCAAGGCTCATCAATGAGGGTGAGGATCCAGCCTCAGCTCTAAGGCGAGCCGGTGGATCCAACGAAGCACCCTTGCCAACTCCACCACGCTACCAGCCATGGCGAGAGAACGACTTGGCCGAGCTTCTGGAGCAGCGGAAAAACGCCGAAGTACAGGCCCGCTTGGAAGAATTGGAGCTAAAAAGCGCTGCGGAATTTGGCAGGAAGGCCCGTGCCTTGACAGGCTGGCGGAGAGCCCTGACCCGCATCGCGGGTCTAAAGTAAGACCCCTCGCCGGGAGGGCATCCCCGGTCCGATGATATCGGACCAGGGAAGCCAATAGGGTGTTTCAGGCTGTGGGCATCAAGCCAATTAGCAACCCGGCTTCGCCATGCTCGGGATGCAACACTTATCCTGACCTCAACTCGACACCCTGCGCGTGGCTCCAGGCGGGTTTCGAATTGGCTTGACGTTCAACGTCGGCGAACTGATCGCGGCTCGTTGGCCGCTCGACTGTCAAACGATCAGGCGACAGATAGAGCCTGCCCCGCAAAAAGAAGGCGGATGCCGGTGTTAGCACCAGCAGCCGCCCAATGTTATCGCCAGATACACCTGACGATTGCAACTACTATCGTTGGATCAATAATACCTAACCAAATCACTGAAACTGCAATCAAAAAGGCTAATAGCCTGCAAAAATCAGCGTTGTTCAGTAGCGTAAATAGCTTCTCCATAAACGTTTATCTCCGTTGGGTTGTATATGCTCATATAAATACAGGCCAATTTGAAACTCCATATGTCCTGTGAACCGACCTCGATTGATCGGCTACTATACTATATACGGGAAACGCGAGTTCTGTCAAGTAAATAATGGCCTAGTCTTTAAGTAATTGCGTCCAGTACTTGATTTTTAACATGATCGCCGTCCGCCTGGCAATAAAGAAACCCGGCGGAGATACCGCCGGGCTGTTGCCGATCAGGACCAACTCAGGAGCCTTCGGCTCAGGATCAGAGCCTAGTGCTGGAACCGGCGGAGATCATCGATAGCCGACTCAATCAGCATTGGCTCGGAATGCATCTCGAACCATTCCACTCCAAGCTCCAGTTTAGCGATCACGCCGGCCAGTGTGGTAGAACGGGTAGCGATGAGTTGGCTCAGGGCTGCGCCGTAGCGATCCGAGGCCCTGTCTTCCTCTCTCGCAATCTTCAGGACCTCTTCCTTCTCATAAGCACCCCAGTATGCCTTGAATGCCTTCTTGTCCTCCGGAGCCGGTACATCATCCAGGCCGAGGCCGGCGCACAGGGCAGCTTCCGCAGCAGCGTTGTACTCACCACGGCGGCAGTATTCATCGTACCGAGCATTGGCGATCCGCGCCAAGTCAACTACCGGATCAGCTTCCGCAAACACAGGAAGCGGTGCCATCGTCGCCAACGTGGCAGCGGGGATTGCAGACATGGTGTTGAGGATATGACGACGGGAAATGGTAGGCATTCTGTGCTCCTTTCGACGGGATGCATGAGGAATGCGCCCGGTGGTTCGAAAGCGGCACAGAGTCGCCCCACTGCCCTTTAGCAAAAAGCTTTCGCTTTTGGCCTGGACATACGGCAGCAGCCACCGGACAAAATACGTTTATCATAACAGACTCTGTGCTTTCGACCTTTCGACGGGCCGAGATGGACTTTGAATCTCAAACGAGTCGCCGTCAAGCAAGAAAGCCGCCTCGGCGGGCGGCTCTCTCGTTTGCGAATTGGGAATCTCGGAAAAGACATTCGCTGGTGAGATTTTGCTCACGCACCTGTCAAGCCGCACTCTCAACGTTACGAGATGCCGCTCCGCTTTGGGATGAAGATTCATCCTCACCATTGTTCTGTGCCAAAGGGGAAGTGCCTAAGGCCAGATCTGATCCAGCATTGAATGCTTTGCCGCCTTCAGCCTTCCATCGAGCGAGCTTGTCCTCATCAGAGGCCATACGAGCAATAGCCATCAGGCCACCGAGAAGCGTAGCTCGATCCCATTCAGCGAGACCAGCTTTCAGCACCAAGCCACCCAGCTCGATCTTGTTCCGAGTGTCGAGCTTGCGTTTTTGCTCAGCGATAGAAGCACGTTCCCTTGACAGCTTAGTTTGCAGCTCCGCCAATTTTTTCTCCCGCTCAGCCAGCTTTTGAGCCGGATCCATTTTTGCATTTTTTGCCATGTGCAATCCCTCTGATCAGTTTCTGAAATTCTAACACGCTGAAGAATCGGCAAACAAGCCAGAACGAAGAGGCCCGCAGGGTTATGAGACGACCGAAGGGAGGATCATACGCAATATATGTCTTGCATGGCCTACGGCCAGCAAGACATCATTGCTCAGAGAAACAAGGATCGCAGACTATGGCTATTGCATTCGCCCGCATGGAAATCGTAAGCGCTAAATCTGGCGGCAGCGCCGTGATGCTTTCCTCCTATCTCTCTCGTGATGCCCGAGTGAACGAGCAGACCGGGGAACGCTATCAGTTCGGCCATCGGAAAGACGAGCTTGAACATTCCGAAGTGATGTTGCCGGAAGGCGCATCAGCAAAATTCCACGATCCACAGGTGCTCTGGAACGCGGCAGAACGCGCAGACATGACCATCGATAGGAAGACCAAAGAGCACCGTTTCAAGACAGGTGCTCAGCTTGCAAAGCACATGGTTCTCGCCCTTCCTGACAATCCGGAAATCTCAAATGAGGACCGCATTGAGATGACCCGCCGGTTCGTCAAAGAGCAATTCGTTGATAAAGGTGTCGCCGTTGAATTCGCAGTTCACAAACCTGATGACCATAATCAGAACTGGCACGCTCACGTTTTGATCAGCACACGCCGTCTCACAGAGAACGGTTTTGGCAAGAAAGCAGCCGATCTCAATCCTGTGTTTGGTGGTCGCGGCTTCGTTGCTGTGGATGACCAATGGGGAGAGAAGTGGGGCCAGCACCAAGATCGCTATTTCGAGGAATTGGGACTTGACCTCCGCGTTGACTCCACGCGACTTGTCGGCGGGGAGCACCTCGGCCCCGCTCGATTTCAGCAGGACGCTGACAAGGTCGAAACCAACAACGAGCGAACGGCCAACGCTCGCGACCTGGCACACGATCCGGACCATTTGCTCGGTAAGCTGACCGAGCGGAAAAGCTACTTCAGCGAACGCGACATCGACCGCCTACTGCACAAGAACGGCATCTACGGTGAAGAGATCGAGTTCATCAAAGAAAAGGTTTTCGCCCACAAAGACCTGCTGCGCCTCTACGAACCGAATGCAGAAAAGCCGACTGCGTTCTACACGACCCGCCAAGTCAGAGAGCAGGAGCTAAGGGTGTCTGAGAACACCCAGCAGATCGCAGCCAGATCGCATGCCGTCACACCAGGAGCCGTCAACCTGGCCGTGTCAAAGCGGACGATGGATCCGGAGCAACTTGCAGCGTTCGAGTGGGCAACGAAGGCAAATGGCTTCGCCATGATCGAAGGCATCGCCGGCTCCGGCAAGAGCTACAGCGTCAGCGCAATCCGCGAAGCCTATGAAGGAAGCGGGTACGATGTTCGTGGCCTCGCCCCAACCAACTCTGTCGTCGCTGACATGCGAAAGGACGGCTTCCGCAAAGCCTCGACGCTCCACATGGAGCTGCTTCGGTTGGAGAACAACAGGACGACCTGGACCCCAAAGACGGTGGTGATCGTGGACGAGGCGGCCATGGTCGACACGAAGATTTTCGACAGACTGATGCACCAAGCCAACGAAGCCGGAGCAAAGATGATCCTGGTCGGCGACGATCGACAGCTCGCCTCGGTCGAACGCGGCGGCATGTTCACGCAGCTCAAGAAGGAGCACGGCTCCGCTCTCATCTCCGAGGTCCGCCGGCAATCCGACGACTGGGCCAAGAAAGCCAGCCAGGACTTCGCAAACGGGCGGATCAGGAACGGTCTCAAAGCCTACGCCGATCACGGCAACATCCACTGGAAGGACAGCCTGGACGAGAGCCGTCAGGAGCTCGCAGAGCAGTGGAGCAAGGACAGCGCCGCCCGACCCAAGGTGAACCGGTTCGTCTACGCCTCAACCAACGCCCAGGTTGATGCTCTCAACAAAGAACTGAGAGCCATCAAGCTCGCCAGGGGCGAACTGAAAAATGACGGCATCACCTTCGCCACCAAGCGCGGGGAGGTCGAATTCACCGAGGGCGACAGGATCCAGTTTTACGGGAACGACCGAAAGAACGGGATCGTCAACGGGACCGTCGGCACCATCCAACGCCTGCATGACGGATCGATCACGGCGAAGATGGATGACGGAAAGGTGGTCAGCTTCGATCCCAGCAAGTTCCAAGATTTCGGCCACGGCTACGCAGGAACGGTCTATCGCGGTCAGGGCAAGACCCAGACCGAGGTCTACGCGCTCTATGACAACCCCTATGCCTGGAACGCGCGCACCGCCTATGTCGGCATGACACGACAAAAGGAGACCGTTCAGCTCTACGTGCCGAAGGAGCTGGCATCAGACCTGGACAAGCTCGCCCGTCAGATGGGACGACGGCAGGAGGCCGGATCCTCGCTGGACTTCCAGGCGAAGCACGAGCCGATCAGCCTCACCGAGCGGCAGCTTGCCATGCTGGCGCAGAAGGGCGAGCAGTTGTCTGAGTTCTGGAATCGGACCAGGACAGCCATCACGGAGAAGGTGACCGAGGTCCGGAGCGACCTGACCAGCGCGGCATCCAGCCTTCGCCAACGTGTCGATCACTCGCGCCTCGGCAGCCTGCTGAACCGCCAAAAGCCCGATCAGGCCGCTGATATGGCACCTGCCGACCAGTTCTTGAAAGCAGTGGAGGTCGAGCAGAAGGCCCGCCAGGAGGCCAAGGAAACCAACCTGCCGCACTTGAGAGAGGCCGCTCTGAAGGCAGGAACCGACACTGACCAAGCATTCCGCCAATGGTTAAAAGCGGATCCCCTTGCCGCATACCAGACGGCAGAGATTGAGGCCCACAGAGCCAGCAAGGAGAAGATCGCTGCACTGGGTGGAGGACGCGACAAGATCGATCCATCGCTCACCGCCTACCACAAGCGCTGGCAAGGATTGCAGAAAGAGGCTGCGAAGGAAATTCGCGACCGCCCGGATCTATTCCAGAAGGTTAATCACATTAACGCGGCAACAGCTCGTGAAATCGAGCGTTTAACGAAGACAATTATACAGACATCAAGAGGTATTACTTATTAATTTTTTCTATTATTTATATTATCTAAAAAATTTATATACTTTAAATTATTATTACTAACATATTACAAAAACCCAAGGGAGTTGTTAAGTCTTTCATAGTGTTGTCTGGCATCATTCGCATTATCCATTGAAATTCTTCTGATAGGATTATCTCCTGTGTTAACAACTATTTCAAGAAAATTTTTGTTTCCTATCATCTCAAGTCCGGTTTTTCTTACATTATCAAAACTAAATATATCCCCGTTTGCATATAATCTTCGATTCTTCTCATCAACCATAATAATTCCAGTACAAGTGGTATTACGAGCAATCCAAGTTGGAGAAAAATTACCAGTCCTGATTGCATTCCTAGCTTTATTATAGATTCCAAGATTCAACATAGAAGCTAACAACATCCCTAGAAATGGTATCCAAGCAAAACACCAAACAAAAAACAGTAACAAAGAAAACACCTTTGCTCCATCACCACCAAATTTAAATAGTGAAACAATAATTGCTGCGCCACCGCCCAAAAATAGAAGCCCAGTTAATACAACTCCCCAAACAGGGTTTGTTCCAACTTCTTTTTCTATATTACTCATATTTTACTCCATCATATAGCACTACGGACACAATTTGATTGATAGTCCGGACTATGATTTTCTAAACCATTAGATCGCTAGCGCAGTATACGCAACCTAATGGAAATTACTCTAGAAATCACCCCTCCCTCAAGCTCATTTTCCCTCTTCACCTGCACATAACCTGCACGTATAATGTATGTGCAATTTATGTGCAGGTGAAGATCGTGACTAACGACGTGAATTTCACAATCAGGGTTCCGAAGGAGCTACGCGACGCTTTCGTAGCAGCCTGCACCCGGACCGACCGACCTGCGAGCCAAGTGCTTCGCCACTTCATGCGGGCATTCACAGAGAAGCACGCTCAAACGGACCTTGAGGATCTTATTCGGCGGGAGGCGAGGAAATGACATATCAAGCAGGTCTGCCAGACGACCAGCAGGACGACCCCCTCGTTCAGCTCCTGGAGCGGATCGCTGACGGAGTTGAACGCCTCGAAGGCAAGAAGGCGGTCGATTATACCGCCAACTTCGTTGATCTATTCGAACGGCAAGACAAGCTTTCCACCCGCATGAACACCTTGGCCGAAGCCATCAAAACGAGCCAGCAGACGACCGCAACAGCCCTCGCGGATGCCAAGACTTCAGCCAACAAGGTCGGCCTTGTCATCAACGCGGCTGAGATGATCAGTACAGCTGCCAAGGATAGCCGGAGCCTCCTGCTCTGGATCGGACCTCTCGGTCTCATCCTCGCCCTTCTGGCAGGCTACGCCGGTTGGCATCTGAAGACATGGATAGCACCGGAACCCGGCGAGGTCATGACGACCTATCTTGCCCGCGGTAATGATGCGAAATGGCTGCTGTGCGAAGGTGATGCGGCTAGAAAAGCGATGAGATCTGATGGACGGCAGACATGCCAACTGGTGTTTTGGGCAGAAGAGAAGAAGCCATGACCGACGACGAACTGCCAGTCATCGAGACAACGAACTTCAAGATCGCGGTGAAGATCAAACCACACCAGATGCCAAGGCATCTCATAAAGAGCCAGCACCAGAGCGGCCCCATCCGCTTTATGCTCAATCTTCAAGGCAAAGCGCCCTATCCACCCGGCCTGAGCATGAAGATAACCATGCAGACCAGACCGCTCCGGCGGGCTTTGGCGACGATCGACAAATTCGGAGCCGGGAACGTGATGATCACCCTGACCGGGACGCTAACCCCACATGGCGAGCTGGACCACGCCGGCTTTCAGATCAAGCCAATCAATCAGCCAGCCAACAAAGACGCGCCGCCCGAATGACAGATCGTTGACAAAGCTCTTGTTTTTATCGAAGGTGGAAAAGCTTGGGGCGGGCACAAGGCCCGCCCTGTAAACCCGAGCCTCAAGACTGTCCGAAAAGACTCTTGAGTGGCTCACCGGAAAGTTCGCGATGACAGTGAGCCCACTTCGCTCGCACTCAACATACTATTCGACTCGCAACGGTTCAAGATTTACCGTGCATGCAGTCGTTTTGGTTGTAGAGTCACCGCTTCCGGTCTACTCGGCCGGAGCAAGATATGCCGTTCGACGGTAGCACCTACAGCCAAGCCAAACCCCAATCCAAAACCTACCTTCCGATCCTGGCAACGATCGCAGCGCGCAGGGACGCACGCGGCTATCTGCCTGAGAGCTACAACAAACGCCTGACGCGCGCCTACCCAGGCGACCCGGATGCCGGCCGCCGCTTCATGACGACTCTCGAAGAAGCGTTCCCCGGACGCGAGGGCCAGTACTTCATTCAGCAAGTGATGCGGCCACTCGCAGACCTCGATATGGAACAGGCCCGTGATGCCACCAAACGGCTTGCCAAACGCCTGGCAGACGAGGCGCGGGGCAGAGATCCCGTCTGCATGGAAGCAAGCGAGCTGTACCATCGGAAGCGCTTGCGAAAGCAGTTCACCCGCTGGGTATCCCATGTCGGCCGCCTGCTTCGGATCGTTCACAGCCACGGAAAAGAGCGGGTCATTTCCGAGGCCTGCACGAGCATCGACCGGGTCAACCGCCGCAGCATGCAGGACTGGGCCAGCAAACGCGCCCTGATCCACCAGAGCACAGGCGAGACCCTCCCAATGGGCGACCTGATCACCAGCACCGAGAAAGGCCGCAGGAGCTTCCGCTACGCGCTTCTCAGGGCAATGGAGCATGAAGGTGATCGACGGGATTGGATCGGATTCCTGGCAACCCTGACGCTCGACAGCGGCTATCACGCAGCACCGGACAAAGTCACCTCGCGGAACATCAGGGCTTGGGAGAAACATGGCTGCCCGATGCCGGTCGATGGCAACAAGGTGCTCCAGCATCTTTGGAAGCTGGTCCGCTCGAAGGTCCATCGCAGACTGAGGAAACGAGGCGACAAACAGAATCGCCTGTTCGGCGTGTGGGTTTTAGAGCCGCACCTGGACGGCACCCCCCACCGTCACCCTGCCGGGTTTGTGGCCCCAGACTTCCTTGAGATCTTCGTTGAAGCTCTGCGGTCACACTTCGAGCAGGCCCCGCGCTTTCAGCTGAAGATGCGTCGGCCCTCCAGCATCAGCAGCAGGGACTTCCAGGCAATGATCGACGACCTGACGGAACGGTTCTTTCCCGAAGATCTGGAGAAAGCCCCAAAGGCACGAACGCTCCAGATCATCGACAGAAGCGATGTGAACTGGTCCACCTACGTCTTCAAATACGTCGCTCCGCACAAGAGCGACGAAGCCGGCGATGATACCGACGCTGGAGATCCGCACAAGCCGACGAAGTACGAACGGTATTGCCGCATCGAAGGGCTTCGTGGCTTCGGCGTGTTCGGCCTGGCTCCAGTCATGCGCGCCATGCAGATCGTGAACAGACAAAAGGAACCAGACCACTGCCCCGCTGACAGCTCCATGCACCGAGCATGGACAGCAGCCCGCGATAACCGCCTGTGGGACGCTCTAGACATCGTTGGGGCCTGGGACACCCTGCCGCCGCTGAAAGGCGCTGTAGCAACGGAAAAACGGCCCCAGCTCGTGAAGTTCTACCAGACGCACATGACCTGGTACGGCGAGCAGTACCGGACGCTTGTCGGCGTGGCGGTGATCGACTGGCAAACCACCCTCACACCAGATGGACATCCTTTCACGCCTACGGCGTTCAAGGGCTCTGAGTGGACGCTGCGGACACTTGCGCCTAGTGATCCAAGGTTAGGGGAGAAGGGCACTTCCGACATCGCTTCAGACATGGACGAGGAGCCATTCACCCCCTTCCCGTGGGCGGCAGCGCCGCCTGACCCCTCCCCGCCATAGGCGGGCCGAGCCGATCAATCCCCTAACGAAGCAAAGGATAAAAGGCACCATGAGGAG
>ERZ501005.165-NODE-165-length-9854-cov-24.441984_pt1 | contig 9854 bp, 7 predicted proteins | sample MGYA00248830_ERZ501005 | MGnify/ENA primary metagenome ERZ501005 (study PRJEB25958, sample SAMN03398565) | human skin metagenome | study: EMG produced TPA metagenomics assembly of the Human Skin Microbiome Metagenome (human skin metagenome) data set. | reverse complement strand
AGAAGTAAGTAAATAGAGAAAGATATGAGTAGTAAATCCCGATTCGTTGGTGAAAGGAAAAGGGGATATATTCGTAGTAATATCACCATAGAATATGAATATACTAAATAGGGAATAGATAGTATATTCGAATGTTATCGTTAAAACTATTCTTTCAATAAGAAATTATTGGATTTTAGTAATGTATAGTCGAGAAAGGTTAAGTTCTACGAATGCAGGTAGAATGTATCGACTAAATAGGAAGATAAGAACGAAAAGTCCAAATAGTAGGAAAGATAGTTGGTTAACGTAGTAGAATGGGATTAGTTGTGGCATAGTTAATGAAAAATTAATATGAATATATATCTCTTAAACTAGAAATAGAATAACTAGTTTGAATTGTGGTATTAAGAAATAACAATAAATAAGAGAGGATTAGAAGGGGAATAAGATTGAATATTACCAAGAATGCATAAGTACTAAGTAATCAATATTAAGATTGAGTAGGAAGTACGTGGAATGCATGGAATGGAGTAGGAGAATCAACAGACCACTCAAGAGCAGTAGCATGACCAGATTCTAGCCAGTATACTGGAGTAGACTCGAAGAAACCTGGAACTTCCCATGGGTTAGCATCAGCATCTTCACCGTAAGCAAGAGCGTCGAAGATAACGTATGCAAACACAAACATAGCAGCAACAGAAATCATACTTCCAATAGAAGAGATGAAGTTGTAAGGTGCAAATGCATCAGGGTAATCAGGGATACGTCGAGGCATACCTGACATACCTAGGAAGTGTTGTGGGAAGAATGTAAGGTTAACTCCAAGGAATAGAGTCCAGAAGTGGATTTTACCTAGAGTTTCGTTGAATGTTTTACCAACGATTTTAGGGAACCAGTAGTAGAATCCAGCAAATAGTCCGAATACAGCACCCATAGATAGAACGTAGTGGAAGTGAGCAACTACGAAGTATGTATCATGGAATGCAATATCAAGAGAAGCATTTGAAAGAGTAACTCCTGTAACACCACCAATAGTAAATAGGATAAGGAATCCAACAGCAAATACCATTGGAGTGTAAAGTCGAACAGTACCACCGTAGATTGTAGCTAGCCAACTGAATACTTTAATACCAGTAGGGATAGCAATAATCATTGTAGCAGCAGTAAAGTAAGCTCGTGTATCTACATCAAGTCCAACAGTGAACATGTGGTGAGACCAAACCATCATACCAAGTACACCGATTGTAGCCATAGCATAAACCATACCTAGGTAACCGAATACTGGTTTAGATGAGAATGTAGAAACAACGTGACTAATAATTCCGAATGCAGGAATTACAAGAATATATACTTCAGGGTGACCAAAGAACCAGAATAGGTGTTGGTATAGAATAGGATCACCACCACCAGCTGGATCATAGAATGAAGTATTAAAGTTACGGTCAGTAAGTAGCATAGTAATAGCACCAGCTAGAACTGGAAGAGTAAGAAGAAGAAGAACAGCTGTAGTAAGAACTGCCCAAACAAATAGAGGAAGTTTGTACATTGTTTGTCCTGGAACTCGCATGTTGAATACTGTAACAATAAAGTTAGAAGCACCAAGAAGAGAAGAAATACCAGAAAGGTGAAGACTGAAGATAGCAAGATCTACAGATCCACCGGCATGTCCTTGAATACCAGCAAGAGGAGGATAAACTGTCCATCCTGGTCCAGCACCTTGTTCTACGAAAGCACTAGCAAGTAGAAGGATAAGACTAGGAGGAAGTAGCCAGAAACTAATGTTGTTTAGTCGTGGCATAGCCATATCAGGCGCACCTACCATAACTGGAACGAAGTAGTTACCGAATCCACCCATAAGAGCAGGCATAACCATGAAGAAAATCATAAGGAATGCATGTCCAGTAACTAGAGCGTTGAATAGCTGGTGGTTACCTCCAAGGATTTGAACACCAGGTGCAGCAAGCTCTGCACGGATCAGAACTGAGAACATAGTTCCTAGAAGTCCTGAGAAGATAGCAAAGATAAGATATAGTGTACCAATATCTTTAGCATTTGTTGAATAAAGCCATCGTGTCATAGTTAAATATAAAGAGAAAAGTTTCTTAATCAGAAGTAATTCCTTAGTCAAAGAGAAGCTAAAGAAGGTAAAATACAATAGAAAATAAAGAGAAAGATTCTTTTACTTTGTAATTTTTAGTAAAGAATAGAAATTGTGTTCTATTAACAATTTGTTATGCTCTTATAATTCAAATAAAAATTGGAATAAATAGAGAAGTAAAATTTTATAAATAGAAAGATTGGACAAAAGGAGATTCGAACTCCTAAGAGGTAAACTCAGACAATTAGCAATCGCCCACACTTCGCCAATAGCAGTTTGTCCTAGAAAAATTATGGAATATATTATAGAATGTAATAATGAATGAATTCTTATATTGATTTTTAAGGGAGAATGTAAAAAGAATAGAAGGGGAAATAAATTCAAGTAAAATGGGGAGAATAAATAGAATTATTCTTTATCCATAGATTGAATTGATGAAATCCATACTTTTAGTGTAAAGCTACCTAGTTCATTTTTATGTGTAAATTTAGCATAATCTACAAGAACATTATTCATTGTTTCACTATTAAGACCAGCATCATTTAGTGTAGATCCACTGTTAGTATTAGGGTTAGAAATACGAGATGATTTCTTTGTAACTCGTGGTACAACTTGTTCAGTAATAAGTCGACCAGATAGTTCAAGTCGAATACTTGTAATATATGCAGGAAGAATATATGATCCATCTTTATCAACAGTACCATAAGTATCAGGAGAAAGAGTAGGATAAGTAAGAATAGCTTCAGAGAAATGAAGGAATGTATTTGTAGTAGCATTTTTAATAAGATATTGTGCTAGAATCATACTGTTCATGTATGGATAATGAACTCGAATAAGTTGAACATTTACTTCTTTTTCAAATAGAAGTGAAAGTGTATCAGATAGTGGTAGAATATCTTTACTGTTAAGTAGTTCAGATTGATTTGAGTTATCAATAGAACCTCCATAATAAAATAGAGTAATAGAGGCTTTATTAGTAGAAGTATTAAATACAGGATTACTAATAAGAATAGTAGGGAATTTATTAAGAAAGTATGTTTTAATAAGATGATTTGCTACTTTCATAGTTTGTTGGTTAGAATAGTTATTTCCTTTGAAGAAATTATGACTATTTTGTAGCATAGAATCATTTAGAATGGTAAGTAGTTTGTTAGAATTTTGTTTAATAGAAGTAGAAAACATGTTTATAGTTTAGAATATATTGGTATGATTATCATAGAGGAAGATATCCTATAGAAGATATTGATATAGAAATCAATCAATAGGAGACAAGAGTAGCTGGGAACGATCCAACACTAGTGATTTTGGAGATCACCGTACTACCAATTATACTATACTCTTATGAATAATTTGTTTGTTTATATATTATAAATACTTATAGATGAAATAATATATTAATAGAAAATAAGTAAGAATTGAGAGGGAATTGAACCCTATACAAAGAATTTGCAATTCTTCTTCAGTAGCCATCTGAAAACACAATTCTAAGAGAGTAAATAATAAAATAGGATTAAGTGTGTAATAGTTGGATATTATTTTTATTTACAATGTAAGGAAAAGGGGATAAAATTAATTATAATGTTTAACCGCTTTACTAAGTTAACTGAGTTACGTACTTTTAGAGTAAGTACAATAGGACCAATCATAGCTAGAAGTAGAACAAGACTAGCTACGAATAGCCATACAGAAGCGAATGTATATAGAGTAAATCCAATAGATTGTACTTCAAGAAGACTAGATAGGTTTACATCTGGAGTACTGTTATTGAATGTTAGGTAAACATCAGTGCTTTGAGAAACAGCAGGGAATCCTAGACTTTGTACGATAGAGTTAAGAGTATTAAGAAGACCAACTTGAATATCAGGGAAAATCTTGAATGGGTTAAGTGATTTGTATTCTCCATTAGAAGAGAATGGGAAGATAGTAAATAGTTCAGTAAATAGAAGGAATACAAAGATAGCACCAAGAGGAAGATTTTGTGTATATTCAGAAGCCATAGCATTAAGCTCAGCAAGTTGAAGGTTAAGCATCATAACAACGAATAGGAAAAGGATAGCAATAGCACCAATATAGATAATAAGGTATGAAATACCTAGGAATCCAAGTCCTAGTAGAACAAGATATCCTGAGACGTTCATAAATAGAGAAATAAGAAATAGAACAGACATAACAGGATTTTTAGAAGTAACTACTAGTAGAGCAGAAAAGATAGCTCCTAGAGTAAGCAGATCAATTAGGAATGTATTCATGATGTATGATAAAGAAAGTAAATCAATATTTTATACAATATTGTTAAATGAAAAGGGAATAGGTATTGTTCAAATGAATCAAATTTTTCTTAAGAAAAGAAAAATAGTAAGATAAGGGGATTAAATATTATCCTCCGTACCAGTATACACTTACGAATAGGAATAGCCATACTACATCAACGAAGTGCCAGTATAGAATAGCTGATTCATATCCAATGTGGTGAGTACTAGTGAAGTGGTATTGTACAAGTCGTCCAAGAGAAACTGCAAGCATAATTGTTCCAATAATAACATGGATACCGTGGAATCCAGTAGACATGTAGAATGTAGAACCATATACACCATCAGCAATAGTAAATGGAGCGTTTGAGTACTCAATACCTTGACATACAGTAAATACTGTAGCAAGTACAATTGTAAGAATTAGACCAGAGATAGCTCCAGCTCGGTTTTTGTTAATTACAGCATGGTGTGAGTATGTAACTGTAGCACCAGATGTAAGTAGAAGAACAGTATTAAGTAGTGGAAGCTCGAATGGGTTAATAGATTCAATTCCCATTGGAGGCCATTGTCCACCTAGCTCAATAGCAGGAGAAAGTGAAGCATGGAATAGTGCCCAGAAGATAGAGAAGAAGAACATTACTTCTGAAGTAATGAATAGAGCCATACCCATTGTAAGTCCTTTTTGAACAGGAATAGTATGGTCACCTAGGAATGTACCTTCAGTAACAACATCTCGGAACCATAGAGACATAGAAAGTACTGTAGTAATAAGACCAATAAGTACAAGACTAAGACCAGAATCTCCAAATGGACTAGCATAACCGTTAAAGTATAGAACTGAACCACTTGTAAGAATAAGTAGTGAGAATGATACGAAAAGTGGCCATGGACTAGGTGTAACCATATGGAATGGATGGAATTGGAATTTAGGTCGTTCAGCTTGTAGAGTAGTTAGATTTGTTAGGTTGTTTTGCATCTGAATGAATAAAAATTGATAATAATTCTCAAAATAGAAAGAATTATTGACAATGAAAATAGAAGATCTATTCCATTACTGAAATGAGTAATAACAATCATAGATTATTTTCTAATCTATAATATCAATTACTGTCAATGTCCTATAATTGCTATATAAATTTATTAATAGGTATTATTTAGTATAAGAAGGAATAGAAATAGGATTATAGGGATTCTATTAATATATATATCAGAATAGATTGATATAATATAATATACTACTTTATTAGGGGACATGGTATAATTTGGTTAATATAGTATCTTTGCAGGATAGCTGATGCCAGTTCAAGTCTGGCTGTCTCCAAAATAGAAAATAATTAAATAATGAGTATTATTTTCTTTAGAAATCCTGATAGCTTATGTGGCTAAAGCGTAGAACTGAAGATTCTAAGAACCATGTTCGAGTCATGGTCGGGATAGTATTATAGTAAATAAACTATAATTATTATACTGCAGATAGTCTCTACTGGTAGGAGAGGTGCTCTGTAAAAGCATTGGTTTTATCCGTTGTGGGTTCGAGTCCCTCATCTGCAATAGAAAAGAATATGAAAAGAATATATTTGTATTTCTTAAAGAATAATGGATGTGTGACAGAGTGGTTTAATGTACCTGGCTTGAGTCTAGGAGTTCTTAACAGAACCAGGAGTTCGAATCTCCTCGCGTCCGATATTCAATACAAATAATGTCTATTTTATAAGAAAATTTATTAATGAATACCTTATTCAAAATATCCTATAATGTATATTATATAAAATAAGGGGATTAAATATGTTCTATTTTATCCTCTAATGTATAATTAGTGTAGATCAATAGCATCTTTTAGGTATGAAGCTGTTAGGATACAGAATACATAAGCCTGGATGAATGATACAGCTACCTCTAGAGCAACAATAGCAATAAAGATTGCAAATGGAACTAGAGTAGCAACACTTACAAGAACACTAGAAGTAAATAGAGTAAATAGGAATCCTCCAAGAATTTTCATTAGTGAATGTCCAGCTGCAAGGTTAGCAAGTAGCCGTACACCAAGTGAAATTGCACGAGCAAGGTATGAAATTAGCTCAATTGGAGCTAGTACTGGTACAAGTGCAAGAGGTGTACCTGCAGGTAGGAAGAATGAGAAGAAGTGTACTTTATGGATAGTTAGACCAAGAATAGTTACACCAATAAAGATAATTACACTTAGACCTAGAGATACTACTAGAGAACTACCAACAGTAAATCCGTATGGAACGTTACCGTTAAGGTTAGAGAATAGTAGGAATAGGAATAGTGAGTAGATAAATGGAAGGTATCGCTCGTTAGCTGTACCAAGTTGCCCTTTAACAAGACCATGGATAGATGCAAACATAGTTTCTAGAGAAAGACTCCATCGGCTAGGTACAAGTTTTTGGTTGTTAAATGCGAAGTAATGGTAAGCAATAATTAGGAATACAGTAATAATTGTGTATAGACCTAGATTAGTTAGAGAGAAGTGAAATTGTCCAAAGATTGGAAGATCTAGAGAAATTAGGCTAGATACTTCAAATTGCTCAAGAGGAGAGTTGATAAAGTAAGTCATTGTAATTTACTATAGAATAGTATAATTCTATTCTATTCAATATATTATCTAGAATAATTAACTGAATTTAACTTTAGTTAATGTTGAATGTTTGATAACACAACAGTAATAGTTATCTATAAATAGAATATTTATAAAGACAATAAAGAGAACAGTGAGATTCGAACTCACGACCAAAAAATTAAAAGTTTTTCACTCTAACCAGCTGAGTTATGTTCTCTTATCAAAGAATGTAAATAATAATTAAGTAGTATTCATTTGATTAACTCTTATAAAATAGTTAAAATAATACAAGATAATAGAAATAATGTAAAAAGGGGAATTACCCATAATTAAGAATTATTCTTCAGAGTTACCTTTGTTTTTAATTCCTGAGAAGTAAAGAGCTTTACTTGAGTATTCAAATACAAATCCAAGTGTAAGAATTAGGAAGAATACCATAATAATCCAGAAACCGTAGTTTCCTGTTTCAGTAACAGTAAGAGCATATGGCATAGTCATGAAGATTTCTACATCAAAGATTAGGAATAGAATACCAACTAGATAAAATTGAATAGTAAATGGAGATCGGTTTTGACCATAAATTGGAGAGAATCCACACTCATATGATGTAACTTTTTCAGCATATGGTACATGTTTAGCTAGTAGAATATTAGCAAGAAGTAGGATAAAACCAATAACTGGAATAAGAATAAGATAAATAGTAATTGCGTTCATTGTAGTAATTAATAAAGAAATATATCAATATCTAAGAGTAAATTTACTATTATACAGTAAATAGACTTAGGCTTAGTAGATGACATGCATTTAGTAGGATTGATGGATCAAATAGATATAGAGAAATAACCATAGTAATTACAGCAATGATAGAACTATGCATTGTAGTTACGTTAGGAGTATCTTGTTCTACAGTATTATTAGCAGCAGTATTAACAGAATCTTTACTAAAGAACATTAGTTGTACAATTTTTAGATAATAACTTGCACTAATAACACTTGTAAGGATAGCAACGATAGCAATAAATGAATAATTGTAAGATACAGAGTATAGTACCATTTGTTTTGCAAAGAATCCCATTAGTGGAGGGATACCTGCCATAGAGAATAGACTAATAGCAAAACTAATAGCAAGTAGAGGGTTTTGATAGAATTGACCTTTAAGATCATCTAGTAGAGCAAACTCTCGTACATTTGTATTTTTATGAGATGAGATAATACCTTTTGACATATAACCGAATGCAAGTAGAGTCATAAAAGTATTAACATTAGTCATAGTATATTGTACTAGATAGAATGTAAATGCTTCAATAGATCCTTCAGTACTTACAGCTAGAGCAAGAAGTAGGAATCCAATATGGTTAATTGTAGAGAATGTAAGTAGTCGTTTAATACGTACTTGTGATAGACCTACAATACCACCAATTAGGAAACTAAGAACAGAACTAACTAGTAGTAGTGTTTGGAATGGTTGAGCATATACAGTGTATAGATTACCAACAGATTGTTGTAGAGTTTCAGACCATGAAAGATCATAACCAGTAGCAATAAAGCTTAGATTTAGAAGGAATACAAAGATACCAATTTTAGGTACTGTACTTACCCATGAAGTAATAATAGTAGGAATACCATCATATACATCAGGAGCCCAGTTATATAGTGGAGCAGCACCAACTTTGAAGATGTAACCAACACCGATAAGAAGGATACCACCTGCAATAGAAGCAGTAACGAATGAATTATCAGAAGCAAAGTTACCAACACTAATAAGTGCAGCAAGATCTTCAAAATTAGTAATACCTGTACCAGCATAGATAACTGCAGTACCAAGTACAATAATACCAGAAGCAAGACTACCAAGAAGGAAGTATTTAAGACCAGCAGATGTAGCTGATTGAGAATTTCGGTATAGTGTACATAGAATATAAGCTGCAAAACTTTGAAGTTCAATAGCCATATACATAGATACGAAGTTATAACTAGAGATTAGAAGAGCACCACCTAGTACAGAGAATAGTACAATAAGACTATATTCACCAATAGTATTAACATTAACAAAGTTAGAATTAACATGAACAGATTTTTCAATTTTTGAATTACCAACATTTTGGTTAGGAACAATTGGCATGTTTTCGTTATTTACTGCAACTGGTCCCCATCCAAATAGTAGAAGAGCACCAATTACAAGTAGTAGTAGTTGGAATCCTAGAGTAATTGTAGATACATGGAAAAGACCACTAAATAGACTAACACCACCGTAAGATAGTGGGTAGTAATATAGACTATTCCATGTAAGTACTGCCGAGAATAGCAGAATAATTGCTGTAAGTCGGCTAAATACTGTAGCAGGAATCCGGTTGGAGAAAATAGGAACAGCTAGAATAAAAGAAATTAGACCAATAGATAGCATAACAAATTTGCCTACAATGAATTCGATTCTTTTGAATCGAAAGAAGAAATAGTCAAAGAACTTTTATTCTATTTTCCTTTTCCTATCGAAAATAAATGTAAAATAAATACTAGTATTCGGAATTGAACCGAAACCTGGGTATTGGAAGTACCTAATTCTACCATTAAACTATACTAGCATAATTAGAATTACAATATATTTTAATAAATAAGATAATAATAGTAATATATTATTATGAATGGAATTCCTATAGCATTAATAAGGAAAGTAAGAATCATATATTTTGTATAATAAAACTTCTCTTATAAAAATGATAAAAGGGGATAAATTTGTATATTATCAATCAGCCACAAGTTCCCTTACGGCTACCTTGCTATAACTTCACCTCAGTTCCACTTATGATGTCCTAAGTTCAATAGAACTTAGTTCCATTTCTAAGCATAACCGAGATGTGATAGACAGTTAGTATCTCCTTAATAGAATGGTTCACCGTTCCGTACTGATAAACGATTACTCGGTATTCCTGATTCATGTAGA
>ERZ501005.163-NODE-163-length-10077-cov-17.250249_pt1 | contig 10077 bp, 7 predicted proteins | sample MGYA00248830_ERZ501005 | MGnify/ENA primary metagenome ERZ501005 (study PRJEB25958, sample SAMN03398565) | human skin metagenome | study: EMG produced TPA metagenomics assembly of the Human Skin Microbiome Metagenome (human skin metagenome) data set. | reverse complement strand
CCTTTGCTATAGGTTTGTGGTGAACTTAATGTAGCATATTGGACTTCTTTTTTTTAGCTTTCTTTGGGAACTTATCCCGAGTTCAGGTTAATTAGACAAATATCAAACATTAAGCACATGATTTTGGTGGCGTCACCCTCACTGTCACATTAACGTTGGCTAAAGCAAATAGACCTTGCACTTGTTTTTGGGCGTTATCGGTTGCAAGCTTTAAGATATCAGATTTACAAGCGGTGGCGAGTACTTGCTGTTTACCAACCGTTTGGGCATCGCTAAAAATCTGTGGATCGGTTGGCATCGCCCCAAATAAACCCGTTTTAATATCATACACTTCAATCTTATCCAAATAAGTTTCAAAGATTTGGGCAGGTGGCAAGGCAATCGTCACGTTTTGTTTGGGACTGGTATCCCCTTCAATAGGCGGACTGACTTGGACATTTTCGGGAGTAAGTTGGTTTAAATCTATCCCCGCTTGCACGCGTCCGTGAGCAATAAACAGGCCTTGTTGCTCATCTTGCCACAATTTTTGCCATGACCCTTCTTTATGGCTTTGAATCACAGTATCCACATTATAAGCGACCGTTTGTAAACGATTTAAGCTTTGGATTTTACTGATCACACCGTCACGGCTAAGGGTTTCGATTTTGGGCTTTTGTGGATGCTGATGCTGATAAAAAAACGCCACCCCTGCCAACAAACTTGCTAGGACAAATCCTAGCAACAGCGGCAATAGCCATTTATTTGATTGTGGGGTACGAGAAGCGGGGGGTAATGTTTTTGGGTTGGTATCGGTCATGCTATCTACCTTAAAATCCTATTGTTAAAATTTTGAATTCATTGAAGTTAATATGTTGAAGTTTACATGGTTGTTTTTTAAGTATTTTCAAGCCATAACTGAACAAGAACTTAGCAATAACAAGCCTTATCCCTTCTACTATTTGGTATTTAAGTTATTTACTGCCTAACTGCTATTGATTAGATTTTTTTACAAAAAACTTCGCCAATTAGGTGAGGGTTTTTTATGCCAAAAAAATTTTTGCCCATATTTTGCGTAAAATGTGTTGCACCCAACCCAGGCTTAAAATAAGATATCAAGTTTTCTAAAGAAAATTTTTTATCTAAAAAGGAACGCCATGCGAGCCAGTCAGTTTACCTTCGCCACCTTAAAAGAAACCCCAAGCGATGCGGATGTGATTTCCGCCCAATTGATGCTACGAGCAGGCTTAATTCGCAAATCTGCTTCGGGGCTGTATTCATGGCTGCCGATGGGCTTAAAAACCTTGCAAAAAGTCGAAAAAATTATCCGCGAAGAGATGAACAATGCAGATGCCCAAGAACTTTTAATGCCTGTGGTGCAGTCAGCCGAACTGTGGCAAGAGTCGGGACGCTGGGAAGCCTATGGTCCAGAGTTATTGCGATTTAAAGACCGTCACGACCGCGATTTTGTGCTAGGCCCCACACATGAAGAAGTGATTACTGATATTGCCCGCAATTTACTGAAAAGTTATAAGCAACTGCCGGTTAATTATTATCAAATCCAAACCAAATTTCGTGACGAAATTCGTCCCCGTTTTGGTGTGATGCGGTCGCGTGAATTTATCATGAAAGATGCGTATTCATTTCATATTGACCAGCCATCTTTGCAAATCACCTATGACAAAATGTACCAAGCTTATAGCAATATTTTTACCCGTTTGGGTTTAGATTTTCGAGCGGTGCAAGCCGATACCGGCTCGATTGGTGGCTTTGCCTCACACGAATTTCAAGTGTTGGCAAACAGCGGTGAAGACGATATTGTGTTCTCAGACAGCTCAGACTATGCTGCCAATATCGAGCTTGCCGAAGCCGTTGCAGTAGGCGAGCGTTTAGCCCCTACCCAAGAAAAACAAGATGTTGCTACTCCCAATATGCCAACCTGTGAGCAAGTCGCTGAGTATTTAGGTTTGCCATTGTCTCAAACGGTAAAAACGCTGATAGTCGAAGGTCAACCAACCGAAGATGGCAACGAAACGTTGGTGGCATTGGTACTACGAGGCGACCACACCTTAAATGAAATCAAAGCCGAAAAACTGCCCCAAGTCAAAGCCCCCCTGACGATGGCAAGCGAAGAAGCCATAAAAAATGCCGGTCTGCATAAGGGCTTTATTGGCGTGTTTGACCTAAATATGCCCCTTATTGTTGACCGCGCAGCAGCCGTATTGCACGACTTTGTGAGCGGGGCAAACAAGCCAGATTATCACACTACTGGGATCAACTGGGCGCGTGATGCGCAAATCACCCAAGTGGCTGATATTCGTAATGTGGTCGAAGGCGACCCAAGCCCAGATGGCAAAGGTACACTTCAAATTCGCCGAGGGATTGAAGTTGGGCATATTTTCCAATTAGGTGACAAATACGCCAAAGCGCTCAACTGTGCGGTGATGGGCGAACAAGGCAAGCCCGTGATCACCATGATGGGGTGCTATGGCATTGGTGTGACCCGTATCGTGGCAGCAGCAATTGAGCAAAATCATGATGATAATGGTATTATTTGGAAAACCAGTGCCACAGGCGAAACCATTGCCCCATTTGACGTGGCGATTGTGCCGATGATCAAAGGTAAAATGAAAGATGCGGGAACCGACAGAGCCATGCAATTCGCAGAAAAGCTATACGCTGATTTAAAAGCTAAAGGCGTGGATGTACTCATCGATGACCGTGATGAGCGGGCAGGGGTGAAGTTTGCCGACCTTGAGCTCATCGGTATTCCGCATCGCATCGTAATTTCGGAAAAAAATATCGATGACAATGGCGAAATCACGTATGAATATGTCAATCGCCAAGATGGTGAAAAATATATGCTAAAGCTTGATGCAGTATTGATAAAAATTGGCGTTCAATGATATGGTATCCCCTAAGAATTAGGTATACAAAATTGACAAATAGGGGCGTTAAACATCAGCCCTTATACGCTAACCTGTCTGATTTAGAAAGCGATTAAAGTTCTATTTCGTTTTCTAAATCATCGGTGTGATTTGGATCAGATGGCTCTTCTATATTGTCTTGCAAGCCAATTGCATGTCCGTTTTCATCAAGCTGCAAATCCTTTAACGACACCCCTTGCTCATCTTCCAGCTGTTTTATCCGACACATTGCCAAAATTTTGCCATCAGAGCCATTGGGGTCTGCATAATAAAATTGGTTAAACTTAAAGGGTACATCCGCACTTTCAACTATATCTGGATAATTACTAAGCCGCCATAAGGTATTAAACTGGCGGTCTTGAAACAATACCTCACTAATTTTGATCTCACCTGTGTCACAGCGTAGCTGTACCAGCATACTGACTGCCGAGGTAATGCTATTTTTTTCAAGTTTGGGATTATAAAGTGATTTTGCCTTATCAAAGCGTGCCCGCCACCACATGGATGTGACCTCATAGCCTTCATTATCTGTAAAAGTGTGGTAGCTATCCAAATCCATGCCTGTGCCGCTGTAATCATCCTTATCAGGATTCCACCACCGAGCCGCTTGGCTAAAAGGGCTAGCCAAGCATAGACATACTGCCATAAGTGCCAAACTGCCTAATTTTTTCATGTTATTGCTCACTTATGATAATTGGTTCTTAATAAATAGCCATTGCTAATATTTAAACCAAAAAATATCGAGTTTATTAAAAATTGTAGCATTAATTTTGCCGATAATTAAGAAAAAATTACACCCAGATCATAGTCGGCATTTAGGATTAATGCTAGTATAATCACATTTTATCCTTTTATGACAGAGTGTCTGACCCTATGAAATACCAACAACTCACCGCCAGTATATTAGCCCTTGCTATCGGCGGTACACTTTTGGGGCAAAGTTACCAAACTGCTGTAGCCGCTGAAGGTGCAACTGCTATTAATAATGACCAACGTCAAGTCGCTCGCCAAGTGGCAGCTTTACTAGACCGCAGTCATTACCTTGATAAACGCATGGATAGTAAAACTGGTCGAGAAATTTTAGCCGATTATTTAGACAGCTTAGACCCAAATCACAGCTTGTTTTTACAATCAGATATTGATGAATTTACCAACAAATACGGCGATAACTTCGCAGATTACCTAAAACGAGGCGATTTACAAGCAGGCTTTGATATTTATAAGCGTTTTACTGAACGCTCAAATCAGTACTATGCCTTTGCTGATCGTTTTTTAAAAACCAATGTGAATCTAAAGCGTAACGACACGGTCATCATGAACCGTGAAAAATTACCTCGCTTCAAAACGGCCGCAGAACAGCAAGATTTTTGGCAAAAACAGCTGACTTATCAATTGATCGGCTTGACCATTAACCAAGATGAAGATAAGAGCAAAGACCAGTTTTTAGAGGCAAATGCGGACAAATATAACAACGCCCAAGACTTGGTACGCAATGAAACCCGCACGCCAAGCCAAGTGTTGGCAAATCGCTTAAAGCGTCAGCAAGGGCAACTGACGCGTATCACAAGCGACCAAATTTTAGAGAGTATGCTCAATGCAGCGATGGCAGCCTATGATCCGCATAGCAACTATTTTGCGCCGGTGCAAGCCACTGAAATGCAAATTCAATCGACCCTTGAATTGGTCGGTATTGGCGTATCGATTCAGCCAGATCGCAAAAATTCAGATTATACCCGTATTATGAGTCTGGTGGATGGCGGGCCTGCGGCACGTTCGGGGCAAGTCAAAGCCAATGATTTAATTATCGGGGTTGCCGAAGATGGCAAAAAAATGGTGGACACGGTTGGTTGGTCAACCCGTGAAATTGTTAATTTAATTCGAGGTAAACGAGGTACACCTGTCACCATTCGTCTTAAAGCCCCAAATGCTCCTGACAGTGCCGCTCGTAATGTCACCTTGATTCGTGATGTCATTCAGCAAGAAGAATCGGGCGTAACCCATCGTGTGATTAACGTCAAAGACAACAACGGCGTGGATAAAAAAATTGGCGTGTTAGAGATTCCGTCTTTTTATCTCAACTACAAAGCCCGCCGTGCAGGCGAAGATTATCGCAGCGTTAGCATTGACACCGAAAACGCCCTAAAAGCCTTAAATGCCCAAAATGTGGATGGCTTAGTTGTCGACTTACGGGATGATCCAGGCGGTTCACTAGATGAGGTTGCCAAAATGATCGGATTATTTGTCAAATCAGGTCCGATGGTACAAATTCGAGATAACCGTGGTAACGTGCAGGTTTATGAAGATGAAGATGGCGGACAGCAACTATTTACCAAACCGATGACTGTATTGGTCAATTTAGGCTCAGCCTCGGCAAGCGAAATTTTTGCTGCGGCGATTCAAGACTATGGTAGAGGACTGATTGTCGGTAGTACCACCACGGGTAAAGGCTCCGCCCAAATTCAACTGGATAATTTGGCATTAGGCTCTGCTACCTTGACACAACGCAAGTTTTATCGGATCACAGGTGGCAGTACACAGAACAAAGGCGTGATTCCTGATGTATCCTTGGTGAATATCTATGAAGGTATGGACTATGGCGAACGCACCATGAAAAACCCACTTCAATGGGATACCATCCGCGCGGCAGCCTACCAACCCGCTGGAAACTATAGCCAGTCTACCATCAAAACGCTAAATGAGCTATCACAGAATCGCCAAACCAACAGTCCTGAGTTTAATTTTATCAAAGCTTTAAATACCATTCGTAACGAAGACGATGATAAAAAACCTGTCAAGCTTAACATTGATGAGCGTAGGGCGTATCGTGATAGTATCGAGCAAAAAACCTTACAAGCTGAAAATACCAAACGAACCGCATTGGGTGAAGCACCCTTTGCTAATTGGACAGCTTATCAAGCGGCAGAAGATGCCAAAAACGACAGGCTGGCGCGACTAAAACAATCGGAACGTCCCAAACAACCAGAAAGTGAAGCCTTTGTGATTGAAGCTGCAAAAATTATGCTTGATAGTGTAAATCTTAACAATTCAACTGCAAGCGTATCAACAAACAATACTAATAAATAACCGAATGATTACTTATGTAAGCATTTGCTTACACATATTGACGTTTATGCGACTATTTTAATCCAAAGGTTTTTGACATAATGCTTTCAACGGCACAGGGATGGTACTCAAGGATGGAGAGAAGGACAGACGCCGTGATCCAAGGAGATGGACAAATTTATCAATAACTTAAGGATAAGGAATCGATAAATAGTGTGAGGTGAGGCTTAGGATGAGCCAAGATGTTCACAAAACCCCAGCAAGAAAACCTGTTTTATATGCCTAAGGGATGGGCATTAACAACTAGGGATGGTAAGTAAAAAAGCCGTAGTCCATGATGATTACGGCTTTTTTACATCGTTTGGTTGACATGAAAAATCTTAGCCAATAAAAAACCCAAACCAGTAAGTTTGGGTTAGGACGCTTTAGGCTTAATTCTTAAACTAAGATTAGTGATGATGTCCATCTGGGCCATGCGCATGTCCATGTTGTAGCTCTTCTGGCGTTGCCTCACGTACACCGGTCACTTCAACATCAAAATGTAGTTTTTTACCTGCCAATGGGTGATTGGCATCAACAATGACCATGTCATCTTGTACATCACGTACGGTTACAAGCATGACTTGACCGTCTTCGGTTTGCGATTGAAATTGCATACCAGGCTCGATGTTATCAACACCTTGGAAATTTTCACGAGGCACTTCTTGTACAGCGGCATCATCAAATTCACCATACGCATCGGCTGGCTCAACACTTGCAGTAAATTTATCACCCACTTTTTTGCCTGCCAATTGAGATTCTAAGCCAGGAATGATATTTTGGTGTCCATGAAGGTATGATAAGGGTTGACCTTGAGATTGGTCTAAAATATTGCCTTCGTCATCTTTGAGGGTGTAATTAAAGTCAACAACGTGATTATTTGCAATATTGGTCATAGGTTATCCTTAGTGTTTAGATAGGGAGTAGAAATTTGATTGTAACAGTTATTAGATGGTGATAGTGAAATTTATTTCAACATAAAATCCGATTTATTTTATCAGTGCATTTTATATCCAATGGCGCTGGCTTAATATTCGCTTGATTTGGGCATAAATAATGGGGGCACTAATCAACCCCGATAAGCCAAACATTGATTCAAGCAGTAGCATAAAAATGAGTAATTCCCAAGCTGCGGCATGGATTTTTGTACCGATGATTTGCGCATTTAAAAAATACTCAAGCTTATGAATCCCTACCAACCATAATAATGACATGGCACTCACGCCCAAGCCATGCGTTAAGCTTAACAGCACGATAATAATGTTAGAAATTAGATTGCCCACGACAGGAAATAAGCCTGCACAAAAGGTAATCAACACCACCGTCCATGCCATCGGTAAGGGATGACCAACCAAAGGCAAAATACCCAACAAATAAACCGAGGTTAAAATGGTATTGATACTTGATATTTTGGCTTGGGCAAAAAATACATCGCTAAATCCCGCCATCAATTCATCAAATTTTTGGTGAAAATGCACCACCAAAGGCTTGCTATTTGCCGCAATGTGTCTTGGTATTTGCAATGACCCAATCGCCCCAATGATCGTCCCTGCCAATACATACCCAAATCCCCGCAGGGTATGAATACCCACTAACTGAATCTGTGGGACGTGGGATTTAACTGTGGACATCATAAAGGATTGAAACGAGCTGACCGAAGCAGGCAAGTGTTTTGAAATCGACTCGGGCAGTAATTGGTGTAATTGGTCAGAGATTTGCAAAATTTGCGTCAATAAATTATTAAATCGCTCAACACTTGCTTTATCTGCCACCCAATCGCCAAAGATAGACACACATAGCAGAATCAACGAAAATAAAAACAACAACGCTATTGCTTCGGCGTATTGATCGAGTTTACGCTGTGCAGCCGGTGCTAGATAAGTCACAATATGTCGTCTAAGCCAGTCAGCAATACCGCGAGTTGCCGCAAAGGTAATCAATGCCGAAAACATTACCAGCGTCAAATGCAACAACAATACTGGCAACCACACGATAACTACGCTACTAATGGCAATTAAAAACGTTTTTAGATCAGGCGGTGGTGGGTTGTGGGGTAGGGGAGAAGTTGATGCGGTCATAAACAGGCAATGAATCCAAATATATCACAAAAATTATAGCCATTTTACGCTTAGCAATACTTAAATTGCTAATAAAAAATTGTGGGTTTTTGTGCGGATTGATTGCTTATTTCAAATGATCAACAGTCATCCTTACCACCCGTCTCTAAGAAAAATTCTATTAATGGCACGGTATTACAACTTTGTTAATAAAAATTTTATCGTGTCTTTAATTGCCCAATTTTACCTATTAATTTTTGTCAAGAATGCTAAAACATAGCCTTTTGAGCGGCAAAACATTATAATAACCGCTATTTTTATTATTTCATCAAAGCACCGATTATGACCCAACTTAGCCAAAATTTAAAGCAAGAAATCAACAAACGCCGCACCTTTGCCATCATCTCGCACCCCGATGCGGGTAAAACCACCATGACCGAAAAGCTGCTACTGTGGGGGCAAGCCATCCAGCGGGCAGGCGAAGTCAAAGGACGCAAAGCCGACAAACACGCCACCTCCGACTGGATGAGCATGGAGCAAGAACGGGGCATCTCGATTACCACCTCCGTCATGCAGTTCCCCTATGCCGACCACATGGTAAACCTTCTTGATACGCCGGGTCATGCCGACTTCTCCGAAGATACGTATCGCACCTTAACCGCGGTTGATAGTGCTTTGATGGTGATTGATGGGGCAAAAGGCGTGGAAGAGCGTACCATCAAGCTGATGGAAGTCTGTCGGATGCGGGACACGCCGATTATCTCATTTGTAAACAAGCTTGACCGTGAAATCCGTGACCCCTTATCCCTGCTGGATGAAATTGAAAATGTATTAAAAATCAAATGCGTACCCATGACATGGCCGATTGGAACAGGGCAACATTTCGTCGGGGTGTATAATATCGCTGAGGATAAAACCTACTTTTACCAAAAAGGCCACGGCACAGAAATCGTGGAAATTGAAAGCCGTGATGGCTACGATTATCCCGATGTGCGAGAAAAAATCGGCGAAATCGCCTTTCGTGAGTTTGAAGAAAGCCTAGAACTGGCTCAAATGGCGCATGAAGACTGGGATGAAGCGGACTTTTTGACAGGCAAGCAAACGCCTGTGTTATTCGGTACGGCACTTGGCAACTTTGGTATTAATATGGTGCTTGATACGCTGGTACAACACGCCCCTTCGCCCAAAGACCACCACGCCGTCGAGCGCGATGTGAAAGCCGATGAAGAAAAATTCTCAGGTTTTGTGTTTAAAATCCAAGCCAATATGGATCCAAAACACCGTGACCGTGTCGCCTTTATGCGAATTTGCTCGGGTAAATACGAAAAAGGCATGAAAATGAACCACGTGCGGATTGGCAAAGAAGTGCGAATTTCGGACGCTTTGACCTTTTTGGCAGGTGACCGTGAGGCGTTAGAAGAGGCGTATTCGGGCGATATTATTGGCTTGCATAATCACGGTACGATTCAGATTGGCGATAGCTTTACCGAAGGCGAGACCTTGAATTTTACCGGTATTCCGCACTTTGCCCCTGAGCTATTTCGCCGTGTGGTGCTAAAAGACCCGCTCAAATCCAAGCAACTACAAAAAGGTCTGCAACAATTATCCGAAGAAGGTGCGACCCAGGTGTTTATGCCCCAAATCAATAATGATTTGATTTTGGGCGCGGTGGGGGTGCTCCAGTTTGAGGTGGTCGCCCATCGCCTGCTCGAAGAATATAAAGTCCAATGTACTTTTGAGCCTGTGTCGATTGCCACGGTGCGTTGGGTGCATTGTGATGATAAGGTGGCGTTTGAGAAGTTTAAGAAAAAAGCCCATGACCAGCTATCGGTGGATGGCGGGGGTTATTTGACTTACCTTGCCCCAAGTCGGGTGAATTTAAAACTCATGGAAGAGCGGTATCCTGAAATTGAATTTCGAGCGACACGAGAGCATTGATTGGCGCTGTGAGCCTAAGATTATAGAACTTACGCACTATCCAAAGAAAGCATGATATGCTAAAGGAAAAGCAAGAA
>ERZ501005.162-NODE-162-length-10223-cov-10.367526_pt1 | contig 10223 bp, 8 predicted proteins | sample MGYA00248830_ERZ501005 | MGnify/ENA primary metagenome ERZ501005 (study PRJEB25958, sample SAMN03398565) | human skin metagenome | study: EMG produced TPA metagenomics assembly of the Human Skin Microbiome Metagenome (human skin metagenome) data set. | reverse complement strand
GGGCGTTTTCGGGTTTTCTCGTCCATCTCACCGTTGCAGATCCGGAACGCCGCGATCGCCGCCGCCTTCTCGATACTCTCATACGTCAGGCACGCCCGCGCCTCGGCCGGGTAATCTCCCCGGTCGGCGGGGGAACGTCCCGTCTGGCCGGGCGCTTTCCGTAATTGCTGGTTGATGGAGCCTTGCAGCCGTTCAACCACGCCTCGGATGTGGGGTTCGCCGCGCCTGGGCTCGACGGTGATTCTCAGGTCCGCCAGACCGCGGTGGTTTTCCAGTGCCTTGTACCAGGCCGCACGGTCCGAAATGATCCGCTCCGGCCGCCCGCAGACGTCCGTGGCCTCAATCCCAAGTCTCTGGAAATACGCCGCCTTCGGTCGGATCGCATGCTGGAGACAAAGCCCGATCGCTTCCCGGTTGGCCGGCTTCGGCCACAGCCAGATACCGAGTATCATGTGGGTCAGGACATCCACGAGGACGATGATCCAGAGCCGCTTGAGAAGATTGCCCTCATCATCGACGGCGAGCACATCGACTTGCGTCTCATCGATCTGACAGATCCGCAACGGATACTCAGGGACCAGAGCGCCACCTCGTCGCCGGTGTTTGCGTGCCTTGAGCGGGCCTTTCCGCCGCGTTACGATCTCCTCTTCCGTCCAATGCTTCCAAAGGCGGCTCTTCAGCGTATTGAACGAGATGACCTTCAGGCCAGCGGTCTCAAGGATGCCGTTGACGGCGATCAAGGTTTCATTCAGCGAAAACCCTTCCCCGTTCAAATACTTCTTATCCAGGGTATCCTTGATGATGTCTTCCGCCCGCTCAGACAGGCGGGGGCCGCGACCGGAATCATCCCGCAGAAGATCGCGGACCAAACGGCGCTTGCCGTACTTTCGCAGGTAAATGCGGATCATCTGGCTCGTTCGCCCGAGCCTGGCGGCAAGGTCGGCGATGGCCGCCGCCCGCGCTTCGGTATAAGGGCTGGTCCGATCAAGGACGCGGTCGAGGTGCCCCGCCAGACGCTCCGCCTCCAGCCAGCGGGCGTTGCCGAGCGGATCTTCGGCGGTCTTCCCCATCGCGCCAGGTCCTATGATAATCCTTAATTGAAAGAAAACTTTGAGCCGCAAACATCGCACGAAAGCTCTTGATCCATTTGAGCTTTCTGATGATGGCTTGATGACAATTTTCAGCTGAAAGCGACAGCCGGGGTGGTCGACGATCCCCGGCCGGACCTGTCGCGCGTCGAACTCGAGGCGCTGCTGGTAATCGCCTACTACCAGCCGATCACCCGCGCCGAACTGGGTGTCATCCTGGGCCGCGAAATCCCCCGCGAAACCCTGGCGGAGCTGCGCGATCAGGCCCTGGTCGCCCCCGGCCCGCGCAGCCCGCAGCCGGGCGCGCCCCACACCTTCGTGACGACCCCGGCCTTCCTCGAGCACTGGGGCCTCAACAGCCTGGCCGATCTGCCCGAGCTGGATCGGCTGCGCGACGATGGTCTGCTGTCCAAGGTCGCCGTTCTGGCGCGGCCGCCGGACGACGGTCCGGCCGAGTCCTGAGCCGGGACTGCCGCCTCGAACCTGTCAAGGCGCACCGCGCGGCACACCCGTGCCGCGTCGGCCATGTTTGGAGGAAGCATCGAAATGCGGAGCGATCTCCGCCATCAGTTCGCCCATCTCAGGCCCCTTGGGACGGCGCCCAACATCCCGGGTAGCCTTTGTGTTGTATCCGTCGAGGGCCTCCGGCTTGTGACCACGAAGGATGGCACGGTGCCAACGGTCCTGCGCGCACGTGCCGGGGCCGACGACGGCCGCAACCAGGCGCTCCGTGTCCAGATCCGCGAAAAGGCGAGCCCGGAGCCCGGCCGACAGGCGGCCCAGATCCCGCACGTGCGCCGAGAAGCGGGTCCGCACCGGCAGCGTCCGAACCCGGCTGACCAATCTCTCCCAATCCTTCCCGGGCGCACCCCGATTGACCATGAAGTCGAACAGAGCGGCAAGCCGCTTCTGGGTTATCAGCGTGAGCATCGCCGCCGGCGTGACCGGAGCCAGTCGAAGAACATACGCGCAGCGGTGGCACTGGGGTTCGTGCACGGCTTTCCGGCCGGAGAGCAGGTCGACCCGGGCGCCGCAGCCAGGGCACCGGTCGTGAAGACGAACACCGTGGTCCGGGCAGGCACAGACATGGGCAAGTCGCCAGTCCTTTCGGAAAACCGGATCCGGATACTCGGCAAGGCAGCGCGGGCAGAACTGCAGCACCGGCGAGCGCCTCCGCTCCGGATCGCGCAGCAGCATGCCGTCGGTCCGCGCCAGCGCGGCCTGGACGTTGTGATCGTCCCGGGCAATCAGGTAGCCCACCGGCGGGACCAGCATCGCGCCGGCGAGTTCCAAGAAGGCATGCCCGGAGACCCTTGCAAGTGAAGCGAGGCCCGCCGCCGGCATCTCCAGGTCGGCGTCGTCGAACGAATGCCCGCAGGGAACCTTGGTGCGAAAGGTCCGCGGTGCGACCCCATAAGTCGCCGCGACCCGCCGAAGCCAACTCGACAGCAGCTCATCCCCGCCGACCCGGGGCCGCAGGGGCCAGAGCCGGCCGCCCAGGGGCATCGGCTCCAGGAATTCGATCAGGAGTTCCGCACCGCCCATGCCTCACTCGATTCCGAGGGTGGCGGCCGAGTCCCGGTGCGACGGCGGGATGTAGTGGATCGCTTCCAGCACCTCGGGCGTGATGCGCTCGGCGCCGGAGCGGATCGCCTCGACGGCACAGAGCCGGATGATCTCCGCTACGCCACCGATCAGGCCCTCGGCCCGGGCGAGGATCCGCGTGCCCAGAACCGGGTCGTCCAATTCCGAGGGTTCGCGCAGGGGCAGGAAGCGCCCGAAGCTGTTCAGCAGGCGCCAGTACTCCGGGTCCTCCAGCTCCCATCGCGGCAGCGGGAAGGGCGGGAACCGGTTCATGAACTGCTCCTCGGTTCGGACCGCGTAGAGCGCCTCCCGGGTGCCGAAGGCGATGGTCGAGACGCCCAGTTCCTCGCCGATCAGTTTCAGCCTGCCCAGGACCTGACCGACCGCCCTGCGGGAGCCGCGCAGCGCCATGTGCAGATCGTCGACCAGCAGGATGCGCAGGCTCGTTCTCCTGATCAGGTCGTATGTGACCACCTTGAGGTCCCGGGTCGCCGCTTTCCGGTCCACCGGCGCCCCCGCCGCTTCCAGGATGTTCAGCAGCAGACCCTTCTCGTCGGCGCCGTTCGGCGCGGCGATGCCGAGGACGCGCAAAGTCGAGGCTTCCGCCCGTGGCTGCTGGCGCTGCCAGGTCCGACTGAGGAAGCGCCGGAAGATCATGGTCTTGCCGTTGTTCGACGGCCCGACGACGAGCAGGCTGTCGCGGCAACGGCTTCCCTCGTGGATTTCCAGGCAGCGCCGCAACGCTTTGCCGGCCCGGTCGTACCCGATCCAGACGTCGCGGTTGATCCTGGCGATGCGCTGCGGATCGGGCAGGCCGAGGTAGGCCCGTGTGGTTTCGGTGACATGGTTTCCGGACGACATCACAGATCCTCCGATACATCCTCGATCCACTCACCGCGCCGGAATCCCGGGATGGGATGATCGCGGCCGGTGCCCGACGCCGAGGTGTCACGGACCTGCGGTATCGTACCGATCTCCCGGTCCCGGGCGGCGGACGACAGGGCGACGGCGCGCCGTTCCTGGCTCTTGCGCGCCGACCTGGTCTTCAAGGCGGCCGCTGCGATCTCGCGGCGCATGAGCAGGATCGTGTCGAAGATCCGGCGTTCAGTGACAAGGTCCCGCTTGAGGTCGGACAGCCGTTCCCGCGCCAGCCTGAGTTCCCGATGAGTGGCGGGCGGGTTGGTGCGGTTGCGGTATGCAAGGGTCAGATAATCGCCGAGGACCTCGTCGAAGACGTGGATGCGGGACATGTCGCGCGGATCGAAGCGCAGCGTGTACCTGGGCGTCCCCCGCCCGGTTCCACGCGCCATCAGGGGGCGCAGGACATCGTCGAACCAGGCGACGCCCAGGATTTCGAAGCCGCGGTTGGTCAGGCGCCGCTCCTCGAACGGCAGGAAGTCGAGCATGAAGCGGCGGCGGTCGATGATGCGGGCCGGGACCGAGCCGCCGCCGGAATGCCGGGCGGCGTAAAAGTTCAGGTACCGTTCAAGCGGACGCTCCGCGATGCCCTCATGGGCCTCGAGGTGATAGATGCCGCAGATCGCCATGGCCATGAGCCGCTCGGCCTCACCCAGCGTCAGGCAGGCGGACTTTTCCGGCTGATACTCCCCGCGCTCGTTCACGTCGGAGAAGGTCGTGCCGGGGAACTCGTGGACGAGCCGCATGAAGGTGCCGATGACGCGTTCCATTGCGCCGTGCAGGTGGGGCGCGCCCGGCGGACGTTCGCGCACCTCGATGCCGTACTGCTGCAGTCCGCGCAGGAAGCCCTTTCCGTCGTACTCGCCGCCCCGGTCGAAGCCCAGGCGCCTGGGAATACCCCAGATCGGCCAGTCGAGGTCGAGGCACCGCTGGGCAAGCCACTCGGCCTTGTCCTGCGCCGCGTGGGCCAGGCACAGGGCCGACGTGAGCGTCGAGGGCGGCTCCAGCGTCAGGGCGAAGCCGGGGATGACCCGGCTGAAGAGATCCAGGGCGAAGGTCCCGGTCGGCCGACCGATCGGCTTGCGGTGCGTCTCGTCGACGATCATCAGGTCCACGGGTGTTGAGTCGATGTGGACCTCCTCCCAAGGCTCGGATGTCTGCGGGAAAGCGCCAATGAGCGGCTTCAGCTTGCGGGCCGCCGCAGGGCCATGACGTCTCGCCGCGACGACCGCGGGGTCGAGCCGCCGGACCCGGGTCCACACGGCCTTGTATGATGGCGGCTCCAGGCCGACGGCGAGGCAGTGGCCGCGCACGTCGCGGACCAGCGACTTCAGGCTCGGCCGCTCGCGCTTCAGGTAGTGGTTCGCAATGCGGTCCGTGATGATCCGCTCGACGGCCTCGGACAGCCTCCCGGCCCGGGCCAGACCGCGGCCCTGGCGCAGGAAGGCGGTCGCGACCCCGCCGGTCCGGCCATACAGGTCGATCAGGTTGTACACCTGTCGCTGGCCGGTCCCAAGCAATCCGGCCGCGGCCGCGACGTCGCCGGTCGTGCGCCCGGGTTTTTCGGCCAGGGTCCGGATGATGTCACGCCGTCGAACCGCCTCCGCCCACTCGGCGTCTTCAGGTGATCCAAGATCAGGCATGGCCACGGGGTGCAAGCCCGCCGCCTGCACCACCGGAATGAACTCGACGGCCAGCGGCGTGACGGTCCTGAGGGTCCCGTATGCCTCATCAAGCAGGATCAGCGCCTCGACGCCGAGCACCTTGTGGATGAGATAGTCCCGATCGGCATAGCGCACCGGTGTTCCCGGGATGAACCTTGCGAGCGGCATCGCAGTCCTCGTTGAAACGACAAGAGGCATCATGCAGCCGTAATGAAAACATAAAGGAACAGTGCTGAGCCGATAACAGTGGCGGTACCCCGCAGATTCGCTGGGGCTACGGTGCAAAAATTAAAGAAAAGCCACAGCCGGCGCCCTCGACCGTCCACCGGATCCCGAGCTGGGACAGGCCCTGCTGGTCCTCCAGATGATCCGCTCGGCCGGTCGGCGTCATCCCCGCCAGATGTTCACACCCCTCCGTTTGATCTCCCTCACGCGTCTGCGCCTGAACCGGAGCGACCCCGGGTCTTCAGACAACGCGCAGCGGTACCACCGGCTGCCGGTCTGGCTTCAGGACCGCCTCAGCGAACCGGGCGAGATCCGGGCCAGTCTCGGGAAAGCGTTGGATCCTGTTGCTGTGGAACGCTGGAAGACCGAAGCTCCCCTGATGGCCGCGGCCGACATCATTCACCGCTGGCACGACGCCCGGGCCGCCGAGCGCGTCGGCGGCGCCGCCGGACGTGTGCTGGCCTCGGCATGGCCGGCCCGCTCCGGCGCTACCAACGGCCTCGTTCTGATGCCGTCAGTCGGCTTCCTGGGGCACGCCTCGGAGTACCGGCCGGAACAGGGACGCTGCTGGACCGGCGCCTTCCTGCGGGCCAGTCTCCGGTCGGCCGAGTGGGGACTCCGCCTCCATACCGATCTCGTGCTTGTTCGCCGGCGTCTTCTGGAGAGCGCCGGCGGGCGGCGCGCCACCTCCCGGCTGCCGGCGCTGATCGACCGCCTGGTCGCCGTTCCCAGCCTGTCGGCCGCCCAGGCTGCCGTCACCCTCGGGATGACGGATCGGGCAAGCCGATCCCTGCTCGAGGACCTGCATGCCGGGGGAATGATCCGGGAAATGTCGGGCCGCGGGTCGTTCAGGGTCTACGCCGTAGCGTAGCCGGTCCGGGATGTGACCGCCGGGGATCACGCTCCGCTTCAGGAAGATCATCCAGCGAACCGGTGCGCAGGATATGCCGATGCCAGCGGTCCTGGGGGCGAGTGCCTGGGCCGATCATCAGGTCGACCAGCGTCTCCGGGGTCAGGTGATTGAAGAGGGAGAACCGCTGCTCGAGGGACAGGTCATTCAATCCCACATCTTCGGCCAGAAACGCCGATTTCCGGGGAAGGTGCCGGATGGCGGACAGCATCGCCCGGATCTCAGCCGCGCGCGCTCCCCGGTTGATCAGGAAGTCGAGCAGTGCGCACAGCCGGACCTGAAGTCTGTGCCGGGAGGATTTCATCCTCCGGGGCGGCGCGAGACGAAGATCGAAGCCGCAGGTCTGGCAGGCCGGATAGCGGAACACCGCCTTCGCGCTTAATATCACCAGGGTGGCTGCGCACCCTGGGCAACGGTCGTGCAGTAAAATCGCATGGACCGGGCATGAAACGACATGCGCGAACCGCCAGTCCTTCCGGAAGAACGGCACCTTGTCTTCGGCCAGACACTTTGGGCAGAACTGGAGCACATCATGCTGATCCCTGCCATCCCTGCGGCGCAACAGAAGGTTTCCGTACCGGGTAAGGCCGGCGTGAACCCGGGCCGTGTCCCTGCGGATCAGATGTCCATCGGGAGGGCACAGCATCGCTTCCAGGAGGTCGTTCCAGCACTTCCCCGAAGCGCACGCCAGGCTGGCCAGTCCCGCGGTGGGCATCCGACAGTCAATCTCCGTGCCCAAGGTCCCGAAGGGGATCATCAACTGAAAGTCCCGTGGTGGTATGTTGTAGAGATTAGCGATCCGCCGCAGCCAGCCGCTGAGCAGTTCATCCTCAAGGATCGACGGCCTCAATGGCCACAGCTTCCGCCTGTCATGGAAGGGGTCCATGATCTCAATGGCGATCTCCGGCGGAACTCTCGCCATGCTCCGCCCTCACTCGATACTAAGTCCGGCGGGATCATCGCGTTTGGACGGGGGCGTGTAGTCAATCCGCCTGAGAAGCGGGAGGTCGATACGTTCCAACCCATCCTTGACGGCAAGGACGGCCGCTCGTCGCAGGATCAGGGCGATTTCTCCGATCAGGTGTTCGGCCATGACCATGATCCAGGTGGCGGTCGCCTGATCGATCAGGTTCGACGCCCGCCGGAGCGGCAGCACCCAGGCGAAGCTGTTGAGCAGCCTCAGGTATTCCGGGTCATCCAGGCGCCATTTGGGCAGCGGGAACGGTTCGAAGCGATTGAGGAGCTGCTTTTCCGTTCGAAGCGTGTAGAAAGCGTCCGAGGTTCCGAAGCAGACGAGCGACAGACCGAGTTCGTCCCCGAACAGGCGGAGCTGGGTCGTGAACTTCGCCACCGCCTGGGGCGATCCGGTGAAAGCGTTGTGCAGATCATCGATCAGCAGAATTCGCAGTTGCGTTGCCCGGATCAATTCATAGGCCGTATCCTCGACCTCGCGTCGGCGCGCTTTCGGGGAGACTGGAGCCCCCATGGCCTTCAGGATGCCGCCGAACAGGGCCGTAAGGTCCGGCCCCCGGGGCGCGTTGATCTTGATGACCGGGAAGGTCGATGCTTGCGCGGCCGGGTCCTGGCGCCGCCGCGCCGACCACAGGAAACGGTCGGCGATCATCGTCTTCCCGTTGTTGCTCGGGCCGACGATAAAAAGGTTGTCCGGTCGCTCCCGACGTTCCGACAGCTGGATCTGGCGGATGCGGTCCTGAGCGGCCAGGGCGCGGCCATACCCGATCCAGTGGTCGCTGTTGATCTTCGCGATGCGGAGATCGTCGGGCAGGTCGAGAAACGGGCGGATCGTTTCTTTGAGATGATCTACGAAACCAGTCACCGGAACACCTCGTCGATATCGTCGAAGCGGTCACCTGGGGAGATCCTGGGAAGAACCACGCCGGGAGGAGATGCCGGAGGCGAAAAATCCGCACCGACTGGCGGCTCGCCTCGCAGCTCCCGGTCAGCAGCCACTCCGGCCTGGGCATCCTTGCGCCGCTGGACGGCCCGGCGCGCCGTTCTGGAGCGCTCGGCCGCCGCCTCAAGTTCCCGGCGGATCTCGAGCACGGTCTCGAAGATCCCGGCTTCGCGGATCCGGTCAGATTTCAGTCTGGCCAGGCGCGCCCGCGCCTGCTCGCTCTCCCTGAGCGTGATGGGCGGACGCGATGAATGCCGATAACCGACCTCGAGGTAATCGTTGGTTTCCGGATCAAGGACGTAGACGCGGGAAAGATCCCTCGGATCATAACGGACGATGTATCTTGGTCCGCTTCTTCCCAGGCCGGTACGCACCAGCGGAAGCAGCGACGCGGCGCTGTACTCGACACGGAACAGGTCGAACCCGGTTCGGGTCAGGTGGCGTTCCTCATAGGGCAGAAAGTCGATCATGAAGCGACGGCGGTCCTCGACGCGCGGCGGGATGGCTGCCGAGGCTTCAGGGGGCGACCGGAAATAGGCGAGATAGCGGTCAAGGGGCCGATCCTGGATCGTCTCATGGACGCTGCGGTTGTAGATGTCGCAGATGATCCTCACGACGATCCGCTCCAGCTCGGTGCGCGTAAGGCAGGCGAGTTCCTCCGACTTGTACTCACCCCGTTCATCGATGGTGCTGAATGTCGTTCCCGGTAGACTGTGGACACGCTTCATCAAGGTTCCGATGACACGTTCGATACAGCCATGAAGGTGGGGGGCACCGGGCGGGCGTATCTTCGGCGTGATGCCGTACTGCTCGAGGCCGCGCCGGAAGCCGTTGCCCCGGTATTCCGCGCCGCGATCGTAAGCCAACGCCTCCGGTTTTCCCCAGACCGGGTAGGACAGGTCGAGCCGGCGCTGGGCGAGCCACTCCGTCTTGTCGAGAACAGCGTGGGTCAGGCACAACGCCACCGTGATCCCCGAGGCCTCCTTGAGGGTCACCGCGAAGCCGACAATGCAGCGGCTGTAGAGATCGATCGCGACGGACAGGGTTGGGCGCCCGATCGCCTTCCGGTGGACCTCGTCGACGATCATCACGTCGCAGGGGGTCTGGTCGATCTGGACGACTTCCCAGGGCGCCTTGACTTCCGGATAGGACCCGGTGACCAGGGTCACCTTCCGTCTGGCACCCGTCCCGTGACGCTTGCCTGCGATCAAGGCGGGATCGAGTTCAAGCATCCTGGCCCGGATCGCCTTGTAGCTCGGCAGGGTGGGCTCGCCGGCCTTGGCGGCGAAGCCGCGCACATCCGCGACGAATTCCGCCATGGAGGGCCGCTGCCGGCTCAGGTAGAAGCCCGCCCGCTCCGCGATGAGGCGTTCAACCACCGGCGACAGCCTCTTGCGCCGCGACCGCCCTTTTCCGCCCTTGAGGAATGCCGTGACCACCCCATTCCGCTGGCGATACAATTTGATCAGATTGTAAACCTGGCGTATGCCGACGCCCAGTTCCCTGGCAACCTCCGCAGCAAGGTGAGCCGGACAAGGGGATTGTTCAGCCAGGGGTGCCACAAGATCGCGGCGCCGTTTCGCTTCCATCCATTGCTCTTCCGGCACATCAGCCAGGTCGATGCCCCGCCCGCGCGGTAAGGCGTTCCCAGGATTGATGAAGTCGAGCGCCTGCGGGTCGGCGGTCCTGAGCGATCCCGACCCCTCATCAATGAGAAGAACCCCTTCGACACCAACCACCTTGTGGATGCGATACCGCTTTCCCTGCAGCAGGACTTCGGTCCCAGGCTCGAATGTGCCAATCCGCATGACAGCTCCCCCTCTCTGCAACGGTAAAAGACCAGGGCGCGCCAGCGTGAAGACGCAAAGGCAAATAAAATTGTTCTAATTCAGTACGCCACATGAGGCGGCAAGCGGGGT
>ERZ501005.161-NODE-161-length-10239-cov-6.286430_pt1 | contig 10239 bp, 9 predicted proteins | sample MGYA00248830_ERZ501005 | MGnify/ENA primary metagenome ERZ501005 (study PRJEB25958, sample SAMN03398565) | human skin metagenome | study: EMG produced TPA metagenomics assembly of the Human Skin Microbiome Metagenome (human skin metagenome) data set. | reverse complement strand
CGCCGAACTCCGCCGCGTCTGGAACGCCTCCACCCTGGTGAGCGCCCAGGAAGAGTTGGACCGGCTCGTCAAGAACTATCAGAGCACCGCGCCCAAGCTGGCAAACTGGCTGGAAAGCGCCGTGCCCGAGGGGCTCACCGTGTTCAACCTTCCAGACCAGCATCGCCGCCGCCTGCGCACCGCCAATCCGATCGAGCGCGCCATCCAGCAGGAAATCAAACGCCGCACCAGCAAGGTTCGCGTCTTTCCCAACGAAGCAGCCCTGCTGCGACTGGTCACCGCCATCCTCGTCGAAATCGACGAAGAGTGGGCAACCACCGACCGCGTCTACATCAACATGCTCGACCTAAATGACTGAGGCACCCAAATTCGAATTTCCAGAAATCAGGTTGCTCAATCCATGTTGCAGCCTTGAACATCCGGTCCAAGGCACGGGCGGCAGTAGCCCCGCCCGCAGTTCTCGGTGCGTAATTGCACCAGGGAAAAGCCTCTCCCTTCAGGGAGAGGATCGGTTACGTTCAGGAATTTCTTTCCAGCGCGCCATTCTCCACTAATCGGATGACGCAGCTGGCTCGACAGGCCCGTCATTTCCCGAAGCATCCGCTCAAGCGCCCAGGGGACGATATCGCTCTGGGTGGATTCGCTGGCGGTTTGGTGGCATCCGTAAACGTGATGTGTGGTGGTTTTCAGCCGTCGTCAGTAAATAAGTCTGGCGGGCGCCGCAACCAGTTCAGCCAGACATCAACCTGTCTGGAGCCGCACGCCGAACAGTGGAACCTACCCTTCACTTCGGGGAACGGTGTCATCGGGCCAACATCGGGGCAACCGGCACCACGGCATCGTGATGGCAGTTTTGGCATGAGGCAATCAGTTCGCCCGGATCGGCCGCCAAATCGGCAAGGGTTTGCGGTTGGATCACCGCTCGGGAACGGGAATGCCGAACCCAGTATGTCTCGGCGTTACAAAGCGCGGGAAATGGTGATGCGGTTGCCCCAGAGTCGGAGCTCGACACCGGCCTTGACAAGCAGGGTGCGGACCTTGGCCGCGCTGCATCGGCATAGGACCGCGAGGTCGTCGAGCGAGGCGCCGGTATGGTAGCGCTCGACCACGTCCTCAAGGGATCGGCGGATTGCACAAACACCCCGGCCACGGGGATCCTCGGCGGCTGTGGATGACGGGGGGCCGGGAGGTCGGATTGTGACACCGGCGGCAACGAGGGTGCGCCGGATCCTGTGCGGCTTGTCCCCGCACAGGGTTGCGAGGTCGTCGAGCGAAGCACCGGCCCGGTAGCGTTCAGCCAGCTCTTCAACCGTAGGCAACTCGTTCACAGCGTCGCCGCCAGGCCAATCGCCGTGCCGATCAGCACACCCGCCGCGTTGGCTGCCATGTCGCGCATGCAGAAGGACCGGCCGGGAACGAAGTGCTGGACGATCTCGATTGCCAGGCTGGTCGACAGCAGAATCACCGCGCCGGCAGCGTTCTGCGCCCATGTCGAGGCGACTGCTGCGACCGGCAGCGCCAGCACGGCGTACGACACAAAGTGCAGCAGCTTGTCATTGGGCAGCCGGGCGGGAAGCCGGTTCGCCGGCACCAGGCAGCCCATCACAACAGCCAGAGCGAACGCGCACCAGCCGGCAATCAGAACAGGCGCCATCATAGCTTCGGTAGAGATCGCCAACGTTTTTCACTTTCAGGATAGTGGGGATCATGATCGGCCAGGCGTGCCGTTCCGGCCACCCCGAAGCCGGATTTCGACACCCGCCTCAATCAAGATGCGGCGGATCTTGGATGGACCACACTGGCACAGGATCGCCAAATCGTCGAGTGAGGCGCCGGCCCGGTAGCGCTCGACGATCTCCTCGGTAGACAAAGGAAGGTTGGCGGTTCCGCGCTTGCCGCGCCGCGGCGCCACCTTGGCCGGGCGATCAATCAACCTGATCTGGATGCCAACAGCGATGAGCCTGCGGCGGATCTCGTCCGGACTGACCGTGTAGCCGAGCGAGCTGTACAGGGCCGCGATTTCGGCGAGTGTGGCACCCGTCTTGTAGTGCTCGGCCAATTCCTCGATGGGAATGTCCATTGCGCTGGTCTCGTGGCGCTCGGGTCCATCGACAGGAGATGCGACAGGCGGAGGGATGACGGGGCGCGAGCCTGTCATGGCGCGATCAGAACGAGGGCAGCCAATGCTCAGCTCATCATGCCGATGCAGCGGCGGTACAGATAGCCAACGCTGTCCCGCATCTGGTCGCCGTCAGCACGCTGCAGGATCAGGTCGCTGGTCTCGCCGTTGGCGAACTGGAGCTGGACCCAAATGGAATCACCACGCTCCTGATAGCGTGCCGGTACCTTGGACGCCGGGATGTTCATATTGAAGCCAGGGGGCAGATGCAGGATCGCCATACCCTGCATGAACTCCATGCCGACATTTTCTTCCCGACCATCGGCGTGACGCACCGAGCAGGGCTTCTCCAGCTGCACCCAGTTGCCGCCGATCAGCCAGTTCATACCAATGCCAGGAAGTTCTGACCTGTCGCTGATAACCGACAACGTTGGGAAAGGTGGGTTTTCCATGCCCTGCCACCGGTCAAAACTTCCTGGCTCTGGTATCATCTCATCAGCCTTGGCCGACGAGGTCAGCAGGAGCACGGCCGCGATGGAAGCCGGCAGCCACTGCATCATCCCACGAAGCGGCAGCTTATCGGTCAGGATCATCAGATCACGTACTCGGCCGCTGCGGGCGGCACGGCCGCGGACGGTTGGGAGATCGGATGAGCGATGCCGCGCCCGCGGGAGCGGATACGTCCGTGCAGCGCCAGGACAGTGCGGCTGCCGGTCGACGTGCAGAGGAACGGCAGGACGCCGTGAACGCAGCAGGCCAGACCGCCCACGATCATGCTGGCGCCGAAGCGGGTAGCGAACACCAGATGCTCCAGGTAGCTCTCGCCGACCGAGGATGGGTGCGCCGTCATAAGTTTGATCATGATTGTTCTCCTGCTGGCGGGCAGCCGCAGCGCCCGCCCTACGTTCCTAGAACACCAGCCGGATGTCGTCCGACAGGAGCCCCAGGTTGGCATTGAACGTCGCCACTTTGGCGGCTTCAGCTCTGGCGGCCTCGGCCCGGGCATGCTGTTCGTGGATCTCGGTCAGCCGCTTGAGGATCTTGGTCTGCTGCATCGACAGCATCTGCATGTAGGCGATCGGCAGGGCGCCGGCCCGGCGCAGCGTCAGCACCGCTTCATCGTCCAGCGCGTTGAACCTGTCCTCGGCGATGCGGTGCAGGCCGGTCACGGGAGTGCTCGTGCCGCTGCTGTTCAGCGTCAGGGTCCACGGCTCGATCACGCCGGCTTCGGCCAGCGCCGCGACAGCCTGATCGGTCAGAGAGCGGCTGCGCTCAAGGTGGCCGAGGAAGTCGAGCATCTGCTTCAGCGTGTCGCCAAGGACGCCCTCGGCGGTGAAGAACGCCTCGTTATGACCGGCATCAAACAGCAGCCCGCTGCTCTCATCGACGCACAGGATGCTCTCGTCTCTGCCCTCGGGGCGCAGCAGCCGGAACGGATAGCCCCTCAGCCCCATCGGCACGTACTCGCCCATCCAGCGGCCGTCCGGCGCCACGAACAGGTTCCGGCCCGGCGTCAGCGACAGCACCGCCATCAGGACGTAGCCGCCGTCCTGCTGCACGAAAGCGACCGGCATGCCCATCACCGCCTGGACAAGTTCGGAGGCGGCCAGCGGCAGCACGGCGTCACCGGCGGCAAAGGCGTAGGACGTGTAGTGGCGCCACGCCTTGCCGGCATGACGCTCGCGGCTGACGGCGGTGAACTCAGGCATGGAAGTGCTCTGTTTGAGGGGTGGCGGTTATCTCAGGTTCATGCACTCGGATGTTTCGGGAGGTCAGCCGTCCCCGAAGGAGCCTTGTGGGCAGGTCGCAGTCGTTCATGAGAACCATGTTGCTGACTTCGCTGATGATCTCATTGACGTGTGGCGGGAAGTCATCAACGTGACGCCTCTCACCCAATCCCGAGCTGCTTGAGCACGGGCAGCGTCTGCGTCATGAACGTCTCGGCCCGCGTCCGCAATTCGGCTAGATTATCTGCGACGCCCTCGATAGCCTTGCCGTCCTTGACCAGTCGCTGGTTCTGCGCCGCCAGCACCTGCCATACGGCCTCCGCTGGATCTACGCCCTGCCTCGTCGCGAGCAGGAACAACTGGTCGAAACGCGTCACTGCCATGCCGCCACCCGTCACTGGCGACGCCAGGAACGCGAGCTGGTCCGAGAAACGTGCCTGGTCTATTACGGCGGTGTTGAAGCCCTGCGTCCGATCCCTGCGGTCGTCCTCGCCCTCCACGGCGAGGCAGGGCGCGAGGTGGCCGGTCGCCGCCAGCACCGTTACGGCCTGGACGAGGCGGGCCAGCCCGACGTCGCGGACACTGTCCATGGCGAGCAGCTGACTCAACATCGCCGGCCCTTTGGCCAGCGCGTCCAGCACGGGCACGTAGGTTTCCTCCTGGAGCGTTACCTCGCCGACCGCGAAGGTCGCCTTGAGTGGGATCAAGGCTCGCGGGGCGGTTAGGGCGAAGCGGGTGGCGAGCAGCATCTCGGCCTGCTCCTGCGGCGCCAGCCTGACGGAGCCCTTGACGAACATGTCTTTTCGGAACTGCTGGTTCAGGAAGTAGTCTCTCACGGTTTCGCGGAACAGTGGGTCGCCGATTTCGGCAAGCACCCGCTGGGCGTCCGCGGTCAGGTTGACCTGATCAACGTGGTCGGCGGGATTGGCCGAGGCGGCAAAGGCCAGCTTGGCTTCGTCCAGCTCACGCGCGACCTCGGCGAAGTACTGGGGCTGCCAATCCTGATTGAAGTACTCGTGCGCCAGATAATTGCGCGACATGCCCTTCAAACGCTCCAGGCGCGGCACCACGCCCGGGTTGCTGCCGAAGTAGCCCGCCTTGAACTCATTAAGCTGTTGGGCGAAGGCGATCGCCTTATCGATGCGCGCTACCATCGGCTCGGTCGAGCCCGCCGCGTGCTCGATCATCAGCTGCCTCAACGGCATGGTGGCCGACCAGCCGGGAAGACAGTTGTAGCTGATGTAGACCACACCCCCAAACTTCAGCTTGCGGCGCACGATCTCGCGGATGGTGCGACGGTTTTCGGGGCTGATCCAGCTGTAGATCCCATGCAGCGTGATGAAGTCGAACTCGGGCGTGTCCGTCTCCAGCAGCTCGGCGAAACTTTTGTCGAAAAACCGCACATTGGGCGTGCCCGCGGCGGCTGCGAGATGCTGGGCACCAGCGGCATGGGAAGGATTGAAATCGGTGGCCCAGAAGTCGCCCCGGGGATTGGCGGCGGCGATCAGGTTCGTGCTGAAGCCCTGGCCGAAGCCCAGCTCGCAGTAAGCAAAGGGAGACGAGAGCGAAGGCGGCCTGATGCCCTTCAGGAGCATGCAGAAGGCCAGGAAGGATGGCGTCAGCTCACGATAGAAGCCGTGCGTGTAGTCTATCTCGGAGACGTATCCGTCGGTCCAGTTGCTCATGTTCCGTCCTTTGCCAGGTGCAGAGCGCAATGTCGCGGGACCTTGGTTAATGCTTCCTTAATTTAGATGACCAAATCCGTCTCATCGCCTGGATCAGTCCTCGGCCTTATCGTCGCCGAACAGCGCCTTGTGCGTGACCGGGTCGTAGTAGCTCATCAGCTGCTTGATGAAGGCTTGCGTGTCGGCAACGCCCAGTGCCTGAGCGAACGCCTCGTAGCGGTCTGGCTGGATGCGGAGCTTGCCCGACTCGATCTGGGTGATGGTCGTGTAGTAGTAGAGGCCGACCGCCTCCGCGAGTGCACGCTGCGACAGACCGGCGTCCTTGCGGAGCGTCCTCAGCCAGAGGCCGGCTTCCCTGCGAAGTTCGGCCATGTCGTTTGCGGCACTGGATTGAGGCTCGGCGGTCATGAAGGCATGCCTCGAAAATGGGCTTCTATAAAAAGGAAAGGAGCTGATCCCGAAGGATCAGCTCCCAACTTTGCTTAGTTAAATCGCTCCGTGACACGACCATGGATGCAGCCGTGCCCCAGAAAGGATGTTAGGCGAAGTTGCTCTCATGATAGGTGCCGACCGTGGAGATCACGCCGACTAGGCTAACTTCGCCACCGGCAATGTTCACATCGGGGGTCAGCACTCCGTCCGTAAGCGACTCTGATACCATGTACGCCTTAGTAACGTCAGAGCCCTGTACCAGGACGACAGCCTTACCGCCATCGGTGAACGTGGTGCTGAACTTGCCGGTGCCCGTGCTGAACAGCTCAGCGAAGTTGGCTCCGGCGTAATCCTTGTCCGTGATAGCCGCGTCCAGCTTCATGACATAGACATGACCGGTCTGCATGACAGTGTTCGTCGAGGAAGCGGTCAGTGCCAATTCAGCGGCACTAGTCTGCGCTGACACCGGAAGAAGTGCAGTTCCGAAGAACTCTGTGAAATCCAGAACGTCAGCGCTGATACCTTCGCCGGCCGTGAACTCGGTGATGGTGTCCGTCCCGTTAGCGGCAGCATCCGCCTCGAAGACGAAGGTATCTTTACCATTCCAGCCGGTCAGTTCGTCGTCGCCAGCACCCCCCCGAAGGATGTCATTGCCTTCACCACCGTCCAAGGTGTCATTCCCGCCATCGCCGAAGAGCTGGTCATCTCCCTCATCGCCGCTGATGACGTCGTTCGCATCACCGCCACTAAGGGTGTCGTTACCCTTACCACCGTTGATCTGATCGGCACCGATGCCACCGGTGAAAGTGTCGTTGCCCGAACCACCGATCAGGGTGGCGCCAGTGGCGATGAAGTGTGAAGCCAGACCACTGACGTCGACCTTGCCCGTCGCCGCTGAAGCATCAATCTTCTCGATCAGGCTGCTCAGGCTAGCACCGGAGATCTTCAGATCGTCAGAAGCCAAAGCCGTCCCGTCAACATCCTTGCCAGTATTCGCCGCAGCGATGGTGATGGTCCGAAGTTGGGCATCGTTGATACCCGACAGAGTGACCTCATTAGACGCATCGCCAAGAAGCTTGATCGAAAGGTTTTCGACGTTGCCGATGGTGAAACCAGCGTTCGTGTAGTCGACAGTGGCGTCCACGAGGTTCAGGTTGACCGTATTGTTCACACCGCCCGTGGCCGCACCAGCGATCTGCACGTCGAAATTGTTCGCCGCAATGGTCGACTTACCCATCTGCAGGGTAAAGTCGTCATCTGCTTTGACCGTCAGCGTGCTTGTCGTGCTCTGCTCACCGTTCAAGAATAGAGTGTTGATACCAGTCAGCTTAGTCAGATCGATTGACCTAGCAGCCGTCAGTGCCTGATTGCCCTTGTACTCGAGGATCTCAAAACCGCTAACAGCCGCACGCTGGTCAGCAGTGAAATCGGATCCAATCGTGGCCGCAATCGCCAGCGTGTCAATACCATCGCCACCCTTCAGCACATCGGCCTTGGTCAGATCGCTGAGAGAAGAGAGTTCTAGGCGATCGGCGACCGCGCTGCCTGTGAAGGCAACATCGCCACCAGCTTCCAGTTTCAGGTCAACGCCAGCACCAGCAGCCGAAGCGTTGATTGACGTGAACTGCTTGTCGACCAAACCGACCGTCAGCAGCTTGTCGCCATCGATGATCAGCGAACTCTTATCAGTAGTCGTGACAATCGAGCTAATCGAGTTCGAGACTTTCGAGGTTTCAGTGTCCTTGCCCAGCGAAGTGACGTGGACAGTCTCGATACCGGTGGTGATCAGGTTATTGAGAGCAATCCCGGAGCCATCCGTGCCGTGGTTCAACTCGACAGTAACCTCATCGGTCGTCGAGCTACCCTTGACCGCAACGGTCAGGTTGGACGACGCCGCCGCTTCATCGACCCGAACCGTCATCCCAGACGTAAGGCCGGAGATCACGTTTGACCCGGCGACACCAACGCGAACCAGATCGAATGCCGAAACCTTGGAGAGGTTAAGCGTACCGTCAGTAGCCAGAGTGCCGACGTCCAAGTTCAGCATGCCGGTGTGACCCGACCCATCAATCACCACCTCCGCGGCGGCAACAGGGATGCTGGAGCTGCCCTGACCGATCTGGTCGGCAGCGACGTTGAGGGTCAGCGCCTTGTCACCAGTGATGACGATCTTCTCGCCGGTGCCGACGAAGTCGCCACTGGTACCGCCAGCCATCAGCTTCACGCTCTCAGCGCCCGAAGCCACCAGAGTGATCTGGTCATAGTCGCTGTCGTCGTTACCTTCGGTGATCGTCCCGAGCTTACCGGACAGCAGGTCGATCGTGATCGCCTGAGTGTTGGTGTCGGTGCCGGCGGGGTCGATCGTCAGAGAAGTGGCATCACCAGCGAGCGAAACAGCCAGCCCGGCTTCGGCGTTAGTATAGGTCAGCTTGCCGCCACCCGTGACGTTCAGCTGCTTGGCGCCGGAAATCAGATTGCCGTTGAGACCCGCGGTCGCGCCAACTGCCTGAATATTCAGGGTTTCGATGGACGAGAGGTTCGGGCTGACGACGCTGGACAGCTTGGCCGTCAGTGTGTCATTGCCTTCACCGCCGTCAAGGACGTCATCGTTGCCCAGACGAGCAACCGAAGCGGCAACGAAGGAGTCATCACCCGTGCCACCGACGAAGTCGTCGCCGACGACGCCAGCCGTCAGCGTGAACGTCTGACCAGCGTTCTCCGGCTCTTCGCCGCCCGGCGCGTAGTCGTTCAAGCTGCCTGAGTAGACATCCTGGCCTTGACCAGCCTTGTCCAGGAAGGTCGCAACTGCGGCGGTGGTCTTGATCTGGAATTCTTCCGACTTGCCGAAGCCGGCCAGCATTTCAGAGAAGCTCTGGCCGGAGTTCGTCCAAGCCGCCAGACCACCGGCGTCCGGAGCGCGGCCCAGCACCTGGTAGTACAGCGAGGTGACGAACGCTTCTCTCGACGGGTTGGTGCCGTAGCGGTTGGTGAACTCCTCGGAGCTGGCAAAACCGTCGGCGATCTGCTCCAGCGACAGGCCGGACTGGACCCAAGCCGTCAGGCCACCCTGGTCGGGAACGCGATCGAACGCCGCCTGGTACAGGCGGATGACGCCGGCAACGTGCTGCGCCTCGGGGGAGTCGATGAACGCCTTGCGGACCTGATCGATGGTCAGGGCGCCCGAGTTCACCGGCGCCGCCCAGCCGTTAACTTCGTCGTCGGAGGGCTCGCGCTGGAGAATATTGACGTAGTAGGACTTGATATCGTCGAAAGTTGCCACGATTGAGCCTCTTAGAGACAGGTTTGGTAAAGCTTTACCGGAAGGACCCAGGGAGGGTCCTCATCTCCACTCCCCCACACCCGCGGTCGACTTCCGATGCAGGGGAGGCAGGGATCCATACGACGTTCAGTTTCGCCGTATGGATGTCGAAGACGGCGCCGGAAAGGCCGCCTTGGAGATCCACACGAGGGGCCAGACTTTCAGTGAGCCTGAATGTCCAGCTGGTTTTCAGCCTGAGGAGTTTACTCATAGTTGATGTTTGGCATTTGTCTTTAATCTCATAATGATTAACTATGATTGTTAATTTTTCGTGCGCCGTTGGATGATTTACCGCGAAATTACTAATTTTTTGTTTACGAAGTAGTTATTTTTTCTCTGGATGCCGAAACAGTAAGAAAAATTATAACGAAAATTAACTATCTTAAATGCATGCAAAGTTAAAATACCAAATTCAACAGAATTAATTTTATTAACAATAAGATTGAGAGCACGTATCAACGGTTTGTTTGCGATATTTTCTTTACAGAAGCGGAAATCAACCATCGCCACCCTAGCTCATAATTTCAACGTTGTAATTACTCCTTTTGTCTAAAAAAATATATCGATATAGGTAATATACCTCAAGGCCTAAAATGCAATTGGTGTCATGAAGTTGCTTATATGTGGCTGTTTTGTCACAAATGGTTAAAATCTGGGCCAAACTCTTTCTTTGGGTGGCGTTTTTTCCAGAAAGAGCCTACGCGACAGCTTTTGGTTTCTGGCCCTGCGCGGTTTAAGTCGCAGCCGACCCACACTTGTCTGCGGGAATCGGTTGGGTCGAGTGAACGCACCGTCACCTTCAGGTGCCGGCCTCTAAAGCAGGCGATGCTGTAACCGGCTGCAGGCTTGACGCTCCAAGGCTCGTTCCAAGCCCTTCTTCCAACGGCAATGCTCGATATAGGGTGCCGCTGGTCGGGTGAACGTCGCGCTTCTCGGTGCGCCCGCATTCGGAGTAGT
>ERZ501005.158-NODE-158-length-10428-cov-4.003663_pt1 | contig 10428 bp, 9 predicted proteins | sample MGYA00248830_ERZ501005 | MGnify/ENA primary metagenome ERZ501005 (study PRJEB25958, sample SAMN03398565) | human skin metagenome | study: EMG produced TPA metagenomics assembly of the Human Skin Microbiome Metagenome (human skin metagenome) data set. | reverse complement strand
CATTGCCAAAGCCGTGGCTTGGGTTTGAGTCAGTCCCAATTTTTCACCCGTGGCAATCATGTTCTCTAACATATAAAAGAAATACGCAGGCGCTGACCCTGAGATAGCGGTCACGGCGTGCAGTAGCTCTTCGTCATCTACCCATAACACCAGTCCTGCTGCGGACATCACTTGCTGCGCGAGTTGCTGCTCCGCCTCGCTCACCCCGGCTGTCGCGTACAAGCCTGTGGCACCCATTTGAATCATCGCAGGGGTATTTGGCATCGCCCGCACTAGCTTGACTTGCGGTCCCAACCACTCGGCTAAGCTATCAGTACCAATCCCTGCGGCAATTGAAATAACCACTTGCTTGCCCCAGCTGTCTTTGACTGGTAGTAGCACATCTTTAATGACCTGCGGTTTGACGGCTAGCACAACCACATCGGCTTTTTTGATGGCGTGCTTGGTATCGTCGATATTGCTCGCATTGTAAGTATTTAACCCTTTGGCTTGAAAATCCGCTAACTTCTCGGCATCGGTTTCAACCACATGCAGTAGGCTACTTGGCTGACCTTTTGCTAATAGCCCTGCGATAAGTGCCGATGCCATATTACCGCCACCAATAAAGGCGATGTTAAGAGAAGTTGTGGTTGCCATAGATGTCCTTTGTAGTCATTTTTTGTGGGGTGACGAAAGCAGTTAGAAGAAAGCAGTTAAAGGGTTCGCCCTCGCTATTATTCGCAAATAAGTCTACCATACCTACTGCAAATTTTGATGACAAATTTACAGCGTTAATTGGTGTATATGGCGCAAATTCAAGCGATTCATAGCGGTTTGATAGTCTTAGTCCATGACAGTCTTAAATCAATGAGATTCACTCATCAGGCTGTCTATCCAAACCAAGTGCCACGGACAAGGCGCTTGGGTAGCCAAATTCAGCTCACTGGCATCTGCCAGCCAAACACTGATATTCGGCAATAATAAAGCGAACTGTTTTGGTATTTGAGATGCCGTGAGCACCTTTTCTTCGTCGTCATCCAGGATGACCACTTTGGCAAATTGTCGCTCCCAGCTAGGAATGTCAAATCGTTGACACAGTTTTTTAAACGATTGATGAAACGATTGTGACAATAATTGAAAAGACTCATTTGGCAACACGGCTCTGCTAGCAAGCGCCAATTCTAGAGATAGCCCCACAGATAATCCCACATCGGCAGTCAAATTGGCTGATACCCTCTTGTCTGACTTGCCATGAATCGCCTTCACATAATCGGCATCAAGACGGTATAACGTATCGCGGTATTTTCTAATCTCAATCCCCTGCCACTGCAAAATCGCTTGCTGGTCTGTTTGCGCTGATTGTAGTAACTGCTCAATTTGTACAATCAATTGCCGAGTGGGGGCAAATTTTTGTGAGCCTTTGACCCAATGATGCAATAGGTTAAAGCGTCTTGCTTGGCTCAATGATTTTAGATTGGGGGTATGCAAACATTGCTGATGACTTGTCCAGCCATTTGAGCGCTGACATAGCGCCAAATCTTGTTGATACTGCTCCTCGACTATACGCTGCGCTTCGGTTAGATTTTGCTGAGTGCGGGTGATATTTTGCACTACTTTATGAAAGCGCTCATCAAGGAGTGGCAAAATCTGATTACGTAAAAAAGCGCGCTGATTAGCTACGCCAAAATTGGTAGGATCATTGACATAAGGGATATGTTGCGCCGCTACAAAATCGCTAATCTCATCACGCGTTACCCCAAGCAACGGACGCCATAACCAAATAGGTTTGCCAAATTCGTGTTGCACCCCAAATGCCGGCATGCCTGTCAGCCCTGCCAACCCTGTCCCTTGGCATAGGTTCATCAACAAGGTTTCCACCTGATCGTTGGCGTGATGCGCCAAGGCAACAATGGCATTTTCGCTTGCAATCTGTATGATGGCATGATAGCGGGCGGTTCTGGCTTGTTGTTCATTGACTTGTTGTTCTTGGCTGATTGTGCTATCGGCTCCATAAACTTGCTGCGATTGCCAATCGATACAAACGCTGTCATAGTCGATGTGGTGCTTGTGGCAATAGCCTTCTACCAGTTGTTGCCAGTCATCACTGATTTTTTGCAATTTATGGTTGATATGAATCACATGAATCGGTAGTTGTAGCTGCTGACAGGCGAACAGTAATGCCATCGAGTCTCGCCCGCCACTGCACGCAATATAAATTTTAGTGGCAGCCTTGGGGTGCGGGTTGATATGGGTTTGATAACTTTGCTTAATCGCTTCAATGACAGGTGACATACGGACAGGTGACATACAGACAGATGGCATAGGGATAGACGACATAGTGCTCAAGCTCATGCGGCAAGAGAAAAACAGTGAGATAAAACAAATGCGATAAAATAATGGGCGCCTCAATAAACGCCCATGGATCATTAAAATAGGTTAAATCACTGACAATTAAGCAGAGGCTTTTGGTAAGGACACCGTAGAATTAAAGCTCATCAGTTTTTCATAGCGTTGTTGCAGACGCGTTTGCTCATCAAGCTCTATAAGCCCCGCTAGCTGTTGCTCGAGCGTGGCTTTAAGGTTGGTCATAGCGATATCGCTGTTGATATGCGCGCCCTCGCCTTCTGCGATGACTTCATCAATTAAGCCAAGGGATTTTAAATTTGCCGCACTGAGTTTCAACGCCTCACTGGCTTGGGGCGCTTTTTCAGCCGTTTTCCATAGAATCGATGCACAACCTTCAGGCGAAATCACCGAATAAATGCTGTTTTCTAGCATATTGATACGATCAGCGACGCCAATCGCCAGTGCACCTCCTGACCCCCCTTCACCAATTACCGTGGCAATCACAGGGACGTTCAATGATGAAAATACCGCAATACTTTGGGCAATCGCTTGCGCTTGACCACGCTCTTCTGCACCTACGCCAGGATATGCGCCTTGGGTATCAATAAAGGTAAACACCGGCAATTTAAACCGTTCTGCCATTTGCACCAGTCTAACCACTTTGCGGTAGCCTTCTGGGTTCGCCATACCAAAATTGTATTCAATACGCTCACGGGTGCTGCGACCGCGATGTTGACCAATCAGCATGACAGGCTGGTCGTTAAACATCGCCATCCCGCCCAAAATCGCTTTATCATCGGCATACGCGCGATCCCCTTGGAGCACATCGAATTCCGTGAACAGCTGATTGGCATAATCCAAAAATAATGGTCGTTTTGCATGACGTGCAAGCTGTACTTTTTCCCAAACACTCATTGTCGTTATTCCCTTGTTTTATTGCGACTGTTGTCATCTTAATATCGTATGACAGACCTAAGCTCTTAATTTAAAATTTAAAAATTTGCTTAGCTATTTACTTAGCTGTTTATCTAACTATTTACTTACCCAATAGCTGGCTCATAAGTGGCAACGGATAAGCTCATGCCCCACTTTTGCCAAATATCAATTTCATCTTGCAAATCTGATAGCACAAGACTTGCGTTATCATCCGCTAAATTTACCGAAACTTCCCAAGTATGGTTATCTTTAGCCGCTAGCTGAATCGGTAGCGTATCATGTTTGCTACGGCTGTGATGCACCAGTACCGCTAGGCGTAAAATCAAAGTTAAATACACCAGATTATCACCGCCCACCATTTTGACTTCATCCAAACTATCAGGTTTTAATTTACGGCGATGGTGCATCACGAGCTGCGACAAGCGTGTTTTATCGACTTGTGAGAACCCATCAATATCCGAATTTTCTAGCAAATAGGCACTGTGCCTGTGATAGCTACTATGGCTGATGGCAAGACCAATTTCATATAGATAGGCACCACGGCGAAGTAAATCCGCGTCCTCTTCATCAAGCCCCAAGCGATTTCTCACTTGGTCAAACAGCTGCTGCGCGGTACCTACCACACGTTTTGCTTGTTTTCTATCCACCGAATAACGCGTCATCAAGGCTTGTACACTGCGATCGCGCACATCTTCACTGGCAAAACGCCCGAGCATATCGTACATGACGCCTTCGCGCAGCGCACCATCTGAATAAGAGATGGTATCAATGCCCAAAACATTCATCGCTGCGAGCAGCACCGCGACACCAGCCGGCAACACTGCTTTACGGGTGTCTTTAATATCGGCAAAATCAATATTGTCGATATGCTTTGCTTTAATCAGTAACTTTTGGATTTCTTTGACACCGCTGTAGGTTACCCGAGCATTTTCATCGGCAAGCCCAAGTTGCAGCAAAATTTGATTGACCGCTTTAATCGTGCCACTTGAGCCCGTGACACTGTCCCAACCCGTTTTTTGGTATAAACGGCTAATACCAAGCACTTCTTTTCTCGCCGCAGCAATCGCTTTTTCAAACGCTTTTTCGGTGATAGCGCCGTCAGTAAAATAGGATTTGGTAAAAGCAACACAGCCCATCTGTAGGCTTTCGGTCAAAATCGGGTCAAAGCCTTTACCAATAATAAACTCCGTCGAACCACCCCCAATATCAATCACCAAGCGTTTATCGGTACTGGCATTGGTATGAGAAACTCCCAAATAAATTAGACGGGCTTCTTCTCGCCCCGCAATGACTTCTAAGGGTTTGGGTAAAATCAAATTGGCTTGTCGAATAAATTCATCCGCATTCTTGGCTTGGCGCAGCGCATTGGTAGCCACAATCCGTAACCGCTGTGGTGAAACAGCGTCTAGTCGTCCAACAAAACGGGTCAAACAATCCAGCCCGCGTTTTTGTGCCTCAAGCGACAAATAGTTATTTTCATCAAGTCCAGCGGCAAGCTGCACTTTTTCTGACATTGATGCTAATTTTCGTACTTCCCCATGGTCCAACCGCGCGATGGCAAGATGAAAGCTATTTGAGCCAATATCAATGGCGGCCATAAGTTCATTGTTAGCAAGTAAGTCAGGCATATTTCACTTAGTGTTGGTTAAAGTCAATAATTCGATTAGACACCATTTTACGCATTTTCACCCCTGAGTAAAAGCCATTTTATTGCAACTGCCATTTTTGCCTCCCTCCATGCCTGTCCATCGGTAAAAAGAATTGACTTTAATATTTTCTAAAAACTTCTATCGTTACAATCATTTAGATACAATTAATTAGATACCATTAATGTTTCTTATCATAACTATCAAAACAATTAACCATACCCATACCCTGTTTTGGGGTTGTGTTATGCTAAGATGACCCTATCATAATAAGCACAATAAAGTAATTTGCCGTTGGGTGTCTGTTTAATAGATTTCACTATCCTATCATTGTTTCTATCACTGTTTGATTGTATCCAATATTAAGATTTTTTTATTAGGCAAAAACCAGCACTGGGCAAAAACAAGCGTTTGGGTCATTACTTAACCGTAATCCAAAATCTAACAGTTAACAACATCAACACGTAGGAGTTACTATGTCTTCAGTTATTCATGCCGATGAAGGTACGTTTGAAAAAGCAGTATTACAATCAGATACCCCAGTATTGGTCGATTTTTGGGCAACTTGGTGTGGTCCATGTAAAGCCATCGCCCCGGTATTAGACGAGCTTTCCTCAGAATTTGAGGGTAAAGCGCGAATCGTTAAAATCGACGTTGACCAAAATCCAAACCTAGCCGCACAATATGGTATCCGTAGTATCCCTACCTTATTTATGTTCAAAAACGGTGAAAAAGTGGATGCCACTATGGGCATGCAACCAAAAGCCCAATTGACTGCCCTTATCAACAAACACTTATAATCGCTAGGGTAAGAATCACTAGCGTAGGTTAAATTGAATTTTTATATTGGTAACGGTATATTTTTTTGATAATTACCAGTGAGATTCGCCGCGATTTTGATACTTGTGAGTAAAAAAATCGCGGTTTTTTATGCCCATACATTGACAAATGAATATGTCAAGTCGTATAGTGTGTCTCACAAAATAACTATCTTATCGATATGCTTAACGTTACGTTAGCAGGCATTTACTATTATTTGGTTTAGTACTTGGTATTGTCTGTTTGCAACGCTCAGTTAATCATTTCAAACGTTTCTATTTTTTTCTCTTTATATTCTCTTCACACCCTACTGTCTTAAAACGATGCAGCGCCTTTACTCGACTCACGTTTTGAGGTGGTTCAAAATTAGTTATTGATGATTTACCTATGAATTTGACTGAACTCAAGAAAAAATCGATTGCTGAATTGTTGTTGATTAGCGAGCAAATGGGTCTAGAAAACATGGCCCGTAGTCGCAAACAAGATATCATTTTTGCCATTTTAAAAACCCACGCCCGAAACGGTGAAGCTATCTATGGGGATGGCGTGCTTGAGATTTTGCCCGATGGCTTTGGTTTTTTACGATCGTCGGAAGGCTCTTACCTAGCAGGTCCCGATGATATCTATGTGAGTCCGAGCCAAATTCGCCGTTTCAATCTCAAGACGGGTGACTCAATCGCAGGGACGATTCGCCCACCCAAGGATTCCGAGCGCTATTTTGCCCTATTAAAAGTCAACGAAATCAACTTCGACACCCCAGACCGCTCTCGCCACAAACTGATTTTTGAAAATTTAACCCCACTTTTCCCCACCCAGCAGCTTCGCCTAGAACTGGGTAACGGTACCACAGAAGACTTAACGGGTCGTATCATTGACTTGATTGCCCCGATTGGTAAAGGTCAACGCTCAATTATCGTCGCTCCACCAAAAGCGGGTAAAACCGTACTGCTACAATCTATCGCGCAATCCATCACCAAAAATAACCCAGAATGTTATCTCATCGTGCTGCTCATTGACGAGCGTCCTGAAGAAGTGACCGAGATGCAGCGTACGGTGCGTGGTGAAGTGGTCGCATCGACCTTTGATGAGCCGCCAACCCGTCACGTACAAGTCGCCGAAATGGTGATTGAAAAAGCCAAACGCTTGGTTGAGCACAAACAAGACGTGGTGATTTTACTTGACTCCATCACACGCCTTGCCCGCGCTTACAATACTGTATTGCCCTCATCGGGTAAAGTATTGACGGGTGGGGTGGATGCCAATGCCTTAGAACGCCCAAAACGCTTTTTTGGTGCCGCGCGTAATGTCGAAGAAGGCGGTAGCTTGACCATTATTTCAACCGCTTTGATTGACACAGGCAGTACCATGGATAAGGTGATTTATGAGGAGTTTAAGGGGACAGGTAACCAAGAAATTACCCTTGAGCGAGACATTGCCGAAAAACGGGTATTCCCTGCCATCAATATCAAAAAATCGGGCACTCGCCGTGAAGAGCGTTTGATGGATGAAGCGATGCTACGCAAAGTATGGATTCTGCGCAAACTGTTACACCCCATGGATGAACTACAAGCCACCGAATTTTTGCTAGAAAAACTTAAAGACTCAAAAACCAATGATGAATTCTTTGAGCAAATGACGCGTAAAGATAAATCTTAATTGTGTTAACTCCTAATCGTTTTAATTAGCTGACTTATAAAAATAAAAAAGCTCAACTTGGTGTTGAGCTTTTTGTTGGTATCTTTTTTATTGGCGTGCTTTGGGCTTAAATCGCACCGCTACTTAAATTGCACCACTAAAAGTATCGCATTGGTTGATATCACCCGATTTTAAACCGCGTGAAAACCACGTCATACGTTGTTGACTAGTACCATGGGTGAAACTATCAGGCACCGCTGCTCGACCACTGGCTTGGGCCAAACGGTCATCACCGATTTGCTCCGCCGCATTCATCGCTTCTTCAATATCGCCTTGCTCTAAGAATTGAACACGTTGTTGGTTACGGTTTGCCCAAACACCGGCGAAACAGTCCGCTTGTAGCTCTTGACGCACTGATAAATTGTTCGCTTGTGCTTCAGTGGCACGGCGACTGGCTTCATCTACTTTTTGGCTAATACCTAACTGATTTTGTACATGGTGACCCACCTCGTGAGCAATCACATAAGCCTGTGCAAAGTCACCTGCTTTACCTTGGTTTTGTGCATCACCTGAGCCATTTTGGTCACCTGTGATACCCAATTTTTGGCGCATTTCTTGGAAAAAACTGGTATCAAGATAGACGCGTTGGTCAGCAGGACAATAGAAAGGCCCTGTCGCTGAAGACGCATTACCACAACCTGAACGCACCATACCATTAAATAACACCAACTTAGGCTGTTGGTATTGCATATTGTTTTCACTAAAAATTTGACCCCAAACTTCTTCTGTGTCTTTTAACACCACTGAGGCAAATTTTTGGTCACGGTCAGCGGTTTGCTGGTCGAGGGTTTGTTGACCGCTACTATTTCCACCTGTGATTGCAGAACCTGTTTGCATAGCAGTCATAGGATTCATACCAAACACTAGCCACAAAATCAACCCAATGATAATACTACCAATACCGCCGCCCACAGCTTTACCGCCGCTGACCAGTACATTTGAACTACCGCCACGATCTTCCCACTTCATACCACTACCTCCTCAAATCTCGTCTTGCTTTTATAATATGCTTATTTTGGCATTGTAGCATTTTGCCTAAAAATTACTGTGTGAAATCGTAGTTTTATACAGATTTTTGAAAATAAACCCTAATAATATGCAACTAATGTAACTTATCTACCCATCAAAGCCTTAGAAATCTCATTAAGATTAAGCAATTATCACCATAAAAAATTATTTTTTAACTATATCCAATAGACCGCTAAAACAAAAAAATTTTGTAAATTTACAAAAATAAAGATATCCTTCATAGATTTTTATGCGTATAATACGTCATTTTCTGCGAAAAGCTAAAAAAGATATCTTTTTCGTGCGATATCAATAAATCTAAAAAGTTGTATTTGTGATTGCGGTGTTATTTTGTTACAACCTTTTATCAGATTTATTATATTTTTTTATGCGAAAGTTATTCTATCTTGACTAAGTTTCCGCTACAATATTGCCAGTTTCATGTCCCGTGTGTCTTTAATTCTAAATAAACTCTTTATTTAGAGTATCGTCGAGTGAATACGGGGTTATTTTCTTTAGGAGAACACGTAATGAACGTTAAATTAATCGCTGTATCAAGTTTAGTTGCTGCATCTTTAGCTATGACTGCATGTAGCAAAAAAGAAGAAGCTGCACCAGCTGCTGCCTCTACCACTGCTTCAACTACGGTTGCTTCATCAACTACTACTACCACTGTTGAAGCTTCTGCACCAGCAGTAACTGCATCTGCTGCAACTGTTAACGCTTCTACTGTTGTAGTAGAAACTGCATCTGCTGCTGCACCAGCTTCAGCTGCTGCTGACGCTGCTAACAAAGTTGCTGATGCTGCCGCTTCTGCTGCTGCAACTGTTGCTGACGCTTCTGCATCTGCTGCAAAATAATCAGTTTTTTAAACTGAACAAAAAGGAAACCCGAGCGGTTTCCTTTTTTTATGGTTAAAGATTTTGTATGGCACAAAATTTTTCACATTATTTTTTAACATCATCTAGACACTAAAAGAGTGGGTCAATTGCCCACTTTTTCAGCTACCTGGCTTTGTTAGCCAGCTGATTTTTTAACTAATTAATTTTTTAGCTAAGGGACTTTTTAGTTAAGTGACTTTATTGTTTGACAGGGGTAGCTGGCATAAACTGTGCTTGGTTGACATCAGTGCCATTGGCTTGATGCTGCGTTTTTAGTGATTTTGCCACTTCAGGCGGCATATAATTCTCATCATGCTTTGCTAATACTTCGCTTGCTACAAAGGTATTGCCTTCAAGCGAACCTGTGGCGACCACGCCCGAACCTTCGGCGAATAAATCTGGCAAGATGCCTTTATAAGATACCGGTACGGTGGATTTAAAATCGGTGATTTTAAATTTGACATTGAGCGGGTCTGTGCTATCTCGCTCGACACTACCACGCACGACCATGCCCCCTGCTCGGATACGGGTATCTTCAGGTGCCTTGCCTTGACTAATGGCTGTGGGGTCAAAATAATAGTCGGTTTGTTGTCCGACCGCATAAATCACAAGAACGACGGCAATGATTGCGCCAAATAAGGTTGCCATCACCCACATTAATTTTTTTTGTCGTACTTTATTCATCGCTTTTTTTCATCTCACTTTTGATGAACCACACCCTATGGGGCTACTTGTCTATTATAACACCGATTAGGCCGATAGATACTATTATCCCCTGCCCTTAGCGGTACGCTGTTGACGCTGTCGTTGGCGCGCCTGCTGGGTAGTGATATCTCGGTAGGTCGCTTTACGCTGACTACGACTAAAAAAGACAAGCGCGACAATGCCTAGTAAGGTCAGTAGCCAAGTTGACCACACATAGCTACCATGCCCACCCATGGCGATAAACTCGGCAACATTATGAAAATACGGGCTCATTGGTGACCTCAGATTTGGATTTAGGTTTAGAGAATGGATTGATGCCATAGAATTAAAGCTATCGCTAGTTAAATGGCGACAACTTTAGCTAGGATAAGCTTAGCAATAATACTTTAACGATATAGCCGTTTGCATTCATC
>ERZ501005.155-NODE-155-length-10496-cov-3.953165_pt1 | contig 10496 bp, 6 predicted proteins | sample MGYA00248830_ERZ501005 | MGnify/ENA primary metagenome ERZ501005 (study PRJEB25958, sample SAMN03398565) | human skin metagenome | study: EMG produced TPA metagenomics assembly of the Human Skin Microbiome Metagenome (human skin metagenome) data set. | reverse complement strand
TATGACAACTGTGTATATCCTAAGCAGCGAGGCAAAGCCATCATCTACGCAGCAATCGGCAAGCGATATTCGCCAAAATCAGCCTGTCACTGAACCTATTACTGACCCTATCACGCAGCCCATCAGTCAAGCTCCCGTCTCAGCGCCCCTCCCAGCGGCTGAATCTTTGCCAATGGCGAATACGCTTGACGCGGTTAGTTCAGCTCCGTCAACGGCAACACAGCCGTCAGTGAATGACGCAGCCCAACCGCATAAACCTAGCGTATCACAGCCATCATCTCATTCTTTAAAAGATGATGAAAGTGCTACCAATATTGTGACATCGCTTTGGGCAAGTGCCACCCAATGGTTTTTTGGGGAGAACTTGGTGGTGCGTGTCGGGGCACTGGTGTTGCTAGTGGGCGTGGTGTTATTACTCAAACTTGCCAGCCAATATATTGAGGTATCGATGCCCGTGCGCATGGCGCTGGTAGCGTTAGGTGGCTTGGTGATAACGGCAGTCGGCTATCGCACCACTGCCAAAAAACGCAGTTATGGGTTGACTTTGCAAGGCGTCGGCTTTGCGGTGATTTATTTGACAGTGTTTGCGAGTTTTAAATTGTATGGACTACTACCATCAACCTTAACCTTCGGCGTGCTTGCGTTACTGGCAGGGTTAACAGTGATGTTTTCGGTGTGGCAAAATGCGCTACCGCTTGCGGTCTTGGCGTTCGGTGGGGCGTTTTTTGCGCCGATACTGGTCAGCCGACCTGACGGTAGTGTGGTGATGTTATTTAGTTATTATTTATTACTCAATATAGCGGTTGCGGTGATTGCCCATTATCGCACTTGGAAGCTGCTCAATGCGCTCAGCCTAGCGGTGACTTTTGGGCTTGCGTATGTGTGGGGATTTCGTGCATTTAGTGGCAATAGTGCAGGTGCAGGCTGGCTGTCATTACGCTGGCAACTGCTGGGGTTAGTGGTTGGGCACATGGCGCTGTATTTGTTTATTGCGGTTAGATACTCTCAGCAGGTCGTGAGTTATAACCAAACGCTGCTACAAATGAACACTGGGGTAGCCAAACGCCCGATTATATCGATAGATTCAGGCTTGTTGTTTGGCACAGCGTTACTAGGGTTTGGGCTGATGGCAAGCTTGCTCAATGATTTGCCTTATCATCTGGCCTTTGCTAGCAGTGCGTTATCGGCTATTTATTTGAGTCTAGGATTGTGGCTGCTCAAACATCATCGTCGTAGCATCGCAGGCGACCCACAAGCCAACAACCAATTTGATAACAGCTTTGAGCTACTTATTGAAGCCAGCCTTGCGCTCGGCTGTGGGTTTTTGGCTTTGGTGATACCACTGGCGCTATCAGCCAAATGGATTAGTATCGGTTGGGCAGTGCAGGGTGCTGCATTGGTGTGGCTCGGTGCGCGTACCCAAAGACGCTGGACGGTATATTTTGGGTTGGCATTGCAAGCCTTTAGTATCGTGTTATTGGTGGGCTTTGATACCCTCATGCGGCATTGGTATGGGCTACTGGATCAATTATCTATTCCGCACCAAACGTCTATAGTGCCGGCTTCATCCACCTTGCCACTGACCGTATTGACAGCGTGTGTGCTGCTGTCTGCTTTTATTTTGCGTCAGCACAGGGTCAATATCGCGGCAGCCACATCCCAAACGGCAGCCACACTCCAAGCTAAAGCCCAACCTCAGCCTCAAACTCAACCTGCGGCAGTCAAAACCACGCCTAAAAGGGTTCAACAAATTGCTGATAATGCTAGTCACAGCTTTGTTGCAACCGCGCTTGTGGTTGTTGGGTTTGTGCTGTATCTGTCGGCGATTTTATCCGCTGACCCCTTTTGGAACAACGGTGGCAAAACCACCACTATCAAACTTGCCGTGGCTATGGCGGTATTTTTAATTGTGGGACAACTGATACATCAGCGTTTTGTTTGGCGCAGTATGCGTAAGGTGAGCCGCTTGATTTTACCGGTTGCGATGATGAGCTGGGTGCTAGTCTGTCTCACCCACGTTAAGGTCGAGACGGTTGTAGACCTAAACGATTATCACATCAAAGCATTTAGCGGGTTGGGGCGTTATTTGCTCGCCATGCTCGGCGGTTTAGCCATCGCAAAATTGCTAGGCGCGTGGCTGCTTAGTCGCTGGCACCGCGACCGACCCGATACAAGCGTTGACGCGCTCGTTTGGTTTTTGGTACTGATTGCCATGCTAACTTGGATGCTACAACAAGTGCCATTTAACTATTGGCAGCATGCCCAAGAGCTTCGAGCCATTATCACTATTTTACCGACCGTGTTGGCTGTGCTTGGTTTGATGAGTTTGTTGTTGTTGCCAAGATTGCAGGCGCTTGGTGGTCGTTTGCTTGGTTGGTTAGAGGTTGATACGCTACTGAAACACAGCGCTTATATTTTGGTACCGATGACCTTTATTTGGAGTTTATCTGCCAATTTCTCGTTAGACGGTCAGCTATTGGGCGTTTATCTGCCGCTGCTCAATCCGCTGGATTTGACCTTAATCAGTATTTTACTGTACCAATCTTATGTGGCACTCAAAATTGATAACACCTATCGTACTATCGTTTTGGTGGTTTGCGGTCTAGGGGCATTTGTGACAGTCAGTAGTATGTTGGTGCGTGGGTTTGCCAGCGTTTGGGGCACGCCAACGTGGGAACATGGGGCTTGGTCAGTCAGTATGGTACAGACGGGGCTGACTATCTTATGGACCATCATTGCGATGGTATTGATGTTTTTGGCAAACAAAAAAGTCATTCGCTTGGTATGGTTTGCCGGTATCGCATTATTGACCATTGTGGTTGCCAAGTTGGTATTGATTGATATGTCGAATACCAGTGCAGTACTGCGTGTGGTGTCTTTTATCGGGGCAGGCTTGTTGATGCTAGTCATTGGTTATCTTGCACCCTTACCGCCTAAGTCAAGTAAACCTAAGGCAGGTAAACTCAATTCAGGCAAACCCAATGCAGCCAAAAAAAGCTAAGTAGACCCCTGCTAAAGCTCGTGAGTAACGTGGGTTATTTTTCGTATTTACGGCAGGCGGGCTTAGCTAAATGCACAAAGACTTGCTGCCTAATTGTCTTTAAATTGTAACATCTGGCTAGAATTTATCCAAAATATCGGTTCTCTTGTTAGTGGTTTGTAGCACGGTATAGAAGTTTTGAATGGGTATTGTTAATATCTTTATAGGGCAAAGTGCAACAGCAATTAAAGTATAAATCTAATTACTATCAATAAGTTAGAAAAACACTTATCGCGTTTCTAACATAAAAAATTAATGTTGTTACTGTCTACTGATGCTTACAATGCGAGGCCATGGTTTTTTTAAATTTTTTTAGATTAACTGCAACTGATGGCTTTATGTTGATACCCAAACACGCGCTACGCTGCTTCTTGGGATGATTAATCTGGTAGGTCGGGGTTTTGTCAATGTGCTTCGCAATTTGCTAAGTTATAAAGCAACATAAATTATCAAGTAGCTATGCAGCTAAAATGAAGTAACAATGAAGCTAAAATGAAAAACAATAAGCACTGTCACGTAAGATTAGCCAAACACCGCGCCTGTATTTTATCGGCAACTTTAGTTTCGCCGCTATTGTTAGTAGCTATCATTTACACGCAGGCAGATGCCCAAAACCCCACGCAAACGGCATCTGTCACTGTTGCCTCACAAACACAAACCACCACGACCATGGTAGTGCCTGCCATCGTTGACAACTCAGAGCATGACACTGACAGTCTCAGCTATGGCTTTGAGGCATTGCAAAATAGCTTTACAATCGACATTGATTTACCGGTCGAAGACCTACAGGACAACCCCAACAGCGCCCAACTGGTAAAATTTTCGTCGTTAACGCCCAGTTTGTTAGCTTTAATCATGCAGCAAAATGGGGCAACTATTAGCGATAAACAAAATTACCGCTTGATTGATGCCAAAGGTCATATTATGCCGATGGCGATTCGTCCTGTCAGTAAACAATCATCCGTCAATCAAGTATTGCAAGTAGTGAGCGTAGAGACAGATAACCCCAATGCGGTGGAAAAATTACGCCATGCGTTGACCGTACAGCTTGATAATCCAGACAACCAACAATCGATTAACATTGACCTTAGCAATCTACCCTCAAACCCAGTCGCCGCCGTTACCAATAGCCCTGTCAGAACTTGGTGGCTAACCAATCCCAACTTTGCCAAAAACCAATCTACTTTATCAACCGAGCAAGCGGTCAATCTTTGGCTAAAATTTTTACCCGTGAATTCAGCCCAGCCCAGCAAGCGCCCACTGCAACTGCAAATTTATGGCAGTGATGACTTGCAGAGCTGGCAAATGGTCAGCCAAACGGTAGTCAGCCCCTTTAACCCTACTCAACATAGCCAAATGTTAGCGCCGCAAGCTGACGGCAGCAATCAGCCGATAGCGACAGGCAATGCTATTGCCATCGAGCCACAACAAGCCAATTATCGGTATTGGCAAGTGGTGGCAAATCAGCCTATCAATCTTGAGGCAGCCAGTTTAAATCGCATGGTGAGTGAGGCAAGTTTCTTCTTGACCCGTGCCAGTTTTTCAAAAACCAAAGATGACGCCAACCAATGGCGGCTTAGCCTTGCTCAGCCCATGTTGACCACAGGGGTAAGTTTTTTTGTCCCCGAAAATCAGCTGTGGCAAGTGAGCATCAAGGTACCTGAGCAAGAAGCCAATCAATTGGCTAAAATCAACAAAACCGTCAATGTAAGTAATGATAAAACTTTAGCCAATTCACAAATTGATAAAAACCATACCACGGTCAGTTGGCAACCCACGTTGACCAAGTCGCTGCAATTGGGCGGTCAAATGCAGCAAGATGATTTACCAGTTGATCTGTTAACGCCCATGTATGAGATGTACTTTTTAGCACAAGGCACAGCGCCTTACCGACTGGTGATTAACGAGCCACCCGTATTACAACAACCCAATATCACCCTATCCAACCAACAACTTACCAGCCTTGGCAATACCGTTGAAGGACAAATGCAAAATATCGAGGCATTGAACAATCCCAACGCGTCGTTTGAACGCTACAAAACATGGGCATTGTGGGGTGTACTCGCCGCGATTGTAGCCGCTTTGGCGTTGATTGCCCTGCGTTTATATCAACAAACTACTACCCAAGCCCCCAAAGAATAGGCGATAATACAATCAAACATACTTCATCGAAAATACCCCATCAAAAATAAGGGATTATTTGCATGCCTGCTGCTAGCCAAACCATTAGTGACACCTCGACCACCGCGCCGCACATTAGCTCACTACTACGTATTGAAATCGCCAAACAAGTCGCACTTGCGCTGCAAGAAGACATCGCCACTGGGGATATTAATGCCCAATTAATACCTGACACACAGCGCGATACGGCAACGATTATTTGTCGTGAACCGATGGTAGTCGCGGGCAAGGCATGGGTGGATGAAGTATTTCGCCAGCTTGACCCCAACATGCAGCTTGATTGGGCAGTCAAAGATGGTGATGCTGTGGCAGCCAATCAAGTTTTGGTGACGCTCATCGGTAACACCCGGGCGCTGCTGACGGGTGAACGTACCGCGCTCAATTTTTTACAGACTTTATCATCCACTGCCACTGTGGTTGCCAACCATGTGGCGGTTATCGCAGAACTACCGACCAAATTGTTAGACACGCGTAAAACCTTGCCAATGCTACGCCATGCGCAAAAATACGCCATGCTATGTGGCGGCGGCAATAATCACCGTATCGGGCTATACGATGCCTTTTTGATAAAAGAAAACCACATCATGGCGTGTGGCGGTATCGCCCAAGCAGTCAGTCAGGCGCGTCAAATTGCCAATAAGCCAGTGGAAGTGGAAGTAGAAAATTTTGATGAGTTGCATCAAGCCATCGCTGCCAATGCTGATATCGTGATGCTCGATAATTTTACCATTGAAGATACCCAAAAAGCGGTCGAGCTGGTTGCTAGTCTTGGCAAGCCTTGCCAGCTTGAAGCTTCAGGCGATATTAGCCTTACCCACCTACGCCAAGTGGCAGAAACCGGGGTGGATTTTATCTCAATGGGTGCATTGACGAAGCATATCAAAGCCATTGATTTATCGATGCGTTTTCAACAATAAATCGGTTAAAAATACATCGATTAAAAATAGTCAGCTTTTTTAATGCCATTCACGATAGGTCATAGCATGATGCAAACCATTTTAATGATTGGACTGGGCAAAATTGGTTTACCAGTTGCTAAGCAATTAGCGCTGCAGGGGCATTGCGTGATTGGTGTCAGCCGCTCCACGCCGCCAGATTTGGCTTTCTGTGACCCCGTGACAGCCAAGCTGTCGCCCGATAATGATAATCTATATCAGAAAAATCTACATTTTGTTGCCAGTGATGCGCGCACGTTAGCCATTGCCCAGCTAAGTCAATGGTCAAGCCAAATTAGCCAAATCTGTATCATTGTCAGTCCAGATACCTTGTCGCTACAAGGTTACCGTGACAGTTATTATGCGATTGCCGAGCATGTGGTGCGATTGGGTGACCATCTGCCAAACCTCAAGCGTGTGGTATTTATTTCTTCAACAGGCGTTTACGGACAAAACGCGGGCGAAACCATTGATATCAATACCCCTATGTCAGCGCCAACAAGCGCCACTTCTCAAGTGATTTTGCAAACTGAGCAGTTGTTGCAGCAGCACTTTGAAGATAAGAGCGTCATCATTCGCCCAAGTGGGATTTATGGGCAGTCACGGCTGCGTCTACTGACCATGGCAAAACAGTTAGCAGCGCAGTCGGCAAATACGGCTAGCGATTATCCGAGTAACACATGGACTAATCGTATTATGGATACAGATTTGGTGAGTATCATTGTCAAGGTTATCAATGCAGGTCAAACCGTGCCAGTTTACTTGGCGACAGATAACGCGCCAGTCCCGCTCTATACTGTGCTAAACTATTTGGCGACTGCACAGGGCTTGAACTTATCGCTGCCCTGTATAGAGCCAACAACCGGCAAACGCATTATCACTAATTTGCCAGCTAGTTGGCTCAACTACCCAGATTGGCAGTCAGGCTATCAGCATATTTTGTCGACTTTAGGCGATTAGTGATGGGTGGTCGGTTTCAACAAAAATTTTTCATCATTTACCTATCAGTGATTTTATAGCCGTGTATGCCATGACGTATTCCAACACCGAGCGCCACGCCCCAAAAAACCAAGTGGTTAAAGACAAACACCAGCTACGCCATCCCAATGTGATGACAGAGGCAGAAAGATTGGCTTTGCCCGATCCTTGTCGCCCGATTGATAAGCGCGTCATACCCGCGCGTCATACCCTTGACGTCTATATGCAAAAACCGCTTTCATTGCCAGTGGCGGATACCAACAACAACCTCACTGCTAGTGTAAAAGACGTTGCCAAGCCCTACCCAATGAAGGATAACACAACAAAAATGGCGCAAAAAAGTCCGCAAAGTCATCAATTTGACATGCTAGAGCAGTTACTATCTGAGCAAAGCATTGAGATGCGGCACTTTATTAAGCAGCAGCAACAGCAGGCCAATAGCAGCCAAAGCAAACACCCGTCATTGCATTTACCGCTATCTTTGTTGCCACGGCTCGTCAATGACAGTAGTATTTCACTGATGAAAGAGGTGATGGGTCAATACCCACATTTAGCGATTATGAATACGCTTACAACATCCTTACCAAAGCAGACATTGCAAAATTCCTGCGCACATCAAGCCAACGATGCCCCCAGCACACAGTCTGACGCCACCTATAATCAAGCGCTACTTAATATCGAAACCAAACTGTATCTGATGGGACAAATGTACCATCTTGTGCTTTGTGTGTTTTTGCTATGCCAATGCAAATCACGCAAATCACTCAACCCACAAATCACCTTGCAAGACTTGGCTGATGCTATCAATCAATACATCGAGGCGCATCGCACCCAATTGCATTTTTTGACCCGGCATAACGATTTATATATCGAACCTAAGCATGTTGAGCTCGCCGCCCTTGCCATCGACTGGCAAGTGGGCAAGCAAACAGCCATCAGTAAACGTACTATCACCATTAGCTCGCAAAACCCGATAACAGGCGGCTAACGGTATTTTTTAACTTGTTCTTTTTTGGAGTGGCGTATGTCCCAATCATTTCAAACCCAATCCTCTCAAACCCAAGCCGCTCACGCACCGCAGTTTATTCCCCAGCATTTTATTGAGGTGGCACTCAAAAACAATGTATTAAAATTTGGCGAATTTACCCTAAAATCAGGTCGTATAAGTCCGTATTTTTTTAATGCAGGTTTGTTATCAACAGGTGAGCTATTGTCGGTGTTGGCAAATGGGTATGCTGATGCCCTTGCCAAGCAGCTACAATCTACCGAAAGTAGCGATTTGGTGATTTTTGGGGCAGCATATAAAGGTATTCCGTTTGTGGCGGCGACCGCGCAAGCACTGTGGAACAATCACCAAATCAATGCCGATTGGGGCTACAACCGCAAAGAAGCCAAAGACCACGGGGAAGGCGGTATACTGGTTGGAGCCGATCTCAAAGGCAAATCGGTTTGGGTGATTGATGATGTGATGACCGCAGGTACGGCGATGCGCGAAGTCGTTGCGCTACTAGAAAAATCAGAGGCCAAAGTCGCGGGGATTATCGTTGCGCTGGATCGTAAAGAAAAAGGTCAAAGCGAACAATCTGCCATTCAAGAATTGGCGCAAAGCCTCAATGTACCGGTCCTTGCCTTGGTCACGATGGATGACATTACTGAGTATGTCGCCAAAAATGGCACGCAGGAGGAACTTGCCAAAATGCAAGCCTACCGCGAGCAATACGGCGTTTAATCAGCGGTTGCTATCATCGCGGGTGATGATGATTTCACAAGATAGTTTTTTACATCATGTTATATAAAATCCATCACCCAACCCCGCTAGCGATAGATTGTTTTTAATTAACCATTGAAGAGGACGGCTATGTTGACAAAAGCCTTGCCCACCACACTAATAACGGCACACCTTTTACGTGTTGGCACTGCACTTACCTTATCGGCAATATTATTTGCGCTTGCAGGTTGTAGTAGTATCAATGAACTGATGGCAGAGGGTAGCAAACCGCCTGCGATTGTCAATGTGGCAACTGACCAACAGCCGTTTTATGATGCGTTAAATAGCCTTATCTTGCCGCCAAAATCGCCACAAGCTGCGCCACAAGGCATTGTCGATGGTCCTTATAATGGCGTGATGCCAGAAGGCGAGCAATTTACCACCTTTGTGAAGAACGGTTACTTTGATGAATTTTTGGTGGTGTACTACCCAAACTTTGTGACCCAACTTCGCACCGATTTGGTTAACGGTTTATATGATGGTTGGGTGACGTATCGATTGTCTGATAGCCGTATCAAACAAAAAGTATTGTTCCGTCAGGGTGTGGTACAAGAAGCGATTGTTTACAACCAAGCGGGAAATCCTGAATACCATTTTTGGTTTACCAATGAACAACCGACCAGCGGTATGCGCTACGATAATAATGGCAATGCGGTCGAATCGATGTTTTAATAGCAAAACGAATAATTGATAAAAATTGAACAAGCATACTAACAAGGATACTAAATGAAACCATTGAATTTTCTGATCGTCATGGACGATATCCACACCATCAACTACAAAAAAGACACCACGCTCGCGATGCTATGGGCGATTGAAGATCGTGGTCACACGGCGCATTATTGCCAAATTCACGATTTATGGCTTGATAATGGCGCATTGCAAATTGATAGCCAATCGCTTAAAACGTTTAAAGACCCTGCGCATTTTTATGAGCTGGGTGAAAAAACCACGCAGCCTGCTACGGCGTTTGACGTCATCTTGATGCGTAAAGACCCGCCGTTTGACATGCAGTTTTTGTATAGCCTGTACTTGCTAGAATACGCTCAGCGAGCAGGCGTATTGGTAGTCAATAATCCAGAAAGCGTACGTGACTGTAACGAAAAACTGTTTGCGACGCAATTTCCAAAGCTTATGACACCGACGATTGTGACCAACAAACAAACCCATATCCGTGATTTTATCAAAACCCACCAAGATGTCATCGTCAAACCGCTTGATGGCATGGGGGGGATGGGTATTTTTCGTCTGACCGCCGATAGCCCTAATATTGGCTCAACCCTTGAAATGCTAACCCAGCTTGAAAGCTTGCCTGTGATGGCGCAAAAATACTTGCCCGAAATCAAGGACGGCGATAAACGCATTTTAATTGTCGGTGGTAAGCCCGTGGATTATTGCTTGGCGCGTATCCCAAGCCAAGGCGAAACGCGCGGTAATCTAGCCGCAGGTGGTCGTGGGGTCGCCATGCCACTGTCAGCGCAAGAGCGCCAAGTTGCTGAGCAAGTGGCGCCTGTGCTACTACAAAAAGGCTTGTACTTTGTCGGACTCGATGTGATTGGCGGTAAAGTGACAGAGATTAACGTGACTAGCCCCA
>ERZ501005.152-NODE-152-length-10712-cov-3.992962_pt1 | contig 10712 bp, 8 predicted proteins | sample MGYA00248830_ERZ501005 | MGnify/ENA primary metagenome ERZ501005 (study PRJEB25958, sample SAMN03398565) | human skin metagenome | study: EMG produced TPA metagenomics assembly of the Human Skin Microbiome Metagenome (human skin metagenome) data set. | reverse complement strand
CTATCTGCCCAACTACATGGCGCATCAGGATCTTCAATCCACAGGTTAAAATACCCGATTAGTTTTTGATAAGCGGATTGGTCGCTACGCCATAGTTCATCTAAACGGCGTTGGTAATTATCTACATAATACTGTACTAATTCACAGCCGAAAGACTCTTTAGATTTGAAGTAATGATAAAATGAACCTTTAGGGATCTCGCAGCTTTGTAAAATTTCTTGTAATCCCACACCGCTAAAACCTTTATGCAAAATCAGGTCAGAACTGGTGTTAAGAATGTGTAAGCGTTTTGCTTCAGACTTCTTGATAGGGGCAGACTCCATAGTTATTGTGTACGCTATTATAAAAAATAGACCAGTCGTATAGTTTTTATTATAACTTATCTACAATGAATGTAAATACATTTTCCTTGAATGTGTTAACTATTAACAAAAATAATTCAATATAAAACAAGGATTTATATCAAATTAGATAGTGATGTTGTGATTGATTCAAACAGTCAAAACCAAGTAACAGTCAAAACCCAATGACATGAGTGTAGATTTAAAAGTATGATTTTAAAATAGGGATTGACGCTAATTGCTATTTGATTATTACAATCCAAAAAATAAAAAACCACTGAGGATTAATGCACCTAAGTGGTTGTTTTATATGGTGGGCCCACACAGACTTGAACTGTGGACCAAAGGATTATGAGTCCTCTGCTCTAACCAACTGAGCTATAGGCCCGAAAGGGTAGTGTCACAAATATTGCCAAGCAAATTTGTCAAAACTAGGCTGATTATAATACCTTAAAAAATTATTTTTGCAATGTGGAAATGGATAATTTTATGCAAAACGCTGATTAAATCAGCATAAACTTGTCTCACCGAATACGCATTATTTGTCTTGTGTCACCGCAATCATCACACCCATATATTTATTGTCATTGCGTGACAGCGTCTGACTATACAATGCCGAGGCACTACCGCCATCCAAAAACAACGCATTGTCACAGCCCAATTGCGATTTGAACAAATCGGCAAAATCATAAAAGCTGACAGGCGTGTCGCTTATCACAAATTTGACGCGGCTAGGATTGTGACCACACACGCCAACACCATTGCGGTACTTTTTCGAGGTACTATTGGCATCAAATGCTGGATGGATATTACCATCGATGACCAGCATGGGTCCAGATTGGGTGGCAAAAATCGGTTTTGCCCCGCTTACCAGTTTTTTTGCCATGCTTTGACTTTCAGTGATATAAAAACCTTGACGGTCTTGCCAAAATACCCCGTTGGGCATTAGGTGAAAGTTGCCACCGCCTTGCTTGAGATTTAGGGCTCGGATTTGCTTGCCATTGATGACCGTATACCCAATCGGCGCAAAATTGCCATCATACATCCCTGCATTCATCGCAAACAACAAGGTTTTGGCAGGTTGCTGGCTTGCCAGATAATCGTGCAGGGCAGTAAAGGTGAGTAATAATGGGTGGCTCGTGGACGAGGGATTTTGCCACTGTAGTGAAAAATTCGCCGCGTTTTTAGCATCAAGCTCGCAGATACTATAGTCGAACGGCTGGCTTTTTCGCTGACAATCTGGGACGGTTTTGACAGTAAACTGACGTGCCAAACCGATACTTGCCACCAATAATAGCGCCAAGCATAGGCTGACAACAACCGCTTGTGTTTTTGTGATATTTGAGAGCGTCATACCATTGAGAGAAAATTTAAGCTATTGGCTACTATATCATAGTTGCGTATCACAGAATATATCCGCCATTTATTACAAAAAACTTGTTCAACTTGATATTCTAGCAATTTCGACTTAACAGTGATGAATTAAACTAGTTTTTGCCCTCAATATCATTATAATAGGCAACTAAGAACAGCACCCCGCGTTTATTCAAATCTTCAAATCACGATTTGACAGAGCCATCGGGCAGGGTATGGGCTGTTTTTACAGTTTCTAGCACTTAAAATCATAATCCCCTTCAATTTTAAAGGAATTTAACATGGCCATTGAACGTACGTTATCAATTATCAAACCTGACGCAGTTGCAGGCAACCACATTGGCGAAATCTACAGCCGTTTTGAAAAAGCAGGCTTAAAAGTTGTGGCAGCAAAAATGTTGCATTTAGATAACGAAAAAGCAGGCGGTTTCTACGCTGAGCACAAAGAACGTCCATTTTACAATGATTTAGTCTCTTTCATGACTTCAGGTCCAGTGGTTGTATCAGTACTTGAAGGCGAGAATGCAGTGGCTCACCACCGTGAAATCATGGGCGCTACCAATCCAAAAGACGCCGCTGAAGGCACTATCCGTCGTGACTTTGCTAACAGCATTGATGAAAACGCGGTTCACGGTTCAGACTCAACCACATCTGCAGCCCGTGAAATCAGCTATTTTTTCAATGACAATGAAGTTTGCCCACGTACGCGTTAATCTTAACACAACAAAAAACGGCTTAAATTTTAAGCCGTTTTTTTATTGCCTATCACTCAGATGGTTTATCATTAAAAAGTAGCAATGCAACAACAAGGATGCAAAATTAATATTAATAGTTTTATTAAGGAAACTAAAGAAACTTAATTTAACAATTCATAACAAAGAGCACATAGAGCGTAGGTGCAAATCCGCTAAAATAAATTCATCACGACATAAATACAAGCTTTGTTGACTACGATATTACTAAGACAGAATCACTAAAACAAAAAATAAAATAAAAAACGATAAAAATAAAAAAGCCATAATTTGGCATTATGGCTAACATCAGTAAAACAAAGAAGAAGAAAGCAACAATAAAAATAAAAACAAGTAGTGCATTACCCACTCCCATCAAGTTCCCCACTTGATGGGTTTATTTTTATATTATATAACGTTATATAATAAAATACCATAGCAATTTACTAGGATTTATCAATTTTTTTTAAATAATATAGGCTAACTTGTTTAATAGCCGATTTTTATGCTATGTAGCGGTAGCGCCAGCAATGGGGTATTAAAAGTTGCTATTCACAAGTTGTTTTTCCCAATTTGCTATTCCTAAGTTACTAGTCTAAGCTGCCTAGCTACTTGTAAATCATGCTTTAACCGTTAAAATAGAGACCGATAAAATAGACACCATTAAACCAAACAGAATAGCCTACCAAAATCACGACAGTAAGATAAAACGATAGGATAAACCATGATAAGAATCGGTCAGGGTATTGACGTCCATGCCTTTGTTAATGACGGCACAGAAAACCAATTCATAACATTAGGCGGGGTACAAATTCCCCATACCCACAGTTTGCTTGCGCATTCTGATGGCGATGTGGTGTTACATGCGTTGTGTGATGCGTTGCTTGGTGCATTGGCACTGGGCGATATTGGGCAGTTTTTCCCAGATACCGATGAGCGTTTTCGCAATATAGATTCGACCATTTTGCTGAACCAAGTGTACCAGTTTATCCAATCAACAGGCTTTGCGCTTATTAATGCCGACATCACTATCATGGCGGAGCGTCCAAAACTATTGCCTTATCGTACCGAGATTCAATCGCGTATTGCCGGTGTCATGGGCTGCGCGGTTGACCAAATCAGTGTGAAAGCCACCACGACTGAAAAGCTTGGGTTTACCGGTCGTCAAGAAGGGATCATGGTAAGCTGTGTGGTGTTGCTTGAACAAGTGACTTCATCAGATTAATGGAATTTTTGGGTAGTTTTGCTGCTGACTTTTTTGGGGTGGGCATCTTGAATGCTTACTTTCGATAACCATTATAGCGTATAATAGCAACCCTGCACTCATCATTAGTGAGTCAAATTCTAGCTGTGAAGATAGCGCTCTACTTTAAAGGGCCTGACAAAGGAATTTCATATGACTGATATGAACCAAACTGACATCGAACAAACCATCCGTGACCAAATCGCTCAACACAGCGTATTGCTTTACATGAAAGGCACGCCACAGTTCCCACAATGCGGTTTTTCTGCGCGTGCGGTGGATGTGCTAACCCAAATTGGTCGCCCATTTGCGTTTGTCAATATTCTTGAAAACCCAGAAATCCGTGCAACTTTGCCACAAATTGCTAACTGGCCAACTTTCCCACAATTATGGGTGGCAGGTGAGCTGATTGGCGGCAGCGATATCATCTATCAAATGTTCCAAGACGGTGAATTACAACCCCTAATTGAAGCCAATAGCCCAGCGGTTTAGTTTTACTACGAGTGGGTTAAGGTTATTTCTTTTTTTAACGTTTTTGTTGTCATGTATCCATAACCATGTATCAAGTCCTAGCACGCAAATATCGTCCAAAAAACTTCCATGAGCTGCTGGGACAAGAACATGTGTCCAAAGCATTAATCAATGCCATCCATAACCAGCGCTTGCATCATGCGTATCTATTTACGGGTACGCGCGGCGTCGGCAAAACCACCATTGCCCGTATTTTGGCAAAATGCCTTAACTGTGAGACAGGGGTGACAAGCGAGCCTTGTGGCGTATGTACTGTATGCCAATCCATCGATAGCGGTCGCTTTATTGATTTGATTGAGATTGATGCGGCATCACGTACCAAAGTTGAAGATACCCGTGAATTACTCGACAACGTACCCTATGCTCCAACGCAAGGTCGCTACAAAGTCTATCTAATTGATGAAGTGCATATGCTATCGACGCATAGTTTTAATGCGCTACTAAAAACCCTCGAAGAGCCGCCAGCGCATGTGAAGTTTCTGCTTGCGACCACAGACCCACAAAAACTGCCCATTACCATCATCTCGCGTTGTCTGCAATTTGTACTCAGACCTTTGCCGCAAGTCGCGCTCGCTGAATATCTTGGCACGATTCTGAACAAAGAGCAAATCAGCTACGAGCCTGATGCCTTATGGCAGCTATCGAGCAGTGCCAAAGGCTCCGTGCGCGATGCGTTGTCACTCACTGATCAAGCCATTGCATTTGGCAATGGCAATGTCACAGATGAAGTGATTCGCCAGATGCTTGGCTTAATTGACCAAGCCGATGTCATCGCTATCCTTGCCAATATTTATCAGCAAAATACCCAGCAGCTGACGCAATCCATTCAGCTTCTGCGTGAGCAGGTGGTGGATGCCAAAGCCGTATTTGACAGGTTGGCTGAGACGCTGCATCAATTGGCAATTTTGCAGGCCTTGCCAAATTTTGATTTGCAACTCAATCGCCAGCAAAGCGAGCAATTGCAACAACTGGCTCAGCAGTTACCCGCAGAGCTATTACAACTATATTATGACATTGTGGTAAAAAGCCGTGAAAACTTGGCATTAGCCAATACGCCGATGCAAGCGTTAGAGATGTGTTTGCTACGCTTGATGGCGTTCAAGCCACTGCATCGTAATCAAATCCCGCTTCGTCATCCAATCGCTAGTAACCATGATTATCAAAGTCCTGATTCTCAAAGTCCTGATTCTCAACTTGTCGACACAACGCCTAGCGAAGCCATACAAGGTGCAAAGTCTTCAGTGATGACTGAAGATAGCGTACAAGTAACCTCCGAGCAGAGTGATAACAACTTATCGGATGACAATCTGCTCAAATCTGCGTCAAACGTTGCGAGCGTTGATAGCATTCAACAAATCATTGAAGAAAGCATTCAACAAGGCATTGAACAACAGGCATTTGATGATACCCATTTAATATCTAACGATACAACCGCGGCAATTACCACCGCAGGGCAAACTCCAACCAGACTAGACGATGCCAATCGCTCATCTGACTTGCAACCCAGTGTCAGTCATCATGAAACTAGCATGCCTGGCATTGTTACCGCACCTGCTATGGTTACGGAAGATAGCAACCCGATAAAAAAAAATGAGCCAGCACCAGTCGCCCTAGCTAGCAATGGTAATGCTGACAATCCCCAACACATGAGAGGGGAAGAGGGTAGTAATATTGCTGAAATATCGCCACTGGCATTGCTCAAACCCACGGATGTACCACTTGAAGGCGAATGGACGCCTGCCAAATGGGATTATTGGGTGTTTAATGCCCGTGAGCAAGGCTGGCTCGATGATGATGAATTAGTGCTTGCCAAACGTGGAGTCATGACCGGCGAGATTCATGGGGTCAGCCAATTTGTCACCGAACAAAACTTTTTGACCCATACCGCAACTTTTGATAATTTTTGCCAAAAACTGCAACAGCGTTTTGAGGGTATTGATATTCGTTTAGCGGAGTCGGCAAGTAATTTTCAAGCGCTAGAGGAATTAAAACCAGAGGCGCTACAAGAAGCCCGCGAAAAACTAGCGTTACAACAAGCTACCCACCAGCTTGAACAACAAGCAGTTACGCAGGCACTTTTGCAGCAACAGGCATCAATTAGCGCTGTTAAGTTAATTCAATAAGTCAATTTAATTTATATAAATTCTAGTTTTTACTTTTTTAACAGACAAATAATTGAAGAAAATCAATATTTGTTAAGAAAATCAATAAAATACAATATTAAATAGTTGAAAAAAATATTAATAATTTTAGTTAATAAATCCCGATGTCGTTTAATTTATCTTGCTAATGGCGTATAATACATCAGCTTTTAAAAGTGACTTTGATTAAGTGATAAAATTGGGTGAAATATGCTTGATAATTTAAGAGGCATGGCGGTTTTTGCAAGTGTTGTACGTCATGGTTCATTTAGTGGTGCTGCAAAAGAACTGGGCATAACAACAAGTGCGGTCAGTCAACAAATCCGCTCGTTAGAAAACGATATGGGGGTGGTGTTATTGCATCGCTCAACTCGTAAGTTAAGCTTAACAGAAGCAGGTACTAGTTTTTATGAGAGTGCCAAAGATGTGGTTGCGGCAGCCGAACAAGGTCGTATCCGTGTCAATCAATTACGCGATGAGTTAGCAGGGAACTTACGCATTGCGACCACGCCAGAATTGGGCGTGAATCATATTTTACCGGCGCTGTCGACTTGGATTTCGGCGCATGATGATTTAACCATCCATTTTGAAGCGGACAATCAGTATGTTGACTTGATTGAAGAGCGTATCGATATCGCCCTTCGGATGTCACCAAACCTTAATGACAGTAATTTATCGGCATTTCCTTTGACCGAGATACGTCAGTTGCTCGTCGCTTCACCGCATTTTTTACGTCAAAATGAAAAATTGACCGAGCCAAAAGATTTGGCCAAACTCAATATGATTGGCATTAGTCTTGTCAAAGACCCCAATCAAGTTGATATGGTGAATGTGGAAACAGGTAAAAAATCACGCGTGCGTATGCCAACACGTATTCAAACCAACAACATTATGCTTGCCACGACCCTTGCCAAAGAAGGGCATGGCGTTGCCCGCATCATGTCACTGGATATCCAAAAAGAACTGGCAAATGGCGATTTGGTGGAAGTATTGCCAGGTTACCAATTACCAAGTTATATGCTGTATGCGGTAACACCCAGACATGAACAACAACCTGCGAAGGTGACGCGCTGTCTTGAAGTGTTGACCAAGTATTTTGCTAAAGTTTAGCGGTTGGACTGTCAGTAGTACCAATAATTAGTACTAATAAACAGTTGAATAAAAAACAGTGTAATAAGAAGCGAATAGTGAAGGCTATTCGCTTTTTTATTGATGCTGATAGTGGCTATCAAGGCTGTGTGTCAGGCGGCGCTTGGGTGACGCCATAGCGAGCGAGTTGTTGATGCAGGATGCGACGCAACTCCAAAATCGCCTGCGGGCTAGTATGGACATTGTGACGTCCGGTAAGCACTTTTTCAGATTCCACGCCTTCTAAATGCGAGCTGTTGTACGGCACAATACCATCGGAGACGCGGTCGGTTGCGCCATATTTCACCGATTCTAAGAGTTGCTTTTTCTCATCCAGATTTTGTTTGGCTTGCGCGAGACTCGTGGTGTTATACAGCTTGGTCTCTGTGGCTGGTTTAACGGTCGCGGTTGTATTGTTATTTTTCAAAGATGTTATGGATGCCGATACATCATCAGTAGTGCTATTGGCTGCCTTAGCGGTAAACTGATTGAGCGCATTGGACAAATCCTTATCATCAGTGGCGATCATGTTATTGACGGCAACATTGGGCGCGATTGTGACATCTGCCGTCAATTGGTTAAAGTAAGAGTGGTTGCTCAATTGGCTCGCGCCATTTTCCAAAAATAGCTGTGCCAGCGGATTGCTTGAAACCACCCCTTCAGTAAATAACGAATTTAAATTGCTATACACGGTGCGGATAAACCCTGCCGGTAGCGAGATGATACGGCGCAAACTGCGAGTAAACCAGCGATCGGCATAATCGGTACCGCGAAATGGCGAAGAGATAAAAATCGCGCGATCGACTTGCGGCAGGGCTTGCAGTTTGAAGCGGTCACTGAGCGTTTTGTTTTGTGCATGACGGACAAATGCGGCGTAGTCCGCTGAAAAATTATTTAGCTGTGAGTAATTGGCAACCAGCGATTCGACTTTGGGCGTCAAGTCATCATTTGATACCAACAAACGCCCAATCACCCCACCCATACTATGACCAATCAGCACCGCATGTTGACTGGCAACGTCCTGCTGCTTAGGATCGACAATTTTAAAAGTGCGTTCAATCAAGTCATAAATTTGGTGGCGGTTTTCTAGCATCGGGATATTGGTTGGATAAAAAATCTGCCAAACTTGGAAGTTTTCGCGAAGTTTTGGGTCATTAAAAATGTCATTGGTCAGTCCAATCCAAGTTTCAGGACTCGATGCCAACCCATGCATCATGATAATCACGCGTTTATTAGGATTGTAAGGCTCAAGCATAAATAAATGCGGCTGGGTTTGCTGATACGGCGAGGAAAACATACTAAAATAACTGATATTGCCTAGGCGATTGTCCTGTGACCACAAGCCGTAGGCTGCCGAAAAATTCGCCGATAGCGCAAAATCTTTGTTGAGAATAGAGACACTTTTAAACTGATAGGGATTATAAATATTAAGCGAAAAATCGGTGGTTTTTTGCAACTCATCAATGCTATTGCCTTTGGGCACCAACACCGCGGTCATAGGCAAATGCCCTGATTGGTGGATACGTTCTTCTAACGGTGTATCATTGGCATAGTGTTGCAACAAGTCAATAATCACCGCCCTATTGATGCGACTATTGAGTAGCGCCACATAATTGATACCAAAGCCATCGCGGCGACTGATGGTATTAAATTTTGATAAATTAATCTGGTAGCTTGAAATCAGTTTCATCGATGCCGATTTGTCAGTAAACGGCTGTCCATTGATACTGACACGCAGGTTGTTGCGAGTGATTTGATAATTTTCTGCCATTTTTTGATGATACAAGCGATCACCTAACGCATCGATGGCAGCGTAATACAAGTCCTGAATTTGGGTATCGCGTTGTTTTGGCAGATAATACAATTGTGACGGTTGTTGATTGACGACGGCTGGATTGAGGATGTCGTACATCAAATAAATGTAAGAAAACCGAATCGATTGCAGCATATCGTCTTGAAAGGCGATAGTACAAGAAATTTCATCGGGTTTGGGCGCTACAATGTCGGTCTTGCCAACCAAATTTTTGGCATAGTCTGTGGCCAAATCTTTTGGCGGATTGGTACAAGTTTTGGCTTGCTGGCGCTGCTGGGCAGAGGCGTAAAACAGCTCACTAATTACGCCATAAATCCCTTTATCGGTATTAAGATCCGCTTGCTTGAGCGTCACTACACAGGCAGGCATATTTGCCAAGCATTTTTCTTCATCTAAACCTGCCTGCACTAAACGGCTTTTGGTGTCAGAACTCAAGCGGCTGCCCGATAACACGCTGACGCGCTGATCGATGATGGCTCTTGCAGTATCGCGGCTACCGATTTTGGTGGTGGCGCAGCCAGTAAGGGTGATGATAGTAACCAATGTCGTCGCCGTGATGAGAGACTTTTGACAAAATCTAGTAGATTGGTTTGTTAGCGGCATGATGATTTACTCGGCTAAAATAGCGCAAAAAAGAATAGAGCAACGATAGATAGCACAAAAAAATGTAGCGCAAAAAATCTGCCTATCACTGAATGATAGGCTGAAAAAAATCACCATGGTAAAATTCAACTATAATGGTGAATTAGCATGGTGACTTAGCAGTGATATTAAACCACGGCTAGGGTATGAACGCAAAAAAATTATTGAACGACTTTTGCAGGGATATCCCAAATGTAGTATTTACCGCTATTGACGATGCGTAATTGCTCATCGATATATGGATTGTCTGGGTTTTTGGCTTTAAATTCCGTTAACCGTTGAATGGCGCGGTCTTTTTTGTCATCCAATAAATCCGCTTGCGCCAAACTTTGCGTAGCTTCTAGATAGCCCATTTTTTCGGCTTTTTCTAAGTATTTGGCACCTTCTTTAAAACCGCCACCCTCAGCGAGCATTGCGCCATATAAGAAGTTGGCTTCTGCCGTGTCATTGAGCCTCACGGCACGGGCGATATAATTGCCTGCACGCACGGCATAATCAGAACCTAAATCCAGATTGCGACCCATCGCATTGAGTTTTGCTGCACGCAGTAGCACCTCATAAGAGGCATTTGGATTTTGTGCGTAGGTCTCAATCCATGCGGTCAAGGATTTGAGTCGCTCAGTGGTATTGTAACGCTCAGTACGGCTCGAAAAAACTGGGGGATAGTGACGTGCCATTGGGGTAGCATAAGTAATAAAATCGTCTAACACGCTGACATCTAACTGTGTACTATTATCCGTGGTTCGTGGAACCAAAACGGTTTTTATC
>ERZ501005.151-NODE-151-length-10718-cov-13.305167_pt1 | contig 10718 bp, 10 predicted proteins | sample MGYA00248830_ERZ501005 | MGnify/ENA primary metagenome ERZ501005 (study PRJEB25958, sample SAMN03398565) | human skin metagenome | study: EMG produced TPA metagenomics assembly of the Human Skin Microbiome Metagenome (human skin metagenome) data set. | reverse complement strand
AATAAAAGGACGTTTGGTCGGCAATAAAAGGACGTTTGGTCGGCAATAAAAGGACGTTTGGTCGGCAATAAAAGGACATTTTAAAAATTGACCATATAATGATTAGAGTGTATATTGTCGTTATGTCTTAAGGTAGGTGAATAATGGGTAATTTAATTGTGAAAGATAATGCTTTGATTGAAGCTAGTCATAAATTGAGTGAGATTGAGCAAAGACTTGTATTACTGGCGATTTTAAAGGCTCGTGAATTTTGCGACAGTATCGAACAATTAAAAGATAAAGAATTAATTATTCATGCCGAAGATTATATCAAGGCTTTTGGGGTCGATAGAGATGCAGGGTATAAAAGTTTAAAAAAAGCGGTAATGGGTTTGTATCGTGCTGAATGGGGTTATCGCTTTATCAATGCCAAAGGCAATGTTGAAGTAGCGTATGAACGCTTTACCCAATCCGCCAAATATGTTGAAAATGAAGCCACGGTTAAATTTATGTTTGCCAATGCCATTATTCCCATGCTCGTTGAGTTGGAACGCAATTTTACCAGTTATGAGATTACACAAGTGGCACACCTGCAAAGTCGCTATGCCATGCGGTTGTTTGAGTGTTTGATTCGCTTTAAAGCCAGTAAAACGCTGACCATTACCTTAGATGAGTTACGCTTTCGCTTTGGCTTGCTCGATACCGAATATAAGGTAATGAGTGATTTTAAAAAACGGGTGTTGGATATGGCGGTCAAAGATATTAATGAGAATACCGATATCACGGTGAAGTATGATCAGCACAAACAAGGTCGCACCATTACAGGCTTTACCTTTAAGTTTAAACAAAAAGCCAAAACCGCCAAGTTGGACAAAGCTGAGCGTGACCCCAATACGCTCGATTTGTTTGTGCCGATGACGGATAATCAACGCTTTGCTTTTGCTAAAAAAATTTCTCGGTTGCCTGAAGCCTCGCATTTGGCGACAGGGCAAGCAGGGCAAAGTTATGATGCTTTTGCTGAGCAAATCGCTAAAGACTTATTGGATAACGACAAGCAAAAGATTTATTTGCCGTTTTTGGAGAAGGTGGGGTTTAAACAGTAAAGACGTTAGTTTACCAAAAAGGCATAGAGGTAGGTATAACTGATTTTTTAATATGTATACTCGATTCTTTGAATTAAATTTTCAAAGATAATTATTTGTATTAAATAAGGGAATTAAATGTTCAAAAAATTTATCTTCGCTTTATGTCTTATTCTATCTAACACTGCGATGGCAAAAAATTTAGCCTTAAGTTTTGACGATGGATTAGACCCCAAAACCAATCCCCAAGCTGAGCAAATCAACGATGATATTTTAAAAACTCTCAAGCAAAATAAAATTACAGCTATCGTTTATCCAAGTATTAGTAAAATAGGCGGGGAATCGGGGCGAGATATTATCGCTAAATGGGGGCAACAAGGTCAGCATATTGGCAATCATAGCAACTTACATATGAATTTTAATAAGCCTGATGTAACGCTCTCCAATTATTTAAAAGATGTGCAAGAAGGGCATGACTTTTTTAAAAATTTAAAAGGCTTTGTTCCTCGCTATCGGTTTCCGTTTCTAAAAGAAGGTGATACCGAAGAAAAAAGAGATGGCATGAGAAAATGGCTAAAAGAGCATAATTATCGCTCGGGGGCAGTAAGTATTGATGCCAGTGATTGGTATTACAATCAATTATATTTAAAATACCAAGATAATCATGATACACAAAGTTTAGATAAGTTAAAAAAAGCGTATATCACACACTTACTTGGTAGAGCGAACTATTACGATAATCTGGCATTACAAACAATTGGGCGTTCGCCCGATCACGTCATGTTACTGCATGTTAGAGCTATAAACGCGGCATGGTTGCCCGATATTATTAAAGCTTTTAAACAACAAAAGTGGCAATTTATCGATCCAGAAAAAGCCTATACGGATCCTATCTATCAATTACATTTACAGGTGTTACCCGCAGGTGAAAGTATTTTATGGAGTATTGCCAAAGTTTTTGGTGTTCAAGGTTTGAGATATCCTGCTGAGGATGCTCCTTATGAGGCAGATAATTTGAAAAAATTTGGTCTAACCCCTTAATTAAAAACGCTATACATGGTCTAATGAGATTTTGATTTTTTACCCTATTGTCGTGACTAAAAACGAGATTGCAAATTTTTTTGTGTAAACCATCAAAGGCAGCCTAAAGTAGCATCATACTAAATAATAAACAAATAACTTCTATTAATAGCCACCCACTCGATGACCATACAGCATTACAAACTGACGCATCGCAGGTTTCTAATTTTGGATAGGCATCGTCCATTTCTGCATCGTAATAATGAGTGCCATATAAATTGCCTTAAATACGGCATCATCATTGGGGAAAATCTTTTTGGTGTTTGTCACCTTTCCCCTTTCTCAAACTAGCATTGGTGTCAGCACAGAATTGTCGCATTGGCTTCAATCAAACCTTATCAGCTATACAACGCATAATGCTGTTCTCGATAATGACGGATTGCCAAGATAATTACCACATCTGCTTGGATATCATGCCAAAACAAAAATTGATAGCCACTCTTACCAAAACGTAGCTTAACCTCTCTAATCCCTGTCAAATCTTCATTATCGGATAGGGTAAAGGCTTTGCCTGTCATGGGATTGTTAGCGACTTCTTTAAAAGCGGTGGTCAATAGCTTGATAATCTTATTGGCTTGAGCCATGGCATTGGCATCAATCAAAAAGGCAGTTAAACGCTCCAAATCGGTCGATGCCCCATGCGATACAATTATTTGTGGCATACAGGCATATCCTTTGGTGCATCGGTTAATAGGCTATCCGCCCAATCATCTATTTCTTCTAACGTTAGATGCAATCCTGTTTCTTGATAATGTTCATAGGCACGAATAGCGCGTTGCTCAAAAGCTAATTGAGCCTGTTTTTGTTCAATAAAATCATCGACGGCTTCTAGCACTAAACTGTGCATAGAGCGTTTATAGGTTTCTGCTAGGCTTTGTAGCTGTTGTTTTCGAGAGCCTAATTTAACCGAGGTGACTTCTGCTGTTTGCATAGATACTCCTTAATGGTAAAAGGTATTACCTAGTAATACTAACAAAACAAAAGGTTTGAAAGCAAGATTTATTATGTATCACTTTAGCACTCACAATCTGGGTGTATTCTCATAGGTTTTACGTTTTTTCCACTGCTTCATTTCACTGCGTAGAAAGTCATACCAGCCCATACTAAACGGATGGCTATGAATCAGATCATCCTTTTCTTGGCTGGTCAGCTTTTTGTGGGTCTGCGTGTTGACCAAGTCCATACCTTTGATGTCCTTGGTAAGTTTACCAAAGGCTGTTGTTAGTTTGTCTTTAAAGGCTGTGCCAATGGCTTTAGCACTTCCAAATAACTGCTGAAGTCGGCTTGTTGTGCTTGTAAGTTGGTCAGCGTGGTTTGCATAGTCGTTTTTAATTGGGTCAAGTCGCTGATGAGCTGCTGTAAGGTTTGCTGCTCGCTTGAGCTGTCTTGTGTGGATTGTTCCAGCTTGGTCATTGAGGTTTGTAAGTTTTTCAAGGATTGTGTCAGTTCGCTGTTGTCGCTGGTGGGTAAGTTGTCCAATTTGGGGTCAGTACAGAAAACGGAAAAAATAGGGCGGTAAGGAATTTTGTCGAGTTTTAACCCATTCTAAAACAACCACTTATTGCCTTTGAGTATCTTTAAATGAGTTTAGACTTCATCAGGTCGCCTAAGCGGTCTAAACTTCCCATTTCCAACTTTCACATTACTTTTCCAAAGGTAATCACCCGTCAGATTGATATGCTCCCAGCCCAGTGGCGACAGGTACTGAAGGTAGTCATCATCAATTTCTTGACCTTGCTCTCGCAACGCATTTACCGCCCGCTCGATATATACTGTATTCCATAGCACAATGGCTGCCGTTAGTAAATTTAAGCCACTGGCTCGATAACGTTGTTGCTCGAAACTACGGTCACGAATCTCCCCTAAACGATTAAAGAATACCGCTCGGGCTAACGCATTACGGGCTTCGCCTTTGTTTAATCCTGCTTGGACACGGCGACGCAATTCTTTATGCTGTAACCAATCTAAAATAAACAAAGTGCGTTCAATACGCCCCACTTCACGCAACGCTAAAGCCAAACCATTTTGTCTTGGATAACTGCCAAGCTTACGCAAGATAAGAGACGCAGTCACCGTTCCTTGTTTAATTGAGGTCGCTAATCGTAAAATATCGGACCAGTGCTCTTTAATCAATTGGATGTTGATTGTCCCACCGAGCATAGGTTTTAAGGCTTGATACGGGTTATCACCTTTGGGAATAAATAGTTTGGTGTCACCTAAATCTCGAATACGAGGGGCAAATTTGAATCCTAGCAAGTGCATTAACGCAAACACATGGTCAGTAAAGCCTGCGGTATCCGTGTAATGTTCATCGACTTTCAAATCTGATTGATGATACAGCAAACCATCTAACACATAGGTTGATTCACGAATACCGACATTCACAAGCTTGCTGTGAAATGGGCTGTATTGGTCAGATACGTGGGTGTAAATCAATCGCCCTGGCTCTGAACCGTATTTAGGATTAATATGTCCCATATTTTGTCCCCTGCCACCTGTTTTAAAGCGTTGTCCATCCGATGATGATGTTGTACCATCGCCCCAATATTGGGCAAATGGTTGATTTAATTGAGCGTTGGTCAGCACGGCTAAAGCGGCAGTATAAGTTTCATCCCGAATGTACCATGCCTGTAGCCATGACAACTTAGAATGGGTCGTGCTAGGACAGGATTCTGCCATTTTCTTTAATCCAAGATTAATACCATCGCTTAAAATGGCAGTTAGTAGTAAATGTTTGTCTTGGATTGAACTTTCACGCTTTAAATGAATAAACTCATCACTAAACCCTATCCATTCATCAACCTCAAGCAGTAATTCAGTGATTTTGATATGTGGGAGCATACTGGCAACTTGGGTTATCAGTATTTGAGCCGACTCTGGAAATACGGCATCGAGTGGGGTGATTTTTAAGCCTGAGCTGGTAATGCTTGCCTCTGGTAGGTTATCAGCTTTAGCAAGCTTATTGGTTGTTTTGAGCTGTTCTACAAGTAACGTTAAACGTTGATTCTGATAAGATAGATAATAGGGATTGATAGCAACGGGTAGCTCACCTTGTGGTATTTTTTGAAACTCATCCTTGGTTATTAGATAGTCATCAAAGGCTTTAAACTGCCGTGACCCTTGTACCCAAATATCCCCTGAACGTAAGGCGTTTTTTAGTTCGGAGAGTACGCATAATTCATAATATCGTACGTCGATATCATTATCTGTGTGAATCAGCTTGTGCCAGCGTTTCTTAATAAATTTGGTGGGTGGGTTATCAGGTAGCTTGCGACTCTCAGCTTTATTCATTGTTCGCAATACCTCAATGGCTTGCATTAAGCTGTTTGAGCTTGAGGTGGCTTGCAATGGCAGAATGTCTAGCATGGCGGGTGCATAACGGCGAATGGTTTGGTAACTGTCATTGATTCTTGGCAGAAAGTCAAAGTCATTGGGCTGAACGAGACTTTCGGCATCATCAACACTTTGGGTAAACGCTTCCCATGAAATGATGTTTTCAATCGCATCAAATGGGTCGATATTTTGTTGCTTCGCTTGGATTAAAGCTTTACCAATACGGGTATAAAGTTCAACTTTTTCATTGATGGATTTGCCAGATGCACTAAAAACTTGCTGATGTTTGTTTTTGGCTTTGTTAAAGATTTTACCAATGATACGGTCATGCAAATCAATAATTTCATCGATAATGGTGGCTTTGCTTTCACTAACCAAGGCAACTAGGGTGGCATACCGCCGTTTGGATTCAAATTTAGCAAGGTCAGCCGCTTGCATTTGACCACCTTCTCGGGCAATTTTTAGCAAGCGATTTTGGTGAATGCGGCGCTCAATACCGTCAGGTAAGTTTATATCGAGGCAGTATTGAAGCCTGTCAATGTGAGAAAGCATATGCCGAGAATTGGGTTTAAGTGGAGATTGACGTAACCAACCAAGATTAGTGAGATTGGTCCCATTTCTGATTTGAAGCAACGCATCGAGTTTCTCTACATGGTTTTGGCTTAAATCATCTGTTAGTCGAGAATAGATGGTTTTATTTGCCTGGGTAATGGCTTCGGCACAGATTTGCTCAATGGCGTTGATTGCAGGCAGTAGTATTCGCTGTGAACGCAAATAACTGATGAGATGTTCGGCAAGAATAACGCCTTTATCGGTGTCAATTGCCAGTGTGGTGAGATAATTGACATATTGCTCATCATTGAGGTGGGCATAGCTGATAAAGCCAAATAATTGCTGTAACTCTAAAATGTGCTCTCTTCTGGTTTTTTCTCTAAAACTATAATCATTCCAGCTATCTTGAGTAATGCCTAATTGCTGACTGGTAAAATTTAGCAAGTCTGAATCTGGGGATTCATTAGGTCCTAATACTATCCCAGGATACCGCATATAACAAAGCTGGATAGCAAACCCCAGTCTGTTCGCATCGCCACGACGTTGTTTGATGATAGATATATCCGCTTCGCTTAAGCTGTAACAACGAATAAATTCTGCTTGATTGTCAGGTAGAGCAATGAGTGATTGTTTTTCACTAGCAGATAAAATGGAGCGACGGGGCATAGCAAACAACCTTTGCTAAAATGATTAATTGATGAATTTCACACCTTTGGCAACTTTATAGATTGTGGCTCGACTGACCCCAAATTGTTTGGCAATATTAGTCGCTGAGGTATGACGGTCGCTCATCAGCTGGCGAATCATTTGTTTTTCATCATCGGTGAGTTTTTCAGGTCGTCCGCCTAAGCGACCCCGAGCACGAGCTGAGCTTAAACCTGCTTGGGTACGTTCTCGAATCAACTCTCGCTCAAATTCAGCAAGGGATGCAAACAAGTGAAAGGTGAGTTTGCCTGATGTGGTACTGGTATCAATGCTTTCTTTGATGGAAACTAGCTCACAGCCAATTTCTTGCAGTTGATTGACGATAGTGATTAAATCTTTAAGACTACGACCCAGTCTATCAAGTCGCCAGATGTATAGCGTATCACCATTTCGCAACGCTTGAAGACAGTTTTCCAGTTGAGGACGTTTGTCTTTTACTGAAGATATTTTCTCTTGAAAGATTTTTTCACAACCGCAGTTTGTTAGTGCATCCAATTGTAAATCAAGGTGTTGGTCAAGCGTCGATGTGCGAGCATAGCCGATTTTCATAAGTGCCTTTATAGGTGTTTATAAAGCAAAATATAAGGCTTTATTATACGCTATTTTATAAATGAGTTAATATACAAAAAATTGCTAGGATAGCCATTAAAAATGGGTGAAAATAAACTGTCTATTAAACCCTGGTTTTTTAGACAGTTGAAAAACGCTTAAAAATACTCGACAAAATTCCTTACCGCCCTATTTTTTCCGTTTTCTGTGCTGACCCCAATTTGGTCAAGGCGGTCTTTAGATGGTTTTGTAAGGCGGTCAATTCTTCCCTGCCTGTTTTGAGTGTTGCTATTTCGGATTTCTGTAGCTCGCTCAATGCGTTTAAGTAGTCGGTTATTTGCTGGTTGTGCTGCTGGGTCTGCTCGGTCAGTTGTTGGCTCAATTTCGTCCAAAGCTGCTTGTATAGTTGCTTGGAGAGTTCGGCTGCCAACTCGTTGAGATGGTTGTCGATATACGTCTGTTGCTGGCTGAATTGCTGATTGAGAGTTTGGGTCACTTGGTTGGATAAATCGCTCGATAGCTTGTTTAAACTCTCGGTAATGAGTTGTTGGCTGCTGATGGGTTGGTTGGTTGGCGGATTGTTCATGTAGTGCTCCTTGGGCTTGGTTTATTGGGTTTTGCTGTCCTGCCATAGCATGATTTGTGGTTTGCCGTTGATGGTGGTGGTGTTGACTTTGGTCTGAGGGTTGAATTCGATCATCACCCCCTGTGGAAAGGGTTTGACTTGAATCAGGGTCAAGAGTTTCTGCTCGTTGGGGGTTTTGTTGATTTTCTCGTCGAGTTGTTGCAGGTATTGGGCTTTGTTGTCCACTTGGTGGGCGATGCCACGCCATTCGTGATAACTGCCTAACATGAGCCCTACCAATAGCAAGGTAATGATAAACACCCCACCCGAAATAAACCCCATGGATGCGGTGAGGGGCATTTTGTCCAAACGAAAGATATGGATACTTTTGTTGAGCTCGAGGTTCTTGTCCTTCATGATTTGATAGGTCTGTTGGTGTTCCTGTTCGATGCCTTGGCGTAGGTGATGGTGCGATTGGCTGTTCACCCCCAATGTTTTGCTCTGGTCGTCTAAGATGGCTTGTCGTAGGTTGTCCCCTGTGGTTTGAATCAAGGTCAAGCTGTCGCTCTCGAGGCGGGTGATGGCTTGTTGTATTTGCCCATTGGTTTGCCCAATCAGGGTTTGTAGTTGGGTCAGCTCGTCGCTCGCTTGGGTTAAAGCGATCTGATTCTGCTCGAGTATGGCGGTGTTGAGCTTCGTCATGGCGGTTTGCTGGGCGGTCAGTAGGTTGGTCATGATTTGGCTGTGGTGGGTGAGGTCGCTGTGTAGGCTCGCCATGCCGTTCTTTAAGTCGTTCTTGACGTTTGTGATACTCTCGTTGATAAATTTCTTGCTGTCGGCTAAGGCTTTTTCGTTGTGCTGGTTCTGCTGTTGGATTTGTTGCTCGGTTTGGGTTCGAGCGTTGTGCAAGTTGTCTAATAGTCCCTGCGGTAACTTCTCTGTCATATAACGCACCTTTGAGTTTGATGTTTTTTTGAGTAGGGTCGGGGTTTTTAATGCTGATGCTGTCTTTGCCTTTGCGAGAAATAGTAAAGCCCGCTTGTTCAAGAAACTGAGCAATGTCCGCTTGGCTGGTAAAGGGGGTGTTTTGTTCGTCACGCACCACGGCTTGGGCTAGGATGATGTCGGTAAGCTGTTGTTTAAAGCCGTCAATGTCTCGGTATTTACTAAGTTTTTCCAGTAGCTTGGGTTTAGCTGATTGTTCCCAGCCTTCCATGATTTGTGGGGCAATGGTCGGAGCGACGATTCTACGGTTTTCTGCTGCATTGGGGTCTTTGAGTCCATAGTTGGCGTTGGTAAGGTCTTTCCACGCATCAACCAAGGCAAGGTCTCGGGCATGGTAGTACACCTGTAGGGTTTTGCCTGTGACCAAATCGACATTAGGATAAACAAAGTTGAGCTCTAGCCGCCCTTTGTCGGTGTGTTCGACCCAGTAGCCACAATATCGGTTGGCTTCTAGCCCTACAAACATCATTTGTTCAAAGTCCGCCATGATGTCATATTTCTGCTCTTCGGTGATCACATCGCTTTCATCAAAGCTAAGACAGCCTGAGGTATAGACTTTAGCAAAGGTGAGCCCGTTGATGATTTCGGTGACATCTTCAGGGTTACCAAGGAGCAGTCTTGCCCCTGCCCTCGGGTCGTTTTCTGTGCCAAGTAGGTAGTCTTTGACGGCTTGTCCCCCTTGGCTACGGCGGGTGTCGTCTGTGCCGCCTCGTTTAAAGAATTTGAGTATCATGCTTGCTCCTCAATGGGTGCAATTGTGTCGTTGGGCAGTTGGTAGTGTTGTTTGAGCATATCAAGGCTGTGGCGAAGTTGGTCAAGGCTTAGGGCAAGGTTGATAAAGTCGATGGTCTGCCCTGCACCCGCTTGGGTGTGGGTGTAGCGTACCAGTTGGTTTAGGTTGTTGCCCATTGCGACCAATTGTTGCATGAGTTGGGGGTCGATTTTGGGATAGTCCTTTTGCCGTTTGGGCGGTTCGCCTTCGGTGAGTACGGCTCTTGCATAGCGAGCAAGGTTTATGCCTTGGGCTTTGGCTTGTACTTTTTCAAATTCAGCTTCGCTAAAGCGAATGTTGAGGCGTTTGCTTCGGGTGATTTTAGCCATGTCGGTTGCCTGTTTTTATGTCATGTGGTCAATTCTGAAGTTGGTTCCAGGGGGTTGGGGCCTCCCCTTTAGCGACCAAAATCCTTGTAACTTGTGGAAGGGACGGCGGTCGCTCGGGGTTTCAAAAGGGGCATCGCCCCTTTGCCTGCACTCACAACACCAATGTAACGTAGTGGAATTTGGTGTCTGTGTATGTGCTGGCTTAGTATCCATTTAGGATATGGGCTACCGTGGTTGCTATCAGTTGTTGGGGATTGCTTATGTTATTAGTTGGTCTGGCGATTCTTTATCGGTTAGGATTTTGATTATCCCGCTGTTTGTTGTTGGTTGCAAGGGTGCTAAGTGGTTTGGTGGGTAGCGTTTGTTTGAGCTGTAAGGTTTTTTAAACTGGTTTATTAGTTTTTAAGATGGCAAAAGGTAATGATACGGTGTTTTTACGCCTGCTAATGTTTGGTTGGTTGTGGTTTACTGAACTCGGTCATCTAACTGCTTTTATCTTAATCGGTCTTTCTGTGATTTTAGCGATTTTAGGTTTTTTGGATAAGTGGGTTTTTTATCCCAAAAATTGGTGTTTTTTACCCTGTTCTTAGATCAAATTTTTAACGGTTTTATTAGCTTTTAAGGTTAGAAAATGAAAAAGTCTTTTTTATTGTTTTATATATGTTTTATTGTTTTATAGTAGGTCGCAAAACCGCTCTGGTAAAAGGGATGGCGATGTATAAAAGGACGTTTGGTCGGCAATAAAAGGACGTTTGGTCGGCAATAAA
>ERZ501005.150-NODE-150-length-10745-cov-4.707671_pt1 | contig 10745 bp, 6 predicted proteins | sample MGYA00248830_ERZ501005 | MGnify/ENA primary metagenome ERZ501005 (study PRJEB25958, sample SAMN03398565) | human skin metagenome | study: EMG produced TPA metagenomics assembly of the Human Skin Microbiome Metagenome (human skin metagenome) data set. | reverse complement strand
GTAGCCCTAACAACACAGGCATATTTTGAGAAAAATCGGCGGTGGCAAAATGCCGATCCATCTCATAGGCTCCTGCTAGCAGCTCATAGAAATTGTGCATGCCAATTTTTATGGCAATCGCCAGTCCAATCACCGACCACATGGAGAATCGACCCCCAACCCAATCCCAGAGCATTAGTTGGTTATCGACATGAATACCCCATTCTGACATCTTATCCGCTTTGGTAGAAATCCCAATAAAATGACGACGCAAAATAGTGGCTTTGTTATCATGGCTGGTTAACAACCACGACATCGCCGTCTTAGCATTGGACAGCGTATCAATGGTGGAAAATGATTTCGACGAGATAATAAACAGCGTGGTTTGCGGATTTAATACCTTGAGCAAACTATCGAGCTGGGTGCCATCCATATTGGAGACAAAATGCACACTGATAGGGGTATCTGTCCATTCTTTTAGTGCCGTTGTTGCCATCACAGGCCCTAGATCTGAGCCACCGACACCGATATTCACCACATCGGTGATTGCCTGACCAGAATAACCACGCCAGACCCCATTACGAATCCGCTCCACCAACTTTTCCGCTTTTTGTAAGCTGGTATGCACCTGCTCAATGACATTGATACCTTCGACCCAAACCTGCTCGCCTTGCGGCTGTCTTAGTGCGGTATGCAATGCAGGACGATGCTCAGTATCATTCACGATTTCGCCTGTCATCAGCCGATGGATTTCTTGCGCTAACTCACGCTCATTTGCCAGTGTGATTAAATTACTGAGCACAGCCGCATCAATTTTTTGTTTACTAAAATCCATGATCATGTCGCACGCGGCAACACGGTACTGTGAGCCGCGATTGGATTGTTGGCTAAACAATTGATTAAGCGTGGCCATACTATCTGCCTGGGTAGACAGTGTTTGCCATGTACGATTCGCACTTGTATCGGTTGACATTCGTCTATGACCTCATATTAATTTGCTGTATGCTGAAACGCTTCAACACCCAATTGATTGGCAAAATAACCCACGGCTTGCAAGTAACTATTCATATCACCTGCATCAAAGCTGTTACCCACCATGCTAACCACCTCTACCCCTTGCGTGCTAATAAGCGCATCAATGGCATCGGTCAGCTGAATTTCCCCACCCACACTTGGCTGTGTGTTGGCTAGATACTCAAAAATAGCATTATTAAACACATAGCGCCCAACGACAGCCAAGTTAGAGGGCGCATCCTCAGCTTTGGGTTTTTCCACAAAACCCGTCACAGCAAACGACTGGTTTTGTTCAGACTTTGCTACCATTTGTGTGCTGGCTAGCTTGGCAATGCCATATTTATGAATATCACTTTCTTTGACAGGATCAACCAATATCTGTGAATGCTGCTGCTTGGCAAACTGCTGTAGCATGTAGGCTAAATTCTGCTGAGTATAGTCAGTATTATAGGGGTTCAAAATCACATCGGGTAACAGCACAGCAAACGGTTCATCACCTACAATGGCACGGGCTTGCAATACCGCATGCCCTAATCCTAACGGTTTGCCTTGGCGCACACTGGTAACCGTGACCCCTGCAGGTAGCCAGTTTAAACTATCTGCTAGCGCTGCTTTACCTTTACCCCGTAACTGGGTATCTAGCTCGCTATTGATGTCAAAATAGTTTTCAATGGCAGTTTTTTGCGCATGATTGACCAAGACAATATTGGTTAAACCTGCGGCAATCGCTTCTTCAACGACATATTGAATGGCAGGCTTATTGCCAAGCGGTAGTAACTCTTTTGGTACTGCTTTTGATAGTGGTAGCATACGCGTGCCAAACCCTGCCACAGGAATAACAGCGTGAGTGATTTTTTTCGACATAGTGACTCTTAATAAAACAAGTTGTTCAAATAGTTTATATCAAGCTTAACATATTTTTATGGCAAATATTTTATCTGCCCGAATATTTTAAACGCATTATTAAAATTGATTGAGGGTGTTTTTCTCACACCAGCGTTTGCTAACACCAGCGGATAATAAAAAAGCAGATAACCCAATGATTATCTGCTTTTGATTAGTCAAAATAGCTGATGACTACCAACCAGTGACTTCTTTTACTTTTTCACCGATTTTTGAAGGGTCACGGGTATAAGCAATACCAGCCTCTTCAAAGGCTTTGAATTTTTCTTCCGCCGTACCTTTACCACCTGAGATAATCGCACCGGCATGTCCCATACGTTTACCTTTTGGTGCTGTGACACCTGCGATATAACCAATAACGGGTTTAGTCACGTGGTCTTTGACGTATGCAGCCGCTTCTTCTTCAGCCGTACCACCGATTTCACCGATCAATACAATCGCTTCGGTTTGTGGGTCATCTTGAAGCAATTTTAATGCGTCGATTTGGTTCATACCTGGGATTGGGTCACCACCGATACCGATACAGGTTGATTGACCAAAGCCAAGTTTAGTAGTTTGAGCCACCGCTTCATAAGTCAATGTACCAGAACGTGAGATGATACCGACTTTACCTTCTTGGTGAATGTGACCTGGCATGATACCGATTTTGCATTTACCTGGGCTGATCACGCCTGGACAGTTTGGACCCACCATACGGATGATTTCTTCGCCCTTGGCTTGTAGGTCAGCGTTGACGTTTTCTAAGTAACGTTTGGCTTTTAGCATATCTAGGGTAGGTACGCCTTCGGTGATGACCACAATCAATTTTACGCCAGAGTTAATCGCTTCAACGATTGAGTCCAATACAAATGGTGCTGGTACAAAGATAACAGAGGCATTAGCACCCGTTGCTGTTACTGCCTCATCCATGGTATCAAATACTGGACGGTCAAGGTGAGTTGTACCGCCTTTACCTGGGGTAACACCACCAACGATGTTGGTACCATAAGCAATTGATTGCTCTGAGTGTAGAGTACCGTTTTTACCTGTGAAACCTTGCACTAATACTTTAGTGTCTTTTCCAACTAATACGCTCATTGTTTTTCCTTTTACTTTTTATGTTTGATTTAAACGATTAACCAGTAGGGCACATAGCCCTACTCGCTCATACCTATACTTTCTTCATTAGGCATTATTAACCGCATCAACAATTTTTTGACCGGCTTCAGAAAGACCTTCAGCAGGAATTAATTTAAGACCTGAATCACGTAGGATTTGCGCACCTTTTTCAGCGTTGTTACCTTCAAGACGCACAACCACAGGTACGGTGACGTTGACTTCTTTCACCGCTTCGATAATCGCTTCAGCAATCATGTCACAACGTACGATACCACCGAAAATATTGATGAGTACGCCTTGTACTGATTTGTCTTCAAGAATCAATTTAAACGCTTCAACCACACGTTCTTTGGTCGCACCGCCGCCTACGTCTAGGAAGTTAGCGGGTTGACCGCCATATAGTTTGATGATGTCCATGGTTGCCATTGCAAGACCGGCGCCATTCACCATACAGCCGATGTTACCTTCAAGCGCAACATAGTTTAGGTCAAATTCTGAGGCTTTTAATTCACGCTCATTTTCTTGTGATTTATCGCGTTGTTCAGCGACTTTTGGTAGGCGATAAAGGGCATTTGAGTCGATGCCGATTTTGGCGTCAACACAGGCTAATTCGCCAGATTTACGAACCGCTAATGGATTGATTTCAAACAACGCGAAGTCATTTTCCGTAAAGGCTTTATAAGCCCCAGTCATCAATTTGGCAAATTCGTTGATTTGTTTGTCTTTTAGACCCAGTTTGAAAGCCACTTCACGAGCTTGGCTAGGTTGTAAGCCTACCAGTGGGTCAACTTCTACTTTCAAGATTTTTTCTGGGGTTTCTTCGGCAACTTTTTCAATTTCAACACCGCCTTCAGTTGACGCCATAAATACCACACGACGGGCTGAACGGTCTACGACTGCACCTAAGTACAATTCAGTTGCGATTGGGTACATGTCTTCGGCGATAAGTACGCTGTTAACAGGTTGACCGTTGGCGTCAGTTTGGTAAGTTACCAAGTTTTTACCAATTAATTCTTCAGCAATTTGTTTGGCTTCTTCACGCGTTTTAGCGATTTTTACGCCGCCCGCTTTACCACGGCCACCGGCATGTACTTGGGCTTTAACAACCACTGCACCGGCGTTGCCTGCCATTTTGTCAAACGCTGCTGCGGCTTCGTCGCCATTTTTAGCGATGATACCTTCTTGTACGGGCAATCCATAGCTTTTTAATAATTCTTTGGCTTGATACTCATGTAAATTCATGAATTTATCCTCTCGGTTTTGGTTTACATTGTTTTAAAATTATTTTTGAATATTGTGGTCAACAGTGAGCTAACCTCGTTGATAATGAGGTTAGCTCACCTGCTTTATTCAAACTATTAATGCATAAGCTAATTAGCCCAGTTGCTTGTGAACTAGGTTATTTGCGCTTACGTTGAATCGCATGAATCGCACGACCATCCGCTGATAGCACCGCCTCGTGTACCGCTTCAGAAATGGTTGGGTGAGCAAACGTCATCAATTGCAAATCTTCAATACTTGATACGAATTCCATCGCAATCATGCCTTGATGAACGATATCGCCTGCACCTGCTGATACGACATGCATACCTAGTAAACGGTCAGTTTTGGCATCGGCAACCACTTTGATGAAGCCTTGGCCTTCACCAGCGGCTAATGCACGACCATTGGCCGCTAGGCTGAATTGACCTGTTTTGACTTCATGACCTTTCTCTTTGGCTTGTTCTTCAGTCAAGCCAACCCATGCAATTTCTGGGTGTGTGTAAATCACGCTAATAATGGTGTCATAATTGACTTGAACCTTTTCACCATGAATACGTTCCACTGCCATCATGCCTTCTTCCATCGCTTTATGCGCCAGCATTGGACCACGCACCAAGTCACCGATTGCATATACGCCATCAAGGTTGGTTTGACAGAAGTCATTTACCGCTACCAAACCACGTTCAGTAAGCTCTACCCCTGAATTTTCGCCAAGTAAGTTTTCTTTATAAGCACGGCGACCCACACAAACGATGAGTTTATCGAAGGTTTCTTGTCCTGCTTGACCTTTGGCATCAAACGATACCACTACCTGACCGTTTTCTACTTGAGCCTGAGTGACTTTGGTATCAATACGGATATCCATGCCTTGGGCTTTTAGTAGTTTTGCCGCTTCTTTGCTCACGGCTTTGTCCGCCGCTGCTAAAAATTCTGGCATGGCTTCAAATACCACAACTTCACTACCCAAACGACGCCATACCGAACCTAGTTCAAGACCAATCACACCACCACCAATGACGCCTAGACGCGCAGGCACTTCGGTAAAGTCTAACGCACCGGTTGAATCAACGATATATTCGTTATCAATCGGGGCAACAGGGATATCAATGGGCACAGAACCAGAGGCTAAAATCACATTTTTAGCGGTAATAGTGGTGGGCGCAGAACCATCTAATGGAGTAAATTCAACTTGTTTATCCGCACCTTTACCATCAAGTAATTTCCCTGTACCTTGTAGCCAGTCAGCACCGTTACCTTTTAACAATGCAGCCACACCACCGGTTAATTGTTTAACGATAGCGTCTTTACGACTTAACATTTTGCTGATGTCAATCGCCACCTCACCTGTGGTGATACCGTGGTCGGCTAAGTCATGCTTGGTTGCTTCATAACGATGTGAGCTGTCTAGCAATGCTTTTGAAGGAATACAACCGACGTTCAAACAGGTACCGCCTAACGCTGGCTCACCTTTATTAATACGTTTTTCGATACAAGCCACGCTCATACCTAATTGGCCTGCACGGATAGCTGCTTCATAGCCACCAGGGCCACCACCGATAATTACCAAATCATAGCTTTGTTTCATAATCTTCACCAAAAATTTGAGTTGTTATTGTTAAAGTTGTTAAACAAAAAAGCCTGTATCAACCTTTGCCAATACAGGCTTTTTTCATTATAAATCGAGAAGTAGCATCGCTGGGTTTTCAACCAATTCTTTGATCGTGACCAAGAATTGTACCGCTTCTTTACCATCAATTAAACGGTGGTCATACGACAATGCCAAGTACATCATAGGTAGAATTACCACTTCGCCATTAACCGCCATTGGGCGTTCTTTGGTAGCATGCATACCCAAAATCGCTGTTTGTGGTGGATTGATGATTGGGGTTGACATCAATGAACCAAATACCCCACCATTGGTAATGGTGAAGGTACCACCCGTCATGTCTTCAATGCCTAATTTGCCTTCACGCGCTTTTGATGCATAGTTACCAATCGCACGTTCGATATCTGCCATACCCATTTGGTCAGTGTCACGTAATACCGGCACCACAAGACCACGGTCGCTCGATACCGCAACACCCACATCATAATAACCATGATAAACGATATCGCTACCATCAATAGAGGCATTTACTGCTGGGAAACGTTTTAACGCTTCAGTAGCAGCTTTTACAAACAATGACATAAAGCCTAGTTTTACACCGTGACGTTTTTCAAAACGCTCTTTGAACTCACTACGTAAGTCCATGATAGGTTTCATGTTCACTTCGTTAAACGTCGTCAACATTGCAGTTTCTTGGGTAGCGGCTAACAGACGCTCAGCAACACGGGCGCGTAAACGGGTCATTGGCACACGTTTGTCTGCCCGTTGACCGACGGCATTGGCAACCACTTGACCGTTGTCTGCTTTAATTGCATTGTTGGCTTTCAAGGTTGGGTTTGCCATGTCTTCTTTGGTCACACGGCCGCCACGGCCTGAACCTTCAACGTCTGCAGGATTGACGCCTGTGGTATTCGCGGCTTTACGAACTGCTGGGCTTTGGTCTTTATAATCTGCTTCAGCAGTCGCTTGAGCGGTAGACGCTTGTTGTGCAGCTGCAGGCGCGGCTTCAGCTTGGGCAGCCGGTGCTTGTGTTTCAGCAGGTTGGCTTGCTGGTGCAGCAGCCGCGGTTGCGCCTTCAGTCAACTCACCGATGACTTCAGCAGAAAGCACTGTATCATCAACTTGTTTAAGAATTTTGCTAAGCACGCCGTCAGCTTGTGCCACCACTTCCATCACAACTTTATCGGTTTCGATTTCACACAATACAGCGTCACGGCTTACTTGATCGCCTTCATTAAAATTCCAAGCAACAATTGTACCGTCAGCAACGGATTCTGGGAAAACGGGGACTTTAATCTCACTCATGGAAAACTCCTAGTTAATTTCACATTCTTTCATTTTTAATGGGTTAAATTCATTGTTGTCTTAGCACTCGGCGCAATTGCCTATACCAAAAACCAAGAAGGATTAGTACGCATCTATTGGGTACTAATCCTTTAAAACGCTTAGTCAGTCGCTTGTTTTTCTGCTATTTCCGCTTTAGCTTCTAGCTTATCTTCGGTCGAATCTTCATTCTTTGGCAAACCCAATGCTTCGTTGATAACTTTTTGTTGCTGGGCAACGTGCATTTGCATCGAACCTGCCGCAGGTGCTGCCGATGAAGGGCGAGCTACTGGCTCAAGCAAGTAGGCTTTGGTCGGACGAGTCGCTGGTTTTGGCGGTGCAATCAAACGGAATAAGTGCGGTGCTAGATAGTACCAAGCGCCTTGGTTACGTGGCTCTTCTTGTGTCCAAACAATACCTTCAAGGTTTGGATATTTTGCCACTTCTTCCAAAATACGTGCTTCAGGTAATGGATAAAGCTGCTCGATACGCACAATCGCCACATGGTTGAGACCCAATTCACGACGTTTTTCAAGCAAGTCATAATATACTTTACCGCCACACAACACTAAACGCGTCACTTGGTTATTATCAAGTTGGTCAATCTCTGGAATCACGGTTTGGAACTGACCTTGCGCAAGCTCTTCAAGATTTGACACCGCCAATTTATGACGTAGCAGTGATTTTGGTGACATCACAATCAGCGGTTTACGCGCTGGGCGAACCACTTGACGACGCAAGGCGTGGAAAATCTGTGCAGGTGTAGTTGGGGTTAACACTTGCATATTATCTTCAGCACATAGCTGCAAGTAACGCTCTAGGCGCGCTGATGAATGCTCAGGACCTTGACCTTCATAGCCGTGTGGTAATAGCATGGTCAAACCACAAAGACGTTGCCATTTGGTTTCACCTGAAGAAATAAATTGGTCAATGACCACTTGTGCGCCATTGGCAAAGTCACCAAACTGCGCTTCCCAAATCACTAGGGCATTAGGTACCGTCGTTGCGTAACCATATTCAAACGCCAATACCGCTTCTTCTGACAACAATGAGTTAAAGGTGTCAAAGCGTGCTTGGTTAGGGCTCATGTTAGCAAGCGGTACATACATGCTGCCGTCTTTCATGTTGAACAATTCTGAATGGCGATGTGAGAAAGTACCACGACCCACGTCTTCACCCGTAATACGGACAGGATAGCCTTCTTCGACCAGTGACGCATAAGCCAAGGTTTCTGCCGCGCCCCAGTTCAATGGCTCTTGACCGGTTTGCATGGCTTTGCGCTGTTCAACCACTTTTTGCACTTGGCGTTGTAGCTCATAGCCTTCCGGCATTTGCGCCATTTTTTCACCATAAGCTTTTAATTGATTGATATCAACGCCCGTATCCCAATTGTCTTCAAGCTTATGACCAATATAAGGTGTCCAATCTACATACAGCGTTTTATTTGGCTCACGCACGAGTGCGCTAGCAACATATTCGCCTTTATCGAGCGACTCACGGTAGTCATCTTCAAATGCCACACTTTCAGCTTTGCTAATAACGCCTTCAGCAACCAATTTATTGGCAAATAGCTCACGAGTACTTGGCAGTTTTTTGATGACCGAATACATAAGTGGCTGAGTGGCGGAAGGTTCATCGGCTTCATTGTGACCGTTACGACGGTAACAGTACATATCAATCACGATATCTTTATGGAAAGTTTGGCGATAGTCGTGGGCAAGCTGCGCCATAAATACTACCGCTTCTGGATCGTCACCGTTTACATGAAAAATCGGTGCGTGTACCATTTTAGCAATGTCGGTACAGTATTCAGTTGAACGCGCATCTTCTAAGCGGCTGGTGGTAAAACCGACTTGGTTATTGATAATAATATGCAGCGTACCACCTGTTGAATACGCACGGGTTTGTGACATTTGGAAAGTTTCTTGGTTGACACCTTGACCGGCGAACGCAGCGTCACCGTGTACCACGATTGGCAAAACGGCATCACCGGTTTTATCTTGACGGCGTACTTGGCGGGCACGCACTGAACCAATCAATACAGGCGATACAATCTCAAGATGCGAGGGGTTAAATGCCAAGGCTAAGTGTGCTTCGCCGCCCGGTGTCATTACGTTAGATGAATAACCATTGTGGTATTTTACGTCACCTGAACCCACGGTCGGTTGTTTTTTACCATCAAACTCATCAAACAAATCTTTAGGGTTTTTACCTAAGATATTCACTAATAAATTTAAACGCCCACGGTGTGCCATACCGATAACCATTTCTTTGGTACCGTTTTCACCCGCACGCTGAATTATCTCATTGACCATCGGGATAAAGCTTTCGCCACCCTCAAGACCAAAACGTTTCACACCGGTATATTTACGCGCTAAGTATTTTTCTAATCCTTCCGCTGCTGTCAAACGCTCAAGGATAGATTTACGTTTTTCATTGTCAAATTTGACATAGCCAAGATTTTGTTCTAGGTATTTTTCAATCCAGCGTTTTTCTTTGGCGGTGGTCACATGGAAATATTCTGCACCAATGCTGCTACAATAAACTCGCTCCAACACTTGGATGATTTCACGCAGTGTGGCTTTGTCTTTACCGATATTTAGGTCACTGACAGGGTATACCGTGTCTAAATCCGCTTCAGAAAGACCATAATACGCCAAAGTCAATTCTTCAACTTCTGGACGTGGCATCAGTCCTAAAGGATCTAGATTAGCAATACGATGACCACGACGGCGGTAACTGGTAATCAGTTTTTGCACGCCCATTTGGTTGTCCGCAAATTCGCGAATTTCAGAAGGGCTGACAGCGCCTGCAGCTGATTGACCGGTAACTTTGTGGGCAGTGGTGTTGCGAGCTAATAGCAAAAATTGGTCTTGGATAGTATGGTGAAGGGCGTTTTTATCATCATCTTTGGCAAACTGCGCAAAGTAAGGAATGTATTTTTCATCAACGCTTTGTGGATCTTGAAGATACTGTTCATAGAGTGATTCAAGATAGACTGCGTTATCTGCTGACAGTTCGGTAAACTGAGCAGATGAGACAGAAGTTTGGTTTTGGTTAGCCATGATTCTTTCTACTGTAGTATTTAAAGGTGGAAATAAAAATTTTAGGGAATAGCCTAGCATTTTTATAATTAACAAAAAATTTTGTTAAGGTAATAGTTACCATTCATTTACTAAATATAGCGACTCACACCGCTTAGCGTGTGGATAAATGGCTATCAAATGGCAGTAAAAGAAGAGTAATGTGAAAGTTAGTTTTCTCCTTCCTTAGAAAATCTAAATGAATATTCCCTATAGATACCTATCGTATATTATACAAAATTCATGATAATTTATCTCATTCATTAGGCTGAAAAGATATAAAAAATATTATGATATTTGGATATCATTTATTACTTTAATTAATAGATAGCGAATTACTATTAATTTATCACATCCCAATAAAAAAAGCCCTGTCGATACAGAGCTTTTTTGTCACCAAATTTTGGTACTAACCTGCTTGATCTAAAAGCATGTTACGTAAGTGACCAATCGCTTTGGTAGGATTCAAGCCTTTT
>ERZ501005.148-NODE-148-length-10970-cov-4.224187_pt1 | contig 10970 bp, 8 predicted proteins | sample MGYA00248830_ERZ501005 | MGnify/ENA primary metagenome ERZ501005 (study PRJEB25958, sample SAMN03398565) | human skin metagenome | study: EMG produced TPA metagenomics assembly of the Human Skin Microbiome Metagenome (human skin metagenome) data set. | reverse complement strand
TGGGTGGGAATATAATACAAATGATACTGCTGATGCACTAACTGGCAAATTATTACAAAAGGGGTTAGTTCCAAACTATTTACTACAGTATTTTAAATCTCTAAAGAATACACTTACTGCTGGCACACCTACCGTTAGAAATAATGAAGCAGGACATGGACAAGGGAATGAGTTAAAAGAAATTCCTGATTATTTGGTTTCTTACGTTCTTCACATAACTGCTTCTGCAATTTTATTTTTAGTGAGAGCAGAAGAAGCTTTACCAACCTAAAAATTAATTTAAAGCAAAATAACCTTTAGCTAATTTCAAGACAAACAAAGTGGATATCTTCCTTTCTCACCATAAACAATCCCGTGATAATTCAACACAAAAACCGCCTTTAACCGTTGGCAGAAAATCGCTATGCTCTGCCAACTTTTCAATCAAAATCAAACTTTCTATGTACGACTCCGTATTCCAAGACATCAAAACCCATATCGTTAGCTTCACAGGCTTAGAGCGAGATGCCCTACATATTTACGTTGGCATTGGGGTATTTCTTATCACAAGTCTACTTTTTAAAAATCACCGCTATCGCTGGCTTATCGCCTTATTTGTAGTGATTGCTGCTGCCAGCATGGGTGAAGTGCTAGACAGACATGACCAGCTTATAATCAGCAAGCACTGGTACTGGCAAGGCAGTGTGCATGATATAGTAAACACCTGCTTTTTCCCGACCCTTTTTACCTTGATACTCACCTTTACCCATTTTTTTGAGCGAAACATCGCCCAAGCTCATGGTTCAAAACGTTAATTGAGTATCAACTTTTAGCAAACTTTTGGTTCAATCTTGGCAAACTCAGCGATTCGGGGTAAAGTAACCTCATTTTTCACAGTATTTTTAACACCCCAATATTTTTAAAATCAGAGTGTTTTTAAAATCCCGGTACTTTTAAAATCCCAGTATTTTAAAATTCGTTCGCTCGAATATATGGACAGCCAACCCCTTATGAATCCGCAATTACAGCTTTTGCATCCTTATCCGTTTGCCAAGATGGCAACCTTGCTACAAGGCATCACCCCAAACCCAGACTATGCCCCGATTAAACTAGGTATCGGTGAACCGCAGCACACGCCGCCACAGTTTGTGTTAGACGTCATCAAAGACAATCTAGCTAAAATTCAAAATTACCCCACCACCAACGGTTTGCCCGAGCTGCGCCAAGCGATTGCCGATTGGGTACAGCGCCGTTTTCAGGTCAAACAATTAAATGCCGACACCCAAGTATTACCGGTGATGGGTACACGTGAGGCGCTATTTAGTTTTGTACAAGCGGCATTTAACCGTGAGGATAGCAAACGACCTTACGTGGTAATGCCCAATCCGTTTTATCAGATTTATGAGGGGGCGACGCTGCTCGCTGGTGGACAGCCGTATTTTGTCAATTGTACCGCCGACAATAACTTTGTCGGTGACTATGACAGCGTGCCAAGCGAGGTTTGGGAAAAGACCCAACTGGTCTTTGTGTGTAGTCCAAACAACCCAACTGGCTCAGTGATGGATATGGCGCAGTGGCAGCGTCTGGTTGAGCTATCGGATAAATACGGCTTTATCCTAGCCAGTGACGAGTGCTACAGTGAGCTATATTTTGAGGTGCCGCCAATTGGACTACTTGAAGTCTGCGCCAAACTCGGACGCGATGATTTTGCCAATTGCGTGGTGTTTCATTCGCTGTCAAAACGCTCCAATCTACCTGGCATGCGCTCAGGATTTGTGGCAGGTGATGCCAAGCTACTAGCGCCGTATGCCCAGTACCGCACTTACCAAGGCTGCGCGATGCCGATTCATCATCAGCTAGCTTCGATTACCGCGTGGCAAGATGAAGCCCATGTGGAAGAAAACCGCAAACTATATCGCCAAAAGTTTGATTTGTGGATGGACAAGCTGTCAGACAAATTACCGCTACGCCGTCCTGATGCCGGTTTTTATTTTTGGTTGCCGGTACAAGATGACGAGCAGTTTGTCAAAGTGATTTATGAACAGCTAAATATCCATGCGCTCGCAGGGCGTTACCTATCTCGTGATACGCCCCCATACCAAAACAACAGCGGTAACGCTGGCAAAAACCATGTGCGCATGGCATTGGTCGCAGATATCGCACAAAGCAGCGAGGCGATTGACCGATTGCTGAGCTTGGACTTATCAAATTTGGTGTAATTTTTCATAAAAAAGTGATGGATAGCTACCATCACTTTTTTTGACTTTTTATAAGCATTCAGCTTGTAAAGATTCAACGTACAACGACTGCTAGTCTTCAAGATTTTTTAGCAGGGTACTGACCTGTGCCAGTCGTTTGCGTTTTTGGTGGATGTCATGGCTGACAAAGATGTCATCGGTTTCAGGTAGCATAAACCAATCTGGGTGGCGAAAAGTGTTCTCAATATCTTGTAAACCACTTTCCCAGTGTTCTTGCATAGTTGAGCCGCTAAACTCGTAGTCTTTATAGCCGCGCTCATAAGTCTTTTTGTGGTAAATCAGATGAATCACGTTTTTGACACCGACTTCCGTCATTTCGCGGGCTTTATTGACGCACAGTTCTTCAACTTTATCAACTTTAGCATCGTCATCGATGATTTTGAGTAACTCTTTGATAAGGCGCGTATAACGCAGCTTTTGCGCCATAAAGTCAGTAACCATGCGGGTTTTGCTAGAGTATTGAATGTCTTTGATGCGCTCGTCAATCTCCATCATATTTTCTGGCACCGTGCCCTTGGCATTCCACAAATCCACTTGGAAAATCAATTGCTTGAGGTGCTCTTCATGGCTTAAGATTTCATTGAGCGGCGTGTTGGACACCAATCCGCCATCCCAATAATACTCCCCATCAATCTCAACTGCTGGAAAACCTGGCGGCAGTGCACCCGATGCAATAAAGTGATCGTAGTGCAGTTCTTCATTTTCATTGCTAAAAATGGCAAAGTTACCGTTACGCACATTGACCGCAGACACCGATACTTTCATCCGATTGACGTCATTGACCAGTTTTAAGTCACAATAACGCTCAAGGGTCTCGCGCAGCTTGTCGGTGGTATAATAGCTTAAGTGATTGGGGGTGGTGTCATACGGCACAAAATAACGCGGTTTAAAAAAGCCACGCTGTCCTTCAATCATGGTTTGCCAAGCCTCAGCGGTAGATTCCATCACCCGCAGTTGCTGCTTTAAAAAGCCATTTTCAAATATCCACGGCATAAAATGGCTTACCATGTCAATCTTGCTAAGTTTATCTAGCTCATTGGCCGTTTGACGGTAGATGTTCAGCCCTGCAGGGGTGTAGTTACGATGGGTGATGGTGTTCCAAAACCCTTGCAGCGCTGCCAAGCGGTTCTCCGGACGGTTACCTGCGATAATGGCGGTATTGAGCGCGCCGATTGAAATACCTGAGATACGGTCGATTTTGATGCCTTGTTTATGCAGTCCTTCATAAATTCCTGCTTGGTAGGCGCCGAGCGCACCGCCACCTTGCAGCAACAATGACACGCTATCGTATTGTTTTACCAATTCTTTGAGCGGTGGCGTGCCTTGTGGGGGGGGTTGATTGGGGTTTGGGTTTGGCGGTTCTATCGCCGTGATTGGTGATGAAGTATCAGTTACCGGCTGGGGTGGTTGCGCAGGTGTGGAAATAGTTTTTCTAGTTGACATAGTAATCTCATCATCCATAAATATATTGTTTTTTTATCTAGTATAGAAGATATATCACTCAAGTATTGTAGCAAGATTTTATAGCGACAAAATGATGTATGTGTGAATTTTTTTAGGATTTTGTCATTCATGAGCCTTTGATTAAATATCTACATTGTTTCAAGGTGAATACGTGCAATTTTAAAAAACTGACTTCTAGTAAAAAAAGCGGCTCAATCATTGTTGTATTTAGAACGTAGGTATTTAGAGCGGAGATATTTGAAGCCTAAATTCTGGAGCCTAAATTCTGGAGCTTAGATATTTAGAGCCTATGCGCTACGCCCGTATCTTTTTAGCTAACAATTTGCCGTTTAAAATTTACCGTTTAAATGGACAATTAATCGCCCAAATGCACGTCTTTGACAATCACTTGCTGATGGATGGGGAAATTACCGAGCGTCGCCCCTGCTTTGCGGTCAGCAAAATAATGTTGCAGGGTTTCAATGACATTTTGGAACGCCAAGTCTTCCCACGGGATGTCTTCTTCAGCAAACAACGCACATTCTAGGCTCTCGATGCCCACCCCAAATTTGCCATCTTTGAGCGAGCCGATAAACATCACATGAATCTGTCCGATATCGGGTATGTCGTATAGACAATATAACTCTAATGCACTACCGATAGCTTCGGCTTCTTCAAAACACTCACGATTGCCCCCATCTTTCATGGTCTCGCCAAGCTCCATAAAGCCTGCGGGCAACGTCCAATAACCATGCCGCGGTTCAATCGCGCGGCGACAGAGCAAAACCTTACCTTCATGGATGAGTAAACAGCCATTGATGACCTTGGGATTTTCGTAATGGATGTAGCCACAAGACGGACACACGATGCGCGGACGACTGTCCATCGGCGGGATTTTGGTTTGGGCTAGATGACCGCATTGCAGGCAGTAAGGCATGGCATTTTCCTATTATTTTTATGTTTTGTGAGGTGAAAGTCGTTTTAAGTATGGTAGCATTGATTGCAGGTTTTTACATGATAAAAATGATTTGAGCAGCCGATTATGAGAAAGTTTAGCTTAGTATTTAGCTGGGTATTAAGTTTGGGATTATTAGCAGGTTGTAACGCGCTGCATACCCAGCCTAGTATGCAAAAAACTGTTTCAGCTATGCCAGCATTACCGCTTGATAGTGATATCGACAATAGACAATTAGTTTTAGATAAATTCGGTCAACTCAAAGCGCCCTATAAACATTGCGAAATTGCCCATTAAATTTTGATGAATTAAAAAATATGTCCACAACTAGATTTCAAAGTCCCTTACTGACCCAACTGGCAGAGCGAATCGCAAAACTGCCATTCGACCCCACGCCGCAGCCGTATTCGGTACTCATCGCCATTACCAATGAAGCTGAGCCAAAAATTTTGTACTCGTTGCGCGCTTCGGATATGCGAGAACATGCCGGCGAAGTATCATTTGCAGGTGGCAGACGCGAAGACACGGACGATAGCAACCAAGCTACCGCGTTACGAGAAACGCATGAGGAAACGGGTATTCATCCCAGTCAAGTGACTGTGTTGGGCGAATTGCCCCTACAATTTGCCAAAAGCGGCAGACCTGTCAAGCCGATTGTAGGGGTAATACCACCCAGTGTTAACCTTGTGCCAGAGATGTGCGAAATTGCAAGGCTATTTTGGGCAGATTTAGCCACGCTTATTCACCAGCCGACCATCGATTATGCGTATGATTTGGGTCGCCAAGTGATGGTATCACCGAGCTTTATCATTGATGGCGAGACCGTGTGGGGCTTGACTGGGCGCATCACCGCAAGCCTACTGGAAATGGGATTTGACCGCCAGATTGATTGGTATTTTAATGTTCACGATAAATAGCCAATCAACCACAAACCAATTACTGCAGCGCTGTCCACGCTAGCATTTCATCGAGCACGGCTTTGGCATTGCTATTATTTTTGACATTGTCGGCATTAATCATCCCAACCACTGCATACCATTTTCCCGATTTGCCTTGAACATAGCCTGCCATACTGGTGACATTATCGAGCGTGCCTGTTTTGATCCAAGCATGCCCAATGGCAGGGTTATTTGGCTGGCGCAGTTTGAGCGCTTTGATGGTACCCGACTCGCCTGCCACGCCCAACGAATCACGATATACGGTAAAATTGGGTGAATGATAAGCGAGAGTTAGCAGCGCTAACATACTATTGGGCGCCACGCGGCAATCACGGCATAAACCTGAGGCTCTAGTCATCACAGGGGGCTGAGCTTGGGGCAGCTTTTGTTGCCACCACTGGTGGATGTAGGCAAAGGTTTTTGGATAAGTACTGATACGCTGCTTGTCGGCATACAGCGGTAGCGACAAGGCGATTTGTTCCGTCATCACATTGTTGGAGTGCTGATTGATGTCTTTGATTTGCTCGTGCAATGGATTGGAGGCGACATAGCCAACCAATTTTGGGGTCAAGGGTTTGCCAAAGTATTTTAGGTATAAGCGAATATACCAAGGTAGTGCTTGCGGTATCGCCTTGGCTTGCTGCATATAGGGCACTGCAGGGTTGGCAAATTCAATGTTCCCTGTAAAGTTTGGCAAGATTTTTTGCCAGTCAGCGATGATTTGTTGTTTGACCAGTACATCCCCATCAGGAAACGTCAGATAGCGCTTTTGCTCACCACAGAAGGCGGACGCGGTTTGGTGAAAGCTCAATCCTGTAGACGTCAATGTCCCAATCCAATCGTCTTGGTTGTTATTACAAGGCGCTTGACTGGCTTTAAGTGTTGTAGGCATAGTAAAGTTTGCCAGCGCAGGCTTTAGGCTGACTTGATATGCGGCTACGTCTTTGGGATTAATCGAGGGTTTGCTTTGGATTTGCTCAAGATTTGCCGCGGGATTGTCGATCTCTGTCGAAGCTGATGTTGTGGATCGCGTGACGCTACTGGTATTAGGCTTTACGACCGGTGTGGCATTGGGTTTTGGCAGTGGCACTAAATCCACTTCCACCGTACCAAAATTGGTTAATAAAGCATTGGGCTGGGCATTATAAGGGCGTAACCCTTTACCATCAAACGCATTAACATCAAAATCCACCCCTTGAAACTGCTGATTATCGATGATTAAATTGCCTTGTACTTGCTTAATACCCTTTGCTTTGATCATGGCAAGCAGCTGGTACAAGCGCTCGTTTTCCAGTTTTGGGTCGCCACTGCCCTGCACAATCACATCACCATAAAGCGTGCCTTTCCACACAAAACCATGCTGATATAATTTGGTTTGCCAAACAAAGTCTTTGCCCAAACTATCGAGCGCCACATAAGTGGGAATCAGTTTTTGCGTAGATGCAGGGGTACGTGGCACATCAGCATTATAACTAAACAAAGGCGTTTGGGGCGCAGTCGATGCTGCATTTTGCGGATTTTCCGTTAACGGTTGTACCACCATGCTCAGGCTATCGGTCGGAATATTGGCTTGGGCAAGTTTGGCTTGAATCGCTTCAGGTAGCTTACTGACTGGATCGCGCTGCCCCATGACTGCATGGCTTTGCTCGGTCACTGGGTCAGTGGGTATTGGCGGCTGGACTTGTGTGGTATCTGACGTATGACCCACCAAGGACAGACAAGCCATCCCTAGCAACAAACCCGTTTTTAAAGACAATAATTGAGTAGCGCAGGTTTGCAGACCCACGGATTGGCGCGAATTTTTCATAACAACAGCAACAATGTGACGAATCTATACTAGGTATCGAATCTTATTAGGCAAAAATAAATTAGGCAAAATAAGCTGCCACCTTATCGCTTTTTGCCATAAAAATCCACCTGATTTCATAGCAAATCGGCTAAAATTAAGGCATTTAGACAAACTGCCGTAGCCTTCTGTTGCAATTCTCTACATTTCAATTTTTAGATATTTGCTAAACTGTCGCCTAATTGCCACATTGCAGTCACTGCTATTGCCGACTCAAACTTCAGTTGAGGATTCTTACCCCATTGATTTGGGTGAAAAAATTATTTAGATTAAAATCATTTAGGTTAACAAGTGATTTATATTAAAGTTATTTAGATTAAAGCTATTTAGATTAAAAAATTATTTAGGTTAAAAAAACTCTATGTTAAACAAATCTATCGCCACCTCTGCCTTGACTATAGGCACTATGAGTCTTGTGCTAGCGTTATCTGCATGCTCAAAAAAAGATGACAAAGCTGCCACCACCGCTTCTGCAACGACGACCACCACCACGTCAACCTCCACAACTACTGCCCCTGTGACAGCATCCCAAGTCATGCTTAGCGCGCCTGCTAGTGCTGCAGTTACCACCACCGCTTCGTCAACCACGACAACTGTCACCACGCCAGCGACTGCAGAAAAAACCGCCAACGTTAGCAGCGCGCCTACAGTTGCCGCCAATAATGCCGCGGCTGCGACCCCTAATCTTGCCCTAAAAGCGGATTTGACTCAGCTATTTAAAACCTTAAACGAGCTTGACCGCAATACCCAAGCCAAACAAGCAGAAATGGCAAAAAAAATGCAAAACGCCAAAACGCCTGCTGACCAACAAGCTTTCTTTAAAGAAGTGGTGGCACAGTTAGATTTGCAAAAAGCCACGCTCAACAAATTAAAATTTAATGACCCCCGTGTCGCACAAACCCGCGATAAAATGGTTGAAAGTATTACCAATAGCCGTGCCGGTACGGCGGCTTTAATCAAAAAACCAACGGCAACCCCAGAGACCAATCCAGAAATTGCTAAGTCAATGGAAAAAGCGCAAAAATCCGCTGAAGAAGCCCGTACCATGTTGATGCAATTAACCCAAGAAGCAGGCATCAAGCCAAAAGGCGCAGACGCCGCGGCTAGCAAAAAATAAAGTCATTTTTAGATAAAAAACTCTCATGATGAGAGTTTTTTTATGCCGATTAGCTTTTATGACTTCATAAGCCCTGCTATGACTGCATCAGGTGAGTGAACAACATGGCAGTCATGATGGCATCATTAAGGGCATTATGGGCAGGTAATCGCGGGATTTGGTATTCTTCTAGCAGTTGATTGAGGTGTGGTAACTGCCCAACTTGGCTGGGGTCATGTCGATGCTGATTTTGTTGATACAAGCGACTGACATCGACAAGTTTATTAACCAGTTCCACGCCCAAAAACGGTTTGGCAATGGCATTTAAAAACGCCATGTCCATGTCCACACAAAACCCAATTATCGGACGGTTTTTAAGCATGGGCAATAATTGGGTGAGCATCTCGTCATACGATAAGCCATTGTCGACATCTATCGGTCTTAATCCGTGAATCACAATGGTGTCGTGGGTGGGCATCACAGGCGGACGGCATACCAAGGACAGCGCGCTATCGGTATCAATCACAAACCCGTTACTTTCTTTGCGTACCTGTACTGCACCGACACTTAAAATATAATCTTGTTTGGCATTAAGCCCGGTCATTTCTAGATCTAGGCTCACCCACTCATTGGGGACTTTAGATAGCGGGTTATCAAACAGATAAGCGTACTCCGGCTTGCTGAGCCGCTGTTTTTGTCGCTCAAGTTTTTGACCGTCGAACAGATTTTTGATGCGATGAAACATGGCTTTTCTCTAGGCAATTAACACTATCTATTTAGTTAAAAAATATCTAGCCGATAATGATGGGTAATAAAGGTTTTAAAATCTTTGACCATCGCCAAACATTCTTTTAACAAATCTTTTTCCAGTGCTGATAAGTGATTGGGATTTACCGCTCGCGCTGTTCTATCCTGGGTGGTCAATGCCACATCCAGTCGTTTTGCCATAAAAAAATCCAGTGCTTCTGCCAGATTTTGCGCCATGGTGTCACTTAGTACCTGTTGCTGTGCCAGCTGTCGCAGTCGGCTTCTGGTATTGGTGTCAGTGATTTGATATTCCAATGACAAGGCTCGCACGCCATGGACAATCGGGAATATCCCCGCTTTTTTTAGGTCAATATCGGTTTCACTGGCACTGACAAATTTTTGCCACCAACCACTGCTATCGCCAAATTGTAGAATCGGTTTGGCGAAACGGTTGATAAAGTTGCTAGTCGCCACATTTTGCGCGCTGACTTGCCAATGTTTTTGCAGCTGCTCAAAGAGCTTAATATCGCCGCAAACAAAATGCGCATCGACTAAGGTCGCAATCCACATCATATCTTCACTACTGCCACTCACGTACCATGCCGTGATTTGTTTTTCAAAGGCGGTTGAAGTTTTTCGCCAACGCTCGTTGCTAAGCATAATCTTGCCATCACAATAAGGATAACCCATGTTCGCCAATGCCTCATTGAACTGCGCGGCATAGCTGGGCAGATTGTCATCTTTAAAACCATTGCGGATAATCAGCGCATTGTCTTGGTCAGTACGCAAGATTTGTTCACCACGCCCTTCTGAGCCCATCACAAACAGACAAGTATTGTAGAAGGTGATAGCAGGCACAATCAGCTGCCATACCTTGGCGAACACTTGTAAATTCAAGCTTTGCACCATACGGCTGATAACATGGATTTTGATGCCGCTGGCGTGTTGCTCACGGATAAATTTACCAATCAATTCCACCGCCACCGCAACATCCTCTAGGCTCTGCGCTTGCTCAATACGAGCAACAATAAGATTGGAATGGTTGGTTAAAAAGCTCAGTAATTCGGTTTGTCCCAAAATCCCAATGATTTGACCTTGACTGTCAATAATGGGTAAACGGTGGGTACGAGTTTGTAGCATGGTCAGCAAGGCTTCACTCACATCTTGCGATTGATGCACGGTATGGATTTTAAAATTAGTAAATTCCAACACAGGCGTGCTGGCAAAATCAACTTTTTGTCCAATCGCTCGGCATACATCGGTTTGGGTAAAAATACCGATGCGCTCGACATACGCTGCGATGGTGGATTTTTCAACGCCTTGTGCGATGAGTTTGTCACGCTCTGCTTCGCTCATTCGCGTTTGTGACTTAACCAAAATATGCTTGATGTCAAATTGGTTCATCGCCATCGTGGCTTCATAAAGCGTTGCCGTATCATCGACAAAATGCGGCGGTTTGATATGCTGCCCCAAATTGGCAATCGGTTGATATAGCAGTTTTTGACTTTCACTTTGGGCAAGGCGGGCTTGGTGATGGTTGAGACGGGCAGCGACATCGGCAAACAAGGCGTTTTTTAAGGTGGAATTTTGCTCGGTGATTGCGCTTAGCACTTGCCCATCGATACGGTACATCAGACTTTGCTGCTGGGTGATAAAGTTGAACACGCCGTTTTGCCTGACCTTGGTATCAAACCAATCGCCTGCATTT
>ERZ501005.147-NODE-147-length-10999-cov-4.272569_pt1 | contig 10999 bp, 7 predicted proteins | sample MGYA00248830_ERZ501005 | MGnify/ENA primary metagenome ERZ501005 (study PRJEB25958, sample SAMN03398565) | human skin metagenome | study: EMG produced TPA metagenomics assembly of the Human Skin Microbiome Metagenome (human skin metagenome) data set. | reverse complement strand
TAGAAACCTTAACACTCGTACCGTATCAAGACAGTGTATTTATTGGGCAAAGCCATGACTATGTCGGTGCGCGTATTTTTGGTGGGCAAGTACTGGGACAAGCATTGATGGCAGCCAGCCATACTGTGGAGCATGCAAAACCTTGCCACTCATTTCATGGCTATTTTTTGCGCGGTGGCGATATCAATAAGCCTGTATATTACCAAGTCGAGAAATTACGTGATGGTCGTAGCCTTGCTTCACGTCAAGTGACAGCACGCCAATATGATGACGATAACCAACCGAGCATAATTTTTACCATGATGGCGTCTTTTTCACCCTTTGAAGAAGGGCTTGAGTATCAAGAAACCATGCCGAATTTTCCAAGTCCGGACACGCTACTGACCGAGCAACAGCTCAAAGACCAAGTGGTAGGCAAAATCCCGGATGCCCTAAAAGCGCGCTTTATGCGCCAGCGTCATATCGAAATCAAGCCAGTACAGCCGCGTGACCCGATTCATCCAAAAATCATGGAACCTAGCCAAGCCAACTGGCTGCGTATTCCGCAGCTGGGTAAACAGTCAATTCAAGTGCAACAAGCACTGCTCGCATTTTCTTCTGATTTTTATTTGATTGGTACAGGGCTGATGCCACACGGGATTAGCTTTATGACTAAAGGGTTGCAAGCGGCAAGTATCGACCATAGTATGCATTTTCACCGCCCATTTGATATGAATGATTGGTTACTCTACAACATGTGGTGCGATACCACGTCACAGTCAAAAAGCCTAAACCACGGTCAATTTTGGCAAAATGGCAAATTGGTCGCCACAACCCAGCAGCAAGGGTTAATGCGACTGCGCTAGTGATTCAATAATTTTTACCTTGTGTTAAATAGTAGCCGTATGAGAGAGAAAAATATGTCCAACCCCCCAATTAGTGATGCGACTCGCCAGGACATCGCCCAACAAGATAATCACCCATTAAAAGGTTTTGCTGTTATCTATGAGCAAAAAGTGGAATGGGGTGATATGGATGCGTTCAATCACGTCAATAACGTGGTGTATTACAACTATGCCCAGCGCGCACGTATCCACTACCTTGAACAAGTTGATATGTTTAACTTACAAACTTACACCGTGCTTGCTTCGTCATCTTGCCAGTATTTAAATTCGGTCACTTTCCCCGATGTGCTTTGGATTGGCATTCGTGCCAAAAAAATAGGCAATACCAGCCTGACCCATGATTATGTTTACTTTAGCACGGCCCAGCAAAAAGTCGTCGCTACCGTCTCCTCAGTCATTGTATTTTTTGACCAAAACGGCAAAAACAAACAACCGATTTCTGATGGTCAACGCCAACAACTTGCCGAGTTAGAAAGTCATACGGTTTAACTGTTACTAAAATTGTTAAAAAAAAGCCACAAGCTGCAATGCTCGTGGCTTTTTTTGTTTGATAAATTGCTATCTCGTAAATCACGCTTTGTGGTCTGGGTTGGCAACGGTTTCCACCAAGTTTAGGTTAAACCCTGATAACGCGTTGAATTTGAGCGGTGATGACAGCAAACGCATATCACGCACGCCCAGATAACGTAAAATCTGTGAACCAACCCCAATGCTGCGGTAGGGTTGGTGTTTAAGCGGTGAATTGGATTTGTCAGCGACAAAGTTATCGAGTGCTTCGCCCATATCAATCGCTTGCTGATGCCCAATCCAGACAAACACGCCACGCTCTGATTCACTAATTTCTTTGAGTGAGGCATGGATATCCCAGTTACTCTTACCGCTGTTGGGTAGCTGCACGGTGAATAAATCGCGCAATGGCTGGAAGCTATGCACCCGCACAGTGCTCACGCCTTCTTGTGGGTTGCCCTTGACCAGTGCCAAATGGGTATCCTCTGAATTTTTTTCTTTAAAACGATAGGCCGTAAATTCGCCAAACTCAGTTTGCATGGGATAGGTTGCAACCATTTCGACCGTTTGCTCGTTGGCAATACGGTAATTAATCAAATCAGCGATGGTGCCGATTTTTAAGCCATGTTCTTTGGCAAAAATCTCTAGGTCATCACGGCGCGCCATTTCGCCATCTTCTTTGATAATTTCACAAATCACCGCCGCAGGTTCAAGTCCTGCCAAGCGTGTTAGGTCACAGCCGGCTTCAGTATGACCGGCACGGTGTAGCACACCGCCATTTTGTGCCACGATCGGGAATATATGTCCCGGTTGTACGATATCTTCTGGCTTGGCAGTCGAAGACACCGCTGTTTGGATAGTTCTGGCGCGATCCGCTGCTGAGATACCTGTGGTGACCCCTTCTGCCGCTTCAATCGATACCGTGAAGTTGGTGCTAAATTTAGCGCCATTTTTATCCGACATAAGCGGTAAATTGAGCTGTTCACTGCGATCAGCGGTGATGGTCAAACACACCAAGCCACGCGCATGGGTAATCATAAAGTTAATATCTTCTGGGCGTACATGGGTGGCTGCCATCACCAAGTCGCCTTCGTTTTCACGGTCTTCATCATCCATCAAAACGACCATTTTGCCTGCACGGATGTCATCGATAATTTCTGCCGTTGTATTAAATGCCATAAAAGTGCCTTTGTTAGCTATTTATTGGAATAACATTGATTAAAAAACTGATTGAAAAACTGATTAACAAATAGGGACAGAAAATAAGCGCTGTCAGCTAGTTTTGTTCAAACTATTGTCTAAATAAACCTTAACAATCACCTCATCAAATTGGGTGAAGCTAGTATAGGCGCCCATTTTTTATTAGATCGCTATTATAGCATTAACTCAGTGAGTCTAAGCAGCGAAATATTGATAGCCATACGCGCTGGTAGCGCACTAAGATAAAACATGCGGATAAATTAGTTGAAAAATTTAACAAAAAGGGCTGATTTTGTATAATTTTTGAGCAAAAATTAAAAAAAACTGGTATATTATTACTTAATAATTAATAAAAATTACATTTTTAATACGTTTTAAAAACGCTATTAAAAAGTCATAGACGTCTAACCGATTTATTTATCTAAGGATCCTGTGATGTCAGTCTTTTATCTTATCTACACGAGCAAAATTACCTTACAAGCAAGTTTGCATACGATGACGTTGCCTGATATCTATCGTCAGTCATTCGCGCGCAACACCCAGGCAAATGTCAATAGCGTACTATTTCTCAAGCAAGGCAACTTTCTACAATATATGGAAGGTAGTGAGCGCACTATCACCCAGCTATTTGACAAAATCAAAGCCGATAAAAGACACAAAAATATTCACGTCATTGAGCTGGGACAGGCGCCCAACAGGCTGTTTGGGCATTGGAAAATGCACTGCATCAATTTAGATAACGTCAACGATATGGATGATGTCGATGATATTAGCCCCCTGCTAGGCTATTTTGAAACTGCGCAATTTGATAGCGCCAGTGTACCAAGGTTGCTTGCGGATGTAGAAAACTATTATCGTTCGGGCAAATGGCAAAGGCATCAACATACCAACTTTGATAAGGGCAGTTATAGCCATGCCAAGCTGCGCCGATTGGGCTTTAAGCATCGTTATTTTTTGTGGATTCAGCTTGGGTTTTTGTTGGTGTTTTTAGTGTTGGTGATATACTGGTTATTTCAGAATAGGGTTCATTTGGCTGCGCTAAATCATCCGTTGTCTACTTTGACGGGTTTTTTAGCCGCCGCGCTTTAATCTCCGCTCTTTAACCACTGTATAAAGGCATAGGTTTGCTGTTCTTTGGCATTATCAGCAAAGTCAAACAACCGTGTGCCCATCAAATTATCAGGTAGATACTGCTGTGGGTGGTAGTGGTTGGGATAATCGTGCGGATAGATATAATTGGCGCCATAACCTTCGGCGCGCATCAGCTTGGTGACGCCATTACGCAAATGTAGCGGTACAGGCGATTGGTCATTTTCAGCCAGTCGCATCGCTTTATTGATGGCCTGATAACTAGAATTGGACTTCGGCGAGGTCGCCAAATAAACCACCACTTGCCCCAAAATAATCCGCGCTTCAGGCATACCAATGCTCTGCACACTTCGCAGGGCGGTATCGGCAAGTAGTAACGCATTGGGATTGGCAAGTCCGATATCTTCACTTGCTAAAATCACCAACCGCCGCGCAATAAAGGCAGGGTCTTCGCCCGCTGTCAGCATCCGCGCCATCCAATACAGTGCCGCATCAGGGTCACTGCCGCGGACTGATTTAATCATCGCTGACACTAGGTCATAATGGCCATCACCCGATTTGTCGTAGCGTACAAGGCCTGCGCCTGCCACCGCGATGACATTGTCATCAGTGACCACAATCGGTGATTGGCTGCCTTGCTTAAAATTGGGGCTTGATTGAATGGCGAGTTCAAGTAAATTTAACGCTTTACGCGCATCGCCTTGCGATAGTGCAAAAATCGCCTGGCTTGATTGTATTTCAATCTTAAATTGTTTAAAAACTGCATCATCGTTGATGGCACGCTGTAGTACTTGGCTGATTTCATCTTCGCTCAAGGGGTTAAGCCGATACACTTGGCAACGAGACAATAGCGCATTGTTGACACTAAACGAGGGGTTTTCGGTGGTCGCACCAATTAAAGTAATGTCCCCAGACTCAACCGCGCCGAGGAGTGCATCTTGCTGGGCTTTGTTAAACCGATGAATCTCATCGACAAATACTACCGGCGGCTCGCCAAACAAGCCGTCATCTTTTGCCAGTACTTCACGCAGCTCTTTGACCCCTGCATTGATAGCCGAGAGCGGGCGAAAAGGACGACCCACTGCATCGGCTAATAGTATGGCTAAGGTGGTTTTGCCGATGCCTGCTTCCCCATGCAAAATAATCGATGGCAAGTAACCTTGCTCAACAATACGGCGAATCGGTGCATTGACACCAAGCAAATGGGTTTGTCCGATTACCTCGTCAAGCGATTTTGGGCGGACACGTTGGGCAAGGGGGATTTGAGCGAGTTGATTCATCATTAAGGTATAAGTTTAACTGGATTACTTAGTCGAAGGTCTTCAGCGATTTCACTATTTTTTAAATTGGGATTGTAGCTAAGTGCGGTACTTATTTGGTAAAAGTAATTTAGTGAAAGTAGCTTGGCAAAAATAACTTGGTAAAAGTAACTGCATTAAAAACAACGAGGGTTTTTTAAGAATTTTAGCATGCCTAAACGATAGCGGTAGGCTAACTTGTTTGATTTGTGTGACTACTTGGATTGAGAAATATTTTTACTTTATTAAATAAAAATAAACAGTAATGATGTGAGGCTTAATGAGCCATATTATTAAAAAAACTACAATATTGTTAATATGACAAGTGTAGATTGACGGGTCAGTTTTTTCTTTTTACAATCTCATACTTTAGTTAATATTCAAACTGACAGTTAGTGATCACTTTGGTATTTCATTAGTATTTAACAAGACAGTTTTTTGGTAATACGGGCAGCATAACGGCGACCGCATCAATTACTAGGGTAATTGACGGCTTGCGGGGTCGTTATGTTGCGGCAAAGCCATAGGCAAGTTATTAGCGAGTCGTATGAAATTACATCAATCCATCAAACCATCGACTTACCCAGTAAGCCATCATCTGCAGCCACTATCACGCGTGCTTACCCTGTCTGCGTTTACGATGGCAATGGTTTCGTTGAATTTGTCCTTATCTTTGGCAGCGACTGCTGCGACCACAGTCACCAAACCCAGCACTACCAAAACGACCCCGACAAAAACTACAACAAAAACCACAACCACGACCACAACAAAAACCACTAAAACAGCCAGTAGTCCCACTAAAAATGCTAACAAGCCGCCTGTTAAAACATCGGCTAAAACCACGCCAGTAGCGCCAACCATAAAGCCCACTAGCAGATTGCAGCCCAGTACCAGTGGCGACACCGCAGAGTTTACGCCGGTAATCAATACCCCGCCCAACCCTGAGCCTGTGCTCAATGCTAGCCCTGCCACGGACGCACCATCAGCAGACACGCCATCGAAAAGAACCGCGACCCGCGCCAATGAAGTCAAAGGTGGCAAAGTAGCTGGGCTCAGCTACGATCCTACTATCAATAATGGGGTGCCTTATCCGCCAAGTTATGGCCTAGATGTGCCCAGTAATTTGACACTGGCACAAGCGCAGCAGTACCTAGTCAAAGTATCACCCAAAGTCGCGGCAGACAATGCGGCAATCGTGAGTAATGAGCTGCGAGCTGAGTCGACCAAAGGCTTAAACAAACCAATTGTGTATCTGGGTGCCAGTGCCACGCATGTACATGTGGATAACAATATAGATACCACGGGCATTAAAAACAACCTAGCCATTGACAACGCAGTCAATAACAATATTGGCAATTTGCCCATCACCTTGCCACTGCCTACTACGGCAGTAGATATCGGTGGTTTAATCACCGACCCGATTCCCAATAGCATCCCTGCCAATGTCGACAAAAATAGAACAGGCGCAAATGTCACCGTGCTATGGTCTGCCTATAACGGACATAAAACCGAAGCAGTGACCAGTTTGCTCAATGGTATGACGGATGAAAGCCGTGCCGATGCTGACTTGTCACTGGATGAACAATACACCACGCTTACCAAACGCTATTTTCAAACCCAGCTTGCCATCATGGCAGCGTATCTACGCGCCGATGCGCTCAATGCGATTCGTGCCACCGACCATGCCGCACAGCGCGCACTCGATGTGGGGCTGATTTCAAAAGTCGAGCGTTTGGAAGCCAAAAAAGCCTTAGCGGATGCCGAATACGAAAATAGCAAAGCGCTGAACGATGCTGAGCTTGCCATGACCGCATTACAGCGGTTACTGCGCACGCCGTATTTTATCAAACCAACATCGCCTTTATTTGTATCCACCAAGCCGTTGCCGCCGCTGAGTTATTTTCAGCAGCAGGCTAAAATGCATCACCCAGGTTTTGATAAGGTCGCCGCCAAGTACAACCAAGCCAAAGCGCTGCATGAATTTAGTGAATCCGCCTACAAACCCAATGTCACCGTCTTTGGTCGCTCTGAAATCGACGCTGACCCAAATTGGATTGCTGGGGTGTCTGCCAACTGGAAATTGTGGGGTGGGGTAGATCGCCGTACCAGTACCCAATCGAGCCTTGCCAAGCTGCACCAAGCCGAATTTAGCCAAGTGGATGTCAATGATAATATTATGTTATTGGTAGAAAAAAATTGGCAAACAGTCAACAATGCACGCGATAATTTTATTGCCTTAAATACCAATATTGAGCTCGCCAGTGAGATGCTACGCTTTCGTCAGCTTGGTTTTAAAGAAGGCGTCAACACGGCCGTAGAAGTGATGCAAGCCGAAGCCAATTTGGAAAAAGCCAAAACCGAACAAGCCAAAGCGGCAAATGATTATGTACAGGCAATGGCAGACTTGATGCAAAGCTGCGGTACGCCGCTAGAGTTTAATCGTTATATGCAGGCAGCGGATGTCAAGCTACCCGCGATTTATTTTGAACATCGTAAGAACTAATCAATTATTTTAACCCGTGTCTTTATTTCACCAGTAGGCTTACCGTATGGCTGATCCACAAAACCCAACACCAGACAATGCGATGGACAACGCTAAAGACAACACTTTGGACAGCGCTGCGGATAATGCTAATGCAGCGATCAACGCCCAAGCTGCTGATGAACCGTATGCAGAGGACAGCCTGTCAGCCGCTGCGACAGATAGCCGTTACGTGCCGCCGACCAAAAAACCCAGTAAAATCCGCACCATCATTATAGCTTTGATTATCCTTGGGCTGATTGGACTGGTCGCATGGGGGCTAATCAAAGACAAGCGCGAAACGCGCAGCGAGCCTGTGACCATTCAAGGGCATATGGAAGTAGAGCAAACGCCTGTCGCTGCCAAAGTTGCCGGTCGTATTGCCAATATTTATGTCAAAGAAGGCGATGAAATTAGCGTCGGCACACGCCTGATTGATATGGATAGCCCAGAAATCAATGCCAAGGTCGAAGAAGCACAAGCAGGCAAAGAATTAGCCCAAAGCCAGCTGGACAAAGCCAACAATGGCGCAAGACCGCAAGAGATTGAAATGGCAAAATACCAGTACGATGCTGCCCAATCTGCGGCTGACCTTGCCAAAGTCACCTACGAGCGTATCAACCGCCTCGCAGCAGAAGGCTTGATGTCACGGCAAAAACGTGACGAAGCCTATACCAACTATGTCGCCAGTGTCGATAAAGCCAAAATCGCCAAAGCCCAATATGAGTTAGCCAAAACAGGCGCGCGCAGTGAAGATAAAACCGCCGCCCAAGCGCAAGTCAGCCAAGTAGAAGGCAAGCTTAAAGAAGCGATGGTTGCCAAAGAAGAAGCCAATCTTAAAAGCCCGATTGCGGGTATCGTGGACAACGTGATTGTCAAACCAGGTCAAGTGGTTGGACAGGGCGTACCACTGATGACCATTGTCGATCCCAAAGACCAATGGGTCGTGCTTAACGTTACCGAAAACAATCTAAACCATTTTGCAGTCGGTAGTGAATTTAGCGGTACGGTTCCTGCGTTATCGGTCAACAATCAGCCTTACCGCCAAGTGTTTAAAGTGTACGCAAGTTCCGTGCTATCAGATTTTGCCACGTGGCGTCCCACCAACAGCAAAGACGGCTTTGATATGCGTACCTTTGAGATTCGTGCGCGCCCGAGCCAGTCAGATACACGCCTAAGACAGGGCATGACCGTATTGGTTGATATACCGGCAAGCCAGCAGCCAACCCAAACACAATGAAGTCAACCATGATATCAAAACTGACATCAAAACTGACATCAAACAAGCGCTCTAAACCGTCACTGACATCGTCCGCTGTGCCAAATACCAGTGACAGTGACAGTGTTAGGGCTAGTGACAATGACCATGAGCGTCATGCGTATGCGCAGTTTGATAACCGCTCAGGCTTTGTGCAATTCTTTGCGGCGTTTTGGTACAGTGCGCGCCGTGAATGGGATTTTTTGGTGCAAAATCGCTGGGATTTTTCCTTGATGTTTTGGATGCCCATCGTATTGATATTTTTGGTCTGGTGGATTTTTAGCAAAGGCATGGCAGTCGGGATTCCGATTGCGGTCATAGACAATGACCACTCCGCGCAATCTGCGACGATTATCCGTTATATTGATGTGACGCCTGAAGTGGCAGTGGTCAAAAGTCTTCATAGTGCCGCTGCCGCTCAGCAAGCCATCGAGACTACCGATGTCATGGCGGTGGTTGAAATCCCAGAGAATTTTTCAACCAATCTACTGGCGGGCAAAACCTCGCGCTTGCTACTCAATGTCAATGCCCAGTATGGCACGCATTCAGGCATGATACAAAAAGCGGTACAGACAGCAGTTAGTACCTTTTCGGCAGGGGCAGAGATGCAGCGGCGAGTCGCCATTGGCGAAGATGTCACCCTGGCCAAAACCAGTTATGCACCGATACAATCGCAAAGTGTGGCACTGTTTAATACTGCTAATAATTATCAGCAATTTTTGGCGGTCACTGTGGTACCAGCCTTGCTACATATTTTGTCGATGGTGATTGGGGCATCAACTGTCGGGCGAGAGCTGGTCGACAAGACGTTAGGTGAGTGGTACCAGTCGCTAAAATCCCCCAAATTTGCCAGTAACCATGCCAGTAACTATGCCTTTAACCGCCCCTTTAACCATAGCCATCCTGTGACACTAGGGCACGAAAAACCCAAGCTATCGCTGATTATCGCAGGGCTCAATGGCAAATTAATTTGGGCGATGTTTGCCTATACGCTTTGGGCAGCGGTGGCATTGACCTTGGTGATGCAAATTTTCCCCATTCGTTTGGCATCCGTAGCGATTACTTATCTGATATTTTTAATGTTTATGATGGTGTCGTTCTGGCTTGGGGTGATTGTCACGGTAGGTACGTTTTCGTATCGTCAAGGCTTGTCATTTACCGGATTTATCTCCGCGCCGTCATTTGCTTTTTCAGGGGTGACATTTCCATTTTTGGCGATGAGTCCTGCCGCGCAGCGTTGGGCAAATGCCCTGCCATTAACCCATTATCTCAACTTGCAAACCGCCCAATTACAAATGGGCGCACCGCCATCGTTTGCCTATAGCAGTTTTATCGGATTTTTTATTGCCGTTATGATTACCTTGTTGTTAGCCGCGTTGTTGACCAAAAAAGCCTTGCTGAAGCCTGAAAAATGGGGGCAACGCTGATGCCCACCCAGACAACGCCTAACAAAGTCGACGTAAGCAAATCTGCCAACATTTGGGAGCGCGGTTTTTTGCTGCAAGTTTTGCATGTATGGCGCAGCGTGTTTCAAGACAAAGGGGTGCTCAGTATGCTACTGATTGCCCCAGTTATTTATGGTTTTTTTTACCCGTGGCCGTATTCAAAAGAAGTGGTGCGTCATGTTCCTGTGGCAGTAGTGGATTATGACCATTCAAGCCTATCGCAGACCATAATCAGCTACGCTCAAGCCAATCCGCGCATCCAAAGCACCATTGTAAACGATGAAAACAGTGCCAAGCAGCTGATGTGGCAAGGCAAAATTGCAGGCTACATGGTGATACCCTCGGGACTGTATCAAAAAGTGACCACAGGACAACCTGCCAAGGTGAGTATCCTTGCCAACGGTAACTATTTTTTGCTCAATAAACAAGTACAAACGGGGTTTTTAGAAGTCATCGGCACCGTGTCCGCAGGGGCGAAAGTACAAAAAAATGTCGCCATCGGGCAAGATATCACGGTTGCCAAAAACAATATTTCCCCTGTTGCGCTGACGATTAATCCGTTATACAACCGTACCGAAGGCTATGGCAGCTACATTGTCCCTGCGGTTGCGATATTGATTCTGCAGCAGATGTTTTTGATGGGCACAGCAATGCTAGTGGGTACTTGGGCAGAGCAAGACATGCACCGCGCTTCGATGAAAACGTGGCTTGCGCGAATATTGGGCTTAGCGTGTTTTGGTTTTGTGCTCGGCTGTTTTTATTATGGCTGGGGGTTTTCGAGCAATGACTATATCCGT
>ERZ501005.145-NODE-145-length-11098-cov-8.207915_pt1 | contig 11098 bp, 12 predicted proteins | sample MGYA00248830_ERZ501005 | MGnify/ENA primary metagenome ERZ501005 (study PRJEB25958, sample SAMN03398565) | human skin metagenome | study: EMG produced TPA metagenomics assembly of the Human Skin Microbiome Metagenome (human skin metagenome) data set. | reverse complement strand
TTTGTGGTATCTAAGTCACTTTGATTAGCTTTGGTAGCTACAGTCGCATTGGTAGTATCTAATGCCGTTTTGTCCGCTTTAGTGGCAATCGCATTGGTATTGGCTGTTACGTTTTTATTTGTGGTATCTAAGTCACTTTGATTAGCTTTGGTAGCTACAGTCGCATTGGTAGCATCTAAATCAGTTTGGTTGGCCTTTTTTTGCAGCTCAGTTTGAGTAGCAACAGTCTGTCCACCTACTGTAAGTGTGCCATTAACAGTAGTATTACCTACTACTGTTAAAGTACCATCAACAAACAAATCCTGTGCTTGAGCATGATTGATAATACCTATTCCAAAAATCATACTGAGTGCAAACGCAAGTTTTCTTACGCCAAAAACTTTTAAATTTGATGAAGCATTCATCAAAATAGCGTATTGTTGAATACCATTTTTTTTACGAGTTTGACCAACTGTCTGATTCTTAGACTTTCCATTGGACTTAGCGGTCTCTGCTACGGCAATAAATAAACCTGTAGTCTTACAGCGTATTACCTTATAAATATGGTTCATGTAATATTATCCTAAGAGTTAAATATTAAGCAAATGATATACATAGCTATCAAATTACAATTAACTTTTGTAATTATTTAAAAAGTTAATTTACCTTTTTTTAAAAATTTTAACAATATTGGTAATTCTAGTATAAAATGTTTTTATTAATAATAATAGAATGAAATATTTTTAATACATAACTTTAGTTCGGCATGAGAAAGGGTAAAAAAGAAGTCCTCTTGGAGGTCAGTATATTTAATCTTAACCCCTAAAGGAGATTGCAAATTTTTTTGTGTAAACCTATGAAGGCAGCCTAAAATAGCAGCATACTAAACGACCAACAAATATATATTATTAATTACCCTCCACCCGATGTTCATATAACATTACAAACTGACGCATCGCAGGTTTCCAATTTTGAATGGTCATCGTCCATTTTTGTATCGTATTGATGAGCGCCATATAAATCCCCTTAAACACGGCATCATCATTTGGCAAAGTCTTCTTAGTACTCGTCACATTTCTTAAACGTAAGCCCCCGACCATCCCCTCTACTGCACTCTTAGATGAAGCGAGATAATGTCCATGATTTTCATGATCTGAACCCTGAAAGTTGGACTAAAAAGTTAAACTAGAATGGGGAAGATGTTCATAATGAAAGAATATTCTGCTGAGTTTAGGCTTGAAGTTGTCCGCTATGAGTCAACGGCTTGTAATAAGTATGAAACTGCAAGGAAATTTAACATTGATCCAACCACCGTTGAGCATTGATACACTTTTTATGAAAAAGAGGGCGAAGAAGGTTTACAAAGAGTTAATAAGATTGCTGAATTTAATGTTGAATTTAAACTCAAGGTCGTCTTATCTGTACTGAATGAAAGATCATCGCTTGGAGAAGCTCAAAAGTTCCATAATCTTAGAAGCAAAACTGTGATTATTAACTGGTTGCGTCAATATGAAAAAGACGGTATAAATAGCTTACAGCCCAAAAAAGGTAAATATAGATTCTTGAAACCGAAAAAGCAAACTGATCCTGAACAAGCTAAAACAGATAAAAATAAAACTCAAGATGAACTACTTGAGGAGATTGCCTACCTGCGAGCCGGGGTTGCTGTTTTAAAAAAGCGGAGATCCTTAAGACTGGAGAGCGAAGCAAACGCACAAAAGCATTCGTTAAAATCGTCTCAGAATTAAGGCATGAGCATAAATTGCAACACCTTTTGAAAGCGGTACAGCTAGCTCGAAGCACCTATTTTTAACACATAAAACAGTTTAAATTGGGTGATAAACACAGTAGCGTTAAGCAACAAATTGAAGAGATTTACCATAAACATAAAGGCAGATATGGATATCGCAGGATAACATTAGCTTTAAAAAATCAAAGCGTTCAAATTAACCATAAATGCGTCCATCGTCTTATGCAAGAAATGGGCTTAAAATCCGTTGTTCGGCCTGCAAAATATAAGTCCTATAAAGGGAATGTCGGTAGAATTGCATATAATGTATTAAAGCGTGAATTCGAAGCAGATAAACCTAAGAACCTGTTCACAATCTTTTCAATAATAAAGTGATGAAAGCGAGATTGGCAAATTAAAGGCTCGTGCTAGTGTTCAAAAAACTGTGTCATTCCCATAAACTGTTCAGAAAAACAGGAATGACACCATGCAAAACTTTGACTTTAACGAAGCCCTAAAAGCCATTCAATTAGGAAAGCCTATTACAGGCAGTGATGGGGTGCTAGCCCCACTCATCTAATAACTCACCGAAGATGCTCTATCAGCTGAAATAGACAGCTATCTTGAGCAGAATCCTAGTTGACCCCTGCTGCCAAATACGGAATAAAACACTTGGTAGAATTCGTCAGGCAGCCTGATGGTAAAAGTCTTGGAAACCCCCGCAGGTAACTTAAATCCCAACCCTTTTTGTATCCGTTGACGATTATAAAAAATCTCAATATACCTTGTCACATCAGCGATGGTTTACTGACGGGTTTCATAAATTTGATGATAAACCAACTCATTTTTTAACTGACCTCAAAAGCTCTCGATAGGAGCATTATCATAACAATTACCTTTTCGGCTCATCGAAGTAATATAATCTAAAATAGTCACCTTTAACAAAACCGTCTAAAAAAAGGTGGTTTTTTGGACACTTCTATTGCCACAAAAAAATAGGGGCTTTTAGCCCCTGTTTTTGTAAATTAATTTGTCTATTAAGCAGCGTCTAACAAACCCACAAATCTAGCTTTAAAGCAAAAACTTGGGCTAGCCGATATCATAGGTGACTAATGCGTTTCTGCCAACTCAGTTAACATCGCCTGTCTTAAAATAGCATTCATCCGAGTTTGATAACCTTTACCTTGAGACTTAAGCCATAGTAATACATCGCTATCCAAACGTACCGTGGCGATTTGTTTGGTTGGCTTATAAAGCGGATTGCTAACAGCGTTTGCCCAAAAACCATCCTTTAATGGTGGGATATCAGAATAGTCAATCTCTGCCTCATTTAGTTTAGCAAGACGAGCTTTTGCTTCGTCAGTTAATTTAGGTGGATTGCTTAAATCAATAGCTCGAGTAACGATTTTGCTCATAACGTTTCCTTTCCTTCTTATCTGCAGGACGGGCTGAGATAATACATTAAGCCGGCGATAATCATCGGCGCGCTTAAGATTTGCCCTTTGGTCATCCAACCTAATAATATGAATCCTTGGTCAGCATCTGGCTGGCGGAAGAATTCAATGATAAAGCGGCTGATGCCATAGCCTAGTAAGAATACAGCGGAGGCGGCCATACGTGGACGTGGTTTTGATGAATACCACCATAAGAATATAAATAGCAGCAGACCTTCGGCAAAGGCTTCATATAGCTGTGATGGATGACGAGGCAATATGTATTGACCATTGACTTCAATCATCAATTCTTGCAATTGTGGATTGCTCTGTAATTGCTCCATATCAAACGCCGCGGCTTGCGGAAAGTAGGTCAGCCAGTTATAGCCACCGTCTGAGACGCGACCCCATAATTCGCCATTGATATAGTTGCCGATACGCCCAAACAGTAAGCCGGTTGGTACACAAGGAACGATAAAATCGAATACTTGAAAGGTAGTCTTTTTATATTTACGGGCAAAGAACCACATACCTAGCATGACGCCGATAAAGCCGCCGTGGAAAGACATACCGCCTTCCCAGACTTTTAATATATAGGCAGGGTTTTGGAGTAATTCACCGAACTGATAAAACAGCACATAGCCAATACGACCGCCTAAGATGACACCAAGCGCGCCATAAAAGACTAAGTCAGAGACCATGTCGGTGGTCCAATTGTCGCGTTTGGTACTGCGATACCAAGCCAAACCGTAAGCGGCAGCAAAGGTTAGCAAATACATTAGCCCATACCAGTGCACTTCCAATGGACCCAAGGAAAGCGCTACGGGATCATACTGAGGATGAATCATCATAAAGGCATCATAAATATTGGTAATAGAATGTATGAAATAGGCTTATATAAGAAATTTTTTGTCCAACAATTGAAAAGTACAACTATCGCAAGTCAGAATCTCATCTTATGGATAGAGAGACCTTCCAAGTAAACTCGCCTTCGACCTAATCTGAGCGGTTCATAGACAGTATGAAGGTATTTACTACCTGGCAATCAACAACTTTACAGCAACCTCAAAAAGACACTCATCTTTGATAGTAATACTAACTTTGCCATTATGAGCATTGGCGATAGCTTGCACAATAGATAAGCCTAAGCCTGTTCCTGAATGCATCGTATTCGTTTTATCATGACGATAGAATCGCTCAAACAGTTTATCGGCTTCAATCTGATTTAATGGTTTGTCTAGACGGTTGGTCATAGTTATTCTTAACCAGAGCTGCTCTGGGGATTGAATATCGTCTTTTGGCGCATTAAGCGAGGTGCTTGAAGTGAGGACAGTAGCGGATATCATAATAGTGCTATTACTAGCCGCATAATAAATCGCATTTGACATCAGGTTGGCAAACAGCCGTTGCAATAAGCCTTTATCACCTAGTACTGTTTTAAAATCACCCGATTTTTCAAAGATTATCTCACGATCCTCAGCAATCATCTCATAATAATCTATAAGCTTTGTGATCAAGCTCTCTATATCGACATGACTGATTTGCGAATCACTCAGCTCTTTTTGAGTTTTTGCCAGTAATAACATATCGTTAATCATGGCGGATAACTGCTTTAACGTATCATGCTGATGATGCAATTGCTCAATGTATTCGTCGTTTTCTCTTGGCTTAGTTAACATGACTTGCGTTTGCGTACTCAGCGTCGCTATTGGCGTACGTAGCTCATGGGCGATATTGTCTGAAAACCGTGATAATGATTCAAAGTTACTTTCAAGCTTGACCATCATAGAATTATAAGACTCCGTTAGTGGACGTAATTCTAACGGCATATCGCCAACCACAATTCTTTCATCTAACCTTTGAAGATTAATGCCTTTCATCTTTTGTACGATAGTAGCTAGGGGAGCAAAACCCCAGTGTACACTTAGTGCTGCTACTGAAACCAATAATAAGGTAATGGCGATAAGTATCAAGCTCAGCTGGCGATTAAACTGGATAAGATATTGATGATGCACATCGATAGGTAGAGCAATAAATGCCAAAACCTCTTGATGTGTAACGATAATGGCTCGGTAATCCCTATTATTTATCTTGATCATAAACTGCTGATCGCGATAGTCCTGCAATAGTTGTAACAAGCTAAAATCTGCCGGTAGATCATTGATGAAATTACTGGGATCGCTGGACAATAAATTGCCGTTTTTGTCTGATATTAACGTTTTTAAATCATAGTCTAACCAAGAAGAATGTAGATGATTGGCATCAATTAGCGCTTGCGACTTTGACACTGTAAAAGGTTCTATGTGATCGTTAAAATTCACTATGCGTTTACGCAGGTTAAAAGCTGCATGGGTAATAATCTCTGAGTCCATTTGCTCAAAGTGCTCGTTAACAGAGCGCTGAACCCATATATAAATAACAACTTGAGAGATAACAACAAATATTGTCAGTAAAAAAACAGTACGCCATAACAAAGGCCAGCGTCGATCCTTAAATTTATCTCTCATTTTATTTTAGATCATCTTTGTTGGTGTCATCGTCGCCCATGCTACTGTCTGCTCCGACATTCAGTGGCTCTAATCGATAGCCCATACCGCGTACTGTGTGAATAAGCTTGGTGTCAAAACCATCATCGATTTTTATCCGTAGCCGTCTTATAGCGACGTCAATGACATTTGTATCACTGTCAAAATTTATGTCCCATACTTGTGAGGCAATCACAGTGCGTGGCAGTACCTCACCTTGACGTTCTAAGAAAAATTGTAATAAAGCAAATTCTTTAGCAGTCAATTTTATGTTAGTATCGCCTCTATATACAGTGCGTTTAGCAATATCCATTTTTAGGTCAGCCATATGTATGACAGAGCTTTTATAGTCTGATTGATTGGCACGCCGCAATAGGCTTTTTATTCGGACAATTAGCTCGGCAAAAGCAAAAGGTTTGGTCAGATAATCATCGCCACCAATTTCAATGCCCTTAATCCGATCGCTTAAATCATCTTTAGCGGTTAAAAATAAAACAGGCGTATGCTTTCCAGCAGCACGGTAGCGCTGTATCAGCTCAAAGCCGCTGACGTCAGGCAGCATCACATCCATCACCACCACACTAAAATCTTCAGTCATTAACGCATGATAGCCATCTAAACCTGTCATGTGATGATCCACGATGAAACCGGCCTCAGTTAAGCCTTTCTTAATATATTCTCCAAGGTTTTTCTCATCTTCTACTAACAGTACTTTCATCGTTGCTTACCTTTATATCATTATAGTTGTCAACAGCGTATCACTAACATTGTTAGCTTATCAGCCATATATTTATCAGGAACCCTTGTTATAACAGTGTTCTTTGGATAGAGACAGATGCTGGTATTTGGTTTTAATGACAAGAAGATGACAATATTATGCTGTTCCTAACGAACATGTAATATCCGTGCCATCTAGCTGTCAGCCACCATTTAGTATTCTAAATCAACACCGCATAGAGGTTTGTCTCTGATACAGACCATCTCTACGAGGGAAGAACTATCGTACTTAAACAGTTTGTTATTTATCTTTAAAGGACCTTATATGAAAAATTATAGTTCATTAAAAAAAGCAGCTTTACTTTCAGTATCGATGTTAGTGGGCATGTCAGCTGCCAATGCGCATACCACAAACTTAGATGCTTCTGTTCTTGGTAATTGTGATGCGCTCACTAGTTTTGCAAGAAACGCAGATCATAATGATGCACAAATGTCCGAAGAGCAAAAGAAAAGTTATGTCGACGCCAGAGTGGCTTGTCAGGTTCAACATCAAGATCAACATTTGCAGTCTGAAAAGTATTTTTTGAAAAAATATGGTAGAGATCGTGATACAAATGCTGAAGCCATATTAAATGAATATATCGCGCATTAAAATCTAAAGCGGTGAGAATGACAGCATTGTAATCTTAACGTCATCTACCAGTCAGAATGATTAATGTATCATTTAGGCTAGTTTAACAGCTATTGAACTCAATAACCTTTAATCCAAACAATAGGAATTAATCATGTCACAATTTAAATTACTGTCTAAATCAATCGCAATGACGGCCATCGCTCTTGTCGTATCGACCTCAGCTATGGCACATGACCCTAAAATGCATGCTGAAAAAGATCAAATGAACTGTGAAAAGATGAAAAAGCATATGGATATGATGGGAAAAATGGATCATAGCAAGATGGATATGAAAGATCCTGCTATGAAAGCGATGATGGCTAACATGGGTAAAATGAAGCAAATGTACCAAAAACACTGCGTTACTAACGACAGTAAATCTTAAAAATTTTAGCTCTGTTAAATAGCAGTCAACACTTAACGGAAATAAATTTTTAGGAAAACATATGAAATTTTTATTGGGTGCGCTCTTTACTGTATTTGTGGCAATCGTTGGCGTGTTTGCGATTGTTACCAGTGGCGTTGTCAATGTGGGAGCTGACCAAGAGCATAGCCCAATGATGTTTAGCTTTTTGGAAACCGCTCGCAATCGTTCCATAGCAAATGCCAGTAAAGATATTGTGGTACCAGATTTAGAGAAGGTCGATATCAGTTCTGGTGGCGCGGACTATAAGGATATGTGTGCAGGCTGTCACTTATCTCCGGGAGTGGACAAAACTGACTTTAGCGAAAACTTATATCCAAAGCCACCTAACTTCACTAAGGCTGAGAGCGTCAAACGTTATCAAACAGCGGACGGTGCAAAGCAAAGCTTTTGGGCAATCAAACACGGAATTATGGCTTCGGGAATGCCTGCATGGGGCGCCTCTCATGATGACGCTAGAATGTGGGCAATGGTTGCTTTTATCAGATCGTTACCTGAATTAGATGAAGCTCAGTACACGATGCTAACCACTAGGATAGATGGCGATATGATGGACATGTCATTTGATGGTGATATGAATATGTCGGATGATGGATCTGGAATGCAGCATTAATACTTTCTAGATATGAAAGCCTCCCAACTCACGGTTGTCGCTATCACCAATGTAGTACTGAACAGTGCTGCATTTAATGTTTTTAGTTAAGTACATAAGAATTCAAATATAGGGTGTAAGTTTTTAGAATAGCGAGCATAACAATAGACGTTTAGGATTAATTTAATGAGACATTACACACATGTGTTTTCTAATGGACATAACTGGTTATCCGGTCGTGTCCTTTTATTGGTGGTGACATCGTCACTCTCGTTAACGCTAGCCGCTTGCAGCCAATCTAATATCAGTGGCTCTGATTCTCAACCAGTAAAGGTTGAACAGTCTGCTGCCCAGAATGCACAAGTACAGAATGAAAGTTCTGCTCCTGCAAATGCTCCCGTTAACAGATCGTCATCATTACTCAAAAACGTCTCAGCCACGGTTTATAAAGATGCCAACTGCGGCTGCTGCAAAGAGTGGGTAGGCTATGCAGAAGGTAATGGATTAAACGCAACCACGCACGATGTTGCAGATCTATCCTTATTTAAGGAGCGTTATGGCGTACCACAGCAAATGCGTTCTTGTCATACCACCGTTACCACCGACGGTTTTGTCTTTGAAGGGCATGTCCCTGCTAAACACATGGCTGAATTCTTAGCAAATCCTCCTGCACAAGCTATTGGACTTGCTGTACCGAGTATGCCGGTTGGTAGCCCCGGTATGGAGTATGAAGGTAAATTCATGCCTTATAAGGTAATGCAACTTAACAAAGACGGCACCACAGAAGTTTATGCCGCTATTGAGTCTCCTCAGCAGCAGCTGTAGTGTTGTCTTAGATGCGAGTAGATTCTATTAAATATCGAAATATTATAACTATAAGCTTAACCACCATCTCTCAAATTAAATTAGGTCATCATTATGAATAAACAGAACATACTGAACCGCCGACGTTTTTTAACCGGATCCTCTGCTGTCCTTGGTGCCTCCTTGATGCCGACTATTGCTAGTAGCGCATTGGGACAATCGAGTCGCTCAGGCAGTCAGGGCGCTACGATTAATAGTGATCAAAACGTTCATAAAGTACCTGTATTGACAGGGAAAGAGTTTGATTTATACGTCAGTAAACAGTCCGCTATTGTGAACGGCAAAAAGAGCATGGCGACGCTCATCAATGATTCACTACCAGCACCGACGCTAAAAATGCGTGAAGGCGATACGGTGGTGATACGTGTTCATAATCAGATGGATGAATCAACCTCTATCCATTGGCATGGACTACTAGTACCGTTTGAGATGGATGGGGTGCCGGGCATTAGCTTTGATGGCATTCCTGCGAACAGCACCTTTACTTATAAATTCAAATTAAAACAATCAGGCACTTATTGGTATCACTCACACAGTGGGTTCCAAGAACAAACCGGTATGCTGGGTGCCATTGTGATTGAACCTAAAGGGCGTGAGCGTCATCCTATCGACGAAGACCATGTGATCGTGCTTAGTGATTGGACCAGCCGCAACCCGCATAATCTCTTGAAGCTGCTCAAACAGCGCGCCGACTTTGACAACTACCATCTACCAGACTTCAAAAAATTGCTTGCTGATATTGCCGAAACGGATATGAAAACCGCGTTTGATAAGCGCAAAATGTGGAATCAGATGCGCATGATGCCCACTGATTTTACGGACTTGTCGGGTGAAAACACATTTACCTACCTTATCAATGGCAAAACGACCGCAGCTAATTGGGCGCAAATCGTCAAAGCAGGACAGCGCGTTAAATTACGCTTTATCAATGCCTCAGCACAAACTATCTTTGATGTGCGCATACCCGGTCTCAAAATGACTGTGGTGGCAACCGATGGCATTGATGTCGCCCCAGTTGCGATTGATGACTTTCGCATTGGCGTGGCTGAAACCTATGATGTCATTGTCACCCCGACCAAAGATGCGCATACCATATTTGCCCAAAACATAGACCGTTCGGGCTATGTCGCAGCAACGCTTGCCACCAAAGAAGGTGCTCGTGCGGCAACGCCTGCTATGGACAAAATTGAATGGCTCACCATGGCAGATATGATGGGTGCTATGGGTGCTAATGGTTATAAAGCTAAGCACGCTAAAACAGAATATGACTTTAAGTCTGATATGCGTGTGGACAGTCCACGTATGAACCTTGACGATCCAGGTATCAACCTGCGCAATATTAATAGAGAGGTATTGAATTATAGTCAGCTACGCTCTGTCGATGAGGCAATATTTGCGGAGCAGCGCAAGCCTACCCGAGAGATCGAGCTACATTTAACCGGTAACATGGAGCGCTATATTTGGGCGTTTGATGGGGTTAAGTTCAGTGAGGCCACGCCGGTCAATATCAAGCCGGGTGAGCGCGTGCGTATTACCTTAGTCAATGACACGATGATGAATCATCCGATGCATTTACATGGGATGTGGAGCGATTTGCGCATGCCTAACGGTGAGTTTCAGGTGCGCAAGCATACTATGATGGTGCAACCAGCTCAAAAAATTAGCTTTGATGTCACAGGAGAAGCTGGTCGATGGGCATGGCATTGTCATCTGCTCTATCATATGGAAGCCGGTATGTTTAGAGAAGTGGCGGTCGTTTAAGCAAATCTTTGGTTGATAGGTGAGAGATGAGATGAAAATACATAAAGTGGGTTTACGGTTCGCTGGGGTATCATCATTGGTATTACTAGCATCATCATTTGCTAATGCTGCTGACCCTGCCACTGCTAAAAAAGACATGACTATGTCAGATATGGACCATAGTAGTATGGACATGTCGGATATGGATCATAGCAAAATGGACATGTCGGATATGGATCATAGCAAAATGGACATGTCGGATATGGATCACAGTGGCATGGATATGTCAGGCATGGACCATGGCAGCATGGATATGTCAGGTATGGACCATGGCAGCATGGATATGTCAGGTATGGACCATGGCAGTATGGATATGTCAGGTATGGACCATGGCAGTATGGATATGTCAGGTATGGACCATG
>ERZ501005.143-NODE-143-length-11308-cov-5.055452_pt1 | contig 11308 bp, 13 predicted proteins | sample MGYA00248830_ERZ501005 | MGnify/ENA primary metagenome ERZ501005 (study PRJEB25958, sample SAMN03398565) | human skin metagenome | study: EMG produced TPA metagenomics assembly of the Human Skin Microbiome Metagenome (human skin metagenome) data set. | reverse complement strand
ATAGGAATGATACCTTCTCGTCATCACCATTGATGTGAGGACACATGAGCGCACTTTCAGGAAAGATTGCTGTCGTGGTCGGTGGTCATGGCGGCATCGGTGGCGCCATTGCAGAGCGGTTCGCGGCGGAAGGCGCCATAGTCTACGCCACCAGCCGTCGCACCGCGGAGGGGGAGGTCGAGCTTGGGGCCGGCAGGCTGCGCGCGCCGCGTCGATGCTTCCGATTTAACGGCGGTCGCCGCCTTCTTCGAGGCGGTGAGCCGCGAGGCCGGACGGGTGGACGTGCTCGCCGTCAACGCCGGCATCTCGGAGTTCGCGACCCTCGACGACATCGGCGAGGATCATTTTGACCGGACCTTCGACCTGAACGTGCGCGCGCTGCTGTTTGCCGCCAAGGCTGCGACGGCGATCATGCCGGATGGTGGCTCGATCGTGTTGGTGGGCTCGATCGCTGACGCGATCGGAACCAAAGGCTATGGCGTCTACGGCGCAACCAAGGCCGCCGTGCGCTCGTTCGCGCGGACCTGGGCCAACGAGCTGGCGCCCCGCAACATCCGCATCAACGTCGTGGCACCGGGACCAACCGACACCGCCATGATGGCGGCGGCGTCCGGCGAGGTGCGCGAGACGCTGACGAAGCTGATCCCGCTCGGCCGTATGGGACGTGCCGACGAAGTGGCCTCGGCCGCCCTGTTCCTCGCCAGCAACCAAAGCAGCTTCATCACCGGAGCCGAGCTGCCGGTCGACGGCGGCATGGCGCAGGTCTGATCTGCACCGCCTGCCGCACGACATGGCGCGGCGCTCGCAGGCGCTCGGCGTCCTCGGCACGACCGGCTTCACCGCCTGGTGAGGACTGACCGTGATCGGGCAGCCGCAAGTCGACGGAACGCTGCTGGTGTCGGTGGCGGCAGGGGCGGTCGGCTCCGTCGCCGGTCAGGTCGGACGGCTGCTGGGTTGCCCCGTCGTTGGCATTGCCGCCGGGGCCGACAAGTGCCGCCGGGTCGTGGAGGAGCTTGGCTTCGACAGATCCTCGCCGCCAGCCTTTTCGCAAAGGATCGGATCATGTCGCGATCGATCGCTAGTCCGGTGGCCTCGTACTGCACAATCTGGCGGCTCGGGGTCTGATCGTTCCGCGTCTCACAACGAGGTGCTGCGTCAGCGAGGCAGTCTGACCAGCAGCACGGCCGTGGCCGGGCCTGCCACGTAGGGGATCTCCATCACCACGTCGTTCCAGGCGTTTGCCGCCGGCAGGGGCATGGCGGCGAAGCGAGTCAGCTGGATACCTGGATCGACACCGTACTTGACGCCGAAACGATCGAAAGCGTCTTTGACGCGCTGACGGCACAATGATCCTACCGGCCGGTTGGCCATCCCGGTGACGCATCTCCGGAGTATTCCGGCTGCAAGCCGGTGGGGGAGGCAGGGTCAGCCTGCATAACTGCCTCTCCGTCAGCCGTGAAGGTGCGAGGCGTGATCCGTGCCCCTGTCGCGGGGAATGTCCGAAGCTGTCCGGCGGTGTCCGGCACCGCTGCATAGCGACCTGGTTCGCCATCGGCAATGATGCGGCAAAGCTCGGCATGTCGAAGAATGAGGCGGGCACAGTCGCTGCGGTCCCGTGTCCGCCGAGCGCGCAGTGAGGTCGGACCGTGTTGCGGCAGGCCGGTCAGTGCAGCCACAGCGTCCGGACCGGCGCCGCCGCCAGCAGGCGCTCAAGCTGCTCGATGCGCTCGGCGGCCTCTTCCAGGTGGGCCGCCAGCGCCTCGACATCGGTGTCGTCCAGCCGGGCCCGGACCAGGAACGCGCGGGCGCGCAGGCTGTCGGTCAGAGTCATGGCTCGTTTCATCGTTTCCGGCCCTCCGCGGCATCGGGATCCGGGCGAGCGGGGTGCCGGTCGCCGGCGGTGGTGAGGGTGCCTGCGGCACGACGGAAATGGAGTGCGGTCGTCATGGCGCACCTCGATATCGGAAGAGGCGGGCGCCGTCGTCCGCGGTGCCTGCCGGTGGGGGGAGGCGGGTCACTCCGCTACGGCCGGTCCGGAGACGGCGTGGCGGAAGGGGCGCAGGCGCTCGCGAACGAGGGCGTGCCAGTCGCCGGCATCGCTGCCGGCGGCCAGGCCAAGGACGTCGAGCAGGGCGAGATACGTCCACCAGTCGCGCGAGCAAGCATCCGGCCGACCGTAGGGGCTGTGGGCGGCGATCAGGCCGGCGGCGGCGATCTGGTCCTCGCCCGCCATGTCCAGCTCGATGTCGTTGGCGAGGGCGGCGGTCTCCTGGAGGCTGAGCGGGAACCGGGTGCCGTCGAGCGCGCTCCGCGGCCGGTAGCCGGCGCCGAACTCGGTCATCGCCATCGCCACGAAGCGGCTGAAGCCGAAGCCGAGCAGGCCGGTGGCCCTGGCCTCGAGGCGCCGGGCCTTGCGGTCGACGGCCGGATCGGTCACCAGCCAGCCGACCAGGGAAACGCGGACGCAGTCCGCCAGCAAGCAGCGCTGGGCGCGGATCAGGTCGTGAGGCATGTCGTGTCTCCTGGAAAGGGGCACGGCCGTCCGGTTGAGACGGCCGTGCCAGGGTGAGGGGGTCAGCGCGCTCCACGGTCCGGGGGAACGTCGCCCGCAGCCGGCTTGCCGGCTCCCGGCGTGGGACCTGCGGGTCCGGGAAGGCCGGGGAGGACGCGGTGCCGCCGGCGCCAGAGTTCGGCGCTCCGGGGCGGGGGTTCGCGGGCCTGGAGGGCGCGGAGCCGGAGATCGATCCGGATCAGGCGATCCCAGATCAGATCGTGGTGCTCGCGGTCGAGCCGGCCGGCCAGCTCGACGAGGAAGCCGGTCAGCTCGAGATACGCCGCCTCGTGCGGCGTCAGGACGGCGGCTCCCGCCAAGAGGTCGGGCGGTCTGTCATGGCGCTGTCTCCTCCGCGAGGCGACAGTATCCAAGTCCGCCAAGCTTTTCCGGCGTCGGCGTCCCGAGATCGAGGCCGTTGTCCTTGCCGACGAAGCGCAGGGTGCGCGGGCTGGGACGCAGCATGCTGAGCTGGTATTCGGGCATCGGTGATCCTCCAAAACGGAAAAACCCCCGCCGAGAAGGGTGGGGGCTGGGGTGCGTGCGGTGAGGACGGTGTCAGGGCTTCTCTTGTTGAGACCTCGTCATCCGTCTCTTTTCCAGGCGGGCTGGGCGGCGGCGCATTCCGGGGCCGGCGGCTCATCGGGGCTGGGCAGGCCGCCGCGCTCGAGCAGGAACCCGAAGGCCTGCCGGGCCTGCCGGGTGGCGGCGAACAAGGCTCGGCTGTCGGAGTGCAGCCGGGCCAGCCAGTGGCCGATGTATTCCGGGTGCTGGAGCCTGCCGGTTACGCCGAAATAGGCGCACAGGATGGCGGCGCCGAACTCGGCGCATAGCTCCTCGCGCGCCACGGCGTCCGGGCTGGGGTCGGTCAGGTCGGGTCGCTCGAGGCGGCCGGGACCGCCGCTCCAGTGGACGATCTCGTGGAGCAGGGTGGCGTCGTAGTGCTCCGGCCCGGCGTCGCCGGAGCGCTCGACGAAGCGGGACAGGAACGGCATGGCGACCTGGTCGCTGGGTGGGTGATACCACGCCTCGTCGCCGCCGTGGCGGAGGTTGACCCCGGCGGTGACGACGAAGTCGCGGATTCGCTGCCGCGTGGATTCGCCATAATCGGCGGCGCGCGGCGCGTACAGCCGGTCGGGCAGCCCGACGATCTGGTCGAGGTTGAAGACCCAAAACGCCTTGGCGTATGGCACCGTCTCGGTGTCGCGGGTGTGGCCGTCCGGGTCGACCCAGGCCGGCACCTTCTTCTCGAAGGTGCCGTAGCGGATGCCGAGGCAGTCGCGCCGGCCCTTGGGCCGCGCCAGCGTCTCGTCGGACAGCCGGCCGCCGAGCCGGCGCATCTGGGCGAAGGTCAGCCAGCGGTGGCTGGCGTAGCCGTGCCGCTGCGCTTCCAGCCAAAACAGCAGGGTGTTGGTGCCGGTATAGGCCTTGCCGGTGAAGCCGTTGACCGGCAGGGCGCCGGCCTTGTGCCACGGGCAGCGCCAGTGCGCCTCCGGGCCGAGGGTTTCGAGTTCCCGAATGATGCGGTCGGTAACCTCGGCCGCGAGGTCGAACCGGCCGGTGTGCCCGGCGGCGGCGCGTGTGTTGACATGTTCCTGAAACGTGCTCATCATGACTCCTGTTTGAGCAAGGCCGCCGGGACGACAGCCCTCGGCGGCGCGGGGTGATCCGCGGGACGGCCGGGCGCGGTTCAGGGGCGCCCGGCTGTTTTGCGGTCGAGGGGGCCGGGGGCAAGCCCGGCGGGGCAGGGTCTCAGGCGCTGCGCGCCCGCCGGTGCTCGGCCTGGCGCTCGCCATCGAGCGGAGCCGCGCTTTCCTCGACGACTTCGCCGGTTTCGGCGTCGTAGCGGGTGCCGCCGACGCTGACGGCCTGCGCGCCGGTGTCGCCGGCGGGCGCGTCGTTGGCGGCCTGCGCCGGATCGGTAGGAGGGCGCAGGGTCAGGCGCAGGCAGGCGACCGGGTCGGCGACGTAGAGGTCGTAGCCGTGGCCGTCTCCGCTGACATGGGCGACGCCGCAGACGCGGGAGTGCTGGCTGCCATCGGCCCTGATGCGCCCGGTGGGGTACAGGATCCTGAAGGGAGCGGCACCCGCGGGCTGGCCGTCGCGGTCGAGGTTGGGGACCATGAACAGGGCACGGCTGCCGAACAGGCTGTCGAGCTGGACGTTGAAGCCGGTGCCGGCGCGGTTGGGCCAGGCGGCGCCGGTCTCGACGGCGCGCTTGCCGGTGTTGAAGAACAGGCGGAAGGCGGGGGCATTGGCGGGGATCATGGCGACGGTCTCCTCTGGCGCCGGGGCGCGGGTTGGTTGCGCTGACTGTCTTTTTTGAAAGACGCCCATCCCCTCTTTTTCCCTGGAGCCGGAGGGCTGCCGGCCGGGCGGGAGCATGCCGGGACAGGACGCTGCAAGGCCGAAGCGGGGACGGGTGCCGGGGCAGTGCCAGGGTGAGCGGGGCGTTGTCTGGCGCGTGAGAGCGCCGGAGGAGGGTGGAGACGCGGTCCGGGGAGTCGGGTTGCCCCAACTCCCCTTTGTAGCGGCGTCAGGTTGGCCGCCGCGCGCCCGGGCGCCTCGTCCGGCACGCCGGCGGTGTCCATTCCGAGGGCAGGGAGCGGAACAGGGCGATGTCGCCGCTGTCGGTCACCTGGACGGTTGCCACGATGCGCCGGTAGGCCTCGCAGGCGGCCTCGAGCCGCCACTCCCAGAAGGCGTGCTGCTTGTCGAGCTTGCGGTAGCGGTCGCGCAGGCGTTCGAGATCGTCCTCGCTGACGTCGCGGCTGCCGAGCTCGGCCCGCAGCGCGCGGCCCTCGGCCGCCAGCCGCCCCATCTGGTCGGCGGTGGTGTTGAGGTTGCTGTAGGCATTGAGGCAGGCGCCGTAGACGGTCTGGATCTGGCACCAGGCCAGCGCCCCGTCCCAGTCGGCGAAGCTGGCGTCGGTCAGGAAGGTCCTGACCTGGGCCTCGAAGCGCCCGGCCGCCTCCTCGTCGTCGAGGCCGGCGTGCCGGACCAACGGATCGATCCGTCGGTGGCGCGTCAGGGTCAGCGCCGCCGCCTCGCGCGCCCGCCGCAGCCGGTCGGCCTGTTCCGAACGCCGGATTTCGCCGAGGTTGTGGAGGTTGATCAGGCGCAGGCTCTCGCGGTGGATCTCGCCGGGCGTCATGGGCTGCGGCCGGCCGTCCTGCCAGACGATCCAGAAGGCCGGGGCGGGGAGCGCCCGGCCGGCCGTCCCGCAGCCGGTCGGCTGGTGCAGGCAGTCCGGCAGCTCGCGTGCCCGGATGCCCCTGGCGGTGTCATCGTGGCATCCCGCCAGCACGTCGGCCCGGACCGCGTCGGCGGGCGCCTCGGTCGGATAGTTCCTGGCCTCGATCCACAGTTTGGACTGCTGGACCAGCTCCTCGGCGCGCAGCCGGGCTTCCTCGTGCTGCTGCCGGATCTTGAGGCGGAGAGTGTCGTTGAGCCGGCGCAGGGCTTCGCCATGGGGAGACAGCTTGAGCTTCAGGGTTGCCATCGTCGATCTCCATTGGGGGATTGTTGCGGGATCGCGCGGTCCTTGCTGCCTGTGCCGCTGTCGGCGGGGGAGAGGGCCGCGGGGTCGTCCGAGACGCTGGACCCGCGTCTCTCTCGACGCGTTTTGAGCAAACGAGGGGAAGCGGTGTCAGGGGGAGCGCAGCTCCGGCCGGAGGCCGCAAGCCACGCGCAGGGCGGCGGCACTGCACGGGACGCGAGGCGGCGGTGACCGCCCTGAGGGCAAGTGCTCCGCCTCCGCCTTGCGGATCCGCGCGGTGCCGCCGCCCGAGCATGGCGCAGCCCTTGACAGCGCGCGGGGGACCCCTCGGTTACCATGGCGGTGTCGAGAGAGAGTTACACGAAGCAGGGGATGGGGATCGGGGAAGGGCGTGCTCTTCCCCGAGGGAGTACCTGGGAGGAGAGGCCGGGTTGCGTTCGGACGCGGGCGCGGGGCCGGGTTGCGCTTCTTCAGGCGCGGCCCTGCCCTGCGTATGCGGCCGGCGCGGCCCTGCCTCGCACCACATCAACCGTCCCGGTGCGCTCAGCGTGGGGGATCGTCACTTGGACAGCTGGTCTTCAGGTCGGGGGCGAGGCTCCCCTTTGCCGGAGATCGGCGTTGCGAAGTTCCGACAGACCGGTGACGACCAGGACACGCTGGTCGCTGCCTGACGATGCCGCCGCGCACGATGCAGGACAGGGGGCTTTGATCAGGCGCCGGTGTGAGACTTGGCGGAACTGGTCAGCCGACGTGTTGCGCGGGCCGGTGCGGGTGGTGGAGTATAGCCATCGGCTGGGATGGGTAGGGAGCAGCGGTGCTGTCAGCGATCCGATATCCGCTGGCTAGCGGAATTCTGATCAGTACGTTCCTATATCAACCGGGTGTATGACGCGGCGAAACGGCAAGCGATAAAGGCGGCGCTGACCTGGGTGCTGGTCAGCCGGGGTCGAACCGCAGGAGTTGGAGTTTTGAAATCTTGACCACTGCCTTGGAGGGTCCGGCCCGGCATCACGCCGGTGAGATGCTGGTCGGCACGGTCGAGCGGGTGACCTTCCACAATCCCGAGACCGGCTTCTGCGTCCTGCGCGTTCAGGTGCGCGGGCGCCGCGACCTGACCACCGTAGTCGGGCAGGCGGCGGTGATCACCGCGGGCGAGCGCATGCAGGCAGCCGGGCAGTGGGTCAACGACCGCAGCCACGGCCTGCAGTTCCGCGCCTCCTTCCTCCAGTCGGCACCGCCCGCCTCTGCCGAGGGCATCGAGAAGTACCTGTCATCCGGCCTGATCCGCGGCATCGGCCCCATCTATGCCCGCAAGCTGATCGCCGCCTTCGGCGATGTCGTATTCGAGGTCATCGAGGCGGAGCCCGAGCGGCTGCGCACGCTGCCCGGCATTGGACCTCAGCGGGCCCGCCAGATCATCGAGGGCTGGGCCGAGCAGCGTGCCGTCCGCGAGATCATGATCTTCCTGCACGGTCATCAGATCAGCACGTCCCGGAGTGTCCGGATCTATCGGCTCTACGGCAGCGACGCCATCCGCCTGATCAGCGAGAACCCGTACCGGCTTGCCCGCGACGTGCGCGGTATCGGTTTCGCCTCCGCCGACGGGATCGCCGCCGCCTTCGGCATTGCCCGGGAGTCGCTGCTGCGCATCCGGGCCGGTCTGTCGCATGTCCTGGCTGAAGCGATGGATGAGGGGCATTGCGGCTTGCCGCGCGACGAGCTGATTGACGCGGCGGTCATGGTGCTGGAGGTCGAGGCCGGTTTGGTCGAACAGGCCATCGTCGAGGAGGTGGCGGAGGGCATCCTGGTCGAGGATGCGATCGACGGCCGGCCGGCGGTGTTCCTGGGCTGGCTGTTCCACTCCGAGCGCAACATTGCCGAGCGGCTGGGCGCCCTCGGCCGCGGTCCGCCGCCCTGGTCGGGGATCGATGCCGACCGGGCAATCCCCTGGGTCGAAGGACGGGCCGGGATCTCGCTGGCGCCGAGCCAGGCGGCAGCACTGCGCCGGGCGCTGCGTGCCAAGGTGCTGGTGATCACCGGCGGCCCCGGCGTCGGCAAGACGACGCTGGTCAACAGCATCATCAAAATCCTCGCGGCCAAGGGTGTCCGCATCCTGCTGGCGGCGCCGACCGGCCGGGCGGCCAAACGGATGAACGAGGCAACTGGGCTGGAGGCCAGGACCCTGCACCGGCTGCTCGAGGTCGATCCCGGCACCGGCGGCTTCAAGCGGTCGGAAGAGAACCCGCTGGAGGGCGACCTGCTGGTGGTGGACGAAACGTCGATGGTTGACGTTCCGCTGATGTACGCGCTGCTCAAGGCCGTTCCGCCCGGCATGGCGCTGCTGCTAGTCGGCGACGTCGACCAGCTGCCCAGCGTCGGACCGGGACGGGTCCTGGGCGACATCATCGACAGCGGCATCGTGCCGGTTGTTCGCCTGACCGAGGTGTTCCGGCAGGCGGCCAGCAGCCGGATTATCACCAACGCCCACCGCATCAACACCGGCAGGCTGCCGCTGCTGCCGGGCCGGGGAGAAACCAGCGACTTCCACTGGATCGACGCCGGCACGCCCGAGCGGCTGGTGGACACGCTCGTCCATCTGGTCGCCCGCCACCTGCCGCGCAGTCAGGGGTTCGACCCTATCCGCGACATCCAGGTGCTGTGTCCGATGAATGTCGGGTCGGTGGGCGCACGCTCCCTGAACATCGAGCTGCAGAAGGCGATCAACCCGCCCGGTGCGGTTTGGGTGGAGCGGTTCGGCTTTGCCTTCGGCGCCGGGGACAAGGTGATGCAGATCGTCAACGACTACGACAAAGAGGTCTACAACGGCGACATCGGCCGGATCGTGTCGGTTGATCCGGACAAGGCTGAGCTGGTGATCCGGTTCGATGAGCGCGACGTTCCCTACCGCTTCGACGAACTGGATCAGGTGGTGCTGGCCTACGCCACGACGATCCACAAGAGCCAGGGCTCGGAGTACCCGATCGTGGTCATCCCGCTGACGCTGCAGCACCTGGTCATGCTGCACCGGAACCTGCTCTACACCGGCGTCACCCGGGGCAAGCGCCTGGTCATCCTGGTCGGCGAGAAGAAGGCCTGCGCGGTGGCGGTCTACGGCACCATGACCAGGCCGCGCTACACCAGGCTGCGCGAGTGGGGCGAGATTTACGCCAGGCCGGTTTAGCCGGAAGCTTCGCCGGCGCCGCCTATTTGGTGGTTGGGGGGCCTGCAGCACCGGCAGGCGGGCTGGGCTATAGCTCCGGATCGAAGCGGATGGATTGTGCCCGTCCGGTGAGACGCGCGTTTGTTGTCGGGAAACCTGCCATGAAGATCAAGGCATTCGATGCCGTCGTACTCAGGAAACTGCAGCCAGAGATCGAGGCGGCGCTCGCCGCTCTTGGCCGCAGGCATGGTATTACGATCCGCGCCGGCACGGCCCGCTTCAGGGAGAGCACGGCCGAGCTCAAGCTCGAGCTGGCGGTGATCGGCGGCGATGGCAGAGCCGTTCGCCGGAAAGCCGAGGAGTTCGCGAAGTACCACACGATGTATGGTCTGGAAGCCGGCGATCTTGGCCAAGTTGTCATCCTCGACCGCGAAGAGCATCGCCTGGTCGGGCTGGCGCCCAACCGGCCCAAGTATCCGATCGTCATGGAACGCGTTCGTGATGGCAAGGTGGTGCTTTGTACCGAGGACGTGATCGAGAAGATCACAGCTCTACGTTTGCTCAAGCCATCATGATCGATGCTGGACGGGCGGCCGCCGACAGAGTGCCGGATTTGCCAAGATCCAGATATTGGCTATCGCCGATTGACAAGGTTCCAATGACGAGCATCTGCTGGATCGAGACCAGGCGAACGCCGGAAGAGGTTTTTGGTCTCTTCGGGTTTGGCCGCAATGACCGAGCTCTCCCAGGACGGCGTCGCCCGGCATCAGGGTTCAGGCGATTACCCCTCCGGCGGCAGGGGGCCCCGGCGCGACGATCCCGATCGAAATGGCTATTGAACCTGCCTCATTCAGCCGCAAGCACCCGCACCTCACCGCTGCCGCCGAAGGTCCAGGTGACGAGAGGTATCGACAAGCCCCGGATCCTGCACATCGCTCCGTAGCTCTTCCCATAGCTGCATGATATGCCTCCGGTTTCAGCTATACAGCTTCCAGAACCAGACGCAGAAGACGAGGATGTTCAGTGAGACCACCCAACCAGAACCGATCAGGATCCCGGAACAGGTTTCCTGCCGGCCCTAAGCCATCACGGCATGGCGATGCCGGTCGTGTCGATAGGGGACGCGGCAGGGGCGGCAGCGAGGGCGCCCTGGCGAAGCACACCCGCTGCCTGGAACTTGCCCAGCAGGCCAGAACGACTGGCGACGAGGTGGCGACGCAGCACAACCTCCAGCATGCCGAACACTGGTACCGCGTGGCCATGGCTGACCGACGGACCAGGGATGATCCGCAAACGGCACTCGAAGGGGAGGTCCTTGCCGATTGAGTCGATATGGTGGTGGTCCTGGTAAACGCTGTCCGCCCCGGCCCAATCGCGCGGAACCCGGCTGGGCGTTTCAGGTCCGTCCCGGACCATACGGCCATCGTGACGTGACGCCGGACAGGCCAGACGAACCGATGAGCGCGGACTGGCGTCCGGGTCGCCTACCGGATCCTTGACGATCAGCACGGCCGCGGGCAAATCGGTTCCCCGACTCGCTCTCACCTTCGGTCCGACATATCGTCTATTCCGGACGGAATGGACTGTGGAGTGTAGCGTCGGTGCAACCACACCCTCGAAATCGGTCGGCAATGCGGGCTGTCTGGCGCGTTTGCCTTGTCACCCGGTCGAACCAGTGGCAATCGGAGAGACGCTGCCGATCGGGGCAGCCTGTTTGAGGGAGGTTAATGATGAACCAGACGGAACTGATTGCCGCTGTTGCGGAGCGCACCGGGCTGACCAGAGCCGATGCCGGCAAGGCGGTTGAGGCGCTGGTCGGCACGATCACCGACACGCTCAAGCAGGGCGACGAGATCCGCATCTCAGGCTTCGGCACCTTCGGAGTCTCCGAGCGCGGTGAGCGACAGGGCCGCAACCCCCAGACCGGGGCACCGATCACGATCGCGGCGTCGAAGGCCGCCAAGTTCACGGCGGGCAAAGGCGTCAAGGACGCGCTCAACGGCGGCTGAACCCATAGGGCGGGTGCATTTGATCCAGTCGGTGATCCGGGGGTGGAACGATTGACTCTCCCGGACGGCGCCGGGGGTGACAATCGCTA
>ERZ501005.142-NODE-142-length-11319-cov-9.132369_pt1 | contig 11319 bp, 16 predicted proteins | sample MGYA00248830_ERZ501005 | MGnify/ENA primary metagenome ERZ501005 (study PRJEB25958, sample SAMN03398565) | human skin metagenome | study: EMG produced TPA metagenomics assembly of the Human Skin Microbiome Metagenome (human skin metagenome) data set. | reverse complement strand
CCATCAGCCGGAGATCGTCCGCGCTGACCGGAGCCGGGCGGCGGTAGACTGACGCTCGGCTGACCTCCAGCAACTGGCACTGGCGGCTGACGGACAGGGTGGAATGCGCACGATCGATCATCGCGCGACGCTCGGCCCGGCCTACTTGCCGAGCCTCCTGGCCAAAAAATCGTTCTCGACCTTCAGCTGGCCGATCTGGCGGTAGAGTTCGCCGACCTGGACTTCGTTGGTCTTGTCGTCCCGCTCGCTGCTGCTCTCGAACACGCCAACCGCGCCGTCGAGCAGCGCCTTCTTCCAGGCATGGATCTGACTGGGATGGACGCCATACTCGCCGGCCAGTTCGCCAACCGTGCGGTCGCCCTTGATCGCCGCCAAGGCCACCTTCGCCTTGAATGCTGCGCTGTGTTTCTGCCGAGACTGCTTCACTGAATGCTCCTGTTTCTGAGACGTTTATAGAAGCAGGACTCTCGCTTAGCCACCTGTCTCAGATTCGGGGTCCATCTCAGAATGCATGCTGAGTGTCTGTTTGTAGACGTCAGTCGCTGAGCTCATCGATTACGAGGCGCTTCAGGCGCTGGGACAGGATCGAGATGAAGGCGATCTCGGTGAAAGCGACGAGGTGCTCCTTTGTCCGCTCGAAGATCGTGTGTGTGCTGCAGACGTACATGGGAAAGGAGTTCAACGTGAACGAACAGACCGTGTAGACAAGCTGTGCGGGAGATGAGGGTTGGCCCCTCGGGATCGGCTTTCAGGAGCGGGTCTCAAACCACTCCAAGCTGCTGCGGTCAAGAGCCGTGGTGGTGAGCGTTGGAGGAAAAGTTCAAGGAAATACCTTGAGCAGGTATGTGTCGGAGAGACGAACGAAAGTGAACCCTTCGAAGACGCGTCGTTAGCGAGAGGACCGTCGTCAAAACCGGGAGTGACACGATCTTCCGGGACAAGCCTGCCGGGAGCCTGATGACTGGGCAGGCGGCGACCGGCGTAAAAGGGGCGTGAAGCCGACACAGGCTCTCGTGCGGAACTGCGGGAACCAGTCGCTCCGATGTCAAGGGAGAAGCCCAAGTGGCGACAACCATGAGGCGAGAGTACCGATGCGGAGCACTGGGGCGGACCGATCCGTAGGAGCGACGAAGGCGCTGTAATGGGGCCGGAGCAAAGGGATCGGATCAGGTGGTTGCATTCTCAAGACAACTGGAGACAGGAGGACGCGATGAATGCGACAGACAAGCCGTTCAGTATCGACAAGAAACTGGTCTACGAAGACTACAAAGCGGTCAAGGCCAATGCCGGGGCGGCCGGGGTGGATCGACAGACGATCGAGCAATTCGATGCCAACTTGAGAGACAACCTCTACAAGATCTGGAACAGGATGAGCTCGGGAATCTACTTTCCACCGCCGGTCCGCGCTGTTTCCATTCCGAAGAAGAATGGAGGGCAAAGGATCCTGGGAGTGCCAACCGTAGCGGATCGTGTGGCGCAGATGGTTGTCAAGATGGTCATCGAGCCGGACTTGGACTCGACATTCCTGCCAGACTCTTATGGTTATCGGCCCGGAAAATCGGCGCTCGATGCCGTTGGAGCGACGCGGAAGCGCTGCTGGGAATATGATTGGGTACTCGAGTTCGATATCAAGGGCCTGTTCGACAACATCGACCGCACGCTCTTGGCGCGGGCTGTCCAGAAACACGTCAAGTGCAAGTGGGCAATCCTGTACATTGAAAGATGGTTGACGGCACCGATGGTCCTGGAGGATGGTACGCGGGTGGAAAGATCTCGTGGAACACCTCAGGGTGGTGTCGTCAGCCCAGTACTGGCAAATCTCTTCCTGCACTATGCGTTCGATCTCTGGATGGCGCGGGCGCACCCGGAGCTTCCATGGTGTCGGTATGCGGATGACGGGCTGGTACACTGCAGGACGGAGCAGGAGGCGCAGGCCGTCAAGGCCGACCTTCAGATCCGCCTTGCGGAATGCCAGTTGGAGATGCATCCGACGAAGACCAAGATCGTCTACTGCAAGGATGGCCAACGCACGGGAAAATACCCGATCTGGAAGTTCGATTTCCTTGGGTATACTTTTCGGCCGAGGCTGGTGAAAAACTCCAGGCGGAACAGTATGTTCTGGAGCTTCACCCCTGCCGTCAGCGCGACGGCGCTCAAGAGCATGCGGCAAACGATCCGGGAGTTGAACTTTCGCCAGCGGACTCACAGCACACTGGGGGACATAGCCTGCAAGCTCAATCCAATCCTCCGGGGCTGGATGGAGTATTACGGGCGGTACTGCCCCTCCGCGCTGTATCCGCTGTTCCGCCACGTCAACAGGACCCTGGTGGTATGGGCAATGCGAAAGTACAAACGCTTTGGCGGCCACAAGACACGGGCAGGTCTCTTCTTGGAGACCATATCAAGGAAGAACCCGCGTCTCTTCGCCCACTGGCGGAAAGGAACGATCGGCGCGTTTGCCTGATGGGAGCTGTGTGAGGCGAGAGTCTCACGCACAGTTCTTCGAGAGGCCGGGGGTGAGATCCCCCCAGCCTACTCACCTCAACCGCCGATAGCGGCTCAACCAGGCGAAGGAGCGCTCCACCACCCAGCAAATTCCGGCTGGAAGGAATTTTCCATCCAGACTACGAGCGACCGGCTTGACGGTGATGCCGAGCGCCGCGGCAATCTTGGCCAACCTCTTGCCGCGGTAGCCAAGATCACTCAATGCCGGTCCTCGGAAACCCTGCTCGGCCACCTCGCGCAGCACAGGCAAGATCCCTTTCGTATCATGCGTGTTGGCTGGCGAGACATCGATCGCCAGCGGGATACCGTGCTTGTCGACCGCGGCCTGGATCTTGACACCGCGGATCTTCTTGCCGCCGTCGATGCCGCGCGTGAAGCAGCTCGGTGCCGAGTGGCAGGAGCGGCTGTCGATGACAACGGTGCTCGGGTCCGCCGTGTCGCCGCAGGCCAGCCGCCAAGTGCGACGCAGCCGGTCGAGCAGCCAGCGCCCTAGCCCGAGCCGGGTCCAGCGGGCAAAAAGCGTGTACAGCGTGTTGAACGGAATGTCGCAGAGTTGATACTGTTGGTCACTTCCCAACATTGACCTCATGCGGCATTTGGGACCAAGGCGGTGAGTTTTGACTGTCGCGTTTGTGCGCGAAGGTTGCTCTGGAGCCATGCGTCGAGGCGGGCGAGGTTGATGGCTGCTGCGGTGAAGAGGTGCTGGAGGTGGGTTTTGGCCTGTCCAACATAACGGCAGCGGCGCAATCCGAAGCCTCGAATGCCCTGCGACAGAGTGCCTTCGATCCCGGCACGACAGGAATATCGTTTCTTCCAGCTTTCGCTTTTCTGCTCGACGCGCCGCGCCTGCAAGGCTTCATGCTCAGGTTGGCGGCGGACAACCAGGCTGCGGGGGCGACTGCGCTTACCGGGAGGTGACGGCGTGCACAAGGGCTGGTTCGGGCAGGCGGTACTGCTCGACCCGGGCGCCATAGCGCTCCGTCCAGTCCGGCCGGTTGTGCTCGATCAGCCACCGCGGAGCGGACGTCGCGACGGCGTTAAGTGCGGCCCGCATCGTCTCGCCGACCAGTTCCAGGTGGTTGAGAGTGCGGATTGCCGCCAGAACGTGAGTAGAGTCGGTGCGCTGCCTGCCGCGCGCCTTGACCAGACCGCGCTCGCCCAGATGTTTCAGCATGCCCTCGAGCAGGTTCTGATCCTGTCCCCCGGTAAGCAGGCGCGCTCTGAACTCACAGAGAACGGAGAAGTCAAAGCCCGCATCCTCAAGGTTCAGGCTCAAGGCGTACTTCAGGTCGATCCGACCGCGCACCGCCTCGGCCGCCTGCCGGTCGGACAGGTTCTCGAGGAACTGAAACACCGTGACCAGAGCCAGGCGCCAGGGTGCTATCGCCAGCTGACCGCGCGCATCATACAAGCTGGCGAACATCTGATCCTCATACAGAACCCCGATTTCATCGCGGATCCGCATTAACAGGTTGCCTTTGCGGAATGCCGCCCGAGCGATCCGGGCAGTTTCCTCGGGAACAGGCTCAATCGGCGACGGACGCATCGACATTGGTTCCCTCCTTCAAGGGGTTCCATGTCTCAATACGCCGATCTCACCGAATGACCAACAGTATCAGAGTTGACCGATGGCACGCCACTGCATGCCGCAGAACGCCACGCACCAAATCGCCATAGTCGCCTTGCGCAGCGCCGCTCCGGTCAATGGCGACTTCGGCTCGGTGTGGGTCGGCCGGGTGCCGTCCGCCGCCATGGCCGCGAGTTCCGCCAGAACCTCGTCGACGAAGGCCTCAATGTCGGAGAACGCATCCCACGAGGCTGGAGAGGTCTTGGCGGTTCTGACGGCGGTGCCCATATGTGGCTGGTCCGATAGCTGTTGCGAGGACCGCGGACATAACCCATAGCCCTCTCACCCGGCAGCCCCTATTCACCTCAAAGTAGCATTCTGGTCAGCATCGGCTGGCACGCCCCGTCTGCGAACAGACTCTCAGTGAAGATCCGACGCGGATCGTAGCCGGCCGCTCTCAAGGCATCAATCTGCAAGTCGAGGTTCTGCTCAGTCTTTGAAACCCGCGCGTATAACAAACATCCCTTAAATCCTCCACAACCCGTTCAAAACCCGTCACGTATTCTAACACGCGTATTTGATTTAGCGATTGGGTTTTGCGCGGGTTCAGCCCCAGCAAATCCGCCATTCCCGCAGAGGCGTGCAAAACGCGCACAGACGACCGTTTCCGAACACGTCCTACTGCTGGCACTAGCCTGCTATTTCCGGCACGTCAGGCGGGTAGGCCGGCAGCGCTTGGCATAGAGGTCAGTGATTGTAAAAACTGAGTAAGATTGCAACTTTCAAAAAATTTTTTTATAAGAGAACGATAAAGATATTTTATGTGAGTTTCTTCACAGCAATGCTTAACAGTAGAGCTTAAAAATCCATGTCGACAAAATATAACAACAAAGCACAAGGAAAACTCTAGGCATGGCTACGATCATTGGCACCAATAACAGCGACATAATCACCGGTCTCAGTGTTTCACCTGGCGTTACCGGTGGTAAGTCTACCAACAATCGGGATATCATCTTCGGGAGGGAGGGCAACGACACAGTGTATGCCGCTGGCGGCAACGACGAAGTGTATGGCGGCACAGGCGATGATAGACTGGCCGGCGGCGCCGGCGACGACATCATGTACGGCGAGCAGGGCAACGACACTATGACTGGCACCACCGGCCACGACACCCTTTCTGGCGATGATGGCGACGATACGGTTAGCGGCAACGAAGGCAACGACACCCTCTTCGGCGGCAACGGCAATGACAAAGTGAACGGTGGCGGCGGCAAAGATACTCTGTTCGGCAACGCTGGCGACGATAGCCTGTTCGGCATCGACGGCAACGACACCCTCTTTGGCGGCAACGGCAATGATTTCTTGCGCGGTGGGAACGGCTTTGACAGTCTGACCGGAGGATCTGGGAACGACCGCTTCGACTTCGATAATCTGTCTGATGCGCCGGCTTTGGATGTGGGAAGGGAGGCCATCCAAGACTTCGGCGATATCGTCGGCAATAACGACGTGATCGACATCTCCACCATAGACGCGAACCCACTTCAGGCAGGCAACCAAGCATTCAACTTTATTGGTTCCGCCAACTTCTCGGCTATAGGGCAGATCAGGGCCGTGGCCTCTGGCGGAAACATGCACTTGAGCCTCAACACGGATGCCGATGCGGATAGCGAAGCGGCGATCTTCCTGAAGGGCGGGGGCGGGCTCGTCCTCAACGCCAACGACTTCATCCTCTGATACGCTTTCCGGCTGAACGCTTTGATCATGGTTCGTCGAAGTTTGCATGAGTACTCGATCCATGATCAAAGCAATCTCGCGGAAAGCGTATCAGCATCGGCACCTTCTGAAACCTCACGGCGCCGTGAGGTCTGAAAGGTCGCACCGGTACGACGTTCTCCCATACCTGTTGAAAAGCGACCGTTTGCGGGACACCTCCGAAGATTATCGGAAGAGGTATAAACAGCAAAAACATAAAATGATAGCCTCTTTTTAACCGGTGATGTCAGCGGTGACCAGCCGGGAGCCCCCACTTAAGACCTCACCTCCTTGGGTGGGGTCTTCTTGTTGACGAAAAGTTTTAGAATGTCCCGGCACTGCGACTTTTCAGAGCATCACAGCGCCATGACTTTGCCACTGGCAGAGCGTGTCGGCACCGGCCGTTTTCACATACCGCCACCAAGCCAGTAGATGGCCTTAAGGATAGTTAAACTATATCTAAATATTTAACCGTATTACGGGATGTCTCTGTATAAAACATTCAATAGATGTTCACATGTTTACTTAACATTCTTAACTGGGCCGAAAACCATGAGCGACTTAATGGAAAGACCGATCACCAATCAGCGCTTTCCAGTGGCATCAGTGCAAGTTCATCAGGCCGTGGAAGCGTTACCTGCAGTGGTACGGGAAGTGCTCCTGCTGGTATGTGTAAAGGGGTTGAGTTATCAGGATGCCGCTCAGAAAATCGGCATCTCACGTGGAGCCGTCATAAATCACCTGCTGCGCGGGCGCTCGACACTTATCCGTGAACTCAGTCTCGAAGGCGCAGGAGATCACGACGCTGTTCAAGCCATCCCATTGCTATCTTCCTGATAAGCGGCTTTGAGCAGCCTGTTCAGTTCACGCATTGACTCAACCCGCCGGCGTGCATCTGGATCACGGGCCAGCAGTTCTTCGACGAGACGCCGCTGATCCTCATCCAGTTCACCGTCCACATAGGCGAACAGCAAAATATCTTCAGATCGTTCCTCGGGGGTCACATCGTTCCTCCCCGTCGGTGTTTTTGCTTGAAAGACGAACAACGCTGCCTCTTATAAAATGTATGACCTCTGTCTCTTTAAAACGAATGAAAAGCCAGGTTATTTCCAGAGTGACAGAAGGAATTTACACTCACTCCGTGTAACACTTTAGCTTTACCCTAAGTTTTTCGAGACCTTCCTAAAGAAGCTATGAATAGCGCTAACGCCTAGCGTTCCTTTCTAGTCGAGTAGCTACCGTTTTTCGGACACTCTGCAATCTGTGCAGCTAGGGTGTTTTTCGGTGATATGACCGGCTTTCGGTTCCGTTGTTAATCGAATTTTATCAAATAGAGGATCTACTTTAAGCGATAAGTCTGACTAACCGAAAATGCTTGATATGCCAGACAGAGCCATTGCTGATCTTGATGTTTCTCACTTCGGGATCTCCCAAGCCGTCGCCCTGTTCGGGAAAGACGTTCACGAGGTGGGCGCCTATAACCTCAAGGTCGGTGATCTAGTCGGTACCCTATACCGGCTGTGCGGATATGACCCAACGGAAGCCAACCGCTGGAGGGAGGCTGCAAATCTTCATGATCTGGGCAAGCTCTGGATCCCACATGAAGTGTTGCTCAAGCGCGGCCCCCTTGATGAAGGCGAGTGGCGGATCGTGCGGGACCACGCCATCTTCGGTTATACGCGCCTGCGTCATTTATGCCAGCTCGCTGCCGAGATGGCCCTTTCGCACCACGAGAACTTCGACGGAACCGGCTATCCTCATGCGCTAAGCGGAGGGCAGATCCCGCTGAGCGGCCGCATGGTCCGCCTCTGCGATGCCTATGATGCGCTCCGTACTGACCGACCATACAAGAAGGCGATGACGCACGAAGAAGCCGTGGAGATCATTCTGAAGGGTGACGATCGGCTTCGTTCGGAGATGTTCGATCCCGAACTGCTCTGCCTGTTCGCACTCCATCACCGCGAGTTCGAAGTATCGTTCCATCAGTGATCCGGCCGCAGTAGAGCTGCTGGTCGTTGGACCTTCAACCTTTGCCATATAGAATGTGGTATTCTTTATGACATCGGCGTGAACGGTCGCAGTCCCTGTGATCAAATGCTTCAACGAGCTGTTGTTTTCCGATCCGTATACCAGATACCAAACCGACTGCATGTATCATGGAAATCCTAACCCGCCGCGCTATCAACGATCTCAGTTTGATTGCTTTTGCAACTTCAGATCCCGGCAAACGGGAGAGGGTGCTGAAGATCATCAATTGCATCTCCAATCAGGAGGCATGGCCAGACGAGGATGAAATAATAAGCCTCCGACTGAAATTTATTATTAGCTAACTTGGTCCTAATATGGCTTCTGGTCTAGTACAACATCCATTTTAGGTTGCTAAAAATTTTGATATAGTTACGGCCTAAATAAAATATACAGCGATTGTAACTGGCTGAGACGTTTGTCATGCAAGATCAAATTCGCCAAGCCATTGATGACCTTACTTGGCTGAGTTGGACTGTCAGCGGGTATGAATTGGAACGTGTTCTTGAGACCATTGACCGCTTCAGGAACATGCTTGAGGAAGATGAGCAGCCCTATTTCTTTGTACAAGAAAGCGCTTCATCCCTATAGGCAACCCTGAGCAGCATGTTCAACTCCTTGATCAGCGAAACCTGCTGTCGCGCAGCAGGGTCACGGATGAGGAGTTCCTCAACAGCAGCATGCTCAACCTCGTTCAACTCACCATCCACATACGAGCACAACTCAGTCTCATCACAGCGCCTTAGCAATTCCTCGGCCCCTAGTTAATATTTATAACGTTTGTGCGGGCAAGCATCCCTATAAAGGACGGCTCGACACGTGGATTATTCCCGCAGGATAGTCGCTTTTTGCACGCTGTAAGGGTAATTCGTCAGTGAATAGTCCAATCTTAAATAATTACTGCTTTTCCTCGGCTTGGTAGAGGTTGACTTCCAAGCTGGCCGGGATGTCCGGATCTGCCCAATCCAGCCGCTTGATGACTGCCGCTGTGTCTTCCCACTTGAGCCCATTCCGCCGGCGAGACGTGGGCAGTTCGTACTCAGTTCCGCCACGTCGGCCGCATCATGGGCCAGAGTCGTTGTCGTGGGCTTTTGACCCTTAGGAGTATTTTATCGATTGCTCTGCAAGTTGCCGAACACACCAGCACCGGTGCGAGGACATAACAGAGGGATGGATAGAATGCTCAAGATCACTCGCGATAAGACCAAGTTGGGGGAGGTCCCATTCGTCACTTTCACGGTACAGCGCTCCCCGAGGGACAAGTCCATCTGCGGCAATCACGAACTCGACTATCAGTCACGACAAAAGAGCTTCAGATTCCACGGGGATGTTTGCGTTCTCCCAGTGGCGCAAGCTTTCGAGGAAACCTGTCGTTTTGCAAAGTCGGTGGGCATCTGGACCATCTGGATCGATGACTCGGATCGGCTATTCGACATTACACAGTCACAATGACGGGTGAGGCAACTCCAGCCCGACTGTGACGCGAACGCAGAAATGCCTTCACAGAAAATCCAGAGCTAACCGGGGCGGGAACGCTGAACCCTTATGGCAAAGGTACCTATTAAGCGCAAAGGCTATAGGTGAACTGGAAACCTATGCCTGGAGGCGAAACTACTTCAGCGGATCGCCCAGCGCGCATATCACCAATTGTTCACGATAAAGTATTAACTTTATCTTTATTGCCTGCACTTTTTCATGCAGTGTTCCTCCAATGCAGCATCGAACGCACCACACCACACCGTCTCGGATCACGTGGCTGTTCGATCACCAATGTTTTCGGAGGAAGTCTGCCATGAGCTCGTCCCATACCATCCTGATCGAACCCAATCGGCTGTTCCGCCAGGGTTTGCAGCATTTGCTTGCCGGCACCCGCTTTGAGGTCGAGGCGGAATTCGGCACGATAGAGCAGGCGGTCGCTGGAGCGATTGCTTCCGGTCTGGTGATCATCGGCGAAGTGAGCAAAGAATCTGGCAAACTGCACCAGCTGCGGGGTGCTTATCCAGATGCCCGCATCGTCGTGCTTGCTATCGATCTGACAGTGGATGCTCTGCGCGAAGCCATGAATACCGGCGCTGATGGTTTTCTGATGAAGGACCTGTCCCCCGAAGCCCTCATCCAGTCGCTGGAACTCATCATGATGGGCGAGAAGGTGTATCCGAGCAGCCTTGCCTCGATGCTGCTCGATATCAGCAATGCGCCGCTGCCGCTCAACTCGAACCGCGGGCTGTCGCCGCGTGAACGGGAAATCCTCCAAGCGCTGGTGACCGGCGCCAGTAACAAGATGATCGCCAACAAGATCGGCATCACAGAAGCGACCGTCAAGGTCCACCTGAAGACCCTGCTGCGCAAGATCGACGTCAGCAATCGCACCCAGGCGGCCATCTGGGCGATGAACAACGGCTTCAGCGCTGACGGCGCCCCGCGACCGCCTCATAATCTTCATACGAGCTCAATCTAAACGGGTGTTTAATTGAGCTTTATCAGCCAGAAATCACATGTTTGTGCGCTGTAAAAGTGATCATCCGGTGCCAAGCTCTAAATCTTACAAGAACAATCCAGTACGATAAATTCCATAAACTTGCACTTCATATCAACGAGCATCCTCCAGTCGTGCTTTTAAAAGCATGAGCAGATTTGCTTAATCCTGCCACAGGCGTTGCCGCATCTGCGTACCACCGTGGCTCAAGGCTGCTTGACCAACTACCATCAATGTGCTGATGGACTGCACACAGTGGCCACACAACGAAACAGCCTTGCAATTTCAGTGATTTCCCTTTATAGTTGTAAAATGAGCGCCAACTACGCGGCTCAGCCATTATGCATGGCATCGCTCGCCATGCGCTGACACTCGGTTGGACGTAGCGGGGTGAAGGTCCTCCCTGGCGCCTCCGCCCAAACGGCGGCCGAGTTGCTCACCCAGTGTGCCGCGTCAAAACCGCCTGCTCATTACCAATGCCGACATTGTTCAAGGCCATGGCCCACTGCAAGGGGTCGTGACCAACCGGCCATGTCGCGCGATGTGACAGCTTTAAGAGGAAAAACCTGCTATGGCTAATTACCTGACTCTCCTTGCTCCACCGCCGCCACCGAATGAACCGAGCACCACCGTCTGGCTGGTGAATGGTGTGCTGACCATTGCCGACAGTGAGTTGGTCAGCGCGCTGCGTGAACTGGCCGACCACATGGATCTCTGCGGTCCCGGCCTGCTGGTCGGCAACCTCACCGGAGTATCGCTTCATGACCGCCTCCGCCTTACCTGGAGCATTCGGGTTCCCAGCCGCGAGCAGCTGAATGAGGGTAAACCAACGACGAAGGCACCTATGCGAGCGCCGTCACGCGCGTAGATTTCTGGTGATGGCAGGGGGAAGGATCCGCTGATGGATGGAGACCTCGGCACGGCCGGATCAGGCGGCGGCAGCGGCGTGAGGGGCGATGTTCATGCGGCCCGGATCGGCGGGATTGCCAGCGTC
>ERZ501005.141-NODE-141-length-11421-cov-16.884568_pt1 | contig 11421 bp, 10 predicted proteins | sample MGYA00248830_ERZ501005 | MGnify/ENA primary metagenome ERZ501005 (study PRJEB25958, sample SAMN03398565) | human skin metagenome | study: EMG produced TPA metagenomics assembly of the Human Skin Microbiome Metagenome (human skin metagenome) data set. | reverse complement strand
TATTGGACTTCTTTTTTTTTAGCTTTCTTTGGGAACTTATCCCGAGTTCAGGTTAGTTAATGTAACACACGTGACTGCTGGTTTGATAATTGAGTATTTTAATCAAAAAAAATATTTTTATAAGCTAGATAAATTGTTGGAATGATTTTGAGAGAAATACTTTACCAAGGCAATTAACTACCCAATGAATTGACCACCCAACTTTGACAAGGAGCTTGCTGCTGCCACTGGTTTAACTGTTTGGCACCGAGGGAAGTAGGTAGGGGCAAAAATACACAACTGCCCGAGCCTGTCAAACGAGGCGTGGTGCCAGTGCTTTTAGCAAGCTCGCTAAGATAATCAAGCGCGTTGGTAATCTCGTTGGATAAGGTTTTGACCACAGGCTCAAACACATTGCTAAATTCAATGCTTAAATTATCCGTAAAATCGGCAGTGTGCTGCCGCAGATAGGTATGGGAAAATATCGGACAATTTCGATGCAGTTCGCTATTGCCAAATAAAACTTTGGTATTGATATGGGCATTTGGTTTTAACAATAAAAATCGCTGGGGCAGTAAGTCAATGGGCGTTAAAATCTCGCCAATGCCTTCGGCAATGGCATCTTGTCCAAAAATAAAAATCGGTACATCCGCGCCAAGTGTTGCCCCAATATCTCTAATTTGCTGATTACTTAAATTTAATTGCCAAATATCATTGAGCATCATTAAGGTGGTTGCACAGTCCGATGAGCCGCCACCCAGTCCTGCCCCCATCGGGATTTGTTTATCAAGGCGGATATTGACAATGGGTAGATTGTCGATTTGCGATTGGCTAAATAATGACTGATTTTTCACAAAATTCAACATAGCCAGACTGGCTTTGACAATAAGATTATCACCAACAGCCTCGGTAATAGTTTCTGCATTCTTAAGTTGAATAGGCAGCTGACCGAGATTAGGCTTATTGGTAATATCAAAGGTGAGCGTGTCGTATAAATTAATCAGCCGAAAAACGGTCTGTAAATTGTGATAACCATCGGGGCGTTTACCGGTGATGTGTAAAAACAGATTAAGCTTTGCAGGGGCGTATTGAACAATTGATGACATGGCATATCACAGCAGTAAAAGAAGTGATTAGCATAGCGTATTTTTGACTTTGAAAAAAGTTAGGAGAGTAAAGCAAAAAAACCCATCGCAGGAGGTGAGCGATGGGGTGAGGAAAACTCGTATGTTTGTAATATTATTCCAAACAACTATAGGGTATAAAAGTATATCAATTAAGCTACTGGGTTTATGGCGCTATTATAAGCTGATCGATCAGAAAAATCGATTTTAGTCTTACATTTGGTTACGTTTGAAGTGTTTTTTATACAATGACATATTTTGAAAAATTTTTTCTTAAACGTCCATTGTGCGCTTATAAATTTTGACAGTTAGCTTTTAATTTGTCTATTGATGAGGTATATAAAGTGCGTTTGCATTTTTACTTCCTTATTATTTATGCTAGCATAGCTACCTGTTTATTTATGCATTGATATTAAGCCTTTAGATTTTGCCTAAGTTTATTTGTCTGTACGACCGCTATTAGTCCAAAGCTCTAATAGCAGATAAATGGAAAATGCCATGAGCCGACTGTCGCCACAGCCTACGACCAATATTTTTAACTTACCCAATAATCTGACCATTGCTCGGATTGTGATGATACCGCTGTTTGTGGCGATTGCGTATTTTCCGCCGGCGATGGGGATTAATCAGCCTGCCATATCCGATAATGTGATTGCCAATATTGGGATGTATAAGTTTAGCGACAGTTTGATTCGCCATTTTTTGCTGACCTTTGTGTTTATTTTAGCGGCGATTACTGACTGGTTCGATGGCTATTTTGCTCGTAAGCTAAATTTATCCTCGGCATTTGGGCGATTTTTAGACCCTGTGGCGGATAAACTCATGGTGGCGGCAGCGTTGATCATTTTGGTGCAATGGCATCCCGATATTGTGATGGCGATTTCAGCAATTGTGATTATTTCACGGGAAATTGCGGTGTCTGCCTTGCGAGAGTGGATGGCCGAATTGGGCAATCGCACCAGCGTGGCAGTGTCATATGTGGGCAAACTCAAAACCGCGTTTCAGATGATTGCGATTACGGTGTTATTGCTCAATTGGGAATCGCTAGAAACGATTGGGTATTTGTTGATGATAGTATCGGTGATTTTGACCTTGTGGTCGATGTTGATTTATCTAAAAGCGGCTTGGCCGTATTTAAAACAAAATTAAATAAAAAAGCCATTTCTCAATGAAAAATGGCTTTTTTGTGGCTAGCATTTAACGTTATTAAAATGTTATTGAGCCATTTGTGCCCATGTTCTCCGCGATTTTGCCATCTTGTAGGGCAGCGGATGCCAGTTTAAACATAGTCACCACACTATTACCGCTTTGCCAGTATTCTGCCCCGTTACATTCCACGCAGATAAGCTGTACCTTCGGGTCTTCTTTGCCATGTTCATAAAAGGCATTGTAAATCGGCGACCACAGTTCATCCAACTTGGCTTTGTCATTGACCAGTTTTGCCACACCATTAATCGATACAAAGTCTTTTTGGTCAGCTGACGTATAGGAAAGATTGACTTGCGGATTTTTTTGGATGTCTTCTACCGCTTCGGTGGTTTTATCACCAATGAACCAGATTTTGGCGTTTTCCAGTTCGTTTTTGTTGGTGGTCATCGGACAGGCGTGTAGGTGTTTTTCATCAGCGGTGATGGTCGTCATCATGGCGAATTTTACGCCGTTGATAATGGTATTGACAGTTTCGATATGTTGGGTTTGCGTGAGTTCTGACATTTTTTAATCCTCTGGAACTAATTTTCACTTCAATATGGTTAAGTAGTCTAAAAAGTTACAACTCAACTAAGTGTAATGAGATAGCGATAAAAGTATGTCGTGACTGTGCAACAAAATGCAACAAAATGCAACAATATGCAATAACATGAACTGGTTCAGCGTTTTTTGTAAAAGCTAGGACGGATTTTAATTAATGTTTTAAATTTTGATCTTAGCAAAATTATTAATCGCTGAAGTATAAAGCAAATACCCACTCGATGCTTTAATGTTATAATATCGTTAAATTTTTTTCTTTAAATTTTCTCAAGTTTCTCCCACCCTTTTTGAAAAGTAAGCGGAAGCACTCTATGACTATCATCGCTGGACACCCATTTTTAACCGATTTTCAAACTACCAAACTGCTCAATTCACTTAGTCAAAAAACCAACCTTACAATAACTGGCTTAAAAAGCCAACAAGTCTACATTTTTTCCAAAGATTTAGCCGAACATGACTATAAAAAAGCAGTGGATTTACTCAATCACGGTGATGAGATTGAACTGGTTAAAGTGGAGCAAGGCGAACTACAAATTATCGTCAGCCCACGGTTTGGCACGATTAGCCCTTGGGCGAGTAAAGCGACGGATATCTTTAATAACTGTAATGTGGCGATTGAGCGAGTTGAACGATTGGTCGCTTATACGCTTGTGGGTGACAATTTACCTGAAAAGCTACCGCATGATATCGAAATGATGTTGTACGACCGCATGACCCAAAGCTTGTTTTATGATTTGGCAAAAGCGCAACACCTGTTTGATGACCATGAGCCAGCGCCGCTTAATCATGTTGATGTGATGGGCAAAGGACGTGAAGCGTTAGAGGCTGCTAACCGTGAATTCGGCTTTGCGTTATCAAGCCAAGATATCGACTACTTGATGAATGCCTATGTCAATGAGTTAAAACGCAATCCAACCGACGTTGAGCTGATGATGTTTGCCCAAGCCAACTCGGAGCATTGCCGTCACAAGATTTTTAATGCCGAGTGGACGATTGATGGTAAAGTGCAACCCAAATCACTGTTTGGCATGATTAAAAATACCTTCCAGCAAAACCCCAATGACATTTTATCGGCGTATAAAGACAATGCCGCCGTGGTCAAAGGACATGATGGACAGCGTTTTTATCCTTTATTGAATTCAGAAAACAATCACTTGGAATACGATTTTCACCAAGAGCCGATTGATATCCTGATGAAAGTCGAAACCCACAATCACCCAACGGCGATTGCCCCTTATTCGGGAGCAGCGACAGGCTCGGGCGGTGAAATCCGTGACGAAGGCGCAACCGGTCGTGGTGGTAAGCCAAAAGCAGGTCTAGCGGGTTTTCATGTGTCGCATTTACATTTGCCGGAAATGCCCGAAAAATGGGAAACTTATCCAAAAGAGCAGGGCAAAGTTTCAACCGCTGACTACGGCAAACCAGAGCGTATGGCATCAGCGTTGCAAATTATGACCGAAGCCCCACTTGGCAGTGCGGCGTTCTCCAATGAATTTGGTCGTCCAAATCTAGTTGGTTATTTCCGCTCGTTTCAGCTTGACACCTCCGCCGAACAAGACGGCAGCCAAATGCGTGGCTATCACAAGCCAATTATGATTGCCGGCGGTTACGGCAATATCAAACGCAATTTTGTCGAGAAAAATCCGATTCAAGCAGGTGATCTGCTCATCGTATTGGGTGGCCCTGCCATGCAAATTGGTTTGGGCGGTGGTGCGGCGTCATCGGTTGATAGCGGTGAGCTGGATGAAGGCTTAGATTTTGCCTCAGTACAACGCGACAATGCCGAGATGGAACGTCGCTGTCAAGAAGTGATTGACCGTTGTTGGGCGATGGCAGGGAATAATGCGGACGAAGATAAAAATCCCATCGTTTCAATCCATGATGTGGGTGCCGGTGGGCTGTCAAACGCCATGCCAGAGCTGGTCAATGACCATGAACTCGGTGCGGTACTAAATTTGCGTAAAGTGCCATCGCTTGAGCATGGGATGTCGCCCATGGCGATTTGGTCAAACGAAGCCCAAGAACGTTATGTATTGGCAATCCGCCCAGAAAGCCGTGAGCTATTTGACAGTATCTGTGAGCGTGAGCGTTGTCCGTATGCGATATTGGGCGAAGCGACCGAAGTGCGTGAATTAGTTGTCAATGACCCATTACTTAACACGAAAGGTAACCAACAACCTGTCGATATGCCATTACAAGTGCTACTTGGCGGCACACCAAAAATGCAGCGTTCCTTTACTCGTAGTACGCCAAATTTAACCGCTTTAAATCTAGAAAAAGTCGATGTGAAAGAAGCGGTCAAAGATGTACTGCGTCACCCAACGGTTGCCAGTAAATCATTCTTAATCAGTATTGGTGACCGCTCAATCACGGGTATGATTGTGCGTGATCAATATGTCGGACGTTACCAAGTACCGGTAGCGGACTGTGCGGTAACCGCATCTGCCTTACTACCGATTGATGGCAAGCCGATGACCGGCGAAGCCATGAGTATGGGTGAACGTACCCCTGTTGCTTTGATTAATCCTGCGGCATCAGCTCGTCTTGCGGTTAGTGAGGCTATTACCAACATTGCAGGGGCGAATATCGCCAAGCTTTCAGATATTACGCTATCGGCAAACTGGATGGCGGCTTGTGGCGAAGATAAAGAAGACCAAGCCTTGTTTGAAGGGGTAAAAGCGGTGGGCGAAGAGCTTTGCCCTGCACTTGGCATTGCTATTCCGGTGGGCAAAGACAGCTTATCCATGCGTGCCAACTGGTCAGATGAAAGCGGTAATAAATCAGTAGTCTCGCCAATGTCACTGATTATCACCGCGTTTGCCCCTGTGCAAGATGTGACGAAAACCCTAACTCCAGAATTGTTAAAAAGTGCAGAATTGGGCGAAACCGCCCTTTACCGCTTAGACTTGTCAAAAGGTCAATTCCGCTTGGGTGGATCAATCCTTGCCCAAACCATGAGCCAACTCGGTGATACATGCCCTGACCTTGATGACCCACAGGATCTGATCAACTTCTTTAACTTTATCCAACAAGCCAACACGCAAGGCTTGATTACGGCTTATCATGATATCGGTGATGGTGGCTTGCTAGCCACGGTTGCCGAAATGCAATTTACCAGTCGTCAAGGTGTAAAATTGGTATTAAGTGATGACAATTTGCTCGGTCAGTTATTTGCTGAAGAGCTGGGTGCTGTGGTTCAAATCAAAACCGATAAGGTTGCCGAATTGCTAGAGCTTGCTGAAAGAGCAGCCGTAAGCAACTTATTAAGCCTAATCGGTCAAAGCACGGATGAAGATAGCTTAATTATTCAAACGGCAACGCAAAATTTACGTTTTGAACGTAGCGAGCTTGAGCAAGAATGGAGCAAAGTCAGCTACCATATCGCCAAAAACCGGGATAACCCCGAATGCGTACAACAAGCATTTGATTTAATCACCGATAAATCGCATCAAGGTTTAATCGCCCAAGCCAATTATGACCTGAATCAAGCGATTGAAGCCCCTTACATTAACAGCCGCACGGTACAGCCAAAAGTCGCCATTTTGCGGGAGCAAGGCGTCAACGGTCAGTTAGAGATGGCAGCAGGTTTTAAACGGGCAGGACTCGAAGCAGTCGATGTCCACATGAGTGACTTGCTAAAAGGTCGCGTTAATTTACGTGACTTTGACGGGTTGGTGGCGTGTGGTGGTTTTAGTTATGGCGATGTATTGGGTGCTGGCTCTGGCTGGGCAAAATCGGTATTGTTCCATGACGAGCTTCGCATGCAATTTGTACGCTTTTTCACGCGTCCAGAAACCTTTTCGCTTGGCGTGTGTAACGGCTGTCAGATGATGAGCCAGCTAAAAGACTTAATTCCTGGCGCGGAGAACTTCCCACGTTTTATCGCCAATAAATCGGCTCGATTTGAAGCGCGTACGGTGAATGTGAAAATCGAGCGTACCAAGTCGGTGCTACTCAAAGGCATGCAGGACAGTATCTTGCCGATTGCGGTGGCACATGGCGAGGGCTTTGCGACGTTATCGAATAATGACATTGCAGGGATGACGGCGCATGGGCAAATCGTGATGCGGTATGTCGATAGTCACGGCACATCAACCGAGCATTATCCGCTTAATCCAAACGGCTCACCGCAAGGCGTGACGGGGATTTGTAGCACCGATGGGCGAGTAACCTTGATGATGCCACATCCTGAGCGCAATTTGATGGCGTATAACCATAGTTGGAAGCCAGATGCGTGGAATGAAGATGGCGCGTGGATGCGGATGTTTAGAAATGCACGGGCGTTTTTGCGCTAAGCGATGAAACTTCACAATCTTACCTTTATTAATTTATTTGCAGACATAGGCGGTTTTACACCGCCTATTGCTTTTTGGTATGATTATTTTAATTGCCAACCAAGAGAAATTGCATTATGCCAAAATCCAAATCCGATAAAATCACCCTATACCGCCTTAAAGTATCCCTCGACTTTAACCGTAAAGTGCCGATGACCAAGCTTCATCGTATTATCGAACTGTCCGAAAAGGCCACCTTTGAACAGCTTCATTACCAAATTTTTGAAGCCTTTGAACGCTACGACCCGCATATGTACCGCTTTTATCTGACTCGTGACAAAAAAGTCACAGGCATAAAAACCCTTTATGACTGTGCTGACCAAGACATCGTTGGCATGGGTAGCGAATACGACGAAAAAACCTATCAAGATGCCACCACCTACCGCCTACAAGATGCCAGTTTAAAAGAAAAAGACCTGATTTATTACTGGTTTGACTTTGGCGATGACTGGATACACCGTATCCGTATCGAAAAAATTTATGCCTTGCATACCCGATATATTGAAGATTATCAAGTAGATGAACCAGTCTTTGGCGAAATCACAGGCGTGGGTGAAGCCCCACCGCAATATGATGACGACGAAGAATCGGTTTGGCAACAAATTGACGAAAATCCTGACGCCCAAATCGGTATCTTGGTGATGTCACTTGCCAATCCCGAACTCCAGATGATGGGTGAAAAAACCATGACCTATCGGGATTTATCAGAAACATTGGTATTAGAGCCAATGCTCAACGAACAATTAATTATGCCTTTTAATGACTTAGATGACCCCGTTGAATTAACGCCCTTAGCCATCGAAAAAGACAAAGCGATGTTTATGGTAATGAGTAACGGTGATTTTGGTAATATCTGAGCTTAAACTATTGTGGTTCACGTTTATTTGGCATCCCTATCAAGTCTCACGCTTTATAAACGTGCTCAATCATCCTTTCCCTATATCCAAAGATTGTCAAAAGCGATAAAAATCACGGTTTGGTATATAATAACGCTTTTAGCCAATAACCTTGTGGGGAAACTGTGTCAGCGATAGCGACCCAAGCCTTGTCATCTAACCCTCTGCTAGATTGCCAAAACATCACGGTGCAACGTGGTGAATTTGCCCTGTGCGAGGGGGTCAATTTGACCCTCAATCGAGGCGATATTTGCCATTTAATTGGTGAAAATGGCACCGGCAAAACCACCTTTATCATGCAGTTGGCGGGCTTGATTCCGATACTAGACGGTGAGGTGTTTTGGCAAGGTGAAAAAAACTTGCCCGTACAACCGCTGTATATCGCTCACCAAGTCGGGATTCATTTACAGCTTACCGTTGAGCAAAATTTACGGTTTTTATTGGCGTTGTATGGTATCAAACCAACCGCTGATGAACTTGAACAAGCGTTAGACTGGGTGGGGCTTTCAGGTTTTGAAAATGTGGTGTGCTATCAACTCTCGGCGGGGCAGACAAGGCGAGTCGGGCTTTGCCGTTTGTGGTTTGGTTCTCGACAGGTTGTGTCATTTCCCTTTTGGCTACTTGATGAGCCATTAACTGCCCTTGATGTGGCGATGGTGGCAAAGATGGAGCAGCTTCTCTATAACTTTGCCCAAGCGGGTGGGGCGGTATTATTGACCAGCCATCAAGCAGTCGCGGTAGCAAATAGCCAACTTGATTTGACTGGCTACATGGTTTAAGGAGCAAAGCAATGACCTATCCCACCATTGATTTTGCCTCGCTATGGCGTCGAGAATGGCAAATCAAACAGCAAAATAAAGTGCAATGGCTATATCCGTTGGTGCTATTTTTAATTATTATTACCCTATTTCCGCTGGCAATGGGCACCGAGCCAAAGCTACTTAAGCAATTAGGTGTGCCTGCGGTGTGGATAGCAGCAGTATTGTCGCTGATTATGGGAATGGACAATTTATTCCGTCCTGCGCTGGACAATGGCACGCTTGCTCAATTAATCGTTGCTCGAGCGTCGTTACCGCAATGGGTATTGGTGCGGTTGGCGGTGCATTGGCTCACCAGTGCGGGCATGGTGGCGATGTTATCGTTTTTGGCAATGCCGTTATTTGGGCTGACGGGTCAAGAAAGTGTGGCGTTGTGTGCCTCGATTGTGGTGGGTAGTCCGATTTTGCTGTGTCTGTCGGCGATTGCCAGTAGCTTGACCTTATCGCTTAAAAGTGGCGCAGTACTGGTACCACTGATTGCATTGCCAATGCAATTGCCTGTGCTGATATTTGCCACAGGGGCGGTAGGGCAGTTTGCGATGGGTATGAATGGTTTGCCGATTTTGGCATTACTGTTGGCAGGAAGTATTTTTGCGGTCATTGCCACGCCATTTGTGATTGCGTATAGCCTAAAATTGGCGTGGTTAAGCTAAACAGCCGTTAGTTTAACAGCATTAAGTTAAAGATGAAAATTTGGTAAAAATCGAGTAAACTATTGGGTTAGTTAGTTTAATACACTTTGCATCAAACTGGCAATAAAAGTGGCAACGTTAAAGGCAAAATTCCGCAATGGCAGAAAACCCCTCTACCCAAAACCAAGGCTTATTAAGCCGCTTGTGGCAAGGTTTTTTAAAGACTGTTGGCACCAAAGAGTTTTACCGCATATTTGCCCCGTGGGTTAAATATCTCGCTATGCTTGCTTTGATATTGCTTGCTATTGGCACGATTTGGGGGTTGGCATTTGCACCGCCTGACTATCTACAAGGCAACAGCTACCGTATAATTTTTATTCATGTACCCACCGCCAGCCTAGCCATGTCAATTTATTTAGGCATGGCGATTTTGGGCGTCATCTTTTTGGTTTGGAAAATCAAAACCGCCAACCTTGTCGCCCAAGCTATTGCCCCGATTGGCTTTATCTTATGCGTCCTAAGCCTTGTTACAGGCTCAATTTGGGCAAAGCCGACATGGGGCACCTACTGGGTATGGGATGCACGTCTAACTTCTATGCTGATTTTGGCGTTTTTGTATGCAGGGGTAATGGCATTGTTTGCTGCGTTTGAACACACGGCTAGTCGTGGTAAGGCGGCAGCCATTTTATCGATTGTCGGGGCGGTAAATTTGCCTATTATCAAATATTCGGTAAACTGGTGGAATACCTTACACCAAGGGGCGACATTTACCGTGACCCAAGCACCAAAAATGCCAGCGAGTATGTGGCTACCGTTACTGATCATGATGCTCGGTGGTTATTTTTTAGTGGCGGCATTGGCAATTTATCGCACCAATACCTTGATTTTGCAACGAGAAAGTAACAAGCAATGGGTGATTGATGAATGCCATCGTTTGGCAAAAAGAGGATAAGACATGGCCCCGTATTTTCATAGCTTTGCCGACTTCATCGCAATGGGCAAACATGGTGTTTATGTCTGGACAAGCTATGCGTTAACCTTTGCTTGTATTGTCGGCATTATTTTATATAGCCGTGTGCAACGCCAAAAAACCTATCGAGATATTACTACCCAACAAGCTCGACAAAGCCAACGCAATCGACGTCAAGCAAAATAAATGCCTCAAAATTTTAATAGATCATCGATCAATGAAGCCAAAAATATCACTCATCGTTTCCCCTAAAAATAGGTTATAATAAACATATTTAAAAAATACATATTTGGGTAAAATATGATCCCTTACCCATCTATTTAATCAAAAAATTAAAAGCCAAACAGTCATAAGTGAGCAATCAAATGGCGATGAATGCAGTCCGACAAAAAAAAATGATGTGGGTTATGGCAACATTATTAGGGGCGATCGTTGCAGTCACCTTGGTGTTATATGCTGTACGCCAAAAAACGGATTATTACTATGACCCCACCGCGATCAGCCAAGGCAAAGCCCCACAAGATACCCGTATTCGTGCAGGTGGCATGGTGGTAAGGGGCAGTGTAGAACGGGATAAAGCTGACCCAACGATTATCAAATTTAAAATCACCGATTTTAAATCAACCGTGCCTGTAGCGTTTCAAGGCACGTTACCAGACCTATTTGCCGAAGGCTCGGGCGTGATAGCCACAGGCGAAATGACAGGACAAACATTTACCGCCAAAGAAGTACTTGCCAAACATGACGAAAACTATATGCCACCTGAGGTTGCCAAATCGCTAAAAAATCAGCACCAAGCCAATGGTGCCAATACCAATCAGCCACAATTTATGCCCGCCGAGCCTGTCAAACAATAAAATAATTCTCTGCACACGACAGAAAAAACTAAACTAATTTTGGTAAATATTCATCAGTAGTT
>ERZ501005.140-NODE-140-length-11439-cov-8.586964_pt1 | contig 11439 bp, 12 predicted proteins | sample MGYA00248830_ERZ501005 | MGnify/ENA primary metagenome ERZ501005 (study PRJEB25958, sample SAMN03398565) | human skin metagenome | study: EMG produced TPA metagenomics assembly of the Human Skin Microbiome Metagenome (human skin metagenome) data set. | reverse complement strand
GTTTAAATTCCAAAGAAGTTAGACGAGTGACGGGAACTTAAAGGGACGTTTGGCACGCTGCAAGAAATCTAGCTTGTTCACTCCACTGAAAAGGCGCGACAGGAGAGCCTGAGCCTCTAATCAGCATCATCATGCAACGTTGCATGAACGATCATGCCAGCAGAGCGTTGATTTCATCACGCAAACGTAACAGCATCTCCCGCTGATCCTCATCAAGAGTTCCTCCCTGCTCTTTCAAGAGGGTTAAATCCTTGGTGAAGCGCACTGTTGCCTTGGTGAACCGGTTCGTCCTGTCGGCAGCAGGCACCCTGCCCTGCTTCATCTCGCGGACCCTTGCAACCGAGAGGCCGACCTTGGCCTTTTCCCAAAGACGAAGCTGTTCGTCCAGATCCTCAACGGAAGCCAGTTCAGCCAGCATCGTCATCGGGACATGCCGGTTGTTCTGATACTCAACCAGAATCGTTTTATGAAGATCCAATATGTGAAGCGTCCGCGTCACATAGGTCTGGCTTTTGCCAAGCAACCGCCCCAGGCTTTCATGCGTGGATTTGTAGCTCTTGATAAGAGTTGCTAACGCCTGTGCCGTCTCCACCGCGTCCAAGTCCTCGCGCTGCAGGTTTTCCAGAACAGCAAGCAAGGTGGCATCGTCTGTCTTGATGACAAGCGAAGGGATCTGAGTTCTTCCAGCTATCTTGGATGCGCGCCAACGGCGTTCACCCGCTATGATTTCAAAGACACCGCGCTCTATTTCTTTGACCAGGATCGGTTGAAGAACACCGCGTTCAGCAATCGAGCTTGCCAGTCCGTTTAGGCTATCCTCATCGAAGTACTTGCGAGGCTGGTTTGGATTAGTTTGAACCTGATCTAGATCAAGCATCAGGTACTCGCTGTCCTCAGATGTTCCGAATAACGCAACTCGTCCTGTTTCCCGGGTCAGCGCGCTACGGTTATTGGTAAGGTCAGATTTAGACCGGCTCATGTGCATACTCCTTCGCACGGCTCTCAGCGATTTCAACCAATCGATCAGCAATGCACCGGAAGCTCTCATTGCCAGCCACCTCAGGCGTTCTCTCCAAAGCTGGCTTGCCGGCAAGCACGGCTTCTTTATATGCAACCGCGCGACTGATGGGTTCGAACAGTTCAACACTATGCCGCTCGGCAATTGTTCGCAGCTCGGCCAACATCGCCTTGTCCACGACTGTGCGTGGGTCATAATACGTCGGCAAAATACCAAGCACTTGAAGATTGCGGTTAATACGGCGCTTGGTGCGGTCGATCGCGCGCAGTAGCAGCGGAATACCCATCAAGCTCAACTGTTCGGTCTGACTTGGGATAAGAACAAGATCTGCGGCTCCAAGAGCACTGGCTGTCAAGAGGCCCAGGTTGGGTGGTGTGTCGATCACGATGAAATCATAATCGCTGGACACTTCTGATAGTTTCTCTCGGAGAGCTAGGCTCGAAGTCGGATCAGACATCAGGCTGACCTCGATTTCTGACAAAGCAATGCTGGACGCGATCAGATCAAACAAACCGTCGCAGACAGGTGTTATCGCTTCCCTGGTCGGCAGGTCTGACCGGGAGTCGAGCAGGGTTGTCAGAGTCTTCCTCTTCAGTTCCAACCCATGCGCATCCTGGCCGAGATTCGTCGTTGCCGAACCCTGAGGGTCTCCGTCTACCAAGAGTACCCAAAATCCTTTCTTAGCCAGCAAATATGCAACATTAACTGAGGTGGTCGTTTTAGCAACGCCGCCTTTCTGCAAACTGACAGCCAATGTAAGGGCAGGGTTCATGTTTCGAGCTGTGGGAATGCCTCCCCGAGCAGGAGATTGTTCCGCTCGGATAGCCTGTGCTACGATTTGAGGAATACGCTCAGTGCCACTTTCCCACCTACTGATACGAGCTTTATCGTAGCGTCGCCCTAGAACCTCGTTGAGGTGAGCCGCAAGCTGCGGCTGCTCCCACCCTCGGCTCGCCCGGTGCTGGCGTAGGTCGTCGCCAGATATAGTATCAGCCATCATGTCCCCCGATCATTCATGGTTATGGGATGATGCACGTATACACGGAACTGTCAACTAGTTGACATTTTTGTTGAAGTTGAATGGAGAAATCATGCAACGTTGCATGACGGAGCATCCAATCAGCAGCCTCTTTCGCTAACTGCGTGTCGGACTTAACGACATGAGGCGGGTCTTATAGAATCAGGGCACGTTTCGACCGTTCCTCCAGGATATTCCCGCGATGAGCAACTTCCGGCCGACCGACCGCCAGACCGGGTTCCTTTTGCCGCCGTCGGTTGACGAATGGCTGCCGGAAAAGCACCTGGCCCGCTTTGTGGTGAGACGCCATGGGAATCGCATCACGAGACCGGCTTCCCAATGACCCTTTGCAGATGGGTCGAGGAGATCGTGCAGTCTAGTCCGGAGGCCACACGGCTGACGCTTCTGGAACTGATCGTCGGTGCCCTCCTGGCGTCGGGCGGCCATGTCACGCAGGCGATCCTGGCCCTGACGCCGCGACTTGGCTGGCAGGCTTACCATTGGATGCTCGAACGCGGCCGGTTTCGGCTGCTCAGCCTGATCTCGGCGCTGTGCCGGATTGTCCGACGTGAGATCGGGGTGCGGCGCTGCTTTGTCGTGATCGATGACACGCTGGCGCCCCGGTGCTCGGCTCAGGCGCCCAGTGTTGCAGTCCGCTCCGACCACGCGGCCAAGACCAACCGGCCGACGTTCCTGCTGTGCCAGTGCTTCGTCACGTTGTCTGCCTTGGTGCCGTGCCGGGATCAACCGCGTTCGGTGCCGCTGGTCACCGGCCTGTGCCGAAGTTCGGGCAACGCCGGTAGGATCGCCCTGGCCAAGGGCCTGCTGCGTGCCGTCAGCGCCCTCGGTCCGGTCCGCCTGTTGCTCGACGCCTGGTACATGCGCGGCTCGCTGATTCGCACCGCCCTACGCCTTGGCCATGGGGTCATCGGTCAGGTCCGGCGCGACACCGCCCTGTTCGCCCTGCCACCTCCCCGTGAGCCCGGAAGGTGTGGCCGTCCCAGGCTCTATGGGGGCGCCTTGATGGCGATGCACTCGCAGCACTGCCCGTCTCGGTCCACGCCATCGCCGGCTATGGCGGTCGATTGGCCCGACTGCGCCATGCCGTGTGCCGCCCACGATTCCTCAAGGGCGTCATCGTCCGAGTGGTCTGGTGGGAGCTGGAAAAGCGCCCCGGCGGCTGGATCAGGGCGCGCCTGCTGCTGTCCACCGATCCCACCCTGTCCGCCCCGGCCATCGTCGAGGCCTGCTCCAGGAGGTGGAGCATTGAGCCTCTGTTCCGGGATCTTAAAATGATCAATGGCTTGAGGGCCATGTGGCAGCGCGGCCGCATCGCCCTGCTGCGGTGGCTCCACCTCGTCCAGATCGCCCGCACCCTGCTGGTCCTGATGACTGCCCGAGCCGAGCCGCAGACCCTCGCTTTGTTCCGCCTCGGCGGCTGGCGCCCGGTGGTGACCCTGACACCCGGACTGGTCAAGGAGGCGCTCGCCGCACCCTTCCGGAATTTCGAGGCTTTCCGCCTGCTGCCTGAAACCTGCCGGAAATCGGGACCTGTACGCTCAACCGGTCCACCCGCAATCGCCGTGGCTGCCTGAGCACAGCAGAACTCCAGCGTATTCACGGCTTTTACGATCGCTAACGGCGCGCTCAGACGCCCGCCGATAAAGACACCATGCGGTCGAACTAGAAACTCCAGTCCCCTTTGTCACGAAGTTTGAGCCCTTAGTAGCATGACGACCAGTTCCAAGAACCTGCCCGATCTGAAAAGATTTCTCCGCCGCAGAGTTGCAGTAACTGATCATCAGCTTACTGGAGACCGTAGCGCGCCTCGAGGCCAGAGTGGCGGCCCTCACGCACCCTTGTCGTCGAGGCCCCAGCGGGCTCCCGGCGCCGCGGCTTCGAGCCCTTCACCGTGCAGGATCTCCTCCTGGTGCCGCAGGTCATCCGCTTCCGCCGCGAGCGTTGGGTGACACCGGATAGCCAGGAGATTGTCGCACCGCTGCCGCCCGAGATGAGCGGCCACTTTGGCCCCGGGATCGTGCGCTTAGTGCTGATGCAGCACGTCCAGGGGCAGGTGACGGTGGAACGCCTGCGTGCCCAGCTGAGAGGCCTGGGCGTGCGCATCTCGAAGGGTCAGATCGTCACCCTCCTGACGGCCAACAAGGATGTTTTTCATGCCGAGAAGGTCGCCATCCTGGAGGTTGGGCTGGCGAGTGCAGCCTGGGTGACGGTCGACGACACGACGGCCCGCCACGCCGGGGCCAACGAGTACACCACGCACATCGGCAATGACCGCTTCGCCTGGTTCGCCACCCGGCCGTCGAAGAGCCGGCTGAACTTCCTGGACCTGCTGCGCGCCGGCCATCCCGACTACGTCATCAATGCCACGGCGCTGGCCTACCTGATCGAACACGGCGTGCCGGAAAGCAGGTCCATCCGCAAACTCGGTGCAGGTAAGTACCTCATCCGCTGGCTTCAGTAAATTTCCCAGAAAAATCATCAGCCTTCATGCGGCAGCCGAACGCTCGTTTCTGCCAAATTGGCAAGTTGCACCGAGTTTGCGGATGGACCGGAAAGCATCGTCGCCGCCCTGCTCGCCGCCGGGCCTCGGAGCTTTGTCGACGATGCGGCGTGGCAGGCCCACCTGGACAGCTTCGGCTTCGGCGCTGGTCAGCGTCGGCGGGTCACCGAGGCGGTCGGTGCCATCGTCGCCCGTGGCCTGCTGAGCGACACGGTGATCATCTCCGATGATGCCGGCCAGTTCGACGTTTTCCAGCACGCCCTGTGTTGGATCCACGCCGAGCGCCATCTCCGCCGGATCGTCTGCGTCACCGACGAGCAGCAGCGTCAGGTCGCGCTGCAGCGCCAGCTGGTCTGGTGGTTCTACGCCGACCTGAAGCTTTATAAGGATGACCCGAGCGCTATCCGCCGGACGGCCCTGCGGGCACGCTTCGACCGGATCTTCGGTCGGATCACCGGCTTTGCCGACCTCGACGAGGCCGTTGCCCGGACCCACGCTAACAAGGATGAGCTGCTGCTTGTCCTCGACCGGCCAGACATCCCGCTGCATACCAACGAGTCGGAGAACGACGTCCGCAGCTTCGTCACCAAACGCAGGATCTCCGGCGAAACCCGCTCCGCCGCCGGCAAGCAGGCGCGCGACACCTTCCTCAGCCTCCTGAAAACCTGCTCCAAGCTCGCCATCTCGTTCTGGGACTACCTCGGTGCTCGGCTAAATATCCCGGACGCCGACCGCGTGCCCTGGCTCCCCGATCTCATCCGCCAAAACGCCTCAGCGTAATCCACATCAAACCGCTGTGGCCGCTATCTGCCGGCGAAACGGACCAAGTCCCACTACATGTGCCACGCTGACCTGCCGCTGCTGATATTGAAGAAGCGTTACAGGACCTGAGATGCGACGCCTGCTCATCGCTCGGAAAAAGTCAGTCACGATTGCTTAAAAGTCAGCGTTACATTGTGAAACACTTCATCGTCCATTGCAGAATGCGGTGGAGCGCAGGTATCGCGTTGAAACGGATCATCCGTCGCTGGAATTACAGATGAGGTGAGGCAAACGACGAGCTGTCGGTGATTGAAAGGTCAAGGCATCTATAATCGCTGTTAGCCCCAATACGGTGTCGTTAAGCTGATTCTGCTGTTGCCACAGAGGCGGTTTTGTGGAGGCAGCACGATGGCGCGCACGGTGGTAGGCTTGCCCAAGGGAACCCGGATCAGTGACTACGTAACGCTTGGGGTTCTCACGACAACAGTTCCGGCGTCATTGATCGACGCGGTACTGGAAGACACCGGATGTCAGAGCGTCCGCCAGCGTTCGTTGCCGGCGCGGTTGGTTGTTTACTACGTCATGCCCTGGCGCTGTACGGTCAGGCGTCCTATGGCGAGGTGCTGCGTTGCCTGCTGGAAGGCGTGCGCTGGCTGCAGCGCGGCGGCACCAGCCTCGCCTTTGCCACCAAGTCCTCGATCACCAAGGCCCGACGCCGCCTGGGAGTGGTACCGCTGGCCGAACTGTATCGTCGGGTCGCCCGGCCTCTGGCCCGGCCGGGTCTGCCGGGCTGCTTCTTCCGGGGCCGTCGGCTGGTCAGCCTGGACGGCACCACCATCGACCTGCCCGATGCCCCGGACCTGGTCACGCGCTTCGGACGGCCCGCCGCGTCGCGCGGGGAGAGCGCCTTTCCCCAGCTGCGCCTGCTGGCGCTGACCGAGACCGGCACCCACGCGGTGTTCGCCGCCGCTTTCGACCATATTGACATCGGCGAGACGACGCTCGCGCGCCGGCTGCTTGACCACTTGCGGCCCGGCATGCTGTGCCTGGCCGACCGCGCCTTTGTCGGCTTCGAGCTATGGACCGCGGCGCGGGCCACCGGCGCTGACCTGCTGTGGCGCCTGCGCGTCAACCAGGTCCTGCCGTGCGACGAGGTTTTGCCCGACGGCTCGCATCTGAGCCAGGTGTACCCCTCGCCCAAGCACCGCCGCCGCGGCGCGGGTGGCGTGACGGTCCGCGTCATCGACTACCGTCTTGACGGGGTGCCGGGCGCCGAGCCCTTGTATCGCTTGGCGACGACGCTGCTCGATGCCGCCGAGGCGCCCGCGGCCGAGGTGGCGGCGCTCTATCATGAGCGCTGGGAGGCAGAAACGATCTTCGCGGAGATCAAGGTGACGCTGCCGGGAGAGCGGCTGATGCTGCGCTCGCGCCGGGCTGACCTTGCTGAACAGGAGGTGTTCGGACTGCTGCTGGCCCACTTCGCACTGCGCTGCCTGATGGTGCAGGCCAGCGCTGCCGTGGGTGGCGACCCGGATGAGCTGTCTTTTCTGCAGACCGTCCGCGTCGTGCGCCGCCACTTGCCGCTACACGCGGCTTTTCCCCCTCGTCGCCGCCAGAGCATGCTGGCTGTCGTGCTGATCGAGATCCGCTCGGTGCCGGCTGAGCGGAGCCGCGGACGTCATAACCGGCGCGTGGTCAAACGCAAGATGAGCGGCTTTCCGACCCGGAGCCGGGCGGCACCGGCCTGCGGCGGCCGGTTTTGCTACGACGAGCACATCAAAGTCTTGCCGCCCGCCGTGCCGGAGGCCGTTGATCGCGTCCCGGAGGCGCCGGAGCCACCCCTTGCCACAGCTGCCTCGTCCGCTCCGGATTTCCCGGTTGCGGAAAGTCCGCCGATCCCGGATTGCCAGCACCATGTCCGGGCTTGGCGCGTCAGCGAATTGTCCCGCGCTGATTACTGCCGACAGCGGGGTCTTAATCTGCGCACCTTTAATCAATGGGTCGGCCGCCAGCGTCATCAATTCCGTCGCAAGGTGCGGAACGACCAATTACAGCCTTAACGACACGGTATTGCTGTTAGCACTGTAAATTCTCGTCGTTTGCCTCACCTCGGAACGTCGTTTCGATCACCTTCCACGGATCGCGCTTGCCTCAGGCCGTATCTCTGATCAAGGATGCAGCCTGTGGAGGGGCCATGGTGCGCGAAGTTACAAAATCCGAAATCGCTAGAGAGTTTCAGATGGACCTCTTCGACTCGCCATTAGGCGGCCGAGTAAAGAACGACCGTACTTTGATGGTCTGGTCTTTTTTCGGCCTTGGCAGACAAAAGACCCAGCGTCTCCCTACCTACGATGATGGTACGGTCCGGATAGAGGTTTACGGTACGCCCGAGCATGGTGTCGCTAACATGTGGGACAAGGAAATCCTCATCTACCTAGTGAGCCTAATGCAGGATAAGGCTAATCGGGGTGAGGTTGTCGGGACTGAGATGACGTTCACAGCTGCCGATCTGTTCCGCGTGGTCAAGCGTGAGCCCGGTGGTAGTGCCTACGAGCGCCTAGAAGAGTCTCTGATGCGGTTGAAATCGACACAGGTTAAAACGAACATCGAGACCGGCGGCGAGGGTGAAGACTCAGGGTTTTCTTGGATTTCTGAGTATAAGATGCGCTACGCTCGCAATCGTAAGGGTGAGAAGGTATTACGGGCTGTCAAGGTTACCGTGTGCAGTTGGTTGTATCGAGCCGTAGTAAAGGACGGTCGCATCCTCACTTACGACAGCAGGTACTTCGATCTCGGTCCCCTCGAAAAGCGTCTCTACGAAATTGCCCGCGCTCATTGCGGCAAGCAGCGAGGCTTCAAGATGGGCCTGGAGAAACTGCGGCGGCGTGTCGGTTATGGCCAAGGACCAGAAGACCTGAAATATTTTAAACGGGATATTCTCGCTCTTGCCAAAAAGAAGTCGCCACTGCCTGAGTACGGCGTCATGCTCGTTGATCCGAGGGATCCACGTCGCCTTGGTGTTTTGGTAGACCCAAAAGCACCGACGCCGAGGGGACGCACGCCGCTACGTGACTGGCGTGTCTTCTTCTTCAACGCTCTGGAACTTAGCCGCATCCCTGCCTATGCGGCAGTCCCTGAGCTAGATGATGGTGGCTTCCCGGAATCCGAAACTCCTTGAGATGCTTGCCTTTCGGCATTACTGCAGTTGCTTCCTCATCTTTTCTGCTAAGCCTTTCTCGCTCTAGGTTAGCTATAACTGTTACACAGTTATTCCAGTTATCCAGTTAAGGAGTTACGGGTCAGAATTAGCTTTTAATATCAACCCTTTGAAGAGTTTTTGGTGAGGCAAAAGGCGAGGTACAGTGATCGAAACGACGAGTCGAGGTGATCCAAACGACATGTCTAAGTGAGGTAAACGACGAGTTTAGGTGATGAAAAGGCTCCACAGAAAATTGCGGTGATCGAAACGACGAGTGCACAAACCGCAGAAATACGTGAATGGTGATCAAAACGGCGACCAAGGTGAGGCAAAGGCGGCCCAGGGTGAGGCAAACGACGAGCTCCGCAACCACTATCCTGTGGCCTTGAGCAGTTTTGGTCGCTGGAACACAAGTCAAGTCTTCTTAGTTTGCTCGCCGCCGTCTGGTTCAGTGTGCCGCTCTCGGTCGGCATGTTCGACCGCTGCATTCGAAAGGTTGGCATCGTCTGTGAACCGGTCATTGAGGATCTGCTTGGCGACCTTCGTCAGGCCGGCGTGATCCATGCCGACGAGACCTATGGAAGCAGCACGGCCGCGCCTTCGCTGGCTCTGGATCCTGCTGTCGTCGATCACCGCGATCTTCCATATCGGGTCGCGGGCTGCCGGCGAGATCCGCGATCTGGTCGGCGACGCCTTCCTGAACTGGCTGGTCAGCGACGGCTATGCCGCGTACTGGTCGTTCCAAATCTGCGGCAGTCTCGACGCCCCGTCCAATGGCCCGTTTTATTCTATTTCAGCCTGGATGAAGCTCATGGCAGCGGCCTATGTGGCAGCAGGCCAAGCGAACACAGACGCGCTGGCACATCGATATTACCGTGTATTGGATTTATCTTCAATGTGGACCAATCGGTCTGGAAAAGGTAGTCGCTACCAGCACGCGATCAGGTAAACTACTTCCCCAAGTTGTTCATCGTGGGTTCTGAAACGGACATGTCAGCTCAACCGCAACGCATCCTGATCCTGTGCAAGACGTATCCATCCCCAAGCGCCAAGCATGCTGAGACATCCTGCGTGGCAGGAATGATGGAGGATGGAACGCTGATCCGATTGTTCCCTGTTCCGTTCCGTCTGATCAACGACAGCCAACAGTTTAGGAAATGGCAATGGATCACCGCACGTGTCATCAAGTCAAAGGCGGACCATCGGCCAGAGAGCCACCGCATATTCGTTGACACGATCACGTGCGATCCTAAGCCCTTGTCACTCCAGAACCAGTGGCAGGAGCGACGTCCCTGGATAGACCGTCTCCCGATTTATTCCGATTTTGCCGAGCTTGAGGCTGTTCGCCAGACAAGCCGGCAGACTCTGGCGCTGCTTCGCCCTTCCCGGATCCTTGGCCTGGACATCACGCCTGCCGAGAAACCGGACTGGACCCCAGAGGAATTGGCGAAGCTGATACACCTTCAGGAACAAGGCGAGCTCTTCGACCCTACCGACAAGAGGAGCTTGCGGTTATTGCGGAAACTTCCCTTCGATTTTCATTATCGCTACGCGTGCGATACCGCAGAGGGGGTCAAAGAGCATCGCCATAAGATAAACGATTGGGAAATCGGTGCACTATACTGGAAGGTACGAGAAAAGCATGGGGAGGGTTGGAAGCTGCCCTTCACTGCTAAGCTTGAACAAAATCTCCCCGCCAAAGATCTCATGTTCCTCATGGGAACTATGCATCGTTTTCCAGATCGGTGGCTGATTGTCAGCCTGATCTACCCACCTAAGCAACAGCCCGCAAAGCAACTTCAGGGATCGCTCTTTTAGCCGTCAGATGGACAACCCGAGGCGCTCCGGCAAGCGCCGCCGCACGGGCGACAATGCTGCGGTGGCAGAAATTAAAATCAGCTTCGAAGCAGACTAGGCAAGCTGTGGTTTTGTTCGCAATTTGAGCCAACTCGGCGACAACAATGCTCTGAGTTACAAGGTAAGCATTGAAAGCTTTTGTGTAGTTCGACCAGTCACCGTCGGCCTTGTACTGGTTACGTATCGGCTTGGGACATCCCAAAGCGGGAAGATGAGCGTAGACGATCTCGACCTGACGCAGCGCATCAGCAAATGCACGTTTCGAAAAGCCCGATTTTCTTGATAATGGCAGTTCCCGAACGTCTAGCACGGTTTGAACGCCACTGGATTGGAGACGTGCGATGAACGCATCGATCGACATTCCCTCATACCCGAACGTGAATAAATTCATTACCTTAGCGCCTTGATCTAACGTTGTTTGTCACGGTGATCTCAAAATCGCACATCAATCGCTGAGAGGCGAAGAAAATTGCATTCAGATCAGCATTTCACTGGATTTAGGTATAAAGAACAACTGGCTTGGCGGCAGCTTGGACCAGGGCGCCCTCGCAAGTCCGACAAGCGTATCTGCGGCGGACGGTGTGCAGCACGCGCACGATGGCAGGTGCTGCCAGCTTTCAGAACTCAGCTAAAAGATGCGGCAGGATTTGACCATATCCGAGCTACAGCCCATGGTGACTCGTACCTGAAAGCTGACAGAGTTGTCCCGCTAGCCAACGGAGCATCCCGCGGGCCGCGGCGGCGAGCACCTGCTGCTTGCGTTCTTCCGCGCGCAGGCAGTCGAAGGCAATCTCGCAGACGCGCACTTGTTCGGGGTCCGGTCGCCATCCAGAAGCGCAACTCGATTGCATAGTTCAGGCAGGCGATTTCGCGCCTGCGCTCGGGCGTGGAGGCGCTGTCGCCGAGTTGGTGTCAAGTTCGCTCCAGAAGGTCGAAACCCGCCGGAGCGGATTGCCGGCCAAGGCGGTGGCGAGGCGGGCTGTCCCTTTTCCTTAAGAATTTCAAACGTACCCCGCTTGCCGCCTCATGTGGCGTACTGAATTAGAACAATTTTATTTGCCTTT
>ERZ501005.137-NODE-137-length-11543-cov-4.142497_pt1 | contig 11543 bp, 10 predicted proteins | sample MGYA00248830_ERZ501005 | MGnify/ENA primary metagenome ERZ501005 (study PRJEB25958, sample SAMN03398565) | human skin metagenome | study: EMG produced TPA metagenomics assembly of the Human Skin Microbiome Metagenome (human skin metagenome) data set. | reverse complement strand
CACGTTGTTGTACGTTAGGGATATAAGTACCTTCGTACCAGTCACGTTGTACTTGCTCTAGGGCAGGTTGACCTTTTACAGTCGTGAAGGTCAAATCTGGGTACTGGGTTGAAGAGTGGTTACCCCAAATGATCATTTTTTTGATGTCATTCACGGTGGTTTCAGTTTCTTCTGCCAATTGCGCCATACCACGGTTGTGGTCAAGACGTGTCATCGCTGTAAAGTTACGTGGGTCTAGGTCTGGGGCATTGCGCTGTGCGATTAAGGCATTGGTGTTGGCTGGGTTACCCACAACCAATACTTTGACATTACGGCTAGCGTTGTCATTTAACGCTTTACCTTGTGCAGAGAAGATGGCGGCGTTAGCTTCGAGCAAATCTTTACGCTCCATGCCAGGACCACGAGGACGGGCACCCACAAGTAGTGCATAGTCCGCATCTTTGAACGCAACATTAGCGTCGTCAGTTTGTACGACGCCCGCTAGCAATGGGAATGCACAATCTTCAAGTTCCATTACCACACCTTTTAAAGCTTCTAAGGCCGGTGTGATTTCTAATAATTGTAAAATGACAGGTTGGTCTTTACCTAACATATCACCCGATGCGATACGAAATAATAATGAATAACTGATTTGACCAGCAGCACCAGTCACCGCAACACGAACAGGCTGTTTCATTGAAAGCTCCTATTATGATAAGTACAAGATCCTTTGCAAAAGCAAGGCAGTGAAAAAAGCAGAAAAAATTGTCTAAAAAAGCCTGCCTAGTTTATCACTTGTCACCATCAAAGACCATAAATTTATGGGGTCAATTGTCGGGTGAGCTTGACAATTATGGGTTAAAGTAAGGCAAAGAACAAAATAAAAAACGCTTAAAACTAGGCAAAAATTGATACCGCCATCCCTCAATAATTACCATCAATCAAAAACTGACTGGGACAGGCATAAGAGCGGGTGGCACATTGGGCAAAACGTCCGTTATTGTCGTAGCACACGTTAATATAGGTCAGTACAGATTGACCTGCACTATTTTTTTGACAGAAAAAATTAAACGAGTTTGGCTTCATGCCGGGGTTTAAAGATAACAATTGGCGGCTAAAACCACTGGACGCGAATCGATAACTGCGACCACTACTGAGTTCTTTTGGCAGTTTTAATTGACTGGCAAGCGAGTTAATGGTACGAAAATAATTAGGGGTACTTAGGCCACTACAGCGGCCATACTGCTGCCAGATATTTTTGCGAATATTACCGTCTGGAATGACTTTTGAGGTGATCTTTTCTTGCAGTGGCGACATGCTGTAACGGCTATTACTACAAGACTGGTTCGCCACCCGATAAAAATTCACTGTCATCGGGTTGCCTTCGATACATTGGCGAAGATTACCCATGTATGGGTTGAGCTTGCAGACAGCAGGGGATAATTCCACCCCTAAAACACTGTCGGCATGGGCAGCTGGGGTTGCTATAGTACCCATCACCGCCAAGCAGCCAAGTAGTAAGTAGCCAAGTGACAAATAGCCGCTAAACTTTGCCCTTTTTTGATGACTTGAGTTGATAACTAAACTAGCTAAATTTGCCGTCGCCTCAGCATCTTGAAACTTTGCTCTAATCTTTAACGACGCCAATTTGGTAGTGTGTGAAACCGTGTGCCAGTTGGTAAAATCGAGTAACGTTTTTAGACAAGATGACAGCATAACAATTAAACCAAATAGTTGGTGATTAAAAACAAGCAGGTTGTTTTAACGTTTACAGTGAGCTTTTAAATTTACAGTGAGCTTTTAAAATAGAAGGGATAAAAATGGTCATTGACTGATTAATTTTTTGCTTGAAATAACTAAATATTTGCCAAACGAAACTAATGTTTATGAGTCATGCCAATTTTTTGAAATCATACTAACTAGGTCAGATTTTGTAAACCCTGTATATACTAAAAAACAACAGTAATTTATTGACCATTATCAATCAATTAGCTGTTGTTTTTGCAAAGATTTACCAGGTTTATTTAATTCAGATTAATTTAATATTTAGCAGCAATGGTACCCATACGCTGACTAATCGGTTGGTTGCTGCCGCCAAGGAGCACATCATAATTGGTCGCATTTTCCATCACGGCTTTGACATAATTGCGCGTTTCTGAATAAGGAATGGTCTCAACATACTGATCGGCCGCTAGGCTACCGTTCTCAGGTTGCCAAGTTTTGGCCTTACCTGGCCCTGCATTATAGCCCGCGGTAGCTAGTACAGGTTGACCGCCCAATTTATTTAAAATATCGCCCATATAATACGTACCATAGCGAATATTGGTATCGCCCCCTGCGACGCGAGATGGCTCATACGGTTCGCCCAATTTACGTGCGATATAGCGCGCGGTGTCTGGCATGATTTGCATCAACCCCCCTGCCCCGACACCCGAACGCGCGCCGATATTAAAACGGCTTTCTTGACGCATGATGCCATACGCCCACGCAGGATCGATTCCTGCTTGGCGACTGTATTGCACGACACTAGACTGATGGGGCATCGGGAATGCCAGTGCCGAATTTGGAATCGTTTTGGTAGACTCCAACGCATAGATAGCACGGTCGTACCATCCCATGTCCGATGCGGTTTGCGCCGCTGCCAAAATCATCGTCTCATCACCACGGTCACGTGCTTTTTTTACTGCCCAGTTCCATTCACGGTTGGTATAGCTGGGATTGGCGGCAAGTTTATAGAGGGTAAATGCGCGATTAAAGAAACTATCGTTTGCGAGGCGTGAGTAATCACTATTGCTCACTGGTGGATTGGTCGGCAATCGGTCAAAACGCTGCCCCAGTTGGTCTTTGGCGAGCAGTCCATAATAGTCATTGGTTTGCGCCAATTGACTAAATAGCTGATTGGCTTGTTGACGCTGCTGGTTAGTGCCGCCCAATTTGTAAGCTTTGGCAAGCCAATATTGCCATATCGGTTGCTGCTGATTTTTATAGTCCATTGCGCCAATGGCTTGTGCCAAATCTGACCATCGGCTATAGCGTATCGCTGCTTGGGCATAGTTTTCGGCTTCTTCATTATTAAATGGTACGCCCAGACTTTTTTGCATCCAATCAACCGCGTCACTACTAAACCCTTGATCGGTATTGACGCCCATCCTTGCCACACCCAAGGTACGGTAGGCATATTGACGGGTTTTGGCATCAAAAAACTGCGGGTTTCGCCCCACATCATAGTTGAGCTGCATCGCCGCTTCACTGACAGATTTTTTGGCAAGTTGCCCTAAGCCATATAAATATAAATACCGATTGCTGGCGGTCGCTGGCATACTTCCGATTTGTGAGAAAAACGCATTGGGACTGCTACTGATGCTCATGAGCTGATTGTAGCTCATCTGCACGCCCAATCGGCTGGCAAGCTGCACGATATCACCATTGTTGCCCGTGCGTAGCATACGGTACAGTCGCTGCTCACGGTCATCATTGCTAACCATGCGATTGCCATTGAGCTCTGTCGCCAACTGTTGGCAAAGCTGTGGCAGTTTTTTATCCGTGCTGAGCCAAACATTACCTTTTTCGGTATAAGCACGCATGCTATCGCCACCGTGATTGAAGCCTAACGCAATGGCACAAGCTTCACTGGCATCAGGATTGGTTACATAGCTCGCCACTTGTCTAACTGCATCATAATCACCCATCCGCGCTTTGGTTTCCGCATAATCCGCCGCCAATTTTTCTGCCATCGCAGTTTGTGGATAACGGTTGGCAAAACTTACAATCGCTGATGCAGGCTGAGCGTCTAAGTCTTTATTGAGCTGCCAATACTCTGGATACATGGCTAGACTGCCACCCGCCATCATTTGCTGATAGTTGCCCATTTGCGATAAGTTGCCACGGCTAGCTTCACGTTCGGCTTGGTTAAAATAACTATCCGCCGTGCTAGGCGTCCCTACAGAATAGCTACTTGCACAAGCAGATTGTGCAAAAACAGCAATCACACCGCATGAAATCATCGAAAGCTTGAGATTTTTCATAATAATTGGTAAGACCTTTAATAAGAAATAAGATAAATAGGCAAAAAATGACAAAAGTAATGTAAAAATTGGTTAACCTTGCTGAAGCGATTATAACGATTGTCGACTAAAAAAAATTTACCCAAATCTCAACTAATTGTATAAAAATGTTGCAGCGTATTTTATATAACTAATAGTTATTTATTTTTAAATTTAATTAACTATAAATTATCAATTATTTGGATTATGATAAGTCTATTATTAGCAAACTAGATGCGACAAGCCATGACCCATACCCAACACGCCCTAAATATTCAACAATACCAAGACAAATCCCACAACTACCTCAATAGCGCTGTCCATGCGCAAGGCGCTGAGTTCGACAAAATAAAGCAGTTGATTGAGGCGTACAAGCTTGCGCATATATTGGATTTGGGCTGTGGCGGTGGGCACGTCAGTTATCAAGTGGCACCTGTTGCCACATCAGTGATTGCTTATGACATTACCCCTACGATGACCGAAGTTGTCGCCAGCCAAGCCAAAGCACGCGGCTTAACCAATATCACCACGCAAATCGGTACGGCAGAAAAATTACCCTTTGCCGACCACCAATTTGATGCCATTATCACGCGCTATTCTGCGCACCATTGGCAAAATGTACCACAAGCGCTATTTGAGATGCATCGCGCCCTAGCTGACGGTGGCAAAGTGGTGATTGTCGATGTGTTGGGCAATAGCAACCCTGTGCTCAATAATTTTTTACAGACCATTGAAACCATCCGCGATCCCAGTCATGTCAAAGATTATAGTCTTGCCGAGTGGTTGTATTTTGCAGAGATCACCGGCTTTTGCGTGGCGACTGTCGAGATGCAAAAACTGGCGTTAAATTTTGACAGTTGGGTCGCCCGTATGTATACCCCTGATACCAGCATACAAGTGATTCGATCCTTACAAAAAAATTGTGCCGCGCCTGTTAGACAATATTTTGAGATAGATGAGGCTGGCAATTTTAGCACCGATGTCATTTATTTAGTGCTGTCAAAATAATCACTACCGCATCTTGCCAAAAAAATCTGTTATAATTAAGGGTTTATTTTAGGCGAAACATTTAGGTGTAGTCATGACAGTTGCTACTTTTGACCCAAAAGCACAGATTCCCAAAACTCAAAATTTGGTAACGCCAACGCTAGTGGCGAGTGTTGAACCCAACATGCCACCAGCCGATACTCGTGTCAAACGCGTGTTTATCGAGACCCAAGGCTGTCAGATGAATGTGTACGACTCTGAAAAAATGGCAGATGTGCTAGGCGACTCCCATGGCATGGTGCTGACGGACAATCCTGAAGAAGCCGATGTACTGCTCATGAATACCTGTTCGATTCGTGAAAAAGCGCAAGAAAAAGTATTTTCTGAACTTGGACGCTGGAAAAAACTTAAAGAGAAAAACCCGAATTTGGTCATCGGTGTGGGCGGCTGCGTGGCGTCACAAGAAGGCGATAAAATCCAAAGCCGTGCTCCGCATGTCGATATGGTGTTTGGACCGCAAACCTTGCATCGCCTGCCAGAACTGTATGACCAATCTACCAAACAACTGAATGTCAAACCCAAAAACCGTATCGGCGTCGTCGATGTGTCTTTCCCTAGCATTGAAAAATTTGACTTTTTACCCGAACCCAAAGTGGAAGGGTTTAAAGCGTTTGTGTCTATCATGGAAGGCTGCTCAAAATACTGCTCATTTTGCGTGGTTCCCTACACCCGCGGCGAAGAAATCTCGCGCCCACTCGATGACGTACTTGCTGAGATTGACAGCCTTGCTAGCCAAGGAGTACGTGAAGTAACGCTATTGGGGCAAAACGTCAATGGCTATCGGGGCGAAAAACACGATGGTACGATTTGCCGTTTTAGTGAGTTATTGCATTATGTGGCGCACGTTGACGGCATTGAGCGTATTCGCTATACCACCAGCCATCCACTGGAATTTAGCGATGATATCATTGAAGCGTATGCCAAAATACCAAAACTGGTATCCCACCTGCACCTACCTGTGCAAAGTGGCTCCAACGCTATCCTAGCTGCCATGAAGCGTAACCACACCATTGATATCTACATTGAGCAAATCCGCAAACTACGCGCGGTGCGCCCTGATATGTATTTATCAAGCGATTTTATTATTGGTTTTCCCAATGAAACCGACCAAGATTTCCAAGATACGCTCAATCTTGCCAAAGACTTGGATTTTGACCATTCGTATAGCTTTATTTACTCCAAGCGCCCAGGCACCCCTGCGTCAGACTTGCCCGACAATATCGATATGGCAACCAAAAAAGCCCGTTTAGCGGCGTTTCAGCAAGTGATTATTGACTCAACCTGGGCAAAAACCCAAGGCATGGTGGGTCAAACCGTGCGTGTGCTGGTGGAGCAACATGGCGACCGCAATCCTGAATTTTTGATGGGAACGGCGGATAATACGCGAACGGTGCTGTTCAAAGGCGATGACGCGTTGATTGGTAAACTGGTGATGGTAAAAGTCACACGTGCCATGAGTCCGCATTTGGTGGAAGGTGAGTTGGTTGAAGTGTTAGGTTAATATAATGGCATTTGACATGTGGTTTGATTGTGACAATGAGAAAATCAATTGTCAAATTTCGCATGAGGACGAACGTATTTTACGTTTAGCCGAAGGTAACACTAACTTTCAACGCTTACTTGGCTATTGGATAACTTTTATAATGACCCAGTGATTTATCCGAATGTTGCTAAATCACTGGTCGTTGAATTAAATAATTTGGCAGACTATTTTGCGAAAAATAACCGTAAGCAATATATCACTCCCTGTCAGAAAATCGAAAACTTTATCCGTTTGTCAATTGAAAAAATGCAAGTTATTCATTGCATCAGTGACTAAAACACATAATTTAAACAGTAGATTGTGTGTGAATTTTCATCGCCATTACTTGGCGAATCATTTCACTGATATGTTTTTTAGTATCATCATCTTGGGTTACAAGCCAATCACTCACATCTTTATCCAGCAAATGCTGTTGTTCTCGCAACCGATTAAGATGGGAAATTTGTGTCGCTCTTTGAGCATTTGAGAAATCGTATTCAGTTTGCATATTGTTTTTCCTCGTTTTTGGTTGCTTTTCGTGCAGATATTAACCGAATCATATCATCATTATCCACATAACAATAGACAACAACTAATAAGCGATTTGCCATTCCTAATAATACAAATCTTGGTTCATCGTGGTCAACATCTTCACGTACTAGCGCATTCGGGTCAAGTAATGCAATTTTTGCTTCATCAAAACTTACACCATGTTTGATTTTATTACTCTCAGCTTTATTTTGGTCAAAAGTTATTTGTATCAATTTAGCGACCTACATTCATTTTTTCATTCACACTAGAAAAATATATCACATCTCTTTTTCTTTCGTCACCCGTAGCACTTCTTCCAGCGTGGTTTTCCCTGCCAATACTTTTTTGAGTCCATCGGCACGAATTGACGGTGTTTTGCTGCGCGCATAGGCTTCTAACTCAAACTCGGCTGTTTGGCTATGAATCAGTTGTCGCAGTTTGTCATCGACAGGCACCACTTCATAAATCGCAGTACGTCCCCGAAACCCTGATTGATTGCACTTCTCGCAGCCCACAGGTTTTGGCAGTTTAATCTCTCCGACTTCGTCTATTTCAGTAAAAATCTGCGTTTGATAGGCATCGGCAAGTGCCCATGTATGGCAATGCGGACACAAGGTGCGCACTAGTCGCTGTGCCACCACGCCAATGAGGCTCGATGACAACAAAAATGGCTCAACCCCCATATCTTGTAGTCGCGTCACCGCACCAATCGCCGTATTGGTATGCAGGGTCGAGAGTACCAAGTGACCTGTGAGCGACGCTTGCACCGCAATTTCCGCGGTCTCTAAATCGCGAATCTCCCCCACCATCACAACGTCAGGGTCTTGGCGTAGCATGGCTCGCAGACTACGGGCAAAGGTCATATCCACTTTATTATTGACTTGGGTTTGCCCAATACCATCTAGCTGAAATTCAATCGGGTCTTCAGCGGTCAAAATATTACGGGTGTTATCGTTCAAATCCGTTAAAGCCGCGTACAGCGTCGTGGTTTTGCCCGAACCTGTCGGACCTGTGACCAGAATAATGCCATGCGGGCGATGGATTAAGCGTTTAAGCTCGCTATAATCATTGTCTGACAAACCCAAATAGGTCATATTTAATCGACCCGCCTGTTTATCCAACAGCCGCATCACCACACGCTCACCAAAATTTGATGGCAAGGTCGATACCCGCACATCCACTTCTCGCCCAGCCAGACGTAATGAGATGCGTCCATCCTGCGGTACCCGTTTTTCAGCGATATCGAGTTTTGCCATCACCTTGATACGCGACACCAGTAGCGGTGACAGTTCCCGTTTTGGACTGACGATTTCTTTAAGCACACCATCCACCCGAAAGCGCACCGATAGCCGTTTTTCAAAGGTTTCGATGTGAATATCTGAGGCGTTTAGGCGGATGGCTTCAGACAGCAGCGCATTGATTAGCCGAATGATGGGCGCGTCATCTTCTTGGTCCATCAAGTCTTCCGTCTCAGGGACACTGTCAGCGAGACTCATCAAATCGGGATGGTCTTCAAGCCCAGCGGCAATATGCTGAGATTCCCCTGTGTTACCTGCATAGACAGCGGCTAACTGCTTTTCAAAATCGTCACTTTGCGCCATGGCAAAATTCAATGGCAGCGGTACCCCTGCTTGACTGGCAAAACGGTTGGCTTCGTTGATGGCTTCCATAGGGGTATCAGCCGTCATCAACAACGTCGGTGGGTCAGTCAAATCTTGCGAGTATTGCAACAGCAGTTGATGACGTTTGGCAAAACTATAGGGCAAGGCAATCGGATTTAGCATAGGGATGATCGAATGAAATAAGGCAAGAAAAGATGCGTTCCATTGTAGCTTATCAACAGGACAAATCCTACCAAGGCGCACAAAAAGACCCTGAGACAAGCTATATTTTGTTATACTAAAGCATTTTTTACTGATTGATAACCATGACAATCAAACTCTAAAAAGGGATGACAATGACCCAAACCACTTTAACTCAAAATCCTGAAACCCAAAATTCTTCAATCCAAAATACGCTGACCGCCCCAAACGACCTGCTACACATTGGTTCGCGCACATTTAACTCTCGTTTGCTTGTCGGTACTGGCAAATATACAGATTTGGCACAAACAGGCGAAGCCATCGCTGCCAGTGGCGCACAAATCGTCACTGTCGCCATTCGCCGCGTAAATATCGGGCAGAAAAAAGATGAACCCAATCTACTCGATGTGATTTCTCCCGAAAAATACACCATTCTACCCAACACCGCTGGCTGTTTTGACGCGGCTAGCGCCGTTCGTACCTGTCAATTAGCGCGTGAATTGTTGGATGGGCACAACCTTGTCAAACTTGAAGTATTGGGCGATGAAAAAAACTTGTATCCCAACGTCATCGAAACCGTCAAAGCGGCTAAGACGCTAATTGATGATGGTTTTGATGTGATGGTGTATACCTCAGATGACCCGATTGTTGCCAAAGAACTCGAGAGCATGGGCTGTGTGGCGATTATGCCATTGGGCAGTTTGATTGGCTCAGGCTTAGGGCTATTAAATCGTCATACTTTAAGTCTCATCATTGAGCAGACCCAAGTGCCGGTCTTGGTGGATGCAGGCGTGGGTACCGCTAGTGATGCCGCCATTGCCTTGGAATTAGGCTGTGATGGTGTGCTGATGAACACCGCGATTGCCCATGCGCAAAACCCTGTATTGATGGCATCTGCCATGAAACATGCGGTGATGGCTGGACGTGAAGCCTTCTTGGCGGGTCGTATGCCAGCACGTTATATGGCACAAGCTAGCTCGCCACAGACTGGCTATTTTTTCCGCTAATTTATTATTTCATAGTTAAGGACATCGCATGCGTCTGCTCACCGCCATTGACCAGTTATTCATCTTACTTGAAAATCGCAATCAGCCGATGCACATTGGTGGGCTGTTCTTGTTTGAGATTCCCGATGGCGCAAGCGATACCTTTGTCAGTGATTTGGTGAAGCAGATGGTCACGCAAAAGACGCCGCCGAGTTTTCCGTTTAACCAAGTGTTATATCATCTAGCATGGTGGAAAACCGATGAAAACTTTGAAGTCGACCATCATTTTCGCCATATCGCCCTGCCAAAACCGGCACGCATCCGTGAGCTATTGACTTACGTGTCCCAAGAGCACAGCAAATTACTCAACCGTGCCAAACCGATGTGGGAATGTCACATCATCGAGGGAATTGAAGGCAATCGTTTTGCGTTGTATTTTAAGATTCATCATTCTATGGTCGATGGGATAGCGGCGATTCGTTTGGTGAAAAAATCGCTATCAGAATCGCCAACCGAGCGTATTAGCTTGCCAATTTGGTCGCTAATGACCCGTCATCGTCACCAACTCGATGCTTTGATACCAGAAGATAAATCCCTTCTGCGTGTCGTCAAAGAGCAAGCGCTCGCTATCCCACCTGCCATCAAAGCCTTAGGTAAAAATGTGGTAGAGCGATTTCACAAAGACTACATTACCACCACCCAAGCGCCAGATAGCCCCCTCAATCAACCGGTATCAAGCTCACGGCGTATCTCTGCCCAATCTTATGAGCTTATTCGTTTTCAAACCATCGCCAAACATTACGCTGTGACCGTCAATGATGTGATTTTGGCGATTTGTTCGGGCGCGTTACGCCGTTATTTGCTCGATATCAATGGCTTACCCAAAAAACCCTTGATTGCTTTTGTACCCTTATCACTGCGCGATGACAACGATAGCGCAAGCCAACACGTTGGCAATCAAATTACCTTTATTTTAGCCAATCTTGCCACTCACCTTGCCGACCCTGTTGCACGGTTAAAGACGATTAATGGCAGCACCAAAAATAGTAAAAAACGCTTTTCACGGATGAAGCAAGCCTCGTCGATTATTTATAGTGGGGTTGCTTATAGCCGTTCAGGGTTGCAGGTACTTACGGGTCTGTTTCCCGATTATCGCGGTTTTAACTTGATTATCTCAAATGTACCAGGCTCGCATCAGCCTTTGTATTGGCAAGGGGCAAAACTGCAGGCGCTGTATCCTGCCTCGATTGTGCTCAATGACCAAGCGATGAATATCACCTTGTGTACTTACGTGGATAAAATCGAGTTTTGTATCGTCACCTGTAGCCAAATATTGCCCCATAGCCAACGATTACTCGCCTATATGGAAGAGGAACTCAAGCAATTTGAATCGCTCATGAACAATTAGGCTAATGCAAACTTTTATAATAAAAAACGGCAGTGACTGCCGTTTTTTAATGAAATAAACTTTATCTTATCTTTAGTGATTTAAGATTTTTGACAAGAAATCTTTCGCGCGTTCGCTACGCGCACCGGCAAAGAATTCTTCACGGCTACAGTTTTCAACGATATGACCTTGATCCATAAAGATGATACGGCTGGCGACTTGGCGCGCAAAGCCCATTTCGTGGGT
>ERZ501005.136-NODE-136-length-11578-cov-4.369348_pt1 | contig 11578 bp, 9 predicted proteins | sample MGYA00248830_ERZ501005 | MGnify/ENA primary metagenome ERZ501005 (study PRJEB25958, sample SAMN03398565) | human skin metagenome | study: EMG produced TPA metagenomics assembly of the Human Skin Microbiome Metagenome (human skin metagenome) data set. | reverse complement strand
AAGCAGGAAAGTAGCAATCAAAAAAGCAGTCACCCTCAAAAAAGCAATCACCTTCAAAAAAGCAGTCACCCTCAAAAATCGGTATTGGTAGTGGCAGGCGCGGGTAATAATGGCGGCGATGCTTGGTTGGTGGCGCATTATGTGAGCAAGCTTTGCCCGCATTGGTCAGTTACCGTAGTACAAGTCGCAGCGCCTAGCACCCTCGACAGCCAAACAGCAAAGCACATGTACCTGTCAAACTGTGCAAATGCGGCAAAATACTTGACGTTGACAGCATTTTTACAGCCATTCTATGAGCTTGGTTTAAGCTATCAGTATGATGTGGTGATTGATGGGTTGTTGGGGATTGGACTCGATGGCAAGCCTAGCGCTGATTATCAGACAATCATCAATTGGATTAATCAATACCGCAAGCAAGTTCACGCTTGTCAAGTCATCAGCATCGATGTACCCAGCGGACTTAATGCCGCTACGGGCGAAGTGTACGATGACATTGCGATTAAAGCAGACAAGACACTTTGTTTAATCGGGCGAAAGGTCGGACTGCATATCGGGGATAGTAAAGATTATGTTGGCAGCGTTATCGATGTGCCTTTGCTCCCTATTGAGCAATCAGGCATCTTGTTGCATTCCACGCTACCTAACTTACCACAACGTCAGCAGGTGAGCCATAAAGGTACGTATGGTCATGTACTCATCATCGGTGGCAATCGGTTACAGGATGGGCATGGCATGGCAGGGGCGGCGATATTGGCCGCCAGTGCAGCATTGAGCAGTGGCGCAGGCAAAGTCACCGTTGCCTGTCATCGTGATTTTCATTCAGCCATTGTCACCGCTTTGCCCAATGCCATGACCGCGGATTTACACAATATCGCTAGCGTCATCGAGCTGATTAACGCGGTGGATGTGGTTGCCATCGGCATGGGTTTGGGTAGGGATAAAGTAACGCTTGATTTATTTAACCAGTATCTTATGGCCATCAAGCAATCAGAGAAGCTATGTGTCATTGACGCTGATGGTTTATACCATTTAGCAGATTGGGCAGGCACGAGTGACGGTTTAACTGCTCCAATTCCACCACGATTGGGACAGTCAAACCAACGGTTTTATCTAACGCCGCATTCAGCGGAAGCAGGACGTTTGCTCAATCAGCCCTATACTGATATCGATCGAGACAAAATCAGCGCGATTCGGGCATTAGCTCACCAATATGGGGGCAATTGGCTTATCAAAGGGGCACAAACGATTGTGCTTGAACGAGACTGTCTTGAACGAGACTGTATTGATATTTGCGGCTTGGGTAATGCCGGTATGGCAACGGCTGGCATGGGCGACTGCTTGGCAGGTCTGATGGCGGGCTTATTGGGGCAAGCAATTGCCGCACCCATGATAACCTCCGTGCTCATACATGCCAAAGCAGGTGATACGTTAGCAGAAAAAATGGGTGAATATGCGTTGCAGGCAAATCACATGGCATCGGCAATCGGTGACATCATCCATCAATTCACGGACCATTAAAATCATGGCAGGTTAACAAGGTTCAATAGAAAAAAGGTGAGAATTCACTCACCTTTAACCTTTACACACCTTTAATTTTAATTGGATACTAAAGTCATATAGCATGCAAAATTATTTACAGTATTGGCTCACTGTTTGCGCGACTTGCTGACGGCGTAGCTCAATTTCACGACTATCTAAGTATTTACGTTCACCTTTATTATCCATCTCATAGACGCGCCCGCCTTGGTTTAAGTTGGCAAGGGTGTTTTGTAAGGCTTTACAGCGCTCCGCATCTTGCTGTTTTTTGAGTTGCTGATTTTGTGCTTCAAGTTCAGCAGCACGTTTTTGATCGGCTGTCAGCGTTGGTGATACACCTGATGCAGCACCTGTGCTATTGCCAGCGGTTGCAGGTGCACGACTACTAGGTCCAAGTTCACGGGTATTAATCACTTGCACTTGTCGCAAATTAACACCATTGGTCGGGGCATATTGGCTATAATGCGGTACACCATTTTTGTCAGTCCACTTGTAGTAAGTGGCTGCATTTGAACTCGCCATAACGAATGGTGATAACATGAGTGATAACAAAAACAGTGGCTTTAACATTGTTTTTCCTATGCAAGAAACGAGAAAATTATGCGATAGCCTATCACAGCTTGATAGCTTTTAGCAGTAAATTTCGACAAGATAATCGTTTAATTTCCTAAAGGTAATTTTCTAAAAATGACTGGCTCAATCAGTCTGAGATTTTAAAGTTTATCAATCCTTAAAACCAAGCCTTAAAATCAAGCTTCAGACAATTCATTTATCTATAACTAAAAGTTATAAATCCTAGTAGCTTTTTTTTATTGACAAGTGTTAAAAAAACTCACATCATAAGTCCTCTACTGGTCGTTAGTAACAATTATCGTTGGTTACTAATTGGTAAAATCTAAGCTAATTGGCGCTATCCGCTGATTAGGCTCTACAATTGGATGAGAGCATTTTTTACCGTTGTTGTTGTTTATGAATCTAAACAAAAGAATCTAACAACCCTGACTTATCGGTCAACAAAGACAAAAAGTAGCCATCAATTTATACATTACGTCATTTTCGTGATGCTTTCTTTTTTGGTTATCATGCTTTTTGCCCTCGTCTGATTTGTTCACTGTTACCTTATGGCAGTGTTGAAGATTCTTGCTAATCATTTAGCAATTTTTATCTAAAACAACTTCCCAGTATCATTTTTGAAGACGACCATAAAAGGTGATGACAGTGACTCAAACTACCCAAGCTCCCAATATGACGGGAGAAAACCAAACGGCTCACGCTGCACCCAATTTTGACAAAAAAACCGCCAAAGCCTCAGCAGGTGAACCTGTCATGATGTCTGGTGCAGAAATGCTGGTGCAAGCGCTAATTGACGAAGGTGTTGAATACATTTTTGGCTATCCAGGCGGCGCCGTGTTGCATATTTATGATGCTTTGTTCAAACAAGATAGCATTGAGCACATCCTCGTGCGTCACGAACAAGCAGCGGGTCATATGGCAGATGCTTATTCCCGTGTGACAGGTCAAACAGGGGTGGTATTGGCGACATCAGGTCCAGGCGCCACCAATACGGTTACCGCCATCGCTACCGCGTTTATGGATTCCATTCCGATGGTTATCATCTCAGGTCAGGTGCCTTCAAGCCTCATCGGTGATGATGCGTTCCAAGAAACTGATATGATTGGTGTGTCACGTCCTGTCGTCAAACACAGTTTTCAAGTACGTCATGCCAGCGAAATCCCAGAAATCGTGCGTAAAGCGTTTTATATCGCAAGCTCTGGTCGCCCAGGTCCTGTGGTGATTGATGTACCTAAAGATAAAACTGCGCCTAACGAAAAATTCCCTTATCATTTCCCTGAGTCGGTCAGTATGCGTTCTTACCAACCATCGGTTCGCGGTCATTCAGGACAAATTCGTAAAGCCATCGAAACCTTACTTGCTGCTAAACGCCCTGTATTATATTCAGGGGGTGGCGTGATTGCGTCAAACGCAAGTGCAGAATTAACCGCATTAGCCCGTTTACTTAATTTACCGGTGACCAATACTTTGATGGGTTTGGGCGCTTATCCAGGATCGGATAAACAGTTTTTAGGTATGCTTGGGATGCATGGTACGTATGAAGCCAATATGACCATGCACAATTCAGATGTGATTTTGGCAGTGGGTGCGCGTTTTGATGACCGTGTGACCAACAATACGCAAAAATTCTGTCCAAACGCTAAAATTATCCATATTGATATCGACCCTGCATCAATCTCAAAAACCATCAATGCACACATCCCGATCGTCGGTGATGTAAAAAATGTGCTAAGTGATATGCTCGCCGTATTAACAGAAAATAACGCACAGCTTGACCAAGCCGCGCTAAATGATTGGTGGGCGCAAATCAATGAATGGCGTAAACGTCATGGTCTACGCTATGACAAAGACGACAGCAATGGCATGAAACCACAGCACGTTGTTGAGCGCTTATATGAGTTAACGCATGGTAAAGCTATCGTCACATCTGATGTGGGTCAGCACCAAATGTTTGCAGCCCTATACTATAAATACGATGAGCCGCGTCAATGGTTAAACTCAGGTGGGTTAGGCACTATGGGGGTAGGATTGCCTTATGCAATGGCAGCCAAACTTGCTAATCCAGAGCGTGATGTGGTCTGTATCACAGGTGAAGGCTCAATTCAGATGAATATCCAAGAGCTATCAACTTGCCTACAATATAACTTACCAGTGAAGATTTTAAATCTTAATAACGCCCAGTTAGGTATGGTAAAACAATGGCAAGACATGATTTATGAAGGTCGCCATTCGCACTCTTATATGGATTCATTGCCAGATTTTGTCAAACTTGCAGAAGCTTACGGTCATGTCGGTATCCAAATCACCGACCCAGCCAAACTTGATGAACAACTTGCTTATGCTTTATCACTCAAAGATCGATTGGTATTTATCGATGTGCTCGTCGATAAAAATGAGCATGTTTATCCAATGCAATTAGCAGGTCAGTCAATGCGTGATATGTGGTTAGCCAAAGGGGAGCGTACCTAATGAAACATTTAATTTCTGTCTTAATGGAAAATGAATCAGGGTCACTGTCTCGTGTGGTTGGCTTATTTTCACAACGTGGTTACAACATTGAGACATTGAACGTCGCGCCAACCGATGACCCGACTTTATCGCGTTTGACTTTGACCACAGATACCGATCAAAATAAGATTGAGCAAGTGACCAAACAGTTGCACAAGCTGATTGAAATCGTTAAAGTAACCACGCTGACCGATAGTGTACATATTGAGCGCGAACTCATGCTGATCAAAGTACGTGCCACGGGTAGCAACCGCGAAGAAGTGAAGCGCTGTGCGGATATCTTCCGTGCAAGTATTGTTGATATCACGCCCAATGTCTATACCATTCAAATTGTCGGTGACACCGCAAAATTGGACGGCTTTATCGAATTGATGGGACGTGAACGCATTTTAGAGGTCGTACGTTCTGGTGTTATTGGTATCGCTCGGGGTGAAAAAATCCTCAGCGTCTAAATTTACCAACCTTTTAATCTTTTAATAGTAGTTGTTTTTTACACAAGGAAATAGTTATGAACATTTTTTATGATAAAGATTGTGATCTATCAATCATCCAAGGCAAAAAAGTTGCGATTATCGGCTATGGCTCACAAGGTCACGCACACGCATTGAACCTAAAAGACAGCGGTGTTGATGTCACAGTTGGCCTGCGCAAAGATTCATCATCTTGGAAAAAAGCAGAAAATGCCGGCCTAAAAGTGGCTGAAGTAGAAGAAGCAGTCAAGCAAGCTGACTTAGTCATGATTTTGACCCCTGATGAATTCCAAAAACAACTTTACAATGACGTGATTGAGCCAAACATCAAACAAGGCGCCACGCTTGCATTTGCCCATGGTTTCTCAATCCATTACAACCAAGTGGTACCACGCAAAGACCTAGATGTCATCATGATTGCGCCAAAAGCACCGGGTCATACCGTGCGTAACGAATTTGCCACAGGCGGCGGTATTCCTGATTTAATCGCCGTTTACCAAGATGCGTCTGGTCAAGCCAAACAAGTGGCGTTATCTTACGCGATGGGCGTCGGCGGTGGTCGTTCAGGTATCATCGAAACAACGTTCAAAGACGAAACTGAAACGGACCTATTTGGTGAGCAAGCGGTACTGTGTGGTGGTGCGGTTGAACTAGTCAAAATGGGCTTTGAAACCTTGGTTGAAGCAGGTTATGCCCCAGAAATGGCTTACTTTGAATGTCTACACGAATTAAAATTGATTGTAGACTTGATGTACCAAGGCGGTATTGCTGATATGAACTACTCAATCAGTAACAACGCAGAATACGGTGAATACGTGACAGGTCTAGAAGTTATTAATGACCAATCACGTGAAGCGATGCGTAATGCCCTAAAACGTATCCAATCAGGCGAATATGCAAAAATGTTTATCGCTGAAGGTATGTCAGGTTATCCATCAATGACAGCGCGCCGTCGTCAAACCGCTGAGCATGAAATCGAAAAAACAGGTGCCAAACTTCGCGGTATGATGCCTTGGATTACCTCAAGCAAAATCATCGACAAAGAGAAAAACTAGTTTTGCACCCAGTTAGTTTTACCAATGACATCATACCCAATTGGTAAAAACAATAAAGTCAAAATAACCCTGCGCCGTGTAAAGTTACATAGACAGGGTTTTTTAGTATAAAATAATGGGTATCGATATAAAGTTTATGAGATTTGTTTTGAATATAGCGTCTGTTTGGCAGTTGTCGACTGCAACTTTTTTACACACTTTTAGCGGTATGAGTGCTTTGCCTGCATTGGCAAATCCTTTGAATCACCTGATGGGGGATAGCTATACGTTAAATTGGCAAGCAATTTATCTGGTCGGTACGTTAATTGTCGCCCTACTGATTGCGTATGAATCCATAGTTTTAAAGAAAAACTTAGGAAAACTGCCGCAATCGACGTTATTTAGCGTGAGCTCCATATTAGAAACTGTGTGGCTTATGGTATCTGTGGTCGCCGTATATTATGGCGGATTTAGTAGCATTGCCAAAGTCGTGCCATTTGCCTATATTTTATATAGCATATTTGGTTGGATTTATGGATTTTATCTACTCAAAGACCAGGCGGGTGATATTAAAGATGTCGATGACATGAGTATGCCCATCAAATATATGGACTACAGCCTATCATTTTCACTGGTGATTACGGTGACCAGCATTGCGATATTTATCAATATGTTGATGAACGGTGTAATCGCCTTTAATCTAGCTTAATAAAGTCAATTTAAATCCCTTTTTAATTGTAACTTTGTGGTAAAAAGTTCAAAAAATAGTAGGTGAAACGCTAAAACTAGGCTATACTGTCATTATTCGCTAAAATACACTTAACAAACTTTTGGCGATGACAATTTATAACACCCTGTATTTACCTAAGTAATTGCAAGCGTTATAGATAACATAGTTAATTTTTAATGTAGGATTTTTTATGTCAGATAAAGCTACTGGTACTGTAAAATGGTTCAATGAGAGCAAAGGTTTCGGCTTCATCGCTCAAGACAATGGCGGTCAAGACGTTTTTGCTCATTACAGTGCAATCCAAGGTTCAGGTTTTAAAACACTTAAAGAAGGTCAACGTGTGAGCTTCGTATTGAGCCAAGGTCAAAAAGGCCCACAAGCCGAACAAATCGAAGCACAATAATAATAACTACAAGCTTAATTGTTTGTTTATTAACTGCTTATCTTAATTAGCTTGCAATAAAGAAAAACAACCAGACGATAGGTTGTTTTTTTTTGCGCGTTTGTTTTGTGTTCAATGTTTATATCAAACACAAGACGTTGTATATTGAATATTTAGTTAAAAAATTTCCCTAATTATTTTAGTTATGATATATTCGAAAAATTCAAGAATTTTTGATGTTTTCCAACCATTTTTTTATGACTTAAAATTCATAGGATTTTCTTGATTTGTTGGGTAAGTTATCGCAACATATATTATTAACGAAGATAATGGGTATTGTGAGTATTCACAGTATAACTATTCTTTTTAGCTTGCTAAGTTAGCTCACCAAGCTAGTTTAAGTTAAGAAGAATAGGATGTTCATTTTATCATGACTGGGGATACTTGGATTTATCCTCCTTTTTTAATTCATATAACAAACGAGGAACGTATGAAAGCATTAGTTGCTGTTAAACGTGTAGTTGACTATAACGTAAAAGTTCGTGTAAAAGCGGACAACACTGGTGTTGACCTAACCAATGTTAAAATGTCTGTAAACCCATTTGATGAGATTGCTGTGGAAGAAGCTGTACGCCTACAAGAAGCGGGCGTGGTCTCTGAAATTGTTGTTGTATCTATCGGTCCAAAAGAAGCACAAGAACAAATCCGTGGCGCAATGGCACTGGGTGCAGATCGTGGTATTTTAGTTGAAACTACTGACACTGTGCGTCCACTACAAGTCGCAAAAATTTTAAAAGCGATTGCACAAGCTGAAGCTGCTGACATCATTTTACTAGGCAAACAAGCGATTGATGATGACAACAACCAAACAGGTCAAATGCTAGCGGCATTACTAGATGTAGGTCAAGCAACCTTTGCATCACAAGTAAAAGTCGAAGGTGGTAGCGTCAATGTAACACGTGAAATCGATGGTGGCTTACAAACCGTTCAGTTATCATTGCCTGCGGTTATCACCACTGATTTACGTTTAAATGAACCACGTTATGCCAAACTGCCTAACATCATGAAAGCGAAGAAAAAACCATTAGAAGAGAAAAAACCAGAAGATTATGGTGTTTCTACCGCTAGTAACATTCAAATCGTAAAAGTAACGCCACCTGCAGAACGTAAAGCGGGTGTTAAAGTTAAATCGGTTGACGAGTTAATCGATAAATTAAGAAACGAAGCTAAAGTTATCTAATCATTTAACTACCTTCAATTTAATTCGTCATTTAACGATAGCGATTATCAAATATTAAGGAAAATCTCATGGCAATTTTAGTATATGCAGAACATGATAATAAAGAGCTGAAAAAAGCAACACTCAACACCGTAACGGCAGCAAGCAAAATCGGTGGCGATATCGTTGTATTAGTTGCAGGTCTTGGCTGTGAAGCCGTAGCAGAACAAGCCGCTAAAGTAGCGGGGGTGTCAAAGGTGCTTTGCGCAAGTAATGCTGCTTTTGAGCATCAACTGGCTGAAAACGTCGCTAAACTCGTGGTATCGCTTGCAGGTGATTATAGCCATATCGTTGCACCAGCAACAACCACAGGTAAAAACTTCTTACCACGCGTTGCCGCTTTGTTAGACGTCAATATGCTAACTGATGTAACCGCTGTGATTGATGCAGAGACATTTGAGCGTCCAATCTACGCAGGTAACGCCATTGCAACCGTTAAAGATACTGAAAGCAAAAAAGTTATCACAGTTCGTACCACTGCATTTGATGCAGCGGCAGCAGAAGGCGGTGAGGCTAGCATAGAACAAGTAAGCGCAGGCGAAGATGCGGGTAAATCAAAATTTGTCGGTGAAGAGTTGGCAAAATCTGATCGTCCAGAATTAACTGCTGCAGAGATTGTTGTATCAGGTGGTCGTGCATTAGCCAGCGGTGAAAACTTCACCAAGTATATTGAGCCACTGGCTGATAAGCTAGGTGCTGCGATGGGTGCATCACGTGCGGCAGTTGACGCAGGTTATGTGCCAAACGACCTACAAGTGGGTCAAACGGGTAAAATTGTCGCGCCAAACCTATATATCGCCGCAGGTATCTCAGGTGCTATTCAGCATTTGGCAGGTATGAAAGATTCAAAAGTTATCGTTGCCATCAACAATGACCCAGAAGCGCCTATCTCTCAAGTGGCTGATTATTTCCTAGAAGGTGATATTTTTACAGTCTTGCCAGAACTAACTAGCAAATTGTAATTGCCGCTATCATAAGCTACTAAGCGATAAATATATAGGCGATAAATATAAAAAAACCTCATATTTTTTGAGGTTTTTTTATTTGCTATTTACTGGCTAAGCACTGACTTAATTATCGCTAAAAGTATATTGATTGTTGTATAGCGACTAGGTAATATAATAAAAATTGTGGGATTTTATTGATAGTAAATTTTCTGGGAATAAATTGTGAAAATGGATTTAAAAAAATTCCGTACAGAAATGCAGCAGCGGCTTAGCGAGCAGCAACTAGACAATGTGAAAGTACGTCCCTTTATCTGTTCAGGGTCACCCCTTAATTGCAAAATTATGATGGTCGGCTACAATCCAGCTCGCGAAGTTAATTTAGACGTGTTTGATGCCGATATTTGGCATGATGACATAGGGTTTGATCGTGAATCGTTTGCTGAGCATTATGACATCGCTAGCTACAATGATGATTTACAGTGGAATCGCAACCATATATTTCAGCAAAATTTGATTGATGAAATCTCAAATCATCCTGTGATTGAAACTTACCTTTATAGTGTTATCACCCCCAAAAAGACTTTATTAAGCCCTCAGCATAAACATACCCATCTATTTGATTGGCTATATGGTATTCTCAAACCTGTTTTAATCATTACCCAAAATATGGATGTCATTAAATATTTTGAGCGAGAAGCCAATAAAACTCTTGTGAGAAATACATTTAACGCCATTACTTATCGCGATTTACACTGTGTGATTTTGCCCATCAGCCATTTATCCAAAAAATGGAATGACACCGAAATGTACCATTTGAAAGAAGAAATTGATGAGCTGTTTAATTTAATTACTGTTTAGAGAATAGTGTTTAATTGATAAATTTATAAACCAATAATAAAAAAACCTAACAGCATCATCTGTTAAGCTTTTATAATTAAAGATAAAATTTATAACCAACCTGCCTTTTTAAAGCGATAGTAAAGCGTGAAACAAATGGTCAAAATAACGGCTAATAAGACATAGTAGGCATAATGCATTTTTAGTTCAGGCATATTTTCAAAGTTCATCCCATAAATCCCTGCGACCGCGGTCGGAACCGCGAGGATACCTGCCCAAGCGGCAAGTTTTCGTACCACATCATTCTGACCCGTATTTACCACTGCCATGTAAGTATCCATGGCAACACTGAGCATTTCGTTGAGTCCATTGACCGCATCGAGCGCACGCAGTAGATGGTCATTGACGTCGCGAAAATACGGTTTGGCTTGGCTAGGGAAACTTGGAATCAAATCAGTCTTTTTATGATTGATAAAAAAATTACAGATATCTTGTACGGGCAAGATGACAGCACGCATATGTACGAGCTGTGATTTTAATTCATACAAATTGCGCAGTGTATGCTTGTTAAAGTTTTCAGAGAAAATTTCCCGTTCTTGCTCGCGCAAATAACGCCCTAATTTTTCAGTGATAGGTAAATAGTTATCGACGATAAAGTCTAAGATGGCGTGCAGTACGAAGATGGGTCCAAGGCGCAATTTTTCTGGTCGGCGATGACAAAAATCTCGCACACTTTGGTAGCTATGAGAGGCACCTTGACGAATAGTGATGATATATTGCTTGCCCATAAAGATGGCCGTAGTGCCATAACGAATGGTGTTTTCGGTCAATTTGGCGGTTCGTACCACCACGAACACACTATCATTACCATAGCTTTCAACTTTGGCGCGTTGATGTTCAGCAAAAGCATCTTCATTGGCAAGTTCGTGCAAGTCAAATGCCTCTTGAACTTCTCGAATGGTTTCGATACTTGGGTCATGCAGTCCTACCCAAACAAATACGTTGTTGTTGGATAATTCGCGGCGCACATCATCAAGTTTAATCTCGCCGATTTTTTCCCCAGATTTACGAGAGTAGGCGAAGCAGTTGGCAATCTCATTTTTCCCTTTAAAGCGATCTTCGGTGATTTCAGCTTCAGGGTTGTACTCAGGGGGTGGTACATCGGTCGGTGCATAGACTTCGACAGTGCCGTCATCGTCATAATTTTCGCCATAGATATAACTATCATCACCGTGCAAATCGAGTTCTTCATCAGCGATTTCATCATACATGACATCAGCGT
>ERZ501005.135-NODE-135-length-11625-cov-18.440190_pt1 | contig 11625 bp, 9 predicted proteins | sample MGYA00248830_ERZ501005 | MGnify/ENA primary metagenome ERZ501005 (study PRJEB25958, sample SAMN03398565) | human skin metagenome | study: EMG produced TPA metagenomics assembly of the Human Skin Microbiome Metagenome (human skin metagenome) data set. | reverse complement strand
TAAGTTGTCTTATCAATTTGGTTGTTCTTGCTTTTCCTTTAGCATATCATGCTTTTTTTGGATAGTGCGTAAGTTCTATAATAAATTTAGCATTGTTGGTGAAATTTATCAGGAACCTAATCTCAAAGCAGACAACTTGAAGAGAATTAAGAAGAGCTATCTTGACTTTAGGGAATTAATGAAGCCAACTGATTCAATTAAAGCCAATGATAAAGAATTATTAGACTGGTGGTTTAATACATATAAGCCTAAACAATCACTTATACCAATTAGTTTTATTACTCCAGATAAAGATGATTTCAAATGCATTTACGCATATCTGATTTTCTCAATTTGGAATACTTTTAATAAACCACCTCAACAAATTTTAGACGAATCAAAAGGGAAATTAATGCATTCAATTTCATCACTTGTGCCTGAAAGAAATATTCCTAAGAAAATTAAAATTAGTTTCGATTTAAAGCCAAATAGTGATATTGAAATTTTTGTAAATAAGATGAAGGAAGCCTATGGTAGAAATCAAAGAAGAGAAAAGGCTCAAGCTAAGAGCCACACTATTAGATTGACTGATTCTGAATATAAATCGGTAAGTGAAATTGCTAAGAAATATAAACTAACACCTAAACAATTAATTTCAATTTTTGTTAATTGTCTCGATAAGGAGCTAAAAGTCGATGAACTAATCGAGCGTTATAATCACAGTAAGGCATTAGAGAAGGTATCAAAATCGACCAAATTAAAAGGAGCTATTAATAAAAGCAGGGGATAAAATTTCATATTTCTACACCTCTTTTTTTAAGCTCTTCTAATAAAGTATCAGTATCCATATCACTAATAGATACTGCTTTATGCTTATCAAGAGAATTTTCTATTTGTCGACGAGCCTGTTGTAGATTTGGTACTTTTCCAGTATCACGTAATAAATCTAGAAAATCTGCCCAAACTTGCATGATTCTTCGGCGTTCTTCAAGGTGTTGAGCGTGATTATAGACAGCACGAATATTATTTCTTTTATCATGAGCCAATTGTTTCTCAATGGCATCGCCCATATAGCCTAACTCGTTGAGATTTGTAGAAGCAATATGACGGAATCCATGACCAGTTTGTTTGCCTGCATAGCCTAAAATATCTAGAGCATTATTGATAAACTCTTCACTGTATGGCTGATTTGTGCCTGTGTTAAAGAAGACATATTCATATCTACCAGTTAGTTGTTTCAGTTCTTCTAATACTTCTAACATTTGACGAGATAAAGGCACTACATGCTTTCGAGCCACTTTCAAATTATCAACATCGACACGCCATAATTTATTAATAAAATCAATATGTTCCCATTTCATCATGCGTAATTCAATGGTTCGACAAAATGAGTAAGCTAGAAACTTCATACCCAACCGAGTCTGTTCATGTCCATGATATTGGTCTATCGCTTGGAGTAGTTTAGGTAGCTCTTCTAGTTCAACATGTTTCATGTGTTTTGTTTTAGCCTTTGGATAAAGGTCTTTAATTCCATCAACAGGGCTATGCTGAATTAGGCGTTCGATTTTGGCATGCTTAAAGATTTGCTCTATTAAAGCAATGGTACGTCTTGTCACTTCTCTGGGAGGTGTGCCGTCTGGATGTTTGCGAGATTCCATTGATTGAGCTAAGGCTTTGCAGTCTTCAAATGTTACCTGTTCAAGCCCAATACCTTTAAAGGCAGGAAGTACATCTTTGTGTAACCGATTAAAGTCTTGTTGGTAAGTTCTAGGCTTGACAATCATTTTGCGGTTTTCTAACCACGCTAAAGCGTAGTCGTTAAACAATTTTACATTTTGGTCTGCAAGTTTTTTTAAGCGTTTTTCTTGCTTTGGGTCTAACCCTTTGGTTAGTTGTAAGCGAATTTGTTGGTTAAGTTCGCGAGCTTCAGCTAAAGAGATTTCAGGGTACGAACCTAATGTTATGTTACTTTGCTTTTCATTATAACGATAGGCACTTACCCAAGTTTTTTTGCCAGTTGAGCGTACCCAGAGCTGTAAGCCATTACCATCACTGTATTTATCAGGTCGATTGGCTAAACAGTTTTCTTTGGGTTTTAGATTTTTGACTTCAGTGTTGGTCAGCATGTTAATACTCACAAAGCCTTTCAACACTGCTAATATCAATGCTTCACTACATTTTGTGTTGGTATAATGGGAGTGCAGAAGGCAAAAATGTTGGTATAATTTTGGTATAAATTTATTCTATACTAACAAATATACCAACGCAAATATTGGATACAGTGAAAAAACGTCGGAATAATTTGGAAATTAATAAAAATAGAATTTGGCTGAAAGCCTTGCTAGCAAAGAGTTTTAGGAAAGCATAGGACTGATTTGGAAGAAGAGTAAAGCTTGAATTGGCGGAGACGGAGGGATTCGAACCCTCGATACGCTATTAACGTATACACACTTTCCAGGCGTGCGCTTTCGACCACTCAGCCACGTCTCCGTTTTGATAAGGCAGGCTACAGCATTTGATAGTGTAATCATCAGCCTAATAAAGAAAGATGGCTATTTTACCCAAAAATTTGCCAATTGTCATGTATAATTACAGGTGTTTTAACGCCTCATGGGTCAGGCAGTTTTTTAACTAAACTGATTGTTGCTTGTATATGCTTGTATCCCCCTTATTACGCCATCGTTTTTCACGCTATGCCTTAATCAGTTTAGGCGTAGGGCTATTTGTTATAGCACTTAATAATGGGGCTCAAGCAGGTCTTATCGAATCAACAAACGAACATCTCACCCAATGTGGGGAACAGTATTATCAAAACACCTTACCACAACCACTTGGCGACAAGCAGTTAGACTTATATTATCTGTGTTTTCAAGGGTTTGCAGTAGGTTATTCGGGTATTACTAAAACCGCCCTGTGGTCAGCTGAGCACCTCACACGCCAACGTATCGAAACAGCCAACACCCTCGAACGCATTGATAATTTTCATGAAGAAAGCCGTTTACCCAATTCAGCCAAAGCGGTATTAAATGACTACCGTCATATACCTTTTGATAGGGGACACCTCAGTCCCAATGCGGATATGGCGACGCTTGAATCGCAATATGACAGCTTTAGTCTTGCCAATATCGTGCCGCAAAATCCCAAAAACAACCGTGGCTTATGGCGAAGTCTAGAATCTCGCACCCGTTATTTGGCGTTAAAATATGGCGATATTTATGTGGTTAATGGCACTGCCTATTTAGGCAAAACGAGCAAAAAAATTAACCAACATGTCTATGTCCCTAGTCATTTATACAAAGCCATCTATATACCCAGCCTTCACCAAGCGGGCGTGTATTATGTACCCAATGATGACAGCCAGCGGGTCGAAGTAATTAGCATCAATGAACTGGCAATACGCACCGGTCTGGATGTCATGCCCACCCTCACAGGTGACGCTCATAAGACGGCCATGCCATTACCAATTGATGATATGCCATCTGCCAAAAAAAATTCTCCCTCTACCAAACCGCCTGTCAATGATATGACCCAATTAATCACCAATCTATTATTAGCAATTTTGCATTGGCTCGTCGATTTAATGCATAAATGACTGGAAAGTCAGTAACTATCTTTTTAGATTTATCAAGATTAAAAAATAATAAGTATATTAAAAACAATCATTTATTTAGAAGATAAAGTTGATAATTAAATTTTATAGCAAGATTTCGTAACCATTTGATAGCAATTTTGTGGAAAAAATACTTTACCCGTTTTAAGTTTTGGCTATAATGACAAACAAGGAGGTCGTATAAAAATATTGTTTTAAATTGATAGTTACTTAAAATATTTTTGTTCGACGCAATTTAGTTCGCTTAATATACACAAGGAAGCTGTTATGAAATTATCTACTAAATCTTTATTCTTAGGTGCTGTATTATCAGTCGCTAGCGTCTCAGCAATGGCAGCTGACCCTATCGTAGGTAACTGGCAATTGACTGAAGATGGTAAACCAAAAGCGGTAGTCACTATCTCACAATCAGGTTCGACATTTAATGGCGTTATCTCCGCAGGCTTAACTGATAAAGCCAAACCTTATGTAGGAAAATCTGTCATCATGGGTGCTAAATCATTAGGTGGTGGTAAATATTCAGGTAAAGCAAAAGACCCACGTTGGGGCTTTTTACCAGCTGTGAGCGCTGATATTACTTTAAATGGCAATAGCTTAACCCTAAAAACGCTCAAGGGTTCAGAAGTATTAACTCGCCGTTAATCGAATCATAAGCCATTAACTAAATATGTGAGTACTAAAAAACCAGATAACTATCTGGTTTTTTTATTGCGACAAGTATTGGTTAAAGCAGATTGAATAAAAAAAGAACAGAGATATTCTCTGTTCTTTTTTATGTTTACTGTGCTTATTCAATACGCTCACCATGTACAGTTAAGTCTAAGCCAATATGCTCATCTTCATCACTCAAGCGTAATCCCATCGTTGCTTGAATAATTTTAGCAATAATATAGGTGACAATCGCACAATAGACAATGGTTGCTAATACACCTTCTAATTGTACCCACACTTGGTTAAGCATAGGTAAGGCTAATGGCTTACCGGTGATACTAGGACTTACCAGAATGCCTGTTAAAATAGCCCCAATAATACCTCCAACCCCATGTAAACCAAAAGCATCAAGGCTATCGTCAATTTTTAACAAGCGTTTAAGAGCGTTAACCGAATAATAACAGCCAAGCGCGGTCAAGATACCAATAACTAACGCTCCGCCGACTGTCACAAAACCCGATGCAGGCGTAATACCGACAAGCCCAGCAACAGCACCTGAAGCACCGCCTAGAACCGAGGCTTTGCCATGAGAAAGTTTTTCAACCGCTAGCCAAGTTAGGGTTCCTGCCGCCGCAGCCACTTGGGTAACTAATAACGCATTACCTGCTAAACCATTGGCAGCCAATGCACTACCACCGTTAAAACCAAACCAACCTACCCATACCAAGCCTGCCCCAATAATGGTTAAAGCCAAGTTAGCAGGTGCCATTGACTCGCGCCCATAGCCAGAGCGTTTGCCTAACACAGCGGCTAGTACCAAACCGCCTACCCCAGCATTGATATGCACCACAGTACCACCTGCAAAATCCAATGCCCCATCACCCATCAACCAGCCGCCGCCCCATACCCAATGACAAATTGGGGCATATACCAAAAGTACCCATGCGATACTAAACACCATAAAACTACCGAATTTTATTCGCTCTGCCACCGAACCTGCCAAAATCGCCACACTAATAATGGCAAAGGTCATCTGAAAAGTGACAAACAGTAAAGTGGGTACAGTTCCGGTCAAGGCATTGATATCAATGCCATTTAATAAACTATTACTAAAACCACCGATAAAGCTATTGGTAGCCCCTCCGTCACTAAAGGCCAGCGAATACCCAATGATTACCCAAACGACTGATACCACCGCAGTAACGCCTAAACTATGTGCCATAGTGCCTAAGATGTTTTTCTTTCGCACCATGCCTGAATAAAATAACGCCAACCCAGGCAACGTCATCATCAAAACTAGCCCTGTGGCAGATAACACCCACGCTGTATCGCCCGCGTTGAGTGTCGGTGTGGTCGCAGCATTTGCAATACTTGAGCCAAATAAACTTATCAAAGCGAAAAAAAGATAGGAAAAATTTTTGACAAAACAAGACCGATGAGTTAGAAAACCCATGATATACCCCCTTAAATTAACCTTAGTTAATCTAAATCATGTTGTAGTAATGGTGTGACATTGAGCCAACAACCGCTTAGATAGCATTTGCCCCTGTTTCCCCTGTACGGATACGGATAATCTGCTCAAGATTGGTCACAAAGATTTTGCCATCGCCGATTTTGCCTGTGCTAGCAGCACGTGTAATGGCTTCAATTGCTTGTTCGACCATCTCATCTGTCACTGCAATTTCCAGCTTGACCTTGGGTAAAAAATCGACCACATACTCAGCCCCACGATACAGCTCGGTGTGCCCTTTTTGGCGACCAAAACCCTTAACTTCTGTTACTGTTACCCCTTGCACGCCGATTTCTGATAAGGACTCTCGCACATCATCGAGTTTAAAAGGTTTTAAAATTGCTGTAATTAATTTCATATACATTCCTTATAGCTAAACGGTTACTAGGTAAATGTCACTAGAGCTATGCTTATACCTAGCTATTCAAAACTTATGCCAATTATGCTAGAGCATCATCCTAAAAGGGGGACAAGGATGGATCTGGTCATAAATAATTCATCAATGTTTCTCAAAATGCCCGCCCAAATAGACAGCTTGGGTCGGTTATTCTTGCCGACCCATTATAGCGAAAAAAACCTTTTACCCAATACAAATATATTTATGAGAATACGGTATAAGTTGCTAAAAATATTTTGCACCAAAATTATAAAAAAAGCACCTTTAGAGGGAAAAATGGTCGAATAAAGCTTATGCTACTAAACTATAACGGATAATTATTACTATAAAGACAATGTTAATAACTCATTATCTAATTTTGTAAAATATAGCGGGAGTTGACGGCTCAAAAAGATCATGCAGTTATCCACCTGCTGATCGGTGGTGATATCAAGTAAATCAGGCGTAAAGTTACGTTGTTGCCAATGGTGGGAATAATGGGGTAAGGTATGAAGAGTAGCTTAAATACGCTGCCAATGCGACTGTGATAGAATGACCCATTTTTTGTTTTGTTTGAAGTTAGCGATACAGGCGTTGATAATGCTGGTTTTGCCAGCGACTAAAAAGCCCATCACAAGGTGACAGGCAGTATTTAAAATAAGTGGCTGTTCCATTTTAGTAGGTCTTTAGCCGTTTTAATACATCAGCTTTCCGCCCCATCGGGCACAAAGCAATAGCCTACCCCCCACACCGTCTGAATATAACGGGCTTGTGATGGATTGTCTTCAATTAAACGGCGAAGACGCGATACCTGCACATCAATTGACCGCTCCATCGCGCCCCACTCACGTCCCCGTGCCAAATTCATCAATTTATCTCGGGTAAGCGGCTCGCGTGGGTGCTGAACCAATGCCTTTAATACACTAAATTCACCCGTGGTGAGTGTGACTACATTACCGTCACGTTTAAGGGTGCGGGTGGATAAATCCAATGTCCATGAGCCAAATTCCACGACCTCAAGCTGTTGACTCGGTGCACCGGGTAATTCACGTGTCTGACGACGCAGTACCGCTTTGATACGCGCAAGCAGCTCTTTTGGATTAAACGGTTTTGGCAAATAATCATCCGCGCCTGCTTCAAGCCCAGCGATACGGTCAGTTTCACTACCCTTGGCGGTGAGCATAATGATTGGAATATCGCCATTTTCTACCCGCAAACGCTTACAAATGCTAATTCCATCTTCATTGGGCAACATTAAGTCAAGCACAATGAGCGAAAAAAGCTCACGTTGCAATAATTTGTCCATCTGATTGCCATCATGAGCGGTACGCACAATATAGCCATCATCTTCCAGAAAACGCTGCAGCAGCGTACGCAAACGCGCATCATCATCCACTACCAAAATACGTTGGCTTAAGTCATTGCCAGTCGAGGTTTCTGAGTCATTGGGGGTAGGGGTGGGATTAATGGTATCATTCATGGTATAAGTCCTTATTTTTAGGTGCTTTATTTTTCTTAGTGAGTATATTATTGGCTTTTTATTAACCTGTTATTGTTAAAAATAGATTTATAATGAAGGTTTATCAAGGCAGTCAGTAAGCTTGATATGATAAACAGCATTGAGGTAACTATTTTTCTCATTATGGTTATTAAAAAGTGACAAGCATTTTTCTATTAAAACAAAATTTTGCTGTTATTGCTGTAGTGATTTTGCTAAAGCTATTACAGATAAACTTATGCATATTATTTTTTAAGGATTTTAGACAATTTTCACACCCCCTATTATCTTTTTGTGATGTTTTGTTATAATGCGTTATCTTGCCTATTGTCTCTTAAGACAATAGGCTGTTTTGATAGCCATAAAGATGATAACAGTTATGACACATTCTATTGCCGCTGAAACACCCGCAGAGCTTTCTGCTCCCACGCAACAAGCCATTTATCAAAAACTTGCTGACGATTTTGGGGTAAAGCTAAAACAAGTCATTGCGTTTGTAAATTTGTATGATGAGGGCGCAACCATTCCGTTTATCGCTCGCTACCGTAAAGAAAATACGGGCGGATTGGATGATGTGCAGCTACGCAATCTTGAAAAATCGCTAAACTATGAGCGAGATATGGCAGCTCGTCGTGACAAAATCATTGAATTGTTGACATCACAAGGCAAATTATCCGATGAATTAGCAGCGCGCATTGCCAATGCGGCTTCAAAACTTGAACTTGAAGATATCTACTTGCCCTATCGGCCACGTCGCCGTTCATTGGCTAGCCAAGCGCGTGAGGCAGGACTTGAGCCAATGGCAATGGCGATATTAAATGAGACTGTTACCCCAGAGCAAGCCTTGCAAGGTTATCAAGCGCCCGCACCGACCGTGGATGAAAATGGTGAAACACAAGCATCCGTCTTTGTTGAAAAAGAAAAACAATTACAGGGCATTGGCGCCATTATTACCGATCAATGGACACAAAACCTTGATTTATTGGATAAATTGCGGATTGGTTTTGGCAAAATTGCCCAAATTCATAGCGCATTGGTGAGCGAAGAAAAACGCGAAGTAGGCGAAAAATTTAAAGATTATTTCGACCATAGCGAAAGCCTTGCTCGTCTGCCAAACCATCGTCTGCTTGCCATGCTGCGTGGTCGTCAAGACAATGTATTGGCTATCAATATTGAAGGCGAGGATAATGCCTTTATCGACCAAATTATTCAAGCATTTGGCATCAATCACGCCGAGCCGAATGAACGTCAAGCATTTTTGCAAGAACTTGCCAAAAAACTTTGGCTAGATAAATGGCGACCCCATATTGAGCATCGTCTTTTAACCGAAAAACGCTTAACTGCCGAAGCCGCTGCGATTGATGTCTTTGCCAATAATTTACAGCATTTACTGATGGCAGCCCCAGCAGGGCAACAGGTGATTTTAGGCGTTGACCCTGGTATCCGCCATGGCGTTAAAATGGCGGTTGTTGATAGCTTAGGTCATGTTGCTAAAGCTAAAAATGGTGAATTTGCCACCGCAACCGTTTACCCGTTTGCGCCAGACAATAAAGTCGATGAAGCCAAAGCGGTAATTTTAGGCTTATTAAAAGATTATCATGTTAATCTGATTGCCATCGGCAATGGCACCGCTAGCCGTGAAACAGATACTTTAATTAAAGCTATTTTAGCTGAGCATACTGAAGTAAAAGCTGTGCCTGTGGTGGTCAATGAATCAGGGGCTTCGGTATATTCTGCTAGCGAATTAGCAAGTCAAGAATTAAACGAGCTTGATGTGTCGATTCGTGGGGCAGTGTCAATTGCTCGTCGTTTACAAGACCCATTGTCTGAACTGGTCAAAGTTGACCCAAAAGCCATTGGTGTGGGACAGTATCAGCATGACGTCAATCAAACCCAACTTGCCGATAGCCTTGATAAAGTCACCCAAGACTGTGTCAATGCGGTTGGTGTGGATGTCAATACCGCAAGTCCAGCAATTTTATCGCACATTGCAGGGCTAAATAGCAATGTCGCCCAACAAATTGTTAACTATCGCAACGAACATGGGGCGTTTGCCAACCGCGAACAACTCAAAAATGTGCCAAGACTTGGGGCAAAAACCTTTGAACAAGCGGCAGGGTTTTTGCGTATTCGAGGTGGCGACGAGCCGCTAGACGCCACGGGCTTACATCCCGAAAACTATGCATTGGTAAAAGTATGGTTGGATCAAAATGGTAAAACCCTATCAGACGTTTTGGGCAACGAAGGCCTATTAAATAGCCTTGATACCACCGCATTGACCGCTGCCAATGAGGATATCATGGCTGATGAAAATTTAGGCATCAAAGCATTGGCCATCAAACAAGAGCTTGCCAAACCCGCCCATGACCCTCGACCTGCATTCAAGACTGCCAACTTTCGCGACGATGTTAACAGTATTAATGACTTAGAAATGGGTATGACCCTTGAAGGCGTCGTCACCAACGTCACCAGCTTTGGTTGTTTTGTGGATGTGGGTGTCCACCAAGACGGACTGGTGCATATTTCGCAAATGGGCAACGCCTTTATTGCCGATCCACTCAATTTTGTCAAACCTGGTGATATCGTAAGCGTACGAGTAATTAGCCTAGATGTCGAGCGCAAACGGATTGGCTTTAGTATGAAAACTGAAGCTGAGTCAAAAGAATCCGAGCTAAAAACTGGCAAAACTGAAGAGAATCAAACGCTTGAAAAAACGGAACGCAAAAAAACCGAGTATCGTAAACGTGGTGATAATGCTACTGGTAAAGCACAGCGTAAAGACAAAAAGTTTGAGAAAGTAGTTAACGAAAAATCAGAAAATAAACGAAATACCAAATCCGATGAAAAGCCTGAAAAAATTGGCAGTTTAGGGGCATTGCTGGCTCAAGCCGGGCTCAAAAAAGGCAATTAAATTTTTTGTAAAACATGGCTTTAATGCCTACTTTAAAGCCATTATTTCTGTTCTTTAATTTATATCAGGCATAGCATGAGTCCGTCGGTTTCTAATCCGCTAAAGGCATTTATAGCAGCCACTCGTCCACGTACTTATCCTTTAGCAATGGCAGGCATCATTGTTGGCAATGCCCTAGCCTATTCTCATATTGGCTCATTCACACCACACAATTGGGGTGTATTTATTGGCAGTCTATGGGTCGCCTTGGGTTTACAAATTTTATCCAACTTAGCTAATGACTATGGCGATACAGTCAAAGGTACCGACCAACACCGACCAGACCGCCAAATTTCCCAAAATCAATTTGATAAAAATACTTTCAAACAACTTATCATGGGCTGGGCGTTACTGGTATTTTGCGCCGGGGTGGCGTTGGTTTTATACAGTTTTGTGCAGCTATTTAATATCATTTTGTTTATTGGACTTGGCGTAGTAGCAATCATTGCTGCAATAGCTTATACAATGGGCAACAAACCTTATGGCTATCATGCCAAAGGTGAAATCGCGGTCTTTATTTTTTTTGGACTCGTCAATGTTTTGGGTGGTTCATACCTACAAACTCAATTTATCAATGTCTCTGATATCCTAGTTGCCATCAGTATTGGGTTACTCTGTAGCTGTGTATTAATGATTAACAATATGCGAGATATTGACACAGACATGCTAAGCCACAAAAAAACCTTAGTTGTTTATTTAGGCAAACAAAACAGCGCAAAACTCTATACAAGACTTTTAGCAACCGCGTATTTTCTATGTTTAGTTTTTGCTATTTTGCGACAAAATTATTGGTTAACCAGTTTATTTCTGCTTGCACCAAAAATAAAAAAACATCTAGTAGTGATAAAACAATATCAAAATAATCAAATTCTCCCATATGAGCTTACATCACAATTAAAAACCATCGTTTTAATTACCTTAGACACTAGCTTATTACTATCAATCAGCATCCTAATCTTTAATTTCAAATAAATTGAAAATAAATGCAAAAAACATTTGACACCCTCATAAAAAGGCGTATAATACGCACTCATTCGCTGGCAGTAGCAAA
>ERZ501005.134-NODE-134-length-11744-cov-3.141501_pt1 | contig 11744 bp, 11 predicted proteins | sample MGYA00248830_ERZ501005 | MGnify/ENA primary metagenome ERZ501005 (study PRJEB25958, sample SAMN03398565) | human skin metagenome | study: EMG produced TPA metagenomics assembly of the Human Skin Microbiome Metagenome (human skin metagenome) data set. | reverse complement strand
TGTTATCGCGTATCGAGCAAAAAAAATCTACCAGCAGCGAGCAGGCGCAGCTTAGCGCTGATGAGTTATGGATTGTAGATCACGAAAATGTGTTTACACTGGGTCAAGCGGGCAAACCTGAACATATTTTGCAAAGAGATAATACCCCCATAATCCACACCGATCGTGGCGGTCAAGTCACTTGGCACGGTCATGGGCAATTGGTGGTGTATTTTTTATTTGATTTAAATGCCTTGGGGTGGGGCGTGCGCGATTTGGTCAGCAAAGCTGAAAACATCATCATTGATGTCATCACGCCTTATTTGCCGCCAGATTTTTATGCCAAAGCGCGTGCAGATGCGCCAGGGGTGTATGTGTATAACCAAGACGATTTAGAACTTGGTAAAATTGCCTCACTGGGATTTAAGATAAAACACGGCTTTAGTTATCATGGCATCGCCATCAATGTACAAAATGATTTGACCCCATTTCAAATGATTAACCCTTGTGGCTATGCCGGCATGACCATGTTGCGTCTAGCAAATTTTGCGGACGTGGATTATCAAGCATTTATCCAACAATTCATCAACCGTGTCAACCAAGAACGCCAATTTAGCCTAAGCAAATAAAATTTTACTAGCGGCTTAAATATAAGAGCCTTTAATATAACTGTCTTTAATTCAACGATTGATTAGAGTAGGTAATGCCTTTAGCTTCATACACTTGGTAAGTCGCCTGCAGTAAATCATCAATATACGGATTGGATTGGTGTGCCAGTACATTCATAAAAATCGGGGTTGTCGCATCTTCGTGACGTAGACGATGATAATGAATTTGCTCGGTACGGACGGTTTTTAAACTATCAGGCACTAAGGTGATGCCTTCACCTGCCGCCACCAAGCCCAAAGCGATTTGGATATCGCGCACTTTGGTGGTCAAATGAGGTGACAATTGGTGGCGGGCAAACAAATACATGAGTTGATCAGTTTCGCCATTGAATAGCGGATTTTGCAGGATTGGCAAGGGCGTGCGATGATACAAAATGAGGGTATCTTCTAGCAACTCTTTAAATGCGATGCCGATATCATCCGGGCGTGATGCCAAGGGGTGCGCCATTGGCAGTGCCACCACAAAGCGTTCATGACGTAAAAATATCTGTTGCACAAAGTTGTCACTGTGCCGAAATCTTCCAAACCCTACATCGATGTCCCCCGACTTTAGCGCTGACATTTGCTGCTCTGAATTGATTTCGACCAGTTTGATATCCAAATTTGGGTGTCGCTGTTTGACTGTAGAAATAATCTCAGGCAACAAACCGTACAGCACCGAGGCGACAAATCCAATCGTGAGATGATTGGTTCGATGCGGCTGGGCAAAGCGCTGAGTCAACTCACTGGCTTGCTCAAGTTGTAACAATATTGGCTCAATCTGTGCCAAAAAAAAATGACCCGCTGCGGTTAAGGTCATTGGGCGGTGATAGCGATCCAGCAGCTCGACACCCAGCTCGCTTTCAAGTTGCTGGACATGGCGGCTTAACGATGGCTGCGATATAGCCAAGGTTTTGGCAGCTTGGCTAAAACTACCTGCTTTTGCCACTACCACAAAATAAGTGAGTTGTGAAATATCCATATCAATACTCAATGATAATTACAGCGTTGTGTTATCGGGGTTAAAAACTATTTATTGATTCAATAAATTATTTATGCAACAAATTTGCGATCAAGCCAAACCGTTAAATCAATGTCACTAAATCAATGTTACAAAAAATGTCAAATTTATGTCCCAATTTCACGCTATTCTAACCAATATACTATAAAATTTGGGCAATACTACGTTAAAAATATTATGCTAAAAACCTTACGCTAAAAAAAGTTTAAACCTCTAGATTAAGTTGCTCATTATGGCCATCCGTCTACCCAAGCCAAAAAAAGCCCAGTCTTTACCCCCGATTGAACCCAGTTTCGATAATGTGCATCAAGTTGATGAAATAATTGAAACTGAAGCTGGTACGTCTTTTGTCACGTTAACCGAGCTGCATGAAGGCTTTAATAATCGTCGGTTTTTTGATTGGCACGGTCGGGTTAGCCGTGTTCAGTTTTTAGCGTATTCTACCTTCAATGCGTTGATAGCATTAATGCTGGTCGCTTTGCTATTTGTGATGATTGGTGGCTTTCAAGGCATGGTAAATGCCAGTAGTGAGCAGTTGCCGATGAGTTTGCTTGGTGCAAGTAGTGTGGGTGTGGCGGTTTTGTTTTATCTACAGCTTGCCGTTAGCAAACGGCGCTTCAATGATCTTAACAAAACAGGGTGGCTTGCGCTATTGATGCTAGTGCCTGGGGTAAATGTCTTAGTTTACCTTTACTTGCTAGCAGTCGAAGGGACGGCAGGCGCCAATTATTATGGCTTACCTGCTAGACCTGCTACCCAGTTAAAAACGGTACTGATGATATTGATTCCGCTGTTAGTCATGTCACTCATCGGTTTGTTAACCCAAGTTGTCGTGCCCAGCTATCACAGTTATCAAGTGATGAAAAATAATAGAGACGCTCAAAACAATGTCATTGTGACGGCAACAAACCCTAGCCAATCGGCACAGGCATTGCCTGCAACTGCTTCAGCGGTTGCCGCCTCGACCACTCAACCAGAGAATTTAAGAACAGAAGCGGTAATAATTACCGGTGAGCAATTAGGGAACGGCGTGGCTTCCACCCCACAACCCACCGCGCCAGCGAATGTCAATCCCGCTATAACTACCAGTCAAGTGTCAGACACGCTTGCTAACACACCAAGTGTGACTAATCAAACGCCTGAGGCGCCAACTGCCGCCGCTAATCCCGATACCCTAAATCCTAATAGCTCAAATTCCAATTCCCCAAATTCCAATAACCTAAATCAAGGTTCAAATGAGCGCGCGCAGACGGGCGGTAATCCAACAACGAATGCCCCTAATAGTCAAGGGGTGGTTTCTTATGAAGACTTTGTCAAAGCCTCTGAACAACAAATATTTATCGATAGAAGATAATTTGTTTAAAGCTAAGGTTAAATGAATACTTTAATCCTGACCAAAAGTGTAAATTAATTGTCAGTGAGTTTAACTATCTGCGGTTTACAAACGGTTTCAAATCTGCACATTTGCTAATACAAGTTAGCTAAGTATAACAAAACCACAATCAAACCTATGATTAAATAACGGCATGATATCCCTATAATGTTATCTATCAAGAAGGGGTATTTAACATGAAAATTAACAAAACACATGACAGTATAAGGAGTGGCTTAGCATCTCGAAGTTTGGCGTCTCAGTTAGTTTTTGCTGACATGGCTGAGCATGATTATCGCCAAGCGACCGTCAAGTCGGCATTACCACATTCGCTTAGTTCTCAAACTTATTTGGCAGATTACTCATCTAATTTTTTTACCATAAAAGATGAGGACAATCAATTAACCAAAGACTTGCGGTTTAAAGATAGCGTTAAAGAGTCTGCAAAACTACCAAAAAAGCCACCAAAAAAATCAGCCAAAGATGATTTGATGGATGATTGGGCAACCGATAATAAAATCGATGATGAGTCTTGGCGCTATCATCGTAAATGGCTTAGTGTCGTCTTTATGATTTGGTTTTTTTTAGCGGTCGGTCTATTGCTAAATGCTGCCTATTATTAACTAGAAATATTAGTTACAACAGTTTTCTAGATGAATCATTGCATTTCACCATGTGATGATTTTTTTTGGCTCAAATGAATGAAAAAAGTTTTATAATGAAGCAATTGTGATAAACCAACCAGTTAAAAGGAAATCGCTTGCTAGTCACTCAAACGGATGCTAATACGCCAACTATCGATTCAATGCTCGATAATCAAACTAGAACTAAAAACAAAACCATCATAGACTTGCTTGCGCTTATTACCAATACCATGCCGCAGTGGAAAGTGCATCGCTGTCAAGTGACGGACGGGGTTATTTCACAGCACTTGCCTATGAAATTTATTTACCATTATGAGTATTTATCCGACCTGCTCAAACTGCAACATCCGCTAAATGGTCAATTGCTAGCAAGCTTTGATCGATTGCTGACGCGAGAACAATTTGCGCAAATGCTTGGCATTCATCTCCACCAAGTTGTTAATCCTTGGCAAATAAAGTTTGCTGGCAAATTGGTGGTGTTTTACCAACACCCTGACATTGCATTACGCTTGCATTGGGTGAATACCATCAAAGCATTTGAGCCCATCTATCTACAATCAAAATTATCTCAAGCAGAATCGTTGCCCTATGCGATTGATAATGCGTTTACCAATTGGCAGATTACGGGAGTGGAAATTATTCAAAAAAATCCACAGGTTGAGCTTGTGTATGACAGTGATGACACCAATGGCACCCAATCCATTTTGCCTTCCACCCAATTTGTGCCCGTGCCTACGCCGTTAGCGCATTGGATGATGGCATATTTTCAGTCGCATCCTGTCATTGCCAATGAATGGTTGGCGCTAATCAAATCAGAGGCACAATCTTATGCCCAAACACAGCATTTTATTGCCGACCCGTGAATAGCCACCAAAAATCTAGACACATTTAGCCATCTGCTGCAGCTTTAGCGCTTGACTAAGTGATTTTTTAATCTTTATGCGTCTAGAGTGTTAACTTTTTTGATTGTATATCTTCTCTGCTGACTCCGATAAGTTCAGTCTGATAAAAAGCTGTCACACCCCACAGCCAACTAACCACAAAGCAGATTTACTCTGTTTGGTAATCTGAGGCGTGGATAGGGGTGTTTGGCTAATATTGTGAGTAAGCTCGCTCACATTAAGACCGCAGCTGGTCAAAAGCGCAGATAATAATTGATATTTGACGGCATAATTCATGTTTTGGGTATTGGCAATGGTGTGGGTAACCATACCGACCACTTCGCCTGTGGGAAGCAGGAGCGGACTGCCACTTGAGCCAGGCTGAATTGGCGCAGTAAACTGCATAAAACGAATATCATTGCCAATGCCTTGTAGCCCTGCGATATTGCCTTGGGTGACTTGTAATTGACTACCAAAACCTGTTAGCGGAAAACCAAGCGTGGTAATCTGCTCACCCAGCAAATCATAGCCACGTTCTCGCACGGGCAGATAACTTGGTAAAGGCTGATTGACTTTAAGTAACGCTGTATCACTACCTTCATCTGTCAGAACCACTTGGCATTCCATATCGGGATAGCCTTGTTGACGCAGTGCGATTTGCGTTGCCCCGTCCACCACATGCTCACAAGTGAGTAAATGATAGGGATCAATTGCAAAAGCCGTCCCAGTCCAAGTGTCACCTGGCTGAGGGCGAGGACGTCTGTTGTCTGGTATGGCGTGCAAAACGTTGCCTGTCGTCATGTTGTTAGGGTAACGGGCGTCAAGGCTGATTTGTAAACGTTCGGCAAAACTGGCTAGACTTTGACTAGATGTTTCCGCGAGTGCTCGGCATTTATATTGCCCATTACGCTGGTAGATCTCCAGTACAATACTGGCTTTGATATGGCGCTCTGGGGTATGAAACGCATAGTCAATATCGCTAGCGACTTTGATACCCAGATCATTGACTTCCACAGCTGGGGCAATCACACTAGCGTCTTGGTAAGCATACACGATCAGTTGCAGATGCTGGGTTTGATTTTGGGAAAACACATTGGCTAAGTCTAATGTCCAAACATGGCTTTTCTCACTCTCGACTGTCAGCGCTGCCCAATCTTTGCTTTCATGCAGATAAGCAGGGCTGGTAGTTGCTCGGCGACTCGCATCCATCGCTATCCAAACGCACCCCATCTCAACCCCAAAACGATTGGCATTTTGGCTAGTTACTGTCACTTGGCAAGGCGTGTGGGGGATAGGCGTATTTGCCCCAAGTACCAAAGTTGGCATCGTGTTTCCTTATTATTTTTTTTATTATCCGAATAAAAAAATACCCCATTGACTGCAAATAGGGTATTGTTATCTACAATTAGACGTTAGGCATGTGGTGTAATGGCAGGCATCAAATCATGAAAGGTACGACCACTGGCAATTTCGCCAATGGCATGCATTTTCCATTCACCATTGTGGCGATAAATCTTTGCTAAAATCAGCGCGGTATGACTGCCTTGAGCTGATAAGTTATAGCGAGCTACTTCGCTATTATTGCCGGCATTAACGATACGACAAAACGCATTGGCAACTTTTTCAAACGTTTGACCCGTAAAGCTATTCACGGTAAACACCAGTGACTGTACATGAGCAGGGACACGAGATAAATCGACATTGATGACTTCATCATCGCCATCTCCTGCGCCTGTGCGGTTATCACCTGTATGGACGATACTACCGTCTTTTGACTGCAGTTGACCAAACCAAATTGCATCGATGGGCTGTTTGCTCGCATCAAACATAATGCAAGATGCATCCAAATCGATACTATCATTATTACCGCCGCCACCGAATAGACTGCCTAAAAAGCCACCGGATTTTGGGGTGGATGCAACGTCCCAACCTAGACCCATTTTGATACGAGTCAGTGCCGTGCCTGCTTCTTTATCAAGTGAGATTTTTTGCCCTTTTTGTAGACTAACCGTCATCTTCATATCCTTTATTTAATGAGTTTTTATCATTATTTTAATGGTAAATTGCTGCTTGAAATCTGATTTAGCCGATATTTACGCCATATTGTTGGCACATAGCTGCTAAGCCACCTGCATAGCCTTGACCCACCGCACGAAATTTCCATTCGCCATTGTGTTTATAGACTTCGCCAAATACCATGGCAGTTTCGATGGAATAGTCTTCTGCTAAGTCAAACCGTACTACCTCTGCCCCTGTTTCTTCATTGACCACACGAATGAAGGCATTGGATACTTGACCAAAGTTTTGATTACGAGCTTGGGCATCGTGGATGGTCACAGTGACAGCAATTTTTTCAATATCGGCGGGTACTTGTGACAGGTTGACTTTGATCACTTCGTCATCACCGTCACCTGCCCCTGAGCGGTTGTCCCCAGTATGTTCAACTGCACCGTTGTCAGATTTTAGTTGGTTATAAAAAATAAAGTCATGGTCACCGCGTACTTTGCCTGTATTATTAAGCAAAAATACGCTGGCATCTAAGTCAAATTCTGCCCCTGATGTGGCACGCTCATCCCAACCTAGACCAATTAATAACCGTGTTAGGGTAGGATCTGTTTTTGACAGGGATAAGTTACCGCCTTTATTAAGTGAAATAGCCATTTGTATCTCCTATATTATAATATTGAATTAGCTAAAATTTTTCGAGGGTGTTTTCCTCCCTTAAATTAAACAATTATCTGTATAAAGTCAAAGCTCTATTCTTTAGCTTAACGCTTTATACAAAAAATATTTTAAAATTTTTGAGGTATGCTTAAAAAAACGGAAGAAAAATATTTGCTAAACTTGCATCCTAAACCAGAGTTTACCATGAGTAAGAAAAGAGTAGAACACAGCGACACCTATAAGGCTGAAGCCCGCGCCAAAATCAACTGATGGCAGCCTTGTCACCTGCGGGAATTTCTAATACTTTGACCGTCAAGCTGCTTGATAAAATCTACCAAAATTTTTATACGATTAGCAAATGTTATTGGTTACAATATGCTTATGTTAATTCTAGTGCTCGACCTTATAATTGCACTAGTTTTTGGTTTTAATCGGGTATGGCTGGCTGTTGACAAGCTGGCATCAAATATTTAGTAATTTATATTTAGTGACTTATATTTAGTAATTTGGATGGTTGGGGAAGCATAACTTTATGGAAGGCTCGATTGATCTCGTTAGTTTGGTAACGCACGCCAGTATTTTCGTCAAAATTATCATGGGCATCTTATTATTTGCTTCTTTGTTGTGTTGGGTCACTATTTTTCGTTTAAGCAGTCGTTTGGCAATTGCCACGCGCGCCGATAATTATTTTGAGCAAACCTTTTGGTCCGGGGTTGAATTGCCAACCCTATACAAAGGCGTTCAAGGTAACCCAGATAGAAGTGGACTTGAGCAAATCTTTTTTATTGGCTTTAGTGAGTTTTTAAAACTGCTCAAAAACACCCAAGCCCGTAGCGACGTCATTGAAGGCGTGGAGCGCAAACTTCGCGTTGGCTTGGGGCGTCAGCAACTCGAGCTTGAGCAAGGATTGCCGTTACTAGCCAGTATTGCCTCGGTCTCGCCTTATATCGGTCTGCTTGGTACGGTCTGGGGGATTATGACGGCTTTTATGGGCTTATCGACTTCTTCGCAAGCCACACTGGCTGCGGTTGCCCCGGGTATTGCCGAAGCCTTGATTGCCACGGCGCTCGGGTTGTTTGCTGCGATTCCAGCGGCACTGGCTTTCAACCATTTTACCGCAAAAAACGATAAAGTTTATCAAAGTCGTAGCCTGTTCTGTGATGAGATGACAGGCATGTTGCTGCGACAAACTGTGGATACGGCTACCAACTTACCGACAGGGCTGAATTCACCTGCTATGATGCCACCGCTCGCTCGCTAGCTAGATAAACGCTAAATGCTAAATAAATGTTAGATAAATTTTATTGAACAACTTGACACTATGAAAGCAAACCCTTACAGCCGTAGCCGTCCACAAAAACTCAATGCAGGTATGAATGTGGTGCCTTATATTGATGTTATGTTGGTGCTGCTTGTTATATTTATGGTGACTGCGCCCATGCTAACGACGGGAGTGGATATTGATTTGCCAAAAGCGCAAACCAAATCACTACAGCAAGGCACGCAGTTACCGGTGATTGTGTCGCTAAAATCTGATGGGCAGCTATATTTAAGTACCCAGGACAAAACCGATGAGCCAATGAGCGAAGAGGCGTTAATTGCGACTTTGAATAATTTGCAATCTCAGCCTCAATACCAGTTCGATGGTAAGCCCAATGTCAATGTGATGATTAATGCTGATCAGAATAACCAATATGGGGATATTATCCAATTGATGGCAAACTTGCAGCAAGCGGGCATCCAAAAGGTTGGCTTGTTAACCGCACCGCCAAAACCAGCTAGCAAGTAGCCTTTTAATCAAGTGGTTTTTTAATCAAGCAGCTTTTAAATGAAGTAGCTTTTTAATCAAGTAGCTTTCTAATACGATGACCTTTTAATTTTTGATTGAACATTTTTGCTAGAATAAGGAAATACTGAGACGATGTATGCTGAAGTGACCTCAGTCTATGTACCCGTCAAAACACCCGATTACCCGGTATGGGCGATTGTGCTCAGTGCCATTGCTCATGCATTGGTGGTTGGGTTATTGTTTTTCTTTTATCATAACACCCCGCCAGCGCCCATGGAAACCTCGTTGATTACCCCTGAGCAGTTGTCGGCAATGCAACAGCAAATCAAAGCCAACCAACAAAATGAGCTTGCGCAAAACCAAGCCACGGCTGGCGAGATGGCTGGTGCGCCCACACCCTCTTTAAATTCCCAAACCCTATCAACTGTGCCAATGAACACGCCCCATTCGACCTCAACCAATCAAATTGAAACGGTGAAAGATAATTTGGCCGCCAAGCAGGCGCAATGGGAAAAAGAGCAGGCGCTGTTTGCTGAAAAGCTAGACCGAGAAGTAGCCGCTGAAAGACAGAGCGTGATTGATGAATTAAACCAGCGCAATGAAACCCAGCAGCGAAATCTGCAAGATTATAAAATTGCCGAAAGCAATATTGATGAGGTAAAAAACGAAATACGCGCCAACAATGCCGCCTATAATAAAAATCTCAATGCCAATAGCGAGCGGCAAAGTGACAATAGTATCAAGTCACTGGATTTGGGTAAAGATGGTCAATCTACAGGTGCAGCGCAATCGCAATCATCTAGCGGTCAAGGTTCTAGCAGGCGTGGTGGTGCATCGAGTGGGAGCTCGGCAGGCTATGTCAGCCAAGTCATGGCGATGATTGATGCAAACTGGAATGTACCAACCAATAGTAATGGCAATTCATTAACGGCGTCATTTAGCATTGCTGCGGACGGTACAATTAGTAATATCACTATTCGCGGTAGCAGTGATGCCGCTTTTAAAGCAAGCTTACAACAAGCAATCAACCAATCAAGTCCACTGCCGCCCCCGCCAAATGGGGCAAGAAGCATGACGGGCAATTTTAGAGCTAAATAGTAAAGTCAAATAGGAAAGCTAAGTAGTAAAGCTAAATAGTGTGGTAGCGCTTAGTCTTGCCCAGTCTTTTTTGGCGATTAAAACAATGCTATTATTTGAAACCAATTTTTAATAATTATAACTATTGCAGGCTAATTATGAACCATACTCTTTTGAAAGCGGCAATCATTGCCTTGGCTACCACTGCGATGCCACCTCTAGCGAATGCTGCCGACAATGTTGATTTTACCCTAGTCAAGCAGGCACCACGGTCTAACTTGCAAATTGCCATTGTACCATTTGCTGGTGCGGAGAGTATCTCAGGGATTGTCACCAATGATTTGACCAATTTGGGGCAATTTACTTTGGATAGTAATTTGCCAGAGCGGCCTCATAGCAGTCGTGAAGTCACTTTGCCTGTCTGGCAGCATAACGCCGTGCCTTATTTGGTGGTCGGTAATACGCGCAGCAATCGTGGCAATGTTGAAATCAATTTTGAAGTCATTAATGTGGCGACAGGCGAGGTGATGCAGGGTCTGCAAACCGTCACCAGCAAAAATAACTCACAAAGTTTGCGTATGGCAGGGCATAAGGTTGCTGACCGTATCTATGAGATATTGACAGGCATCAAAGGCGATTTTTCTGGGCGCATTGCGTATGTAGTCGAAACAGGCAAGCCTAAAAACCGTGTGTCACGTTTGGTCATTTCTGATGTGGATGGGTTTAACCCAAAAGTGATTTATGAGTTTAACGGTACCATTAAAACCCTAAATACCTCTGCTGACAATCAAACCTTTACTTTTCAAGTTCAGCCCGACACGCTAGGTTATCCGCAGGTCATGTCTGCCAATATTGTCAGCGGGGCAGTCAGCAATTTGACGAATTTTAAAGCCATGAATTATGGCGCGTCCGTGAGTAAAGATGGCCGTGTGATATTTAGTAGCAGTTTTGAAAACGGCATACCGCAGATTTATTTGGCGCAAGGTGGCAATTCTCGTCGCTTGACCAATGACCCTGTGGGGGCTATTTATCCTAGTTGGGCGCCTGATGGGCAATCATTTGTCTATACTTCAGATAGAGCCGGTGGTAAAAAAGGCGGTAATAAAGGTCAAATTTATCTCTACAATCTAGCAACCGGTAGTGAACAGCGGTTGACGGGCGGCGGACTGAGCAGTATGGGGCGCATCAGCAATGATGGTAAAAAAATGTCCTATTTGTCGGGCGCCAATCAAGGCGCGGTGATGGATCTGGGTTCGCGCTCGGTAACCGCTGTAAATAACGTTGGGTTAAGTGAAGCCCCAGGTGTCTCACCCAATGGACAACACTATATTTACTCCAATAAAAATGTCATTACCATTGTATCCAATGGCAAATCCATCAGTATTAGCCCATCCCAAAATGGCGTGCCCAATGGCTTGATTTATGGACCACTTTGGCTCAATCCAGACGCCAATAATGTTTTACCTTAATCAAGCCACAAATAACATGAAGCATTATTATCAATTACCCCGTTTATGGTGCGCCGCTGTTATGGCAATTGTCATGGCAATTAGCTTGGCGATGACAGGCTGTCAGACCATGCGCTCGCCATCAACAACCCTATCTAGCACCTCCTTGCAAAGTTCGACCTCACTGCCCAAAGTCATAGCGACTGCGCCAACCAATTTGCC
>ERZ501005.130-NODE-130-length-11872-cov-14.219514_pt1 | contig 11872 bp, 7 predicted proteins | sample MGYA00248830_ERZ501005 | MGnify/ENA primary metagenome ERZ501005 (study PRJEB25958, sample SAMN03398565) | human skin metagenome | study: EMG produced TPA metagenomics assembly of the Human Skin Microbiome Metagenome (human skin metagenome) data set. | reverse complement strand
TGGGTTCGTAACCCTGATTTCCACAACCGGACACAATCACCTGCCGTCTAGCTAGGGTGTGTCTCCTATATGTGAGGTGAGGGTCGCGAGATACTGGCGGGGTGAATGAGAAGTCTCGGTTTGAGGCGATGACGGATGAGCAGTGGGAGCGTGTGGAGCCCCTGTTGCCAACGAACTGTGGGCGTCGGGGTCGCCCGTTCTCGAATAGTCGGATGATCGTCAACGGGATCATCTACCGCTACAGGACGGGGATTCCTTGGAGAGACCTGCCTCGTGAGAGGTATGGGCCGTGGCAGACGGTGTGGAAGCGTCACCGCTCCTACGCGAGGCGGGGCGTGTGGGATTGTGTCCTTTCTCAGGTGGTGGCCCAAGCGGATTCGGCTGGGAAAGTGGATTGGACGGTCAGCATTGACGCCACGATCAACCGTGCCCACCAACACGCCACGAACACGACGCGCCCCGACCAGGACACGGGGGGCTTCATCGAACTACAAGAATTCTCCGCTGGGCGAGGATGAGCCTGCAGGTCACGGCATTGGACGCTCGCGCGGGGGGTTGACCACGAAGATCCACCAGGTCGTGGACGGCAACGGGCGTCCCTTGGCCATGGTCGTCACTGGAGGCCAGCGCAACGACGGCGCGATGATGCAGGACACCTTGAAGGACATCTACGTCCCCAGGCCCACCGGCAGGCCCCGCACCACACCCGACACGGTCATGGCGGACCGGGGCTACACGTCGGGCGTGAACCGTGAATACCTTCGAGATCACCACGTCAAGGCAGTGATCCCCCAGAAGAAGAACGAGATCGCCTCCCGGAAGAAGAAGGGCTCCAAGGGAGGCCATCCACCCGCCTTTGACGCAGAGGCATACAAGGGACGAAACGTCGTGGAACGCTCCTTCAACAGCGTCAAACAGTGGCGTGGTCTGGCCACCAGGTACGACAAGCTTGCCGTCACCTACAGGTCAGCCACAGTCCTACACGCCATCCTCCAATGGCTCCAAATATAGGAGACACGCCCTAAGGGGACCTCCATGACGGATGAATCCGGTCACGACAAGGAACAACACGATCAGCTTTCCACTAGTAACCAATCCAACAACGCCTACGATTCCATTGATCCTTCGCAGACGGTGATCCGTCCAGCGCCGACACCGACACCGCAACCATCCTCGGGGCCGGAGATTCTCGCTGATGGTCGCGGCACTGGTCCGGCAGACCAGCCCGGGCGTCCCGACGGGGGCTTCGGACAGCCTGCTGCAGGTCCGGCGAGTGTGGGCGGAGAGCCTCAGAGACAGCCGCAGACGATGCCGCCGAATCCGCCACTCCCGAATCAGCCCCACCAGTCTGGGGGATTCACGGGCCCCCAGGGCAGCCCTCGCCCTGATCAGCTCAATGGCCCTCGACCAGGCTGGCAGAGTGGGTGGCAGCCCCAGGGCCATTCCGGTCCCTACGGTCCAGGTCCTCAGCCCGGGCAGCAGATGGGTCATCCGGGTGTCCAGCCTGGGCAGCAGAGCGTGCCCCAACCTGGCACGGCACCTGCCTACCCGGCGCAGGCTCCGGGCCAGCGTTCTGGCGTCCAGCCCGGCATGGCGCCGAACCCTGGGCACCCGGGCCCTTACCAGACGAGTCCGCAGCAAGGCGGGTACACCACCACGCAGCCCCTGCCGACCATGCCCGCCGCTGGTCAAGCGCCGATGATGCAGCAGCCGTATCAGGGGGCGCTCGCGGTACAACCGTCTAGTAACTGGTTCGCTGACGCGTGGGGAGTGTTCCGTCGGATCTGGAGAGGTGATGTCCTAGAAGCGTTTGATCTGTCCATGGCCTCCCGGAAGTTCTGGCTCTGGACTGGTCTTGCTCAGGCTGGGTTTGCCGGGTTAGCCTATGCCAACTTGCTGTGGCGGGTGATGTCCTCCATTGACAACGGCGCCAACCACGTTACTCACAGCTTCCTTGGTTGGTTCGGTATGGACGACCCCAATCAGAGTTATGAGATCACCGGATTCGACTTCAGTGCATGGTTGAAGGCGTTCATAACCATGTTCCTGGCCGTCGCCGTGGTGTTCGCTGTACGTCCGCTCTTCATCAAGATGGTATACGCGTGGCGTCAGTCCAGGCAGACTTGGGAGGTTGCCTATACCGTCAACTCGGTTGCGACCCTGTCCTCCACCTTCGTCGTCGCAGTCGTCAGTGTCCTGTGGTTTGTGCCCTCCGGGGCACTGGTCCTGGTAGGGCTTGTAATGCTGGGGGCGCTCGGCGCGATGTGCCAGTTCCTTGGTGAGTTACTTCTCTACACTGGTGTGAACAAGACCGGAGGATTCCCCCCATATTCTCGTTTCCCGCTCGTCCCGCACGTCATTGGGACTGGCTTTTACGCGGTAGTGGTTGCCGTACTCTGGTTGCTCTGCGGCACGGTCGGCAGGGGGATCATGTCATGAGTCCGACGGTGAGCGAGCGGCGTCTTAGCGCGCCAATGCGACGTGGCATCGTGGCACTGTGCGTGGCGATGGCCTTCGTGTTGTCGGGGTGCGGTGCTGTCATAGGTACAACGCTCAAGGTCAACGACGATGGTTCGGGTTCCCGGAGCTTGACGGTGACCTTCACCAATGACGATTCCGACGAAGCCAAGCAGATGTTTGCCAAGCCATTGAGCGTCTATGACGCAAGTATCAAGAAGCATGTTCCCTCGCAGCTGACGTACAACGGCTTGCACATGCAGGGAAAGTCGATGGTTGCCTCCTTCCAGCTCGACTTTTCTAGTCCCCAGGACTACCTCACCAAGGTGCGTGCCATCATTGGCGGCTCCAAGGATCCGACTTCTGACATCCAGAACATCAACACCCCGTTGGTTAACGGAGTCGTCGGCAAGGAGAACTTCACGTCCCATGACCTTCTTGAGTGGTTGCCGGACGGTTTGGAACAGGACGGAATCGTCGATTCCGGCAACGTTGGGAACGTCCTCGACTCCGAGAACAACATGACGTTGACGATCGGAGGCAAGAACTTCACCTCGCAGACGCCGCTGGACATCGAGCACGTGGCTGACAACGGTTTCGACCAGGTTGTCGTTCAGCTGAACTTCAAGAGCATGAAGGACGTCGGTGCCGTTGTCTGGTACTTCTCCGAGCAGGCCTGGGGCGCTGACAAGGAGAATAAGGTCAAAGCTTTCCTAGACCAGGTCACCAAGGATGGCAATGGTGAGGCCGCCGACGCGAAGAGTGACGACCTGCCTGAGAATGTGCGCCAACGGCTCTCGTCGACCTACCCAGTGGGCAAGAAGGTCACCATCAAGGCCGGCTCTCTGGATGAGGTCGACAAGAGGGTCGCTCAGGCTCTCGGCAACAAGTCTGGCAGTTTGAAGATCTCCCCCGGACAGGCGAAGCAGAGCGACCCGAGCAGTGGGGCAACAGCGGCATTCGTGATCCCGCTGTCCTTGACTAGTCAGGTCTCCTGCTCGGCTATCTGCTCCCGCGACGCCGGGGACCCGGTGATGGTGGTCACCCACCCTTCGCAGTGGGTGGATGAGGACTCTTCTGCGCCATCGGACGAGGGTCAGACGAGCACTCAGATCATCAGGGGCGACGCGCCTTTGACGTTGGATGTGCCGCTGGAGACCAAGAAGACCAGTACAGCGATACACCTTAACCCGGGGAAAGAGGTCTCGTACGAGGCCAATCTGACCTTCGACAATGCTGTCCTGGGGGACAACAAGGAGGAGGTCAAAAAACTGCTCCGGGGTGTCAGGAACTGGTCGGTCGAGCAAAAATCCGACAAGAGCACCACCCAGTACACGGTCAGGGGGAGCGCCGACGACGCGCTCACCTTCAGTAAGAAGTACTCGGGGAGCGATTCTCCCCTGGTCGTAGAGAACGAACTGAAGCCGACGACGTTCAAGAACCACTGGATGATCGTGATCACCCCCCTGGACTGGATGCCGAGAGGCGAAATAAAGATCATCACCGATCACGGCAAGTTCGATGATGGCAGCTCCGAAAAGACGTGGACACCCGGCGAATCTACGGTGTTCCGCACCCGTGCGAGTACCCTGCGGACCGGTCCTGTCGTTGCCGCGGTCGTTATCGGGGTTCTCATTGTCGCCGCTGCTGTTCTGGCCTACTTCAAGCGCGATGCTATTCGGGCATGGCGTAAGAAGCGTGCTGAGGCTGCGCGTCAGCAGGCTGCTCAGAACGGGCAGTACCGAATTCCTGCGCAGGGTCAAACACCGCAGAATCAGCAATGGCCATCACAGCCCGGCGCTCCGGTGCCTCCGTCGCCGGGCGGATACCCCCCTGACCGTAGTGGCGGTGGCCAGTGGACAGAAAACGATCTGCAGTAAGCGCCCTTTCCTCCAGCGATGGAGGTGCCCGCTGCCACGTAGCGCGTCGGGTCATGGATCCGGCGTGCAGTCGTGGCAGCGGCTGGCGCGTTGCGGCCAGCAGGAGGGGAAAACCTGGTTTGACTATCCCTGGGCGCGTGCAGAATAATAAGACAAGTTCCCTGACCTCTGGTCGGGGGCCCGTCCAGAAACGTTCCTGGGAACCTCCCAGGAATATCCACATGACGCGTCCCGTGCACAAGCGGGCGACATTCCAGAAGGAGCCCCAGTGGCAAAGGCCAAGTTCGAGCGGACCAAGCCGCACTGCAACATCGGCACCATCGGACACATCGACCACGGCAAGACGACCCTCACCGCGGCGATCTCCAAGGTGCTGCACGACAAGTACCCGGAGCTGAACGAGGAGTCGCCGTTCGACCAGATCGACAAGGCTCCCGAGGAGCGTCAGCGCGGCATCACCATTTCGATCGCTCACATCGAGTACCAGACCGAGAAGCGTCACTACGCTCACGTCGACTGCCCTGGGCACGCTGACTACGTCAAGAACATGATCACCGGTGCTGCTCAGATGGACGGCGCCATCCTCGTGGTTGCTGCTACCGACGGCCCGATGCCTCAGACTCGCGAGCACGTTCTGCTCGCTCGTCAGGTGGGCGTGCCCGCCATCGTCGTCGCCCTCAACAAGTGCGACATGGTTGACGATGAGGAGCTCATTGAGCTCGTCGAGATGGAGGTCCGCGAGCTGCTGACCTCGCAGGAGTTCGACGGCGACAACTGCCCTGTCGTTCGCATCTCCGCCTTCCAGGCCCTCCAGGGTGATGAGAAGTGGACCCAGTCGATCCTCGACCTCATGGACGCCGTGGACGAGTACATCCCGCAGCCTGAGCGCGATCTCGACAAGCCCTTCCTTATGCCGATCGAGGACGTCTTCACCATCACCGGCCGTGGCACCGTTGTCACCGGTCGTGTCGAGCGCGGCGTCGTCAAGACTGGCGAAGAGGTCGAGATCGTCGGTATCCACGAGAAGACCCAGAAGACCACCGTTACCGGTGTCGAGATGTTCCGCAAGATCCTCGACGAGGGCCGCGCTGGTGAGAACGTCGGCGTTCTGCTCCGTGGCACCAAGAAGGAGGATGTCGTTCGCGGCATGGTCCTCTCCAAGCCTGGTTCCACCACCCCCCACACCGACTTCGAGGGCCAGGTCTACGTCCTCAAGAAGGATGAGGGTGGCCGCCACAAGCCGTTCTTCTCCCACTACAGCCCCCAGTTCTACTTCCGTACCACGGACGTGACTGGCACTGTTGAGCTCCCCGAGGGCACCGAGATGGTCATGCCTGGCGACAACACCGACATGACTGTGCACCTGATTCACCCGGTTGCCATGGAGGATCAGCTCAAGTTCGCTATCCGTGAGGGCGGCCGCACCGTCGGTGCTGGTCGAGTCACCAAGATCATCAAGTGATGTGATCTGAGCTTTTCACGAGGCCCGTTCCCCTAGGGGAACGGGCCTCGTCGCATGTGAATACAGATAAATTCTGCTTACTTGGCAATAGGCAGCAAAGTACATCCGGGTAGCCCCCGCCTGTTACCGAGGGGCTGACGTCTTAGGAATTGCCTTGGCGACCGCGGCCACGGTGTTGTCGTCGCAGGAAATCCCCAACACAGCAGCCCAGATGGGGATGAACTCGCTGTGGTAATTGTGACCGTGGCCGCCTGGTGGGGTCGTCGCTAGGGTCATGTCGGCGGTTACCTGCCAAAAACTTGACCACGGTGTCCACAGAATGTGGGGATTGACGTCGTTGCCAGCTCTCTCGCGCATCCAGTCGGGTTCAGCCCAAATCATCTCAGGGGACCACCACGTCACTGGGTCTGAAGGATGCTGGACATAGGCAATGCGGGTGTGTGAACGCCAGGGTGGGTAGGGGGCTCCCCAGTGATCATGAGTGATTTCGCGTGGATTGCCTATGAAACGTACAACCCGGCCATTGCCAATCACTGGGACGATTTCGGGAGACCCTTCCCGTCGATGCTTTTCGAGGTCCTTCCAAATTGGTGTGAAACCGGGCGTGCCCACCCACACAGCGCCATCGACCTTCGACACCATGTCATTGATCGACGCAAAGGCTGCCTGCCCTCCGAAGGACCCCAGAGATACCCCGCTGGTGTAGAGCTTGGGACGAGTCTGCGGATCAAGTGTCTTCCAGTAGTTATAGATGATGGTGAACAGTGCTCGGGCTCCCTGCTTTGGTGATTCGCGGTCAAGGAGGAAGGCCCCGACGCTGCCTAAGTACGAGTACTGCATGGTGGCGGTGGCGCAGTCGCCGCGGGTCAAATATTCGACCGCAGACACTGACCATTCCTCCACCCAGCCGGAACCCGTGCCGTTCTGAATGACGAGCACCTTACGGTGAAACGCTCCGGTGCGAATGAGCTCAGCGAGCACGCCACGAGCCTCCGCGGTGTAATCACGTTGGGCATTGAGTCCGGCATATACCCGGATTGGCTCCTTCGCCGGTTTCCCCATGACATCGCTGATCATGGCGGCGCTCGGCCCGTCGGTGACGACGTCTTTGCCTTCTCGGCCCAGTCCGTCCCAGGTCTGGAGGGAAGCCGGGGAGCCAGACCTCAGGGGAGACGTCGGCGGGGTGCGTCCGGCTGCTGTTTGGGCATTCGTCTGTGCCATGACATGGGCGACGCCGTTGGCGGTGGTTCTCACGATGACGTTATTGGTCGCCCAGAGCAGTAAAGCCACGCTTAAAGCAACGACAACGACGGCGAGAACTGGCTGGGCGATGAAACGGTGCACACCGGTGTACAGAGTTCGGATGCCGTGAGCGATGAAACGCATAAGTAGCACTGTTGTGACGAAGAAGACGAGGCCCGTCAATACCCCGACCGTCTGCGCGAACCACACCTTACGTGGCAGCCCGACAGCGTCGGATACAGAACGTTGCTGTCGGGTGCACCATATGAACATTCCGAGCGATATAAGGGTGAGGATTGCATACCAACTACGTCGAATCCCTCGCACGGCGCTGGTCGACACTGTCACATGTAACCGAGTGATCTCTGCTAACCATCGCGAGATTCGGCCAATGAATCCGCCGATCCCGTATGCAAAGAGTGTTGATAACCACACATTGACCGCAACCATCCACCACGTCCGGGGAACCAGTGAGGGCGTTAAAGCCGTCCATAGACCGAACAGGGCAAAGATGAGGCCAACGATGCTGGCACGGCGCAGTACTTTCGCCGGCCAACTCCGGTTGGCCAGCCGAGCCGGGTACCCATGCTTAGGAACCCACGGGACGATTTGGGTAGTCAGCGCTACATCCTTCCAGTATCGACGACGTGCGGTCTTTACCTGCCATGATCGCACTCTTCCACGTTGCCCGGATAAGAAGAGCCTCGGCCTACCTTTGAGGTGGGCCGAGGCTTAACAATGTTCACACGTAGTCAGACGCCAGTGCCTGGCAGGGTCGTCGGACGATTGGGAGAGCCAGATCCCGGTTGGGACCCACCAGATGTGCCGCCGTCACCTGGCTTGCCGCTGCTTGGCCATGTCTCGCCGGTCGTGGTGAGGAACCAGTTGCGATCGAAAAAGTCCTTCGGATCGATCGTCTTCATTGCCATGGCAGTATCGATGAGTAGCTGGCGAATCTCGAGGATCTCGTCCCAGACGACTGGAGCTTCGGTCACGTGCGGGTAATCCCCGCCACCGCTCATGCGATAGTTATTGATGGCCAGCACGAACCTCTGGTCATGAGCGACCGGCCTACCCTGCCACGACAAGCCCAGGATACGCGCGCCGACCGGCCGGGAAATATCGATGGAGTACGTGACCCCAGTAACGGCGTCATAGTTGTAATCCCATACCGGCTTGCCCTGGTAATCGGCCTGAGTGTCGCCGCCTTCGCTGGCCGGAGCCGGATTGACGGCGGCCCCTTTCTTGACCTGCTTGAAGTACTTCGCGGAGTACTCCAGGTAGTCCTTGAGCTGCTTACCGGTAAGCAGGATTCCGGCCAACGTGTTGTCAAAGACGTACAGCCCGGCGATGTCCTTGATCTTGACGTCACCTTTCGGGAAGGCCGCAGTGCGGGAGAACGGTGACACCTGGGCGATGACCGGGATGCCGTTATATGTGCCGCCCTTGATCGCCTTGGCAACGGTGTCGGCCTCGACCTTGCCGATGAAGTCGAGGATCGGGGTGTCTTCGACCATCGAACGCTCAGTTGTCAGCGTCTCCGTCGAGGTGGCAACAACTGAGTTGACGTACCTGACGGTGGCCTTGTGGTCGGTCTGTAGTTGGGAGTCGGAGGCGAACTCTGTGTCCTCCTCAACATCGCGGGTGTAACGCGGCTTGACCGTGATCTGATCGTGGCGGATCGTGACCTTGGTGGCGGAGAAGTCCAGCGGAATCGTCACTTGAGATACCGAACGAGCCCAGTAGTCGGGCTGAGTGATGACGACCTTGTGCCCTGAGATGCCGTCAACAATCTCAACGGGGTCGTCCTGATGGGTGTGACCGATGACAACCAGGTCAACCTCGGGAACAGACTTTGCCAACACGGTGGCGTTATTCTCGGGCAACCCGTGGTAAACCGGGGCAGCCTGAACCTCGGAGAGCCCGGCATGAATGAGCACGACGACGACGTCGGCACCATCTTTGCGAAGACGTACTGAGTATCGAGCGGCGGACTTGACTGGATCAGCGATATCGACCTTGCCGACCAGGTTTGCCTTGTCCCACACCATTGAGCCGGGGTAGTGACCGCGACTATGCCAACCTTCACCTCGTGACCGGCAACGTTTTTGGTCAGCATGAGGCTGCCCTGGGTGAGGGGCTTGCCGGTTTTGACATCAATGACGTTGGCGCATAGCAGCGGGGCCTTGAGGTCGTTGTGGTAGCGGAACAGTTCTGCGACCCCGTAATTGAACTCATGATTGCCGATATTTGCAGCGTCATATCCTACCAGGTTGAAGGCGCGAGCCATGACCTCATCGTGACCGAGCTTTTCGGGTTGCTTCGCTGAAAGGTATGTCAGCGGGGTGCCCTGGATGGTGTCGCCGTTGTCGAGCATGACGACAGAGTCGGCGCCTTGCTCCGCGCGGACCTGTTTCGCGATCGTGGCCACGCGGCTTACACCCAAGGGAGCCGAGGAACGCCCCTTATCCGAAGGCGGAAAGGCAGCGTCAGCGAAGTAATCCCAGTCGAAGACATGACCGTGGATATCGGTCGTCGCCAACACTGTTAGCGCCGCCGTGCTGAACGTGGAGTCTGAAACTGTGGAGGTCGGTGATGCGAGGGAGCGGTCAACTGCTGTCATGGTGAGTCCAGCTCCCAGCGAGCCGGCCAGCAGGGCGCGGCGCGACAGGTTCGTACCAAGGGGGTTGTCATGCATAGATGGCGTCTTTCCAACGGGTTGGGAAGCGACACCATCGTTACCGAATGAGGTGAGCGTTGGGGAACAAATCGATGGATTTTTGTCGGCAACACTGTCTGGTCAGGCCTGGCGCTTTTGTAGCTGGGCCCATTCGTCACGCAGACCGACGGTGCGATGGAACACGGCGGTGTCGTGATCTGCAGCGAAGTATCCCAGTCTCTCGAATTGCACTACCTCGCCCGGAGCCACATTGGCCAGGGCCGGTTCGGCCATGACCTCGGTGAGTGTTTCGCGGGAATGTGGGTTGAGATCGTCAAGGGCTTCCCCGGTCTGCGACCCAGGAATCTCAGCGCTGAATAAGCGGTCGTACAGGTTGGCTGTCACGGGAATGGCATGGCCAGCCGAAACCCAGTGCATCGTCGACTTCACCTTGCGGCCGTCAGGGGCGGTTCCGCCGCGCGATTGCGGGTCGTAACTGGCGTGAACCTCAGCAATAGTTCCGTCAGGATTTTTGACGACGTCGGTGGCTGTCACCAGATAGGCGCCGCGCAGGCGCACCTCATGTCCGGGGGAGAGGCGGAAGAATTTGCGGGGAGGGTCCTCGCGGAAATCATCGGCCTCAATCCAGAGCTCTCCGGTGAAGGGGACGCGACGGGTGCCGTCGTCAGGATTCTCCGGATTATTGACCAGCTGGAACCATTCCACCACCGGGTTGCCGTCGTCGTCAGTCGGCCAGCCGTCAAGGACAAGCTTGAGGGGGTGCAACACAGCCATGCGCCGCTGAGCGGTGGCGTTGAGCTCGCGGCGTACGAAGGACTCAAACTCCTCAATGGCCTTGACCGAGTTGTTCTTGGTAGTGCCGACGGCCTGGCAGAAGGCTCGAATGGCGGCTGCTGGGTATCCACGGCGACGCATACCGCGCAGGGTGGGCATGCGCGGATCATCCCATCCGTCAACGATGTTGTTGGTTACTAGGGACTTGAGCCGGCGCTTCGAGGTGATGGTGTGGGTCAACTCGAGACGGGCAAATTCGCGCTGCTTGGGGGCAGGGCCGTCCAGAGGCAAGTGGGAAAGGAACCAGTCGTAGAGCGGACGATGACTGTTGAATTCTAGGGAGCACAACGAGTGAGTCACGCCCTCAATAGCGTCAGACTGACCATGTGCCCAGTCATACGTGGGGTAGATGCACCACTCGGTACCGGTGGAGTGGTGGGCTTGGTGGCGGATCCGGTACATGACTGGGTCGCGCAGCCACATATTTTCGGCCTGCATATCGATGCGGGCGCGCAGGCAGCGGGAACCGTCGGGGAATTCCCCGGCACGCATCCGCCTCAACAGGTTAAGGGATTCTTCGGCAGGACGGTTGCGATAGGGACTTTCAATGCCCGGCTTACCGTAGCCGCCGCGTTGCTCACGGATAGTTTCGGGGGACTGGTCGTCAACGTAGGCCAGTCCCTCACGTACGAGGTATTTCGCCCACTCGTAAAGCTGCTCGAAATAGTCCGACGCGTGGACAACGTGGGCCGGGGAGTAGCCTAACCACTCAATGTCTGCAATGATCGACTCGACATACTCGGTTTCCTCGGTGCCTGGATTAGTATCATCAAGTCTCAGGTTGCAGGTGCCGCCGAAATCCTCGGCAACGCCGAAATCGGTGACGATGGCCTTCGCGTGGCCAATGTGGAGGTAGCCGTTAGGCTCAGGTGGGAACCGGGTCTGGACGCGCCCGCCGTAGGTGTCCTGTTGGATGTCCGCGCGAACAACCTGATGAATGAAGTCCGAGCTGGACTCAGCCGGGTTTCCAGTAGGTTCTGCCATGGCGGGAACTTTACCGGAGTCTGTCAGCGGATCCCGATAGACTTCGTGTCATCATGACTGATTTGCATCCCGCGCGCACGCGCGTTGCCCCCTCGCCCACTGGTGATCCTCACGTCGGTACGGCCTATATGGCCTTGTTCGACAAGGCATGGGCACAACGCACCGGTGGCCAGTTTGTGCTGCGCATCGAGGACACCGATCGCACTCGTCTGGTGGCGGATTCGGAAGATCAGATTTATCAGACACTCGAGTGGCTGGGGTTATCTCCTGACGAGTCCCCGCTCGTCGGTGGCCCGTATGAGCCGTACAAGCAGTCTGAGCGGTTAGACACGT
>ERZ501005.129-NODE-129-length-11875-cov-7.720643_pt1 | contig 11875 bp, 11 predicted proteins | sample MGYA00248830_ERZ501005 | MGnify/ENA primary metagenome ERZ501005 (study PRJEB25958, sample SAMN03398565) | human skin metagenome | study: EMG produced TPA metagenomics assembly of the Human Skin Microbiome Metagenome (human skin metagenome) data set. | reverse complement strand
CCATCAGCCGGAGATCGTCCGCGCTGACCGGAGCCGGGCGGCGGTAGACTGACGCCCGGCTGACTTCCAGCAGGTGGCACTGTCGGCTGACGGACAAGGTGGGATGCGCGCGGTCGATCATCGCGCGGCGCTCGGCCCGGCCTACTTGCCGAGCCTCCTGGCCAAAAAATCATTCTCGACCTTCAGCTGGCCGATCTGGCGGTAGAGTTCGCCGACATGGACTTCGCTGATCTTGTCGTCCCGATCGCTGCCGCTCTCGAACACGCCGGCCGCGCCGTCGAGCAGGGCCTTCTTCCAGGCATGGATCTGGCTGGGATGGACACCATACTCGCCGGCCAGTTCGCCAACCGTGCGGTCACCCTTGATCGCCGCCAAGGCCACCTTCGCCTTGAAAGCTGCGCTGTGTTTCTGCCGAGACTGCTTCACTGACTGCTCCTGTTTCTAGGGTCAAAACCTAATTAAACGCTTGATTTGCCAGTACAATTGTGATTCCAAGGCGTTACCGGAGCCTTGGAGGTGACCTTGAGGGATTTGTTCTGGCTGGACGATGCCGCGTGGACAGTGATCGAACCGCACCTTCCGAAGAACCAGCCCGGTGCCCGTCGGGTCGACGACCGCCGGATCATCAGCGGCATCATTCACGTGCTCAAGAGCGGATGCCGCTGGAAGGACTGTCCGCCGGAGTACGGGCCGCCGACGACGGTGTACAACCGGTTCAACCGCTGGTCGCGGCGGGATCACTGGCGTCGAATTCTCAAGGCTCTGGCCGAAGGCCAATGGATCACCGACGCCGTGGCGATGGACGGCAGCTACGTGAAGGCTCATCGGTGTGCCCACGGCGGAAAAGGGGGGCGAAAAATCAGGCGATCGGGATCTCACGGGGCGGACAAACCACAAAAATCCACACTCTGAGCGATACGCTCGGTCGTCCGGTCGTCCTGAAGGTGACGGCGGGAAACGTGGCGGACGTCGCGATGGCCGAAACTCTTCTGGCCGAGGTGAAGGGATGTCGTCACGTCCTAGCCGACAAGGGCTATGACAGCGATAAGTTGAGAGCCGCGATCCGCGACAAGGGCGCCAAGCCTGTCATTCCGGGGCGCTCGTCCCGCAAGCGGAAGGTCCGCTTCGACAAGACCCGGTACCGGTTCCGCTGGACCGTGGAAGCTGTCTTCTGTCGCCTGAAGGACTTTCGCCGCGTCGCCACCCGCTATGACAAACTCGCCAGAAACTACGAAGCAACTCTCGCCATCGCAACCATAGTGGCGTACTGGCTATGATTGAGTCTGGACCCTAGGCCGCATATAGAAGCAGGACTCTCGCTTAGCCACCTGTCTCAGATTCGGGTTCTTCCGCACTTTACGTGGTTTCAGGCAGCGAGCAGCACGCGACGGCGGAGGAGATCGAAGTTGGCTCGGCCGTACATCTGGCGCTTGATCAACTTGAGCTTGTTGATCTGGCCTTCCGCCTGACCGCTGCTCCACGGCAGTGTGAGTGCCGCCCTGATCGCCGCTTCATCCTTCTGTAGACCGATTGCAAAGGTCTCGACAGCCGGAACACCGCAGGACTGGGCCTCCTCAAGCCAGGTTCCGAAAACCGCGGATGGGTCAGCGGGAGCCCTGTCACGGTGGATGCCGCAGCTTCGCACCAACTCGGCAAAGCGCCGGGCCAGGGCGAGGACGCCGGCAACGTCGCGATCCTGAGCAATCCGGGAGATCGTCGCGCTGGCCGAGGCGTCGAGAGCCTTCGGCGATTGCATCAGCAGCGGGGCCAGCTTGCGGGCGGAGAGCAACGGAGCCGGCATTTCGATCGTCGCCGTTGCGCTGGCGGTCGGTAAGCCGCACAGGTCTTGATGCAGGGATGATGACGCCGCTGTCGTGAGCCGGTGGCTGAGCCAGCGGCGCACCGGTTTGGCTGACCCGGCAGCGTGTTGCGACAATAGAACCGGAGCACTGACAGCTCGAGGCGTACTTCGCTGCCAAGGCTCGGCAGATCAGCCGGATGGCGGTGGTACCAGCTGTGGATGGCTCGGCTCAGCGTGTGACAAACCGGACACGATGCTTCAGCAGCGGTTGGATGGACGGCAACGTGGAGACTGCCCGGATCAGCACGCATCACCTCCGCGATGCGGCAGTCCGGGATCAGGATAAGTTCATGCATGTACTACTATATGTTGCTTCACTCATCGCATCTCCAAAAGCCCACTCCCAGCTTTCCACGCAAAGTGCGGAAGAACCTAACTTTGCGGCAGTCCCGTAGCCATGTGTCGTCCGGGCCGAGCGTTCCGTCGTTTTGGCCGAACAGCAATGCGGGCACGGCATTCTTCATCTCCCCTCATCAGAGGGACTGCTTTACCCCAATCCTCCGCCCGACGGCAAGCTGGCGCGAAACCTGACGGAACCACTCAATCCGCTGAGGACTCGGCAAGCCTCGGTGACGCGGTGTCGGCCAGTGGTTTGCGATGCCGGAAACGTAGCAGAACGCTCCGGATCGTGACGTAAAACACCGGCGTCAGGAACAGTCCAAGAAGCGTTACGCCGACCATGCCTGCAAGGACGGCCACACCGATTGCCTGCCTCAACTCGGCCCCCGGTCCGGTGGCGATGGCGAGCGGAACCACGCCGAGAGAAAACGCCAGCGAAGTCATGACGATGGGACGGAGACGATCGTGCGCGGCGTCGATAGCGGCCCGTATCGGGTCTTCGCCATGCTCCTCCCGCTGACGGGCGAACTCGACAATCAGAATGGCGTTCTTGGCGGCAAGGCCGATCAGCACGATGAAGCCGATCTGGGTCAGGATGTTGTTGTCCGAACCCTTGAGCATCACACCGACCAATGCTGCCAGCACGGCCAGCGGCGTGATCAGGATGATCGCCAGCGGAAGAGCCCAACTCTCGTACTGCGCCGACAGGAACAGGAAGACGAACAGCACCGCCAGAGCGAACACATAGATGATCGTGTTGCCTGCCTGTTTTTCCTGGAAAGCGATATCGACCCATTCAAACCCGACATCGGGCGGCAGCACCTCCGCCGCGAGTTGCTCCATGGCCGCGATGGCTTGCGTCGTCGAAATGCCGGGGGCCGCCGTCCCCTGAACCGGGATAGATGGGTAAAGATTGTGTCGGTTCACCGTGAACGGCCCGGTCGTGTCGGTGACACGGATCAAAGTACCGAGCGGAACCAGCGCGCCGTTGGTCGACCGAACCTTGAACTGTAGCAGGTCGTCGATCTTGACGCGGAACGCCGCGTCAGCCTGGGCCGTGACCTGAAACGATCTGCCCAGCGCCGTGAAGTCGTTGACATAGGCCGACCCGATTAGCACCTGCAATGCTTCGAAGATGGAACTGATCGGCACATTGAGCTGCTGCGCCACCGTTCGGTTGATGTCGAGGTAGACCTGGGGCGCTCGGGTGTTGAAAGTCGTGAAGACGCCGGTCACCTCGGGTGTTGTCGCCGCGCGTCCGATGAGTTGCTGCACGGCGCTTTCCAACGCGACGAACCCCCGTCCGCCGCGGTCCTGCACCTGCATTCTGAACCCGCCACCCTGTCCGATGCCCGGAACCGGCGGCGGCAGGATGGCGATCGAGAACGCTTCCTGGATACTGAACAGCCGCTTCTGGATTTCCCCGATCACCGTCGCGGCGTCCTGGTTCTGTCCTACTCGCTCCTCGAACGGCGAGAAGATGACGAAGATGGCACCGGCATTCGACGCGGCACTGAAGGACGCACCCGAGAAGCCAGCGATCCCGACGGTGTGGGCCACGCCTGGAACGGCGCGGGCCGCCTCAGCCGCTCTCTGCACCACCGCGTCGGTGCGCTCGAGCGAAGCACCCTCGGGCAACTGGATCGCGACGATCGAGTAGCCCTGGTCCGACTGTGGGATGAAGCCTCCCGGCACATGGCCGAACGCGTAGACGGTAGCTCCGAGCAGTGCTGCGTAGAGTATCAGGAATACTGCCCTGTGGCCGATGATCCAGCCGACGGTCCGGCTGTACCCGTGCGTCAGGCGGTCAAAACCGCCGTTGAACCAGTCGCCGAACCGCCGGCCTATGCCGCGCCGGCTATGCTTGTCATGCGGCTTCAGGAGAATTGCCGCAAGGGCGGGCGACAAGGTGAGCGAGACGATTGCGGAGATTACGGTCGAGGTGGCGATGGTCAGCGCAAACTGCTGGTAGAACACGCCGGATATGCCGGGAATGAAGGCGGTCGGCACGAACACCGCGCACAGCACCAAGGCAATGGCGACAACGGCGGTGCCGACCTCATCCATGGTCCGGTGCGCCGCTTCGCGGGGTGTCAGGCCGTTTGCCATGTTGCGCTCGACATTCTCGACCACGACGATAGCGTCATCGACGACGATGCCGATCGCCAGGATCAGGCCGAACAGGGTCAGCATGTTCAGCGTGAAGCCGAAAGCCGACATGATGGCGAAGGTCGCGATCAGCGATACGGGGATCGCGGCGACCGGGATGATCGCGGCGCGCCATGACTGAAGGAAGACGAAGACGACGATGACGACCAGCAAAACGGCTTCGTAGATCGTGTGCTGGACGGCCTCGATGGAGGCTGCGACGAACTGGGTCGGATTGTAGGCGATCTGGTACTGCATTCCGGGCGGAAACGACGCTTTCAGCCGTTCCATTTCCGTCTGCACGGCGGCGGCGGCGGACAGGGCATTGGTGCCCGGTCTTTGCTGAATCGCAATGCCGACCGTCTCACGACCGTCCAGATAGGAGTTCGTGCTATACTGCTGGGCACCCAGTTCAACTCGCGCGATATCGCGGACGCGTAGGAGCCGTCCGTCGGGCGTCGCCCGGACGATGACGTCCCGGAACTGTTCCTCGGTCTGGAAGCGCCCCTGAGTGGTGACGGTAATCTGCTTGGTGGTGCCCGATGGGGCGGGAGGTTGGCCAAGGGCCCCGCCCGAAACCTGCACGTTCTGAGCAGTAAGAGCCTCGATCACGTCGCCCGCGGCCAAGCTGTAAGCAGCGAGCCGGTTGGGATCGAGCCAGACGCGGAGCGACAACTGGCGCTCTCCGAAGATCATGATATCGCCCACCCCGTCGATCCGCTTCAGCGCATCGACGAGATTGACCGTGGCGTAGTTCGAAAGGTAGATCGCGTCGCGAGAGGAGTCGGGCGAGGTCAGGTTGACAAGCATCAGGAAGTCGCTCGACCGCTTGTTGACCACGACACCGTTGCGGCGCACTGGCTCGGGCAGCCGCGGCTCGGCCTGGGCCACCCGGTTCTGCACCTGCACCTGCGCATTGTCGAGGTCGGTGCCGGGCGCGAAGGTGACGGTGATCGACAGCGCACCGTCACCGGTGGCCTGCGACGTCATGTATATCATGCCCTCGACGCCATTGATTTCCTGTTCGATCGGAGCGGCGACCGTCTCGGCGATCGTTTCAGCATTGGCGCCCGGATAAGTCGATGCGACGACGATCGTCGGCGGGGCGATTTCCGGGTACTGGGCGATGGGCAGTGACAGCAGCGCCACGCCGCCGACGATCATCAGAACAATCGAAATCACCGAAGCGAAGATCGGCCGATCGACAAAGAAATGTCCGAACCCCATGGTGCGCTCTCACTTCGCTGGTGTGGGCAGGGCGGCGTCCTGCTCCGGGGAAGCTCCATCTCGCGGTTTGGCCAAGTCCACGGTCTGCGGCGTAACCTTCGATCCGGGCCGAGCCCGCATCAGGCCGTTGACAACGACCTTGTCGTCGGCGGTCAGACCGCTCCGGATCACCCGCAAGGTCCCACGCATGTCGCCCAGCTCGACCGGTTTCGGCACCACCACGTTTTCGGCATTGACCGTCATGACCACTTTGCGCGTCTGATCGGACTGGATGGCGACGTCGGGAACGAGCAGAGCCTCGTAGGGTCGGCCGATTTCGACCTGGATGCGCCCAAACAGCCCAGGCGTCAGGAACCGATCGTCATTGGGCAGCACGGCGCGCAGCAGCAGGGAACCGCTTTGAGGATCGATCTTGTTGTCGGCGAAATCGATGTAGCCGTCACGGGTGAAATCGGCTTCATCCGATACCGCGAGCTTGACCGGTATCGGCTCATTTGTTTTCCGTTCCGGGTCGAACTCGACCGTCCGCTTATATCGGAGGAAAGACTGCTCATCGACGCTGAAGTAGAAATGCAAGGGGTCGATGGCGGCGATGGATGTCAGCGCCTGGGAACTGGCGCCCGCCGCGATCAGGTTGCCTTCCGTGACGAGTTTGCGCCCGATCTGTCCGGAGATCGGCGCCTCTATCCTGGTAAAGCTCAAATTAAGTTCGGCTGCGTTTAGAGCCGCCTGCGCTGCCTGAACATTTGCCTGTGCTTCCAGGAATGCCTGCTGACGCTCCTGCAGCGTCGCGGCGGCAATATTGCCGCCTTGCCGCAGTTCCTGGCCTCTGGTGAGTTCGGATCTCGCCAGATCGACACGGGTGCGAGCGACATCGAGCTGGGCACGGATTTCATCGACATTGGCCTGGTAGGTGCGCGGATCGATGACGAAAAGCAGATCGCCAATCCTGACGATCGATCCCTCCGTGAAATGGACGCTATCCAAGGTGCCGCTGACCTGCGGGCGTACTTCGACCAGGCCGGATGCCTCGAAACGGCCCGTGAACTCCGCCTTGTCGGTAATCGTCTGGCGGACTGGCGCTGCCACGCTGACCGGCATCGGCGCTTGCGGCGGAGATTGAGCTGAAACCGGTGCCGTGGAGAGGACGAGGCAGCAGAAAAATAACTTGGAAATATTGATGGAACTTCTGACATTTCGCATCATGGTCGCCCTCAGAATCTATTATCAATTTAGGGACAGTGCCAGCGACATGATCGACATGCCAGTGATCGAGATGAACAGTTGAAACCTACCGGCGTTCCTGACCTTATTCTTGGAGCCCTGCAGCAGCGCGGCAACCTGACGGTCTGGGTGACACCCGAGGCGCTGGAGGCCTGGGAAGACCGGGCAAAGCGGTCGGCCAGCGGCTTACTCGGATTCGTCATCGAGACCGCAGTCATGCTGCGCCTGGCGATGGGCCGGCCGTGGTAGCAAACCGAGGGGATACTGCGCTCCATCATCGGGCTGCTCGGGCTGGATGTGCCGGTGCCGGATCATTCATTGGCGCGTCGGAGTGTCTACCTGCCACTGGACGACCACCGTAGTGAAGCCGAAAGGGCCAGCCAACATGGAGATTGACTCCACCGGTTTGAAGATAGATGAGCTGGCAGGCTGCGACTGGATATGGAAAGCGGTCGCTCGTGGGATGTCAACGGCGAATGAAGTTCGGCCCTTCCGCAAACTCGGTGCAAAGAGTCAGCTGAACAGACGAATTTGCCCGCGCCAGCATCATGCTACCTCAAGAACACGATGAAGCAGCAGATCGAAGCCGGCACGCCCGCACATGGTGCGCTTGATTGTTTTCAGGTGGCAGATCTGTCCTTCCACCGGTCCGGTACTCCAGGATAGTGACAAGCCAGCCCGAACCGCGGCCAGGTCACGCCTCAGCCCACCGACAAATCCGGCGAAGGCCGTCTTCTCAGCTGCGACAAGCCAGTCATCCAGTCGCTCCTCCTGCTGCTTGCGGATCATTGCGCGGAACTCCCGGGCCAGATCGATGAGGTGGGCGAGTTCAGCGGAACCGGCGATCAGGGCATCGACGAACCTCCGCTCCGTTTCATCGATCTCGTCAGCGTCGGCGACAACCAGCCATGCCGCCCGCCGGCCGCTTGGGGTTTTCCATGCCGGCATCGATCCAGCAGGCTGAGGAGTGGCGGCTCGCAGCCGGCGGAGCCAGTCCCGCACGGTGCTCGCTCCGCCGGTTAAAGCTACGCTCGCGGAGTTCTCGCCAAAGCCGAACCCCATTGTGACAGCCTTCGTCCCAGCGCCGGCGCAGATAGTCGCCATGAACATCGACCATGCTGTCTCCGGACGGCTGCTGCCAGCTCGGGAGCCGTCCGGCTTTCAACCAGTCGTGTACCGTGCCTCGGTCCAGACCGAGAGTGCGGGCGATCCGACTTTTTGACCAGCCTTTCGCATCCAGGGCGACCACCTCGTCGAAACGAGCCTGCCGTGCTGCCTGCTTGTCCAGGCTGTGCTGCTGACGCGTCGTCAGGGGTTTGGGTAGGACGATGGAAACCGGCGGATTTGCTGGTTCCACGGGTACTGGATCCGGGAACGCCAGTGCTGTGGCAGCCTTTGCGGCAGCGCGGATATCCCGATGGTGACGGTTGAGAGCGTTGCCCACGGCATCGCCCAGATTGCGCAGCAGGTGGAACCGGTCGGCCACCTGGATAGCATCCGGAGCGCCGGTGCGAACGCCGTCGGCAAAGGCACCGGCCCAGTCGCGGGCGACGATCTCGACACCGGGATGATCCTTCAGCCAGACGGCGACCGTCTCGGCACTGCGGTCAGGCAACAGCTCGATCGGCCGGTTGGCACGCTCGAGATCAACGATAATGGCGCCGTAGCGCCTGCCGCGGCGCCAGGCCCAGTCATCGATGCCGATGACGCGCGCCGGCAGCGCCGGTTCGACCGGAACGGCCCGGATCAGACGCAGCAGGGTGTCGCCGCTGACCGGCATGGCAAGCAGGCTCGCCAGGCGTGATCCCAGTTCACCACCCGCACCGAGCGCCAGGGAACGCTGGACGTCGGCGAGCCGGATGGTGCGCCGTTTGCGGTCCGGGACCGCCGCGGACAGGCGCTCGGCGAAGATCCGGCGCGGGCAGCCCGATTGCGAGCAGCGGAAGCGGCGGATCTGGAGGGACAGAGAGACGATGCGGCCCATCAGGGGAAGGTCGGCGACACGGCGGATGTAGCGGCCGTGAACCCGTCCCGACGGCATGGCGCATAGCGGACAGCAGGCGATCAGGTCAGCGGACTGGGCATGCACGGTGACGAGCCCGGCACTGACCTCGACACGGTCAACGGCGATCCCGCCCGGCAACAGGGACAACAGGGGTTCGGTGATCAAGAGCACTACAGGTTAGGGGGTGTGGTTCCCTCTATGTGAGCATCCCAGCAGCTCTCCGCATCAAGCTCCACCGAGTTTGCGGAAGGGCCAGCATTCACTCGGCGTCTACAGGATCCCGCGCCACCCCCTACCAGATCAACAATCCATCAACCTCAAGCCTCACGCCTCCCCATCGCGAAAATTTGGCGCGTCTTCGGCTCAACATGCTCTAACATTACAGTTGCGCTACCCATTTTGGAGGTAGTCATGGCTGCAAGATCTTCTTTAGATCGGTAGTTCACGCCTCTTTCCGAACCGAATTCGCATAGGACACGTACGGAGCACGTACAGAATGAGGGATATTTCGTCGGTGAGAAGGGGACCCGCAACTGTAATGCTTCCGTAATGGGCCGTTGGGTGTCAAGTCCCCGAGTGACTGTCTCATCGCCGGCTTCACGCTTCCGTCCGTGGTCAGCACCGTGGCTGCCACACCATGCAGTCAGATAAGGGAAGCCAGCGGGCCAATCTAAGGCGCGTGGTTCACCCCAACAGGGACTTCCACAGCACTACTCCCGGCCTCGCTGGTTTCCGCGTCCCGGCGACGGGACCTCACCGAGGCAAGACCCATCCGGGCCTGCCCCAAACTGTTACCTGGTGGTCCGCTTACGCGGCCACCGCCGTCTCCTTACCCCAGCGGAACTCGCTGCCATCGACCCACATGCGGTGCAACACGGTCGCGAGCTTTCTCGCCAAGGCGACCTTCGCCCGCTTTACGCCGCGGCGCCTGGCGATGTCCAGCGCCCAACGCTTCAGTGTCGAAAAGCGTGTCGTCCGGCTCAGCAGCACGTTGGCCGCCTCGTACAGGACTGTCCGCACCATGGCGTCACCGACTTTACTGACGCCACCCGTCACATCGGTTTCGCCGGACTGGTACTTCTTGGGTGTCAGCCCGAAGTGCGCCCCCACTGCCTTGGATGAGGTGAAGCGCGCCGGATCGTCTACGGTCGCCTTGAAAGTTACCGCGACCAGCGCTCCGACGCCGGGTACCGTCATCAGCCGCCGGCAGACATCGTCTGCCCGCACGATCGCCAGCACCTGCCGGTGCAGACGCATGAACTCGCTGTGCAGGCCGGCCCGCGCCGTCAGCATGGCGCCGACCACCGCCTCCAGCATCGCGTGCCCGGCGATCAGCTCCTCGACGCGTGCCGCAAAGCGCCCCTTGCTCACCTCGCCGACCTTCAGCCCGAAGCCGCGCAGAATGCCGCGGATGCTGAACTCCACGTCGCGCAACTTGCTCTGCAGGAGCTTGCGCCCGACCAGCAGGGCGCGCACCTCCTGGGCATCAGCCGACTTGCGGTGGACCGGCCGGAACCAGCCCATGCGCAGCAGCTGGGCAATGCCGCGGGCATCCTTGCGGTCGGTCTTCACGATCATCGCCGACAGCGCCGCCTTGACGTGCCGGGTTTCCAGCAGCACCGTTTCCAAACCCGCCTCGCTCAGCCCGGCATGCAGCCACTGTGACAGGGGACCAGCCTCCAGACCGATGCGCGTCACCGGCACGCTGAGCTGGGCGAAGAAGCGGACCAGCGCCTCCGGCTCGCTCGCCACCTTGGTTTCGCACACGATCTTGCCCGTCGCATCCACCACGCACACGCTGCTCTGTTCCAACGACACGTCGATCCCGGCATAGTATTCCATGGCTGTCCCCCGATGATGCTTGGGGCCGACCCACTCGGACCCCGCTTCTCACACCATCACTCTGAGGGACAGCCGCCCAACCAGCCAACTCCTGCTGGAGGCCCATTACGGCATCTAAGCTCGACTTTGCGCATTTTTAGGTTGGATTAAGCGTGAATCCAGAAGAAGGAGTTTGACGCGACATAGTCGAGGGCGCGGTCGAGCGTCATGGTGGGGACGCCGAACGGCCCACTGGCGCCCCATTTCCCGCGATGCCAAGCCAGGACGCGGACCTTGTCGTCGTCGCCGGTCGGCTTGAGGCGAGCGACCGGTCCGCCGGAACGTTCACTGTAGAGCGAGTACCCCTTGGCGGCGCGGCATAGCATACCGCCACGCCGCCGCCCCGGCTGCGGTTGAAGGCTTCGATACGCTCCAGCATCGGATCAGGTCGTGCCATGGTGAAGCTCCTGCTCGACGACGGTTATCCGCTATAAACAGCCGGAAACCGTCGATGCTGCCCGTCCCGCCGATCCTGATGTGTTGGCTGGCGCCGTTCGCCGCCTTTTTCACCAAGCCGACCTGGGATCGCGTCCTGGTGCTGGCGACCGGCGCCGTTCTGGCTCCCGGGCGGCGCACCGTGACCGCCGTCCTGTCGGTGCTCGGGCGGCGGGAGGAGGCGGACTTCGCCCGCTTCCACGATGTGCTCAACCTCGCCCGGTGGTCCGGACGGTCTCAGGCCCGCGCCCTGCTGCGCTGGCTGGTCGCGGTGTTCGTTCCGGACGGTCCGGTGGTGGTTGGGATCGACGAGACGATCGAGCGGCGCTGGGGACCGAAGATATCGGCACGGGGCATTTACCGCGACCCGGTCCGCTCTTCGCACGGCCACTTTGTCAAGGCCAGCGGGCTGCGCTGGATCAGCGTCATGCTGCTGGTCCCTATCCCGTGGGCCGAGCGGATCTGGGGGCTGCCTTTCCTGACAACCCTTGCCCCCTCGGAACGTTTTGCCCGACAGGCCGGCCGGCGCCACAAGCCGCTGGCCGACTGGGGCCGCCAGTTGCTGCTTCTGGCCAGCCGCTGGCTACCAGGACGCCGGGTCATCGCGGTGGCCGACACCACATATGCCGTCATCGAACTGCTCGCAGCCCTCCGCCACAGGCTCACCATGGTCACCCGCCTGCGCCTGGACGCCCGGCTGTTCGATCCGCCACCGCCGCGCCGGTCCGGCGCCAGAGGGCGCCGCCGGGTCACCG
>ERZ501005.127-NODE-127-length-11925-cov-14.535720_pt1 | contig 11925 bp, 6 predicted proteins | sample MGYA00248830_ERZ501005 | MGnify/ENA primary metagenome ERZ501005 (study PRJEB25958, sample SAMN03398565) | human skin metagenome | study: EMG produced TPA metagenomics assembly of the Human Skin Microbiome Metagenome (human skin metagenome) data set. | reverse complement strand
ATTGGACTTCTTTTTTTTTAGCTTTCTTTGGGAACTTATCCCGAGTTCAGGTTAAATAATAATATTTCTCAATGATTTTAGCAAAATATCGCTATTAATAAACTGGTTTTATCATTTTTGTTTATTAAGCAAATGCTTTGTTGGATATTGTTGGTTTAAATATTATGCAATTGTTTTTAAAATACATCGTTATTTTTAATGAATGCGTAAATAAAATTCACATTTTGTTAGCTTGTAAATAAATGCAACAACTTTGTCGCTTTTATTTTATAATACGTTTTATTTAATTTTAAAGCCTATTTGATTAGATGGTGAGGTACTTATGAGATACCCTGTTTTGTTAATGGTTACATTGGCAAGCACTGGTTTGTTGATAGGTTGTAATAAATCAGATAAAGCTGCCCAACAACAGGCAGCCGCTGGCGCAGCTGCGCAAATGCCACCTGCGATTGTCAATGTACAGCCTGTACAGTTTCAATCCATCCCTTTAATGACTGAATTGTCAGGCAAAGTGGTGGCTTATCAAGAAGCGATTGTCACCCCGCAAGTTTCAGGCATCATTGAACGACAGTTGTTTAAAGAGGGCAATTTTGTCAAGCAAGGTCAGCCACTTTATCAAATCAATCCTGACAATTACTCGACAGGATTGGCAGGTAGTCAAGCACAGTTAGAACAAAGCCGTGCCAATATCAATACCGCAAAAGCCAGTTATAATAACGCGGTAGCAAGTCTTGAAAGCCGGCAAGTAGAATTAAATCTTGCAGAAACCAACCTAAAACGTTTAAATGCCCTAAAAGGCACAGACGCCATCTCAGCTCAAGAGTATGACAATGGCGTGACCCAATTGCACACCGCTCAAGCGGCGGTCAAAAATGCCCAAGCTCAAGTTGGGGTAGCTCAAGCCAATATTGCGGCTGCCGAAGCCGCCAGTCGCAATGCGGAACAAACTGTTAGTAGCAATCAATTAAATATTAATCGCACCGTGGTAAGATCGCCAATTAGCGGTATGACCGACCGCTCAAACGTAAATGTTGGGGCATTAGCCACAACAGGCCAGACCCAAATGGTAAAAGTATCTCAGCTTAACCCTATTTATGTTGATATCAGCCAATCTTCGGCTGAGATGTTGGCATTACGCCAAAAAATGATGGCCGGCAGTTTAAGTAACGCCCGATCTGCCCAAGTGCAGCTCAGACTAGCGGATGGTTCGATTTATCCAGCAACAGGGCGATTACGCTTTGAAGAGGCTAAAGTGGATTCAACGACAGGAACGGTCAACTTACGTGCCGAATTTAGTAACGATGATTATGTATTGTTACCCGGTATGTTGGTCTATGCCCAATTGATACAAGGCGTGGTCAATAACGCCGCGTTATTGCCACAAAGTGCGATTATGCGTACTGCCAAAGGCGATACCACAGTCTATGTGGTCGATGCCAATAACAAAGTACAAGTGCGTCCTGTGACGGTACAAGGCACCTATCAAGGGCAATGGATTGTGACAAGCGGACTAAAACAAGGCGAACAAGTGGTCATTATTGGCGGGGCAAAAGTCAAACCTGACCAACAAGTCAAAGCCATGCCTTATACGGCTTCTGCCACTGCAGCCACCCAAATGAATCAACCCGTCAGCAATGCAGCCGCAAGCGTGGCGAAAACCGTAGCCAAACAATAACCCAAACAAATAGGGAGAATATATGTCACGTTTTTTTATTGACCGCCCGATTTTTGCTTGGGTAATCGCCATGCTTATCATGCTGATGGGTGTTTTAGCGATTTTCAAGCTGCCAATCGAGCAATACCCTCGTATCGCACCGCCAACGATTTCAGTACGAGCTAACTACCCAGGGGCTTCTGCCAAAACAGTCGAAGACTCGGTGATTCAGGTGATTGAACAGCGGATGACAGGATTAGATGGTCTGATGTATATGTCATCTTCAAGCTCGGCAAGCGGCGCGGCTCAAGTTACCTTAACTTTTGAAAGTGGAACTGACCCGGACACTGCCCAAGTCCAAGTACAAAATAAGCTACAATCTGCCATGAGTGCCTTGCCTGAACAAGTACAACGCATGGGCGTCACCGCTAATAAATCGAGCAGTGGGTTTTTGGCAGTATTTGCGTTTGTGTCACAAGATGGCTCAATGGGGCGGGCAGATATTGCCGACTATGTGTCGTCCAATGTCGTTGACCAACTCAGTCGCGTCGAAGGGGTGGGCGATATCAATGTCTTTGGCTCAGCCTACGCCATGCGGATTTGGCTTGACCCTGCCAAGCTACGTACCTATGGGTTGATGCCAAGTGATGTGGTCGCTGCGATTCAAGCCCAAAATGCCCAAGTATCTGCTGGGCAATTGGGTCAACAACCTGCCGATGATAAAAAACAGGTCATCAATGCCACCGTTTCGGTACAAAGCTATTTACAAACGCCGGAAGAATTTAGAAATATTTTGCTAAAAACCAATAACACAGGGGCACAAGTTCGTTTAGGTGATGTGGCAACAGTGGAAATTGGCAGTGAAAGCTATGCGGCAAGTTCTTATTACAATGGCAAACCTGCCGCTGGTTTAGCAATTTCGCTGGCATCTGGGGCAAATGCGTTAGACACTCGTGAGTTAATTGAACAGCGTCTTAATCAATTACGCCCAAATTTCCCCGCTGGATTAGAAGCCATTGTCGCGTATGATACAGTACCTTTTGTCAAGTTATCAATTGAAGAGGTGGTCAAAACCTTATTTGAAGCGATTGTGCTGGTATTTTTAGTGATGTTTTTGTTTTTACAAAACTGGCGCGCCACCCTCATTCCGACCCTTGCTGTGCCTGTGGTATTACTTGGTACTTTTGCAATTTTGTACATGTTTGGACTAAGTATTAACGTATTGACTATGTTTGCAATGGTACTATCGATTGGTTTATTGGTTGATGATGCTATTGTCGTGGTCGAAAATGTCGAGCGGCTGCTTGAAGAAAATCCTGAAATGTCAGTCATTGATGCCACCCGTGAATCGATGCGTGAAATCAGTAAAGTGGTTATTGGTATCGCCATGATTTTATCGGCTGTTTTCTTACCGATGGCATTTTTTGGTGGTTCGACCGGGGTTATTTATCGTCAGTTTTCTATTACGCTCATCAGTAGTATGGCGTTATCTGCTATTGTGGCATTGGTGTTTACGCCTGCCTTGTGTGTAACGATTTTAAAACGCGGTAAATCTCATGATAAACACAATGAAGTACAAACAGGTTTTTTTGGTTGGTTTAACCGCTCGTTTAATCGCTTGAGCCAACGGTATGAAGGGTTTGTGGGTAAAAGTATTCACCACAAATGGTTATATCTGATTGCCTACGGGATCATTACGGCTGGGCTGTGGTTTTTATTTACCGCAATTCCCAAGTCATTCTTACCCGATGAAGATCAAGGGGTAATTATGACCTTGATACAACTACCCGCAGGTTCGACCGAAGACCAAACCCAAGCGGTGTTGGATAAAGTTTCTAATTACTATAATACCAAAGAAAAAGCCAATGTTCAGTCCGTCTTTGCAGTAAATGGTTTTAGTTTTGCAGGACAGGGGCAGAATATGGGCTTAGCGTTTATTCGTTTTAAAGATTGGGATGAACGCCCTGGTAAAGAAAATACTGCGCAAGCCATTGCCAAACGTGCCACCGGCTATTTTATGGGTAACATCAATGAAGCCCAAGTGTTTGCGATTGCCCCCCCTTCAATCCCGGGATTGGGTACGGCAACAGGCTTTGATTTACAGCTTAAAGATGTCAGCAACGTAGGACACGAAAAATTGCTCGAAGCACGAAACATGCTGCTTGGAATGGCAGCAAAAAATCCAGAAGTGGCAGGCGTTCGACCTAATGGTCAAGAAGATGCGCCCCAATATAAGATTAATGTCAATTATGATATGGCAAATGCAATGGGTGTGGATACCGCTTCAATCAATAGCGTATTAAGCACTGCTTGGGGTAGCCGTTATGTCAATGATTTCTTAAACCAAGGAAGGATTAAACGGGTCTATCTACAAGGTCAGCCAGACAGCCGCATGACGCCCGAAGATATCAGCCAATGGTACGTGCGCAACAATGAAGGCGTGATGGTACCTTTTTCAAGCTTTACCACAGGTGAATGGCAATACGGCTCGCCTGCCCTTACCCGCTACAACAGCGTGCCTTCGATGAATATTCAGGGGAATGCAGCAGTGGGTTTAAGCTCGGGACAAGCCATGACCGCGATGGAACAAATGATTGCCAAACTACCCAAAGGCATCGACTATGAATGGACAGGCTTATCCCTTGAAGAGAAAAAATCCGGTGCACAAGCCCCGATTTTATACGCTATCTCAATTTTAGTGGTGTTCTTGTGTCTAGCGGCATTATACGAAAGCTGGTCGATCCCATTTGCCGTATTACTGGTTGTACCGCTTGGGATTTTAGGGGCAGCTGTTTTTACCATGTCACGCCAATTTTCTAATGACGTATTTTTACAAGTGGGCTTATTGACCGTGGTGGGTCTATCTGCCAAAAACGCGATTTTGATTATCGAATTTGCCAAAGAACGTCAAGATGCGGGACACAGTTTGTATGATTCGGTTACGGTAGCGGCTCGTCAACGTTTGCGTCCGATTATTATGACATCGCTTGCCTTTGGTATCGGGGTAGTTCCGCTATTTTTGGCAACCGGTGCAGGCTCGGGCAGCCAAAATGCGATTGGTACCTCGGTATTGGGCGGTGTGATCAGTGCCACCATGTTGGGCGTATTCTTTATTCCAATGTTTTATGTGTGGATTCGGTCGTTATTTAAAGGCAAAGATAAGCCCAATAACCCCTCACCTACCGCACCTAGTGCAGGTGACAGTGACGGTGACAACCAACCAAGTACCACACAAACCACTGTGTATGCTCCAACTGGTCAATCCACGCTTAATTTAGCAAATCCCAATAACCACTCGACAACTTACAATGCTTGATTAAAAAAACGGGTGATATCATCACCCCTTTTTTTCTTGTAAAATAATCACAGTCGTTACATCGTAATTGTATTTTGCTAATGATAAATAGTGACACTATCGCTTATTTCTTGTTGATATCAAAGATGTCTAAATAGGAACCATGTATGAACGCAATTTTTTTTAAAAATCCTTGGCTTAAACTTAGTGTTTTGGCAACCTCTATTGGTATATTAACCGCTTGCCAAAGCATCCCAAAAGCCAAAACTGGGGCTATCGTTGCCAACCCACAAATCCCTACCACTCAGCCTTATCAAATCTATGACAATCAGACCGTCAGTAATACCAATCAGCCTAGTATCGCCAGTCAGCGGTGGCAAGATTATTACAGTGATGACCGGCTAAAACAACTGATTGCGTTGGGATTACAAAATAACAAAGATATCAACGCCGCGATTTTGGCGATCCAACAAGCCCGTGCCCAATATCAAATTCGGGATATCGCCGATGCCCCAACAATTGGTACCTCAGGCAGCTTATCAAGAACGGGCAACTTTGAAGGCACCGCTAACTCCAGATATCAAGTTGGACTGGCGATGTCGTCGTATGAGTTTGATTTTTGGGGTAGAATTAGCAGCCTCAAAGAGGCGGCGCTGCAGAACTTTCTAGCCACGTCCGCTGCCAAAGATGCCGCACAGATTAGTTTAATTAGTAATATCGCACAAAACTATGTGGCATATAGTTACAATCTTGCACAATTAAGACTGGCAGAACAAACCCTTGCCACTCGCTTAGAATCGCTACGCATCAATCAATTACGGTTTAGAGCGGGGTTGGACTCTGAGCTAACCTCAGTACAAGCCCAGTCCTCTGCCGATGCTGCCAGAATTGCTATCGCCACTGCCAAAACCAACTTATTAAAAAATCAAAATGCGTTACGTTATCTGGTAGGCACATCTGTTGATAGTAGCTTACTACCCCCGCCTTCTATTAAAAGTATTACCAATAATCGTATTTTTAGCACAGGTTTACCGAGTGATTTGCTGCTGTATCGTCCGGATATCCGTCAAGCTGAGTTCAGCCTAAAAGCTGCAGGGGCTAATATAGATGCGGCTCGTGCTGCCTTTTATCCCTCAATCGGTCTATCTGCCAGTGTCGGTACAGCCAGTGCCCAGTTATCAGATTTGTTTAAATCAGGCAGCTTTACGTGGGGCTTTACCCCAACCATTAGCTTGCCGATTTTTGATGGCGGCGCTCGCAGGGTCAATTATGAAATCAGCGAAATCGCCCAACAACAGGCGTTAAATAGCTACGAAAAAGCGATTCAAAACGCCTTTAGAGAAGTTAACGATGTGTTTGCAACGCGTGCAACCTTAGGCGAGCAATTAAGTGCTTATACCAGCATGAAAACTGCCAGTGATAAAAACTATCGAATTGCAGATGCTCGCTTTAAAGCGGGACTTGATAACTATTTAGGCGTGCTTGATGCCCAACGACAGCAGTATTCTGCTGAACAAAGTATCTTAAATACTCAACAAGCCCAACTTAACAGCCAAATCCAGCTTTACCAAGCATTGGGCGGTGGGGTAAATACCGATGTCAGTATTGATGCCCCTACCCCTCGCTATCAAAATGTGACAGATATTATCCATAACGTGGCTCAAAGGGTATCAACTAGCACCGCCTCCGCCCCACAGACCACCCAACCCACTGCCACGCCCTAAGCTTTTTCGTATTTTCATAAAAAAGCTAACCAATGTTAGCTTTTTGTTGAATGGGTTTTGGTTTAGCAGTTAGTTGTAGTTAAAATACATAGCTTGCAATACCATGCGCAATTTTTTTGCCTTCATCATTGACCAATAACATGGTGGTGGTACAACCTTTACGACCCATACGGATGATTTCAGCGGTGGCAATAAATTCTTTGCCACGCCCTGGCGCCAGATAATCAACGCGTAAATCCACGGTGGCGAGGCGTTGCGCCTTTTTAGTCTGCTCCTCGTAAGTGCCTTGAGCCTGTTTATATATCTCAAACATCCCCGCCAAGCCGCCGATGGTATCCAAAATAGTCGCGGTCATACCGCCATGCAAAATCTGAAAATTGACGTTGCCAATCATTTCAGATTTTAGGCTGACACGCCCCACCATCTGACCGTTTTCATAATTTAATGTGATGCCTGTAAATGCCACAAACGGACTTTGGTTCATGTATTGTGCTAAGCGTAACCCAATTTCATCAATATTGGGTACAGTTAACGGGTCATTGACTGGAGAATTATTGTCGTTGTTAGGTGATAAACTCACTACCCACTCCTTACCTATGCTACAATATACCATAAAAACTATGGCGTAAAATTTTGCTATTTTAACAAATTTTCCTTTCTAATTTAGCAAAAATTTTCTCTTAATTAACGAGGTAACTATGCGTTATTTTTTTAATCGCTCTTTTCCCAATACTCGCCTGCGCCGTCTTCGGTTTAACGACAATATCCGCGCCATGGTTCAAGAGGTTTCGCTTGAGCCTAAGCATTTGATTGCCCCGGTGTTTGTCATTGATGGCAACAATGAGCGTCAAGCGGTCAAAAGTATGCCCAATGTCGAACGGCTGAGTGTGGATTTACTCATCGATTATGCCAAAGAGCTGCTCAAAGAAGGCGTGACGACGATCGATTTATTTGGGGTCATTGATCCAAAGCTCAAAACATTACATGCTGAGGAATCTTATAATGAAAATGGCATTGTCTGTACGGCGATTAAAGCCATCAAGGATGCCGTGCCTAACATGGTGGTGATGACCGATGTTGCATTAGATCCTTATACGATTCATGGACAAGACGGCATTATTGATGATCAAGGTTATGTACTAAATGATGTTACTGTTGAAATATTGGTAAAACAAACCCTTGCCCATGCCCGTGCTGGGGCGGATATTATTTCGCCAAGCGATATGATGGATGGTCGTATTGGCGCGATTCGCCAAGCCTTAGATAGCGAAAACTTTATTAATACCGCCATTATGGCTTACTCTGCCAAATATGCGTCTGCCTACTACGGGCCATTTCGTGATGCATTAGGCAGTAGCGGTAACCTTAAAGGCGGGCATAAAAAACAATACCAAATGGACTTTGGTAACCGTGCCGAAGCCTTACATGAAGTTGCTTTAGACATTCAAGAAGGCGCGGACATGGTGATGATAAAACCGGGTCAGCCGTATCTTGACCTAGTACGGGAAGTTAAAGACACCTTTGGCGTGCCGACTTACGCTTATCAAGTATCGGGCGAATACGCCATGCACATGGCAGCCATTCAAAACGGCTGGTTAACCGACGCTGTAATTTTAGAAAGCTTACTTGGTTTTCGCCGTGCAGGGACAGATGGTATTTTGACTTATTTTGCCTTAGATGCGGCACGTAAACTCAACGAAAACCGAATTTAAGGGTTTATCAAGATTATTAACACAATCTTAGATTTTACTGTTTAATGCAAGTTTTTGTATTTTTAGCAAAATTTAACTAAAATTTTTTTGCAATTTGTGGTTTAATACGCCGTTAATTGTAACAATTTTGACACATTGTATTTTAAGCTATTGTATTCACTTATGCCAAGTTGCTGTACCCAAACAGATTTGCCAATAGGTAAAAAGCCAAATTTAGGCTATTTTACCACTAAACAAGGTGTCAAACGATTCACTCTCTGTGTGATGGTATGGCAACTTACTTGTGCCATAAATTTAATTAAAAACATTGCTACTATGAATAGCAAGATGGTAACCCGTTTTTATCGTTAAACAATTCCGCTAAGGTTTCTTGGCGGATTTTTTTATGGATAAAAACCCAACTGGAGCGTTATATGAGCCTCAATCTAAATGTCCCTAGCTATGTCAAACACCAAGGTGTGATTGACTTTGTGCAAAAAATTGCTGAATTAACCCAACCTGACCGTATTGAATGGTGTGATGGCTCAGAAGCCGAAGACCAACGCTTGCTACAGTTAATGGTCAATCACGGCACGATGACTAAGTTAAATGACGAACTGCGTCCAAATTCGTACCTTGCCTGTTCTGATCCATCGGATGTTGCCCGAGTGGAAAGTCGTACCTTTATCTGTAGCCAAAATGAAGCCGATGCTGGGGCGACCAACAATTGGGCAGACCCGACCCAAATGCGGGAGACCCTAAACGGTCTATTTGCCGGCTGTATGAAAGGGCGCACCCTGTATGTCGTGCCTTTTAGTATGGGACCATTGGGCAGCCATATCGCCCACATTGGCATTGAGCTTTCTGACTCGCCCTATGTGGTCGTCAATATGAAACGCATGGCACGTATGGGCAAAGCGGTATTTGATGTGTTGGGTAGCGATGGCGAGTTTATACCCTGTGTGCATAGCGTGGGTAAGCCATTGGCAGAAGGCGAACAGGATGTTAAATGGCCTTGTAATGCAGAAAAATACATTGTCCATTATCCAGAAACCCGTGAAATTTGGTCTTACGGCTCTGGCTATGGCGGCAATGCATTACTTGGTAAAAAATGCTTGGCGTTACGTATCGCTTCGGTCATGGGTCGTGAGGAAGGCTGGCTTGCCGAGCACATGCTAATTCTTGGCGTAACCAACCCACAGGGCGAAAAACATTATGTCGCCGCCGCTTTTCCTTCAGCATGCGGTAAAACCAACTTTGCCATGCTGATTCCACCCGCCGGCTATGAAGGCTGGAAAGTCGAAACCGTGGGTGATGATATCGCTTGGATCAAGCCCGGTGACGACGGCAGACTGTATGCCATCAACCCAGAAGCAGGCTTTTTTGGCGTTGCCCCAGGCACATCTCAATTAACTAACCCAACTTGTCTTGCCACATTAAAAAAAGACGTGATTTATACCAACGTGGCATTGACTGACAATGGCGACGTGTGGTGGGAAGGGATGTCAAAAGATGCCCCTGCTCATGCGATTGACTGGCAGGGCAATGACTGGACGCCTACAGATGGTGAAAATGGTAAAAAATCCGCCCATGCCAATGCGCGCTTTACAGTCGCTGCCGCCAACTGCCCAATTATCGATAAAGACTGGGAAAACCCCAACGGTGTACCAATTTCTGCCTTTATTTTTGGCGGTCGCCGTGCAGATACTATGCCGCTTGTTGTGGAAAGCTTTGACTGGGTTGACGGCGTGTATAAAGCTGCTACCATGGGCTCAGAAGTCACTGCCGCCGCTGAAGGTCAGCAAGGCGTGGTACGCCGTGATCCCTTTGCCATGTTGCCATTTGCCGGCTATAACATGGGCGACTACTTCCAACATTGGCTCGATATGGGCGAAACCGTTGCCAAAAATGCCGCCGCTCATGGTATAAATCCCCCAAAAATCTTTAAAGTAAACTGGTTTCGTCGTGATGCCAATGGCAAATTTGCGTGGGACGGTTATGGGCAAAATATGCGGGTGCTTGAGTGGATTATTGACCGTATCGAAGGTCGTGCCAATGCGGTTGAAACGCCCATTGGTTACATGCCTACTTATGAAGATTTGAACTGGCAAGGCATGGATTTTAGCAAGCAACAGTTTGAAACCGTGACCAGTCTTAACAAGGCGGACTGGCAAAAAGAGCTACAAAGTCAAGATGAACTGTTTGATAAGCTTGGCGATCATGTCCCGGCTGCGCTAAAACATGCCCGCAAAGCAACGGGCGAGCGTGTTGAAGCCATGTCATAATACGATTGTGTGATATTTAAAAGCCCAATGTCGATAATTGGGCTTTTTTATGCCTGTCTTTTAAGGTCTATTAAGGCTTTTAATCTTAGACCTTTCGTAAACATCTGGTAAACATCCGCAAGATTGTTTAATGACAAAATTTAACTTTTTAGACCCATTGCAAATGTCGCCACCATCGGCTTGACAAACGGCACTTTATCAAACGCAATCAACCCCACATTACGAGCGACTTTGAGTAGCGGATTTTGGTGCATAAAACCATACACCACGGTATCACAAAAAATCTCTACCCGCTTTTGGTCGGCTTTTCGCCGTTTTTCATAGGTTTTTAGCATGGCACTATCAGCGATATCCTCGCCACGCATTGCTTGATTACCCATCATTTTGGCAAGGGTATCAGCATCGCGCATACACAGGTTAAAGCCCTGCCCTGCCACCGGATGCAAGGTGTGAGCGGCATTGCCCATGATAACACAGCGACCTTTGATTTGTTCGTCTGCCAACACTTTAACCAGTGGGAACGCCCCCCGCTTGCCCGCTTTAACAAACTTACCCGCCAAATCACCAAACGCTCGCTGAATAGTATCTAGAAAATATTGGTCGTCTGTGAGATAACGACTTTCTTCGCCTTTGGGGCAAACCCACACCACCGAACGGCGGTAGCCTTGCTGTGGCTGATTGCCATCGCCACCAAAATCCACCAATGGTAACACCGCCACCGCGCCCATTTGGTTAAAGCGTTCGATGGCTTGGTGATTGTGTGGTTTATCGGTCATCACCACGCCGACAATACCGACTTGGTGATAATCGTGCGAGGTCGAGCCGATGCCAAGCAACTTGCGAGAGGGCGAGTGTTGCCCATCGCACGCCACCAATAAATCGGCGGTTAGGGTCTGATTAAGGTTACCCATTTGCTCAAAAGTGATGGTAACGTCTTTGTCGGTCTGCTGAATGTTGGTTAACGTCGCCCCATCAAGCAAGGTAATGAACGGGTTATTTTGTACCGCAAATAGTAACTTTTTGCCAAGCCATGCATTTTCCATGACCTGCCCAAAGCTCTCAACGTTTTCAGCGTGTTTATTTAAGGTTGCTTTGCCAAAACTGCCCTGTTCGCTAATTTTCACTTCATCAATACGGCACGCATGGCTTTGTAAGTCGTGCCACAAGCTTTTGCCATTAAACGAAATACGCTCATAAATCTGCACGGTACGCCGTGACAAGGCGATGTTACGGCTGTCAAATTGCGCGCGGTCTAAGTCATCATCAGGGCTGATGG
>ERZ501005.125-NODE-125-length-12220-cov-7.252692_pt1 | contig 12220 bp, 8 predicted proteins | sample MGYA00248830_ERZ501005 | MGnify/ENA primary metagenome ERZ501005 (study PRJEB25958, sample SAMN03398565) | human skin metagenome | study: EMG produced TPA metagenomics assembly of the Human Skin Microbiome Metagenome (human skin metagenome) data set. | reverse complement strand
CAGCAAGGTGGAAAAACGCTGATTTTATCGACTCATAAAACCAGTTTGCTAAACTTGGTGGATCGAATTATCATCATGGCAAACAACCAAATTGTGATGGATGGTCCCAAACAAGCCATTTTAGCCCAGCTCCAAAAAAATGAAGAAATGGTGCGCCAGCAAGCACAAAACTTGGCAAATCAGCCCTAATCACCTTTGCAATCAACGGCTTAAGAGTATTGTATCATGACACAACCTTACCAATACCAACCCACTGCGCCAAATACCCATCGGGCACGTTGGGTGATTTGGATTGCCTTACTCACCATTATCTGCTTAGTCACCTGGGCGGCTTTTGCCAAAATTGACCAAGTCACCCGTGCTACAGGCACCGTGATTGCGAGCGCAAGAACCCAAGAAATACAAGCGGTTGATGGCGGCATTTTGACCAAACTCTTGGTTAAAGAAGGCGATAACGTCAACAAAGGACAGCTATTAGTGGTGCTAGAAGAAGCCAGAGCCCAAGCTGCCGTGGACAACTCCGCCACCAAAATTGCTGCACTCAAAGCCAAAATTGCTCGACTAGAATCAGAAATTTTTGATAAACCCTTGGTCTTTCCTACCGAAGTCAAGCCATACCATGAATATATCCAAAACCAAACTGAACTTTACAATCGGCGCAAACAAGCCATCCAGCAAGATGTGGCATCCTTACAAAACATGCTAAAACTTGCCCAGCAAGAACTTACCATGAATGAGCCGTTACTCAAATATGGCGATGTGAGCCAAGCGGATGTTATCAAACTTCGCCGCCAAGTGGCTGATATTCAAGCACAAATTAATAATAAACGTAATAAATACTTTGAAGAAGCGCAAGCTGAATTGACCAAAGCTCAAGAAGAGCTGCAGTCTGAAGAAGAACAGCTGCGTGACCGTAGCCAAGTGTTGCAAGAAAAACGCCTTGAAGCCCCCACCGACGGCAAAGTCAACGACATCAAAATCACCACCATAGGCGGCGTGGTTAAACCTGGTGAAATCATCATGCAGCTGTTGCCGACCAGTAGTGACTTGATTGTTGAAGCCAAAGTACGCCCTGCCGATATTGCTTACGTCAAAGAAGGGCAACATGCTAGCGTCAAGTTAGATGCTTATGATTATTCCATCTTTGGGTCAATGGATGGCGTAGTGACCTACATTAGCCCAGATACGCTCATGGAGCAAACCCCAAAAGGGGAACAGCCGTATTACCGAGTGCAGGTGCGTATCAAAGCAGCTGAATTTCAAGGGCGTGCCAAAGATATCGTGATTCGACCTGGCATGACCGCCACGGTTGAAATCAAAGCGCTTGAGCGTACCGTGCTCAATTATCTTACCAAGCCCATTACCAAAACCTTGTCAGAAGGCTTGGGTGAGCGCTAGGCACTAGCTAGATAACCTGAATTCGACATAAGAAAGGATAAAAAAAAGAAGCCCAACATGCTAAAGTAAGTTCACCACAAACACCTTTAACCAGGACTTCTTACATGGACAATCTTGTAGAACTTTACTGCCACATCGACGACTTTTGCAAAGCTTACACAGCCGAGCAACAGCAGAAAATGCTAAAACTAAAGAACAACAGCAGTAAAAAGCCACGCAACAAACCATGCAAAATAAGTTTAGCAGAAATCATCACCATCTTGGTACTATTTCATCAAATACGCTATCGAGAATTTAAAGCCTTTTACTATGGCTATGTCTGTCAATGGCTAAAAAATGCCTTTCCAAGACTACCAAGTTACAACAGAATGGTAGAGCTGATGGAAAAAGCCGTATATCCCATGTGTGACTACCTACAATTCTTAATGCAAGGCAACTGCACAGGGATTAGCTACATCGACTCAACCAGCCTAGCGGTTTGTGATAACCACCGTATCAAGCGCAACAAAGTCTTTGCCGATACAGCAGGACGAGGAAAAAGCAGTATGGGCTGGTTCTTTGGCTTTAAATTACACGCCATCATCAACCACCGAGGTGAACTCGTGAATCTTACCGTAACAGCGGGCAATGTTGATGACAGAAAGCCTGTCAAACAACTGTGCGAAAACCAAGTCTTTGGTAAACTGTTTGGCGATAAAGGCTACATTGATAAATCCCTAACCGCTTGGTTAGACGAAAACTTGGATGTTGAACTGGTTACCAACGTCAAAAAAAATATGAAAGCTAAAGACATTGCTTGGTTAGATAAGCGATTGCTTAAACGCCGTTTCTTGATTGAGACGGTGTTTGATGAGTTAAAGAATATTTGCCATATCGAGCATTCAAGGCATCGTAGCCATGTTGGGTTTATGAGTAATTTGGTGTCAGGGCTGATTGCTTATTGCCATGAGCCCAAGAAGCCGACACTTAAAAATGTGCTGATTGAACCTTTCGTCGCTAAGATTGCTTGCTAATTCAAAGCCTTAGAGTATGGCTTATGTCGAACTGGGGTTATGTTAAATATCAATCGTAACTTTATAATATATCGACCAATGCCCAACAACCTGTGATGATAGCTTTTTCATTATTAAGCGGTTTCAAATTTGACTGTTTTGCTGCCCAATACCATCCACCATCACTTGCTTGTAAACTATCGAGTCTATTCTGACACTTGTTAGCTAGATCATTTTGGCCCCTTCTGCGATACCAAGTACGCAATAATCCTGTACATACCACATCAAAGTACGGTGTATCTGAAGGTAAAAATTTTGGTGATGACTTTTGAGTATTTAAGTAACCCCATAGCATAACATCATCATATGGCTGAAGCCATTTTGTAAACTGCTCTTCTTGTTTGGTCATGCCAAAGTGCTGAGCTGCAAGAGCACTTCTTAAATTATCATCGCCAATTGTAATATCATCGCCACGATAACCATACCATTTTCCTGCCGTCTTATTTTTATCTGGTTGAAAGTAAGTAAACCAAGCTCCAGATGACATTTGAGCATCTTGCATAAAATTAATAGCTTTTGCTAGTCGTTGTTGCCAACCATGATTAGACTCAAGGGCATGAAGATCTTTTAATGCAACTAACCATAAGAAATCACCTGCACCATGGATCGTGTTGTCAAATGCCCCTTTTGAAGTCAAGTAATGCATGGCAGGTCCATAATTAGTCTTCCATAGACTGTGGCGCACCCCATCAAGTAAATTTTGTTCAAACCAGTGCCCAATACTAAGAGCTGTTTCTGCAAAGCTTCCGTTATTGGTTACTTTATATAACTCATAAAGAGCATGAATACTTAATAAATTATCACTTGCATAATAATAATCACCCAAAGGTTGATTACTATTAAGGTATATTTCTGTTGGTAAACCACCTTTAGCAAATTTGGAACCTTGTTGCTGACTTCGTTTTTGCCAATAGACTAGTCCATTGCCTATTACAGTCGCTGAGTCGATATCTCCAATCCTAAGAAAAAAGAGCAATAATTTTGCTGAAGCAACGATAGACAAACAAGTAGCATTTTTAGTTTCCATATAAGGAAATAGCCCTTGTGCCGTTGTAGATTGAAGTGGTTTTAACCATTGCACAAATTTCTGAGTAGAGGAGTTTAAATTCTTCGATATGTTATTATTAGCATGACAACTTTCAGAAACCATAATAGGTATTATAGAGGTCATTTTTAAGAAACTTCTACGGTTCATGTGAGCGCTTTGACTTTATGTGGAGTATGGAAAATCCAAGTAGTTGACGTTAATGAAATGCAAGCAAATAACATGGCTATCGGCCAAACACACATTGCAAAAATCATCGAATATAGGGAGTATATTAAAGATTGTGCTATACGCTTATAAACTGGGATCTCAGACATCTGTAAAAAGTAACCTAAAATTGGCAAAACCAAGATATAAAGTAAAAATATGATAGTTAAAACGTACAAAATATCTTGATATGATTTTACATCATAATAGTAGCCTAACATGGCAATTGGTATCATCAGTAACAGCCATAAGGTCGATATTAAGAGACTTAAAGGCATGAGATAATATAATATCAGTTCCATTGCCCTAACGTTTCCTGTTTTGAGAAAATGCTTAAAAAGGGGCACACTGTAAAAATAGAAACAGCGAGCATGCCCTACCATCCAGCGTACCCGCTGACGAATTGCCACATCGATTACATCGGGCTTTTCATCATAGAAAACCGCTTCGTCAATCCATTCTACACCTGCATTGTAATGGATACTTAATAAACCATTTAATTCAATATCCTCTGTTTGCGTTTTGATCCTATTCCAAAGATGACGAATAACATCTTCTCGGATTACCATCCCTGTTCCACAAAGTAGAGCACTGCCCATGAGACGGCTGCGACCTGTATTAAATAAACGGCTTGAAGCACAATATCCCGCTTGAAGACCCTTCGACACCCAGTTTTGACTAGCTAATAGTGGCTGATGATTACATTGATAAGCGAGTTTACCACTTTGACAAGCTATTGCAGTTTGCCTCAAAAAATCATCAGCAACAACGTTATCTGCATCAACAATAATCACATAACGATGTGGGTTAAGAGAAATTTGTGATAGTACATACGCGATGGCTTTCGACTTACCACATTTTGGTTCAGGTGTAGTGATGACTTCAGCCCCATGCTGCTGTGCAATATTACCTGTTTCATCAGTACCATTAAACGCTACAACAATGCGGGATTGATAATTGCGCCCATTTTGCTGTTTTAATAATGAATTAACGGAGTTTAAAATTACTTGATTTTCATTGTATGCTGGAATAATTACTAAAAAATCAATCGGTTTTTGTGATATAGCTAAGTTTGTTAGTCTTTTTGGTAAAAATAAGCCCATGACACTAAAAAATAATGTGGGTAAAAAATTAATGATAAAAACTATCCAAAAAAATACCATATAGAGTAATTTAAAATGAAACTCATAATTTAATAACTTAAGCTCAAGTGAAATTAAAAATACAAATATTAATAGCAGAAAATAAAACAATATCCAGCGTCTGCCAAATAAAAACCACTGCATGGTTTGACCTCATCAACATCTTGACAAACTAATTACCAGTTATACATTACACCAATGCCCGCATTATCAGAACTTAGCGAGGTTTTATTCGTATCTTTATCTTTAATTTTAGTTTCCCCAAAATTGCCGTGAATGATAACATTTGGGTTAATATGGTAAGAAAGTTTGATATCAAAATCAGAAGATTTGACATTTGCACTAGCTACAGCAATGCTATTTTGATAATCCCAATAACCCTCACCAAAGTTGTAGACAGCGTCAATATCCCATTTATCATTGATTTTATAATTACCAAACAATGAATTGAGCTTTGAACCACTTTCATTATATTTGCCAAACTTGTAACCAACCGCTCCGCTATCAAAATAATAGACGGGACCAATCTTGTAGAAGGTATCAGAATCATCGTCGTAGTAATTTTGATAGCCAAAGCCCGCACCAAGTAAAATATTTTTCTTTTCGCCTGCACGATAGCTGATTTCTTGATATAAGGTTGATTTTGGAAATAGATTAGAACTGCCAAGTTGTAGCTGAGTAACGCCGAAAAGTCGCTCATCCTTACCAAAATTATAGTATCCAACGAGATGACCTGAAACACCACTATCATCTAACGGAGAATCTTTGATATCCCATTTTTTAAACTCTACATCACTATAGATAGACTCAAAGAAATTATTTTGAGAGATTTTTGTCGATAATTTAAGCGTGTTCGAATCTGCAACTTGTTCAAAGTTATTATGTTGATAAGACACATCAAATTGGTTAACTGCCATAACGTAAGGCGATACTGATAAAAAACCAGTTAAAACAAGGAAATTTTTCATAAAGTCACTCAAAAATTTATTAATTTAAAATATACAAAACCTCAGAAATATCTGAGGTTTTGATAGCACGTAATCTAACGATTAGATAACACGTGCAGCAATTGTATTGGCATCCAATGTTAGTCCATCAGCCATCTGCCATTTTTCAATCACATAAGCACCATTATCTTGATACCAGTTATTCACGTAAATCGTATTGTTAGGATCAGCAATTTGTGATACTTTTAAGCTATCTCCGACTCTAGCAAAGCTTATGTCATTGATGTTGAGGCTAGTAAATGTGATAGTGTCAGTATTACCTACTGTTGTATCGTAATCTAAAATACCGTCAAAACCGAAGTTAGCATCAAATATATAGGTATCATTGCCTTGGCCGCCTTGAAGAATGTCTGAGCCTGTACCACCGTTTAAAGTATCATCACCAAGTTCACCAAATAAGGCATCGTTACCTTCACCACCATTGAGATGATCATGACCGTTACCACCTGCAAGTATATCGTTGCCTGCACCGCCAAATAAAATATCGTTGTCATCCCATCCACGCAGTGTATCATTACCATCACCGCCTTCTAGCAAGTCATTTCCTGTATCTCCCTCAAGAATATCATCACCTGCCTCGCCATATAATTTGTCATTATCTGCACCACCATAAAGGGTATCGTTGTCCAAACCACCATTGAGCGTGTCTTGACCATTCCAACCCCTCAAAATATCTTGACCATTGCCGCCATTGATGATGTCATTACCGTCATCACCTTCAAGAGTATCATTACCATCATCACCTTCAAGGGTATCATCACCTATCCCGCCGAAGATAATATCATTGCCTGCACCACCATACAGCTTATCATTTCCTGCCATGCCGTATAGTGTGTCATCACCCATTTCTCCATTAATGGTATCATCGCCTTCTGCACTATCAAGGAAATCGTTGCCTGCGCCACCTGCGAAAATATTGGCAGTTGAATCACCTAAAATATGATCATCAAATTGAGTACCAATGATACCTTCAATTCCAACAACACGGTCTTCACCAACATCTGCACGAACCACTTGCTCACCATATAAAATTGCGTTGATACTAACGGTTGAATCTGAATAATCAATTGTGTCAAAGCCATTATAACCATAGATAGTATCACCACCTGCTGAAGCGATGAATTTATCATTGTGATCCGTACCTTTTAGGATATCGTTAGCTTGGGTGCCTGCCAATGTTACGTTACCTAAGTTAAGTCCAATCAATACAGGGTTATGATCACTTGAACGATATTGATCTGATTGAATTAATGTCTGCGTTTGAGCGCTTTTAAAATTGGTATTGTAATCATATACGGTTGGCTCTTGGGCATTGATATCCCAAGTCGCTACCGAAGAAACTTGAGATGACATTGTATCTGAAGATAATGCATGGTCTAGTGAACCCCATAAGCCATCAAATACATAAGAATAGGCTTCATGATGTAAGTCATAACCGTTGTTCTCAAGATATTGCAGTGAGTTTTCTAAGTCATAACTGTTAAAATCACCAATTAATAAATTATCGCGATCACCTGTTTTAGTTGGATCTGTATCTAACCAAGCTTTTAACTGTTGAGCAGCCTCAAGACGCGTTGCAGCATTATTGCCTTGACCGTCTCCTAAATCTGCATCGATAACACTACCTTTCGATTTTAAGTGATTGACTACCGTAGTAAAAATTTCGCCATCAGCATTTGATTTAAATGCTTGAGCGAGTGGTACACGGTTAGCAGATGAATATGCTGGGTATTCAGTTGTGTTTGGTACAACCGCATCCCCTACTGGTGTGACTTTGCTTGGCTTGTATAAAATACCAACCATAATAGCGTCACTACCTGCCGTGGCAACTTCACTAACACCGTCATTATATGGTCCTTTAATATAATCGTAAGTACCCGCACCCATTTTAGCATTTAACGCGTCAACTAAGGTTTTGATGGCACTACCATCGCCAAAACCATTGTTTTGTAGTTCCATTAGTCCAACAACATCGGCATTAAGACCACTAATATTAGACACAACTTTAGCTAATTGCATATTAAATTCAGTTTGATTATCTGCACCACGACCTGTTTGTGTATTGCCTAAAGGCGTAGTGAACGACGCTGTACCAAATGTGGTAAATAGATTTAATACGTTTGCGCTGGCTACTGTAATTTCAGCGTTCTGCACAGTCGCTTGAATGCTATCTACAGTAGGACGTGCTTCACCTGTAAAGTTGTAACCTTGCCCTGCAATTGGCTCAACTTTGTAATTGCCGTTAGCATACGTTACTACGCCACTGATATCGCTGACTGAATCACCACCTCGAAGGGTGTTATCAGCAGATAAAGGTTGTCCATTTCGCCCATAAATCAATGTACTTGGATTTTGTGTTGTGCTGCCATCGTCGATAATCACACGATCATGAGCAATTTCGTTTTGGTAAGCAGCGTAACCTTCTACGCTCGGTGTATGGCTGACATTATATTGCTCTTGGACCTTATCTGAAGTTAATGTAATTTCACCGTAACGAGATAAATCATAGTTATCTGTTACTACAAGAGAGCCATTTTCTGTTGCAGATTTGATTTTAACATACATACCTTCAACGCTTTCCCAATTAAAGGCATCACTAGTTGGTAAAGTAATGACCGTTGGGTCAGGTAGCTGAGTGATATCTCCATCCTTTTCAACAGTAAAGTCTTGTTTATAAGTGATTTGGGTGTTTTTATAATACTCATTTACCAACCCTGTTAACGTAACAGTATCGCCAATGCTTGCCATGGTTATACCAGGATTAGTTGCACCATAATACACAAAGATACCTTCAGAAGTATTAGGATTTGCATCATACTCAGTTGGTTGTTCTTGAACATAAAAGCCTTTGAGACCAGGCACATAAGCAGTAACAATAGCATTGATAGTCACTGTTTTACCAATATAGGCTTGTGAACCGGTATCTCCTGTACCTTGAATATCATGGATTGAAGTGTAGATTGGCGTTGTAGGCACTGTAGGTGTTGTAATATTAGATATTGTAAAATTTAGAGTAGTTGGCGTTGTATTACCAAAATTGGTTTGCCAAGCATTTCCTGCTAAGTCAGTAATTGCTCCATTACTTAATTCAATAAAATAACTGACACCTGGATTTAAATCTTTGAACGGATTAATAGTGAGACTTTGACCATTAAAAGTAACATTGGCATCGGTCATATTATAGGTTTCAACCGTATTGCCTGCTTGATCTTTTAGAAAAATTTGGCCTGAACCTGCTTTCACTGCTTCATTGAAGTTCAGTACAATATTACTGGTTGAACTAAAATTTGTACTTTCGTCAGCGGGATTGCTGCTTACTAAAAACGGTGCTTGGGTATCGGCAGTGGTAGTTATTGCAAAATTACCTGTTGGATGAACTAGAATATTATCATCCATTGTCCAATTAGCAGTATTACTAATTGCCGATAATAAACTTGATTTATCACCCGTAGTTATACCTGAATAAACACCGTTATCTTTTTCATTAAGTGCAATTGCTGTAACACCATTAATTAGCCCTGTGGGTAACGCAGAAGTATTTGCATCTGATGAATCGCTTTGCCATGCTGTTCCTTTATCATTTACTGCATAAATAAATGTTGGAGCTGTAGCATCTCCCTGATAAGCTAAGATTTGATCACCACTCGCTGATAAGGCTAATGTACCTGTTTTAGTTAATGTTCCCATTGTTGCGCTCATATCACTATTTAAAGTAATGACAGTGCCTGCAGCAACAGGATTGGTTGCTGTCCAAGTCCAAGTTCCTTCATTGGTTTTTAATGTTGACTGAGCAGTAAACCCGTTGTCAGTGAACTTAATTTGGGTATTGGCATCAATATTGGTCAATGCAACAAAAGTTATTTTGTCAGGATCATCTGTGTTAATACCAATAATCGCAATATCGCCAGCTTGTAGAGTAGATGTCATTTAATGCTCCTAATATCATTTTATTAAGTCAAATAGTGGACAAAAATATGGCAAAATATTAAATAACAATAGTGACAAACTTATGAAAAATATAAGTCAATTCGATTAAATAACAGTAGTAATATAGAAATATATTAAATGCTTTCTAAATAGCTTTGATATTTTTGAAATATTGCTGAATTGCTTCGATAATAATTTCACTTGAATTACCATCGCCATATGGGTTTCGAGTACTAGCTATTTTCTTATAAACTTTGGGGTTATCTAATAGTAAAGCCACTTCAGAAACTATAGTAGCAGGATGAGTACCGACAAGTTTAACTGTTCCAGCTTTAACCGCTTCTTGTCTTTCTGTCGCGTCTCGCATAACTAAAACAGGGATATTAAGTGAGGGCGCTTCTTCTTGAATGCCACCAGAGTCGGTTAAAATAATGCTACTTTTACTCATTAACCAGACAAAGGGCAAATAATCTAGAGGGTTAATTAAATAGATATTTTTAATAGCTTTTAATTCTTTTTCGATTGGTTCTTTCACTTTTGGGTTCAAATGCACTGGAATTATAAATTCGATATCAGTGTATTGTTCTGATAATATCTTAATAGCTTTAATTACTTTCTCAATTCCCTCCCCAAAATTTTCTCTGCGATGGATAGTAACCAAAATCAATCGTTTGTCCAAGTCTAAAAATTCAAATTGTTTTACAATAGCTTTTAAAACTTTTTTGTCTTTCGCTATTTGTTCTTTAGCCATAAATAATGCGTCTATTACTGTGTTGCCTGATATAATTACGGTACTAGGATCAACATGTTCGTCGTATAAATTCTGTGCAGTATATTTTGAAGGTGCAAAATGTAATGCTGCGATTTTACTTGTTAACTGACGATGTGCCTCTTCTGGCCAAGGTGAATATAAATTATAGGTTCTTAATCCTGCTTCAACATGAAAGACAGGAATATTAGAGTAGAATGCTGCCATACTCGCGGCAAATGTAGTTGTAGTATCTCCATGTACTAAAACACAATCAGGTTTATTTTCTTGGAATATGGGCTCAAGCTGTGTCATGATTTTACTTGAAAGCTGAATTAAACTTTGATTTCTAGCCATAAGATTTAAATCATAGTCAGGCACAATGTTGAATATTTTTAAGACTTGATCCAACATTTCACGATGTTGAGCTGTCACACAGACAAAAGATTTTATCGATTTTTGTTCCTGGAGTTTTTTTATAAGAGGAGCCATCTTAATAGCTTCTGGTCTAGTGCCTATGACAGTTAGAACTTTCATTAATCGTATCCAAAATAATTTGGACGACGAAATTAACAGATTATTGTTAACAATATGTTAAATTAATTCCCAGATTAAGATTTTTTAAATATTTGTTTACTGAACCGTCCTGGTTTTATCGGAGACAGGTTTGCTTGAGTCAGGCAGCATAGCCTGACGGAATTAATGAACAATAGTAGATATTTTCTGCATCAACATTGGCAACATGACCCAAACTAACGTAAAAAAGGGATAAACTTGTTTGTGAGAGCTTATTTAAGAGCAAGTACTGCCGAGCAAAATGCCGAACGTGCTAAACAGAGTCTTATTGACTTTGCCACTGCGCATCACTTGGTTAATCTATCCTGAAAGAACTGCTTGCTGTCCATTAGATGATATACTGATTTGATTGCTTGATAAATTTCTACCGTTGTTTTGGCTTCCAATGTAAGCATCCGACCATTCCATCTAACACGATACTAAAAAATACGAGATAGTTCCCACTTAAAAAATGATCTGAACCCCGAAAGTTGGACTAAAAAGTTGAACTAGAATGGGGAAGTTTCATTATGAAGACAAAGTATTCTGTTGAATTTCGACTTGAGGTTGTTCAATATCAACTGAAGGGACATAGTAAAGTTGAAGCTGCTAGAAAGTTCGGCATCAACCCAAACTTACTGCAGAAATGGATAAAAGCTGCCAGAAACGATAAAATTGCAACAACCATCAGCCAACCTTTAAAAAGCCTAACTTCCAATATCAATCATACGCTCATTGAACATGAGCCTGCCTTTCTACCTATCACTGTGCAATCTACAAGCCATCACGAACAAACACCACAAACAACTGCATTAGCCCAAACCATCACAGGCGTAGAACTGCAAATCCCCGCTCGCAACACAATGCCCATAAAAATGAGCATTGATCGAATCGACACACACAGCCTCATTGAATTACTGCGAGGGCTACAATGAAACCCCTTATCAACCCACAGCAAATTTGGCTATCCACCACCCCCATGGACATGCGAAGTGGCAGTAACAAGTTACTCGCCTTCATCCTACAGCACCACCCAGGCATCCGCCCACACTGTGCCTACCTATTTTACAACAAAACAGGCACACGGCTAAAAATACTCATCCATGACGGCCTGGGCATATGGCTATGCACCCGAACAC
>ERZ501005.123-NODE-123-length-12422-cov-6.387483_pt1 | contig 12422 bp, 14 predicted proteins | sample MGYA00248830_ERZ501005 | MGnify/ENA primary metagenome ERZ501005 (study PRJEB25958, sample SAMN03398565) | human skin metagenome | study: EMG produced TPA metagenomics assembly of the Human Skin Microbiome Metagenome (human skin metagenome) data set. | reverse complement strand
AAGAAGGGCAGAAAACGTCAGAGCGCTTTCCGGCTTGGCGCATAAATGCGGTTAGTAAACATCATCATTCTCTGGAACACGGTTTACATGGACGCCGCGCTCGATCAACTAAAGGGCGGAAGGGTTCGATGTCCGCGACGAAGACCTGGCGCGCCTGTCACCACCCATCCATGAGCACATCAACATGCTCGGCCGCTATGCCTTCCAACGGAACGACTGGGTTAATTGGTCTCCGCGCGAAGCCAGGACGAAGCCAGGAGCAACAGCCTGCGTCCCGCTCCGGAGCGGCTCGCCTTGGTCCCTCGCCTTCGCTGTATTCGGCTGTTCTTTAGTAATGACCTGGTTAGGATCACGGTTAGGATCACATAGACCTTTCCCGAGATGACTTTATCCCCCCGGTCAGGAAAGTGGCGCATATACGCAACAGGCTGAACAGCCTGCCCCTCCTGACCGGGGAGTTCTCGAACCTTTCCGTCGAAGTGGTGAAGCACCTACAGGGCTGCCGCCCTGAACCCGGTGGCGTCCATTGACCGGGTATTGGTGCCGAACTCTGCGCCCTTTGGCGCAACGCGGTCGGCAGGCGAGTGCCTGCCGCCCTTGCACGCGGCTTTCCTCCAACCTGCGCGCAAGGCGACGGTCGCCGTCAGGCGTTGCCGTCATCTTGTCGGAGCGGCTGAACTGCCGGCGCCCCAAGTCGGTCGGGTACGGCTCCCTCATACCGGCGGTCAATCGGCGCAAAGCCTTACGTCCCGCTATCAGCGTTGTAAACGTGGCCGCTATACCCCATCGACCAGCAAAGTCGGCGGGTGGTGATCGACGCTCTTCCGCCCATTCATGGTTCGGCGCTGACGATATATGATTAATCTAATAGATTGGCGCATCTATGTCAAGCCATTTGTGTCAAGTCTTAAGTAACCATTTTTGCGTTTGTTGCAGTGCTGCATATGCGGAACCCGTCACATCCCCAGCCGGAGACTCTGATAGGCTGTGCGTCGCCCTGGAAGAGAGCATTATGTCATTACTTTATAACGTGATGTCGTTATGCCGGTTAAAGGCCGCAGATGTTGCCTTCGCGTTGTGCAGCACGATCTCGGTCTGACCCGCCACGTCGGTCAGGCGATCGAGGGAAGTTTGTCTCGAAGTAGAGGGGGCGGCCAGGGGCACATTCCTGGTCCGCTCCTGGGTGAGCCTGACCCCGGCGTGCGGGATCGGGAAGGTGTCGGCCGCCTTGGACCGGGCCAGCTATACGCTCGGACCTCCGGCCTTAGGCGCAGGTTTCTGCTTCAGAACTTTCGACTCATTCTTCTCCGCGCTGGCGTTTGGTTGACCTTCCCTCTTCGGCTTCCCGCGCTTGCCCGCCAGCATCTCGTCCTGCTTGCGCAATGCGCCGGCACTGCTTCCGCTCAGGTCGGGGATGGGACTCATATACACGTCAGTATATTGTTTTGTCACCGAGTGCTATAAATTATCAATAATTCCACAATGAAACTTGACATACAGCGAGGAAATCACTGTTTATCTATTAGGGTATTTTATATACTATCTTACTTTATGTCCTCAGGAGACCAGACTGCTGAGGTTCTATTTCTTCTATTCTTTGGTTTGACTTCAGGCTTCGGATCCTTAAATATGGAATCTGTGATGGCGACCGGATCGTCTTCCGATGGCGGGGTCGGGTTGTCCCGGAATTCCGGTCCCAGTCCGCCCGATGCCGCCTTCGAGAGAAGCGGCTGCTCCACCGCCTTCTTCCTCGGCCTTCCGCGCTTGGGCTTAGGGCCGGACTCCGGCGCTGGCGGCGGTTCCATGATCTCTTCCACCACCTTGGCCTGCTTCTCCCGCGTCTCGGTCCCTTTGGGCTTGGAAGCCGGTTGAACCCCCGGCTCCGGCTCCTCGAGGAAATCCTCGATCACCTCGGCGATCCCGGCCTCAACAGAGGCAACCCCCGCATCCGGATCGTCCGCAGGTGCCTGATCACCGGAGGTGATCTCCTGCGGATGAGTGCTGGGGGTGTGAGCGCTAAGGCCGAAGGCCTTGGTCGCGGACTCTACTGTATGCGCCGATTCCTCCAGGGGCGGCAGATTGCGCAAGGACGGCGCCGGTCGGAAGCGGATCTTGCGGCGCACCGGCGTTTGGGTCGTGCCGCCGGTGGCGGGAACGTAGTGCTCCCGGCCCGCGACCTCGATCGCCGTGAACCTGCCGAAGTCACCGCCGAGATCGAGGTCGATGCCCGCGATCATGCTGTCCTTCACCATCTCCTTGAAGCCGCGCAGCACCGCTGAGATGTATTCCTTCGGGACCTCCGTGCGGTCATGGATGTCCGCCACGATCTGCATCATGTTGAGCTTTAGCGGCTTAGTGGAGGGCTGTGACTTCCGGACCGGCATAGTGAGATCCCTCGATCGACGTTACGATCGCGGCCTCCTCGAACACCCGGCTCATGCAGCGCGGCACCGCTACCTGGCGCACGTCGATGAAGCCGGGCTCGACAGCGACGTATGGCCGCGACAACTCGCCCAGCAGCCCGCGGATGAGCATGTGGACCTGCGTCGCGAGCGCGCCATCGCCGCTTTTCTCAGTACCGCGACTCTCCAACTTAGTCTCAAGAAGCTTTACCAGCAAGAGGTATTTCATGCGCGCACTTACCGACTCGCAGGACCATAGATAGTCTTCGATCAGCAGATAGTCCTCGACCAGCGGCGACATCATTACTTGATAAGAGGGAAGTTCAGCAGTGCGTTTGGCCCATAGGCTTCAATGGCAGCCGCATCGTAGGCCCTTGCCGCGTCCTCCTCGAGGGCGAACGTGCCGAGTGACACCTTCCTGCCGTTGATGCGGATATACGCCTGCCAGGGCCGCCTCTTACGGCAGTTGTTGATCACGCCGCGGTACTGGGATGCGTGCGGTGAGTCCGGATTGCGTTTCGGCTGGGGCTGGGCGTGGCGCCGCACGGAGAGGGCAGGGAGTGCTCTGTCATGCGGTTTCTCGGCGGCCAGGGCAATCCGAAACGCTTCCTCGCTGGTGAAGTTGACGAAGGCCAGGTCGTCGTGGATTTCCCGGATCTTCTGATCGAAGGCCCAGGCGGCTTCCGCGGCGGTCCTGAAGTAGCCGACGTTCAGCCCGGACACTATGGTCAGCCAAGGCGCATCGCGTTTATCCGGCTCCCTCAGATAAACACCGCGATAGCCTGACGCTGATCTGTATGCGCGCCGGGCGCGCTGGATGTTGGCGTTGTTCGTAGTCCAGCGCAGATTGCCGCGCGTGTTGTCCAACTTGTCATTGTTCTTGTGATCCACGACCGGGTTCCGGATGTCGCTTGGCTTGCGGCCCATGATCATGCTGTGCATTGGCATGACACCGTAGGTGACCGGGTAGCCGTTCGCATTTAATTTCCAGTCGAAGCATGAAACCAGCTCCTCATCCTCATCTGAAATAAGAGCAGGACGGGATGACCCAAGTACAGGTATTTCCTTAATTTGTACCTCCTAAACGTAACTAGCAGAATATACTATAAAGTTTTTTGGGATCGTCAAACCCAGTTTTTACAGATTGATGATAAAATCTATATAATATAAAGGGCCATAGCCCAATATATTGACCATCTTTAAATTTCTTTAGCAAACCCCGTGTGGCAAACGTCGCTTTAGCCTGCTTGGTCTTGTCGGTTCGTTGAAACCTCTGCAAGGTTGCCGACAAGAAGTTGATTGACCGGAACATTCCGACAGGTAAAAGATGCGACCGGCGGCACTGCGGGAACGCTCTACCAGATCGCGTACAAGAACAGGATCGTGAAGAACGAGACGGAGAACGCGATGACCGCGCGCGATGCGATGATTGCGATTGAAGTCGGCCATGGGTTCTGACGTGAAGTCGGCCACTCTGTTCCAGGATGACGCCGGCCATCATTCCGAGATGATGTCGGCTACTTCGGTGATGGCAATCAAGCTTCCGAAGGAGGCCGGGCAAGATCGCTGACAAGTCAGTACTCAACCTGTGTCTACTCCCATCAGTTATGAACCCGAGGGGTGGTCGATGCCAGCGAAGAAGAGGCTGACGATGCGACAATTGAGAGCCTTGTGGCGCCTGACTGAGCGACCGCACGATCGCGTGCCGGATCGGCGTCACCCGAAGCACGATCCAGGAATACTTGGTGCGTGTCGAGGCAGCAGGACTGTCCTGGTCACTGCCCGACGACGTAACCGACAAGGCGCTGGAGCGGCTGCTGTTTCCCAGTCGGGCTGCCGGCCAAGCTTCCGGCGCCGGGCTGGGCGAGTTTTCTTCTTATCAATAGGGAAGTAAGCGCTTGCTTTCGGGTTACTTCACACTCTAAGATCGACGCATGATGATAGACAACTTTTTCGCCGATATATCACCGAGCTCGGAGCCAAGCTCGCTTGGCTCCGTATTCGCCGGGCTGGACGTGCCAGTATCGACGCCATCGGAGCTGCATGAACTCCAGATCCAGATCCTCAATGAAGCCAAGCTGCTGACGCCTGAGCAGACCGAGGCCGAGGCGCTGCTGAAGAACCTCGCCTGGTTTCCGTACCGGACAATGCCCCCGTTCGACCGGGCCTGCGAGTTCGTCCGGACGTTCGAGGCTGTCATGTGCCTGCGCGCCACCAACCTGATGCAGACGGCGGGCTGCGGCAAGCGCAGCCGCTACCTCAAGGCCGAGGCTCTCCAGGCGCCGTGGGTCGAGAAGACCAAGCCCAATTCCAAGGAAGCCAAGAAGGGCATCCCACTCAAGCTGTCGCCGCGCTGGAAGTGGTGGATGGGCGCTCGTCGTTTGGCGGACCTCCGCGGTTACCGATACGAGGATTTCGTCCACGCGGCGGTCGATGCGACGGTGATGCGCGGCTGGCCGGTTTTTCAGCCGAACAATCTATGCGATCGGCGCCTGCACGGCGGCAAGGACTTCTTCGTCGAGGCGACGATCCCGGCGCTGATCTTCGAGAAGTATGCCCAGACGATTCGCTGGTGCGATGAGCCGTACTTCCAGGGAGCCGCCTATACCGGCGATCCGCTTCAGCATGCCTATTTCCGGTTCATAGCCGCCGAGCTGATCAGGCTGCACGGCCGCAGCCAGCGGGCCGAGCGCGCCTTCAAGGCATATCAGAAAGATGGACGAATCGCTGTTGCCCTCGACTTCGACAGCCTGCTGAGTTAAGCAATCATTTATTGACGTGGTCAATATAACAACATGCGTCCCTGTCCATATCGGGTCGGCAATCAAAGCTGCGAAAAGTTCATACAGCGACCATGAGCCGCCATCGCACAAAATCCGAAAAAGGTCCGAGAACCTCGAGTTTGCAGGCTGATTGTGATCGGCAGCAAGAAGCGCTGGAGTATCGCTGACACCAGAAAGGAATTCTGGTGCGAGACGAAGCCTTCAAGAAACTGGTCGGTTACGTGATGCCCAATGTCAATCCAGTCATCGGGCAGGCACCCGCGGAGTAGCGGATGAAATCAGATCCGAAGACCAGTAGCATGATCGAGCGCTTCGGGAGAAGATCGTGATCGGGGAAAGCGGGTGCCGGAAATGGATCCGGGGGTGCGGCGCCCGGCGGCTACCGGGAAGGCGGCTAGTGCTCCAGCCAGAACCGAAGGCTTGGCTGGTGGTGAAAGCCGCCATCGCGCGGAGCGCGATCACTCTGGCCTTTCCTGTTGCTCAATGTACTGCTTGATGATCGACAGCGGAGCGCCGCCGCAGGAGATGATGCAATAGGACCGGGACCAGAACGCCGGTTTTCGGTATACCGAGGCCAAGTGTTCGGCGAACTCCTTGCGCAGCAGGCGCGAACTGGTGGTCTTCAGGTTGTTCACGAAATTCGACAGGTCGAGGTTCGGTGGCAATGCGATCAGCAGATGGATGTGGTCCGCTTTGCCGTTCACCTCCAGCAGCTTCCCGCCCCATCCCTCGCACCGCGCCGTGGCGATTTCGCGGAACCGCTCCAGCATGGGCGCGGTGATGCAGCGGCGCCGGTACCTGGTGACGATAACCAAGTGATAGTGAAGCGCGTAAACGCAGTGATATAGCTTGGAAAATTCGGCTTGTTGGGTCATGTAACCAAGTGCAGGATACGCCCATGCCCATCGTCAACCGCCGTGTCACATACAAGCTCTATCCGGACGCCAGACAACACGCGGCGCTGGATCGATTGTGCGACCTGCACAGGGGCCTGTACAATGCGGCGCTTGAGGAAAGGATCGACGCCTACCGAAAAACCGGCGCGTCGATAGGTTTCTCCGACCAGTGCAGGAGCCTGACCCGGATACGGCGCGAGTGCCCGGAGTATCTGGCGGTCAACGCGCAGTCGGCTCAGGTCACTTTGAAGCGGCTGGACAAGGCGTTCGCGGCGTTCTTTCGGCGCGTCAAGGAAGGCGATGAGGAACCGGGCTTCCCGCGATTCAAATCAAGGGACCGCTTTCCCGGGTCCGGTTTCAAGACCCATGGCGACGGTTTCAGGTTCGTTCCCGGCGACAACTGGAAGCATGGCCGTCTGCGCCTGACCGGCATCGGCACCATGCAGGCGCGCAGCGAGGCGCGGACGCCGGGACGGATCGTCTGCGCCGATGTCCAGCGCAAGGCTGACGGCTGGTTCCTGTCGCTGGTGGTGGAATGCGAACCGCACCGCGAGCAGACCGGCCAGCGGGAATGTGGACTGGATTGGGGCGTCGAGACGTTCGCCACGCTCGCCTATGACCTGGAAGAGTTCGTCGAATTCCCGAACAACCGCCTGCTGAACCAAAAGTCAGAAGCGATCAAGGAGTCGCAGCGCGCTCTATCCAAGGCGTTGCGCGGCAATAGGTCGAAGCGGGCCGTGAAAGCCAAGCGAGCGCTATCACGCCGCCACCGGAAGGTCGCCAACCGGCGCAAGGACATGCTGCACCAGCGGACTACCAAGCTGGTACGGGAGCACAGCCTGATCGTCACGGAATGTCTGACCATCAAGAACATGACCGGCACCGCCAAGGGAACGGACGAGAATCCCGGCAAGCGTGTGAAGCAGAAGGCCGGTCTGAACCGCGCCATTCTCGACACGGCACCGGGTGGATTCAGCTCCATGCTCCTCTGAAAAGCGGAAGAAGCTGCCGGATGTGAGATCGTCACGCTGGAAACCCGCAAACACAAGCCGAGCCAGACCGATCCGGTCGATGGGACGGTGAGGAAGAAGACGCTGAAGGAACGCACCCACACCTTGCCAAACGGCAGGGTGATCGGGCGCGATCAGGCTGCGGCTCTTTCCATGTTGGCTGCGGGGCTTCGCCTCAAGGGTCGGGAACCGGCCTGGATTGCATCCGAAACTCCAGCCAGAGCCGCTTAGGCTTGGCCGGAGTAGTTCATGAGCGCACCGGCTTCAAGGCCCCAGCCTTCTTGACCTTCTCCTTGACCTTTTCTCTGGTCTCCATTTCAAGCAGCTTGGCCTGAAGATCAGCAGCGTCGGCGTCGCTGATGCGTCTCGCCGGAGACGCCGCCGGAGTTGCAGCGGAGCGGTTAACGGCTTCGCCGCTAGCGCTGGCCTGAGCTGCGAGAATAGCCGGGTTACTTGCGATGAAGCCGGCGAAGGGATCGGCTACGGCAGCCGGGGCTGCAGCGAAGCCGGCGAAGTAATCCATCACGGCAGTCGGTGCAGCAGCGAAGCCGCCGATGCTGCTTGTGGCTGCAGGTGGAGCAGCCTCGATTGAAAAGTTGGCGCCGGTGGCAGGACCCATCGCGGCGAGCGGAGCTGCCAAATTGCCGCCAATTGCCGCCTTCAGTAGTTCGTCGAGGTCAGGGATCTGCTCGCCGGAGAAGGTGCTCGGCATCAGCTGCTGCTTCAGCATCTTGTACTCGTTGCCGAAGCCGTTGGCGGCAGGGGTCACCTCGAACGCCAGCAGATTGCCGTGCTGCGGATCGCAGAACAGCATGTTTGCCATGTCCTGAAACGTGCGCAGGAACTTGATGAACGACTGCGGCACTTCGGCCGTCTGAATGATGTCCTGCTTGTCTAGCGTCACCACGTTGATGATGTACTTCGCCGAGGACTTGGCCGAGCCTTTGTCGAATTTGCCGGCGGCCACTTCTTTCAGGATGTTGTCCATGGCAGCCTTCACCGCCTTGTAGATCAGGCAGGGAGTGTCATGGTTATGACAGCCACAGCCGAACAATATGCCCGAAGTATCTTCGAACTTTATGGAGTCCCGGCTCAGTTTGCGGAACCACTGGACGTCGGCGGGGTAGTTGCGGCTCGGGAGCACACGAATAACATATTTGCCGGGCTTGTTGAAATTGATGAACTCAGGGCCCTTGGATTTGCCGACCGACTTGTCGAACTGTTCGGAGATGATCCGCATACGGGCTTCGAGGTCGACGAGGTTCTGAGGCAGGGCGGTCATAGATGGAGTCTCTTTCAAAAGAGCGATGAGGAGGCGGAGCAGGAGTTTCGAGAATTCTCATTGCCGCTGATAAATTTATCCTACTTACCTGTATGTAAGTAGTCAATTATGATTTTCTAAATCGGGAGAAATTTTTCTGTAGGATTTGGTTACCCATGATCGGCGATGCTGGGAGTCGCGCTTCTGGCGAAGATACCGCAGATGGACCGGCATCTGACCAGGAACCGGCGCATGTATTGCTTCTCCGGCCCACTGGGCGGCACTATCAGCAATGCCCTATGTCGGGGCCCATATCCAGGCAATCTCGGTTTTATCCCAACTGGCGGTCTGGCGCGTCACGCCGACAGCTTGCGCGCCGACCACCCCGGCCCACGGATACTCCCCGGAATACGACAGAACCAGCATGCTTTCGTTTCAGCTCCCATCGGCCTTTGCATTTACTACCTCTATCGATTAAATTATCTTATTGAGATTTCTGAGGTTGTGGGTTCAGCGGAAAGCGGGCAAGACATGTATGTCCATCCTCAGCATGGCCGTGGTACGGAAGTGAGAAATCTGCGGAAAGCGGGTGGGGCTTGGTTAAAGCAATGCCGTTTGAACAAAGGCCTGACGCAGCTTCAGGTGGCCGAGGCAGTTGGTTTGGAAAACTACACCATGGTTTCCATGATCGAATCAGGGCGCAGCAGAATACCTCCCGAATCATACGAGCTGTGGGCGGCAGTGATGGATTTGAAGCCCTGCGATTTTGTCAAGAAAATCATGCAGTATTATGATCCTATTACATATAAAATTTTATTTAACGATGGATAAAATCCATAAATTTACAGCAAAAAATTTTTTAGGGGCTTGGTTTTCAAGCACCTTGATTAATGATCTGCACCACAGATGGTGTCTGGATTTGGTGCGACGGATACTTTCTTGCGTGACACCTCGATTGACTTGTGCGCCTTCATGAACAATCTTCCCCAATCCAGAACGGGCAACCGCAGGAGCAGAGCGATTGGAGTGAACGGCGGTGGTGGGTGCCGCCCCAGTGTCCGGATCGGGTGATCCCGCAAAAATCATGAACCGATGCCCGGAATGCGGCTCCGAGGTGTGCTTCTCAACAGGATGAGGCGGACTTGTTCACCCTCTTCTCGCGTGGAAGCCTCCGGGTTCAGCCGGAGGAGGAAACGCGACAGCTCGAAAGCGGCACTCCTTCCGCCTCTTGGCATCAAGCTGAGTGTTCCTGCATTGTTCATGGCATGAACACAGCCAACACCGTCAGGATCGATCCAATCCGGGTCGGCGAGCGCGGCACGTCCTCGCCCTGCTGCCGGTGCGACAGCAGAAACGTCGTCCGCCACCCGCGCTGGGCGCTTCGCTGTCGCGACTGCGGCGAGCGCATCCACTCCGACCAGGCCGGCAGCCGGAATATTCTGAGACAGAACAAACCCAGCGTATGTTGGGACGGGGCGGAGGCCGCCCCGCGGACCGTGACCCGACGTTGGACACTCCATCGCTGAGAAAATCGCTCCGCCAATCCGGGACGGCTCGCCGACGACGGCGTGCCGGAGTTCCTGAAGGTCGCATGCCCCAGGGAACCCTCCTGCTTCAGCAGGAGGAAGAAGTCAGAACTGAACCATAAGACCAATCAGTGTGCCGATCAGCACGCCTGCAGTATTTGCCAGCAGATCGCGCTTGCAGAAGGAACGTCCGGGAACGAAGTGCTGGACGAGCTCAATCAACAGGCCGGCCAGCAGCAGGATCACCGCGCTGGCGATGGCGTGTTGTGAGCTGGACGCCACCGTTGTGACCGGCAACGCGAGAGCTGCGTACGAGAGCAGATGCAGCAGCTTGTCGTTGGGCAGATGACGGGGTAGCCGGTCAGCCGGGACCAGGCAGCCGACCACAACGGCAAGAGCCAGCGCGCTCCACCCTGCAATCAGAATCAAGTCAGCCATCGCGTCATCCTGTCAGGCTGCCTCCAGCAGCGGTGGAATCCGCGCCCGGAGCGTTTCGGCGCGCGTTCGGAGTTCGGACAGAGTACCCTCAGCCGCTCCCAAGGCTTTTCCATAGCTCAGGAGGGACGACGAGAGCGATGGGAGTCGCCCCTTGAGGAACACGCAAAGAGAGAAAAGACGGTGCCAGACTATTGTAAAAACCGGGCGTATACTCGCTCTCGGCGACATAGCCGTTAGTCCAGGCGCCCATCGCAGGTCTCCACAGGTAAGCTGCGGAAACACTGTGGCATTATGGTTAACATAGTCTTAATCGCAGGCGTGTAGGCTGGCTGTACTCGCCTGTTGGTGCGCGCCAGTACCGGCGGCATTACCCGAAGCGTGAGCACCGACCGCGAGTTCCAGCTCAGGATCGTCGCCAGGTAGATGAAGTCTTGACCATCGCGATGGAGGTGATGCACTGCTTTCTGATCGGGATCGTTGGCGAGGATGCGACAGCGTTGGGCCAGGGCGCCATCGAGATCGCTCAAGGTCTCGAAATGCATCTTGGCCAGCGCTTCATGGGTCAACAACCATAGATGTTCGGCAGAGTGGACTTCGCGCGAACAGGTCGGTAGGAACATCAGCTCGATGCTCGGGAACCTCAAGATGCTTGGCGACGTGCGAACTTGCGCCGTCGAACATCAGGATCACATGCTTATTCGAAACGGCGCCGATCTCCCACTTGTCCTTCAACGGAGAATTCGCTCCAGCGCCGCTACCGCTTTGGACTTAAGCAAAGCCCATTGTCGCTCTCGGGTTGGTTGAGATCTTGCGCCGCCCAGCCCCGGCGTGGGGTCCGCAGTCTCAAAAATAGAGACCCCGTCGCGGAGGCGCGCGGCGGGGTCTTCAGTTGGGGCTAGCCTAGCGAATCACTGCTTATTCGCCAGCTGAAGAGAACTTAGCATTTTTCCAGTTATGCTGTTTATACACTTTTCGATATTCTTTGGAATGCCCCCGAAAACGGTGGTCTGCCGAACTCCAGCACGGGGCTGACGGTGGTAAGCAGGTTTTGGATCCCTGGAACCGTGTCTCGGAACCATCGCTTGCTTGAAGAGGGTAACGACACTTTCTAGACGGGCAGTTCAGAGGTAAGCCGCTGTAGAGACTTACGAAAACCAGTTCTTTCAGTGACTATCTGGTTATTAAATACCTCTATCGAGAGCATTATAATGACGTTGATTGAACACATACAGCCACAGACTGATAGAAACCTGCTCACTCGCTCGTATTTCAACAGCTTCACGACTCCACGTTTAGATGAGGATCAAAAACTCCAAGGCATTCAGATGGTGGTAGCCTGGTTGATAGCGATCCTGGGCAGTTGGGGATTGGCCGGACTGCTCTTCTATGGTGGATTCAAGATGATTTTGATGCTGATTTCCTGAATAGCTTCTCCACCGCCGGAGCATCAAAGGGTAAGAACCTGCACGCGAATCGACGGCTTACCGGAACGCCGCGCGGTCAGATGATCGGCGAAGGAGAGGCATGAGGGCTGCCGGTCACCGTATCTGGCGGTCTGCCACTCCCTCAGTTCTGCCGATATGGTTTGGTTTTCTGCTCGCCGCATCCTCCATTTCTGTCAGCGCGACGGGTGGGACGCGCTCGCCGACATTGAGGTATTCATCTTCGCCACTGAGGCCGAACTGGCGGTGATGGAGGCGGAGCGTGTCGGTGTTCATCGGCGCGGCCTCAAACCGGATCCTGAACTGCGGCGGCGGGTGCCGGGTCTGATCTGATCTGGATGCTGAGCTTCGGCGGCATGCACTGGCGTATCGCCGGCTTCCTGTCCGGTATCCCCTTCAACACGCTGCACAGCGCATTCGCCTGCTGGACCTGATTGGAACTACGGCACTGGCTCAGATAGCGACAGGCTTCGACTGGCGCTTGTTCCGCGACAATCAAGATGAGAACACGTATTGCCTCAGCGAATAATGTTCCCGAACGACTTGTCGTTGCCTCACCTTCATGTTCCCGTTGCCACATCTCATTCGGCTCCATCAATACCGGACAGAGCGCCAAACACCATTTTGTGTGCCGTCTCCTGCCGCCAGATCTTCAGGCGGCGCT